>Ga0172382_10006648_pt1 | contig 16685 bp, 14 predicted proteins | sample Leawel138RmetaG_FD_122245 | JGI IMG/M metagenome (GOLD analysis project Ga0172382, IMG submission 122245) | Leachate microbial communities from a municipal landfill in Southern Ontario, Canada - Leachate well 138R metaG | ecosystem: Engineered > Solid waste > Landfill > Unclassified | place...
GGCAACGGCATGCCAGGTGGCGTCGAGAAACGGCGCGGCCCGAAGACCGCGGCCGAACCCCCCGGAGGCGGTCTGACATGAGGTGACAAAACGGCGGGCCTTTTCCGGATCGGCCGGCTCCGCTCCCAGAACCTTGAGCGCCCGCAGGCCGTAATGGCAGTTCTCGATAAATGACGTGGTGCCGGGAAAGAACCCGAAACCGCCGTCCCCGTTCTGGGAGGCCCGGAACCACGCAATCAGCTTCGGCGCGGCCTGCGGCAGGCTGTTCCGGAACAGCCGTTGCAGATACATGTGCATCCAGGCCTCGTCAACGCCGCGCCAGTCACGGTCCATGACAGCGGCGAGGCGGTGTTCCCCGGCCAATTTCACCGTTTTTCTTCCCAGCACTTCCACAGGAATCCTGGCCCAATAGTACCAGTCTTCCAGGCAATCGGCGGTGCGCATCCCGGCGATAACGTTCGATTCGACTGCCTCCGCCTCCAATTCCAGCCCGGCGGTGTGGCAGCACCACAGCATCTGGAAGGTCGTCGCGGCCCCGACGGACAAGGACCGTCGGCAGCGGTCCAGGTAGGATCTGAGCTGCGCATCCGTGGCCGGGCCAAGCTCCCTGCTGTCAACCGCGCCGTGCCGGCGGGCAAGGTCGAGGACATGCAGGCCATGGTAGGTGTCCTGGATGGTGGCCGGCAGCCTCGGGGTGGCCCCGAATCCGCCGGTCTCCTTCCGCCGCGCCAGGACAAATGGCACTGCCGCCGTCAATATGTCCCTAAGGTTTTCACCCCTGTTCATGCCGGCACCTTTGTCAGATACCCCGCAAAGACCTTACGACTGGCAGATGCGGTGCTGGGGCTGAATTCCCCCTTGGGGCTCAGCAATGGGTCATTCTTTTTCCAATCGTACTCTGCTTCACTTGCGATAACCCTGGCGGCAGTGAAACCGTCGATGACAGCCTCCACGAGACTCTCTCCTGCTGTGGAAATTAAGAGTAAGAGGGGATATATACCCTCAGACGTTGAGTCGTTTTGATTTCAGTGCATACGCTGCGGCGATGCCGAGAAGGAAGCCGGCCGCCAGATTCGAAGCCAGAGTGATGCCCACGATCAGGATCGGGACGAACAACTCTTTGCGCGTCTTCATGTCCAGAAGGGTCAGGCTTAACTGCGCCCCAGCGAAAACCAGGAGAACCCCCAGGGCGGACATGGGCAGCAGGTAGATGACCCCCATGAGGTGTTCGCCCAGCAAAAGCGCCAGAAGGATAAAAATGGCCCCGATCATCAGATTGGACCCCCCGGTGCGGGCGCCGAAACAGTAGCGGGAGGCCAGCCCCCCGGCGCCGTGGCACATGGGCATCCCCCCCACCAGGAAGCTCATCAGATTGGCCAGTGCCATGCTGATGCACAGCGCCCTGTACGTCACCCTTCCTCCTTCTTGGGGAAAATACTGGCGCGACAGGTCGGCATTGGCTATGACTGCATTGCCCAGGGTCATCGGTACCTGGGGCAAAACCAGTACCAGCAGAGCAAAGGAGAAATCGCCGGTCGATGGAAGGCCGTATGGCAGCAATTCCGGGAGGTACAAACCGAGTCGCAGTTGGCGCAACCCCTCTCCTGTTCCCAGCAAAATACCCGCCACGATACCAGCGCCGACAACGACAATGGCCGCCGGCAATCGCCTGTTGTTCAGGAGTATGAGGGTGAGCACGCCTAAAATTGTCCCGACTGCCAGGCCAAGGGGGACAGGCCCCAGACTCTGGAGGGTCAGGTACGGTTCCGCCGCCCCACGCAACTCCTGAATCTTCGAGGTGCCCAGCACCAACTTTACCCCCTGGGTAACCAACAGGACACCGGTGGACAGCTGGACCCCGCGGACAACCGGTTTTGGGATATATCGGCCGATCAGGGTGATGACCCCGGTCCCGCCGATGATCAACAGAACCAGAAAAATCCATAAACTTGAGGCCTGAATCTGGCTGGCGGTGATGCCGGTGGCAATGGCATAGCCACTGATGACCTTCATCGGCTCAACGGGGCTGGTTACCCTGAAATAGAGACCGGCAAAAACGTAATACAGACCGACGGCAAGGAACAGGGCCAACGGGCTGAGACCATTGATCAGGATCATGCCGATGGCCAGGGGCAAAATGGTTCCCAGATCTCCGAGAGAACCGGCAAATTCCATACGGTTGAAGCGATAGGCCGCGTGGCTGGCTGATTGGCGCTCAGTCAGTTCCTGTTTCCCATCCATAGTCATCCCCAAAATATTCTTTTCGCGTCCGTTTTTCCCTGCTGCCTTGCTGCTGTTCTTCTTGACGAACAGACATGATTATTTTATTTATCGTGACATTATTGACAATCCATAAAGATGTCAAACGAAATTAAGAAAATGCTGCAAGATTCGTAACCGGTTGAGGGATCATGAAAACAGGAAAACAAGTCAAGAAATCGGGCATTGGCCCCCTGCCACTGTCGATGGGGGAACGGAGCAGTCACGGCCGGATCATATCCGCACCGGATCGGGACAAATTCTTGGACCCGGTCCAACTCCATCAAATGGAGCGTTCCTTCCGCCAATGGTCTGAGGCGGCATCGCGCGCCGACGTGCGCGCGGCCCGTCGCCGCATCCTCCTCATTTTCCTGCTCATTCGTTACACGGGGGCAAAGCTGAACGAGGTGTTGCGCCTCGATCCGGGACGGGACATCGATTTTGCAAATCATTTCATCATCTTCGGCCGCAGGCTGGATGATCCGGGCCGCGCCCCGCGTAAAGTGCAGATTTCCGAATCCTTCAGCCGGGAACTCAGGGAGCTCATGAATGATCCTGACCAAAGACGGAAAACGCTCAGCGTCGACCCGGGATTTATCCGGCGCAAATTCTACGAACGGGCCGCTGCCTGTGGAATACCGAAACACCTTGGAGCGCCGGAAGTCCTTCGCCGGTCGCGCGGGGTTGAATTGATGCAGAACAACATGCCTCTGCCTGCCGTCCAGATTCTTCTGGGTCATTCCACTCCCAACCTGACCACATCCCATCTTTCCTTTTCCGAAGAGGACATCCAGCACGTTACGAGGTTGTTCATGGAAAAAGAGTCCGCCCGCCGAACCAGTGCCCGCAATTCGTTTTACGGCAAGATCCACACCATGCAGAAGGGGGACATCCAGACCCGAGTCAAGTTGGTCACCATGGGCGGACAACAGATTACGACGATCATCACCAACGACAGCATGAAGAAGCTGAACCTGAAAAGAGGCCAACTGATCACCGCCGAGGTCAAGGCACCCTGGGTCATAGTGCAAAAAGGAGGCGATGACCGCAGGTCCAGCGCGGACAATATGTTCAAGGGCGTTGTTGACACAATCACCAGGGGCGAACTCAATACTGAATATATCGTGCGGATTGCGGACGGCACCGAGGTGTGTTCGATTGTCACAACGGAAAGCTCGCGGCGCCTCGATTTGGCGGAGGGTGATGAAGCATGGGTGCTGTTCAACAGTTATTCGGTCGTTCTGCTCTCGGAATAACAGGCATGCCGCAATCCATGGCAAGGAATCGAGCTGATTTCCCTCCTTTGGGCGCCACTTGGCGCCGGCCGGGCACCCTGACATGCAACGGCAAAAATCCATGAACAGCCTGACCCGGAGCCCAAGAACATAATGGCACCGGGGCAGGCGAAGGGTTGGATTGCGCGGGGAAGGAGGCTCATGGGGAGATTGCCCGCGGTACTCTTACCCTGCTGGGCGAACATCTCCGCCCGCTTTCTCCATGAAGGGGTGGGCTGGTTAGCCGATGTTTCTCATAATTTCAGCCTCTTAATCAACCGCGATCATCACGCTTGAAGCCTTGACCATTGCATAGGCTTCCTTGCCGACCTCCAGTCCCAGCCTTTTCACCGAATTGATGGTGATGATCGAGACAATCTTCTGGCCGCCCGTCAATTCGAGTTCGATTTCGGCATTCACCGCACCCGGCGTGATCTTGACAACCTTTCCCTTCAACAAATTTCTGGCACTCAATTTCATGGCATTCTCCTTTTGCAGTGAGAAATCAACAAAGGACATTACCTGCCGGCAATATCCCGACATCAATCCCGTGCAACCGAACGCGGAAACGTCCTGGCCGGCTCGGACCGTTGGTCCACCGGGCGGCTGAGGAGCCTCCATTTTTTTTGAACACTCTTCAGTCCAGGTGCGGAGGTGCGGCAGGGCATGAGTTATTCATCGTCTGCTGTCTTCTTCGGTCCTTCAGTCCGATACTTCCGGACAAAGTCGAGCAATTTTGCCGCCTGATTCTCCATGAATCGAACCCAGAGATCCAGCACCTCCCGGCCTTCCTCGGTTATCGTATAGATCCGTTTTGCCGCTCCGCTTTCCGGGGTTTCCCATTCCGACCGGACCAGATTGTCCTCCTCCATTTGCCGCAGATGCCGGTAAATCATTCCCGGCGGCGCAGCCCCTTCGATGAATCCGTACTGTTGAATCACGTTGATCAACTCATAGCCGTACGAAGGCCCTGCATATAATCCCAGGAGGATCGATGCCTGGATATACCGTTCCTGCCGCCCTGACCCAGGCATATTCTTTTCTTCCATAAATACCTCGTTGACATATATCCTTTAAGGATATATAATATTTTCAGAAATGGAATGCACCCGCCAAATGCATTCAAGCCAATTCAACCTCGGAGGCACATCATGAGCAAGATATTTGTTCGGGAAAGAAGGAAAATCGGGCAAGGCGAAAAAAAACCGCGGTTTCGAGTTGTCGGAGTAATCGGAGGCGATCTGAAAGTGTATGCGGATCATATGCGGAAAAACGAGCTTGAAGCAATCGCGGCTGAAACCGGCGCTCAGGTCATTTATCTGCCCGCCCACGGTACCGGCAAAAAGGACGGGTCCAGAGGCTGAACCTACGGCAGTATCTTCTCTGAAGATACTGCCGTTTCTTTTTGCTTACTTGTGGATTACGGTCCCGACCTGTTTCCCTTCAAGGGCCTGACGGATCAATTCCGGCCGGTTGAGGGCATCGATGATCTGAAGTTCTTTCAAACACTTGGCCTGTTTCAGCATCTTGAGTATCGGCCGCTCGATGATCAGGTCGTCAAGGTCCAGCGCCATCAGTTCGTCCACGGAAATTCTGTTGAAAAATTGCAATTCAGCTTTCTTGCCCGCCTTCTTGGGATCCTTTTCATAGAGACCGGTTTCATCTTTGAGATAAATCAGACTCCTTGCGCCGATATTCTCGGCCAGAAGAAACGCGCCGCAGTCGGTCCGATGCGGGGGAATGGAACCGAACTCCGCCGGGTGCTCAAAAAACCCGTACGGCGGGATGCCGTAGGTGATGGGCAGATATCCCTGTCGGCAGAACATCGTCAACTGCTCCAGATTGTCACCATGCCCTATTTTCACCCCGCCGTGTTTGGCCAGAAGCACCGAGAGCATTTCAGCGTTCTGCCAGGACACCTTATCTCCCAGTTTTGAAAGAACGCCGGTGGGCATGCCAAGGTCGACCCCGATGTTGTAGACATGCCGGGCCCGAGTGCCGCCGCCGGTCATGATGAGAAGCTTATACTCGTCCTTGAGCTGTATCAGTTCGTCAACAATGGGAAGGATGGCCTTCGCCCCCCTGTCCATGATGCTCTGGCCGCCTATTTTCAACACGTTGATATCCGGATGCATCCTGAAATACTCACAGGCTTCGGTGGTTTTCAGGAACTCCTTGCTGACGAGCGATTCCCCCATCATCGGTGAGTCGATATGCAGCCTGCCCTTGCCCTCTTCCTCTTTAATCAGTTTTGCCATATTTCCTCCTGGAGCCGGGAATAATGTTCTTTCAATGAATTCTGCCTGCTACATTGCGGGCGCATGGTCTCCATTATATTCGATTCCAGGACGAATTCCAGGGTTTTCTCCCGAACGGAATCGCGCGCCATTCCGGGGCGCTAATAGGTTTTTGCTTCCTGACTGGTCAACGTTCGGTACCTTGCCTGCCCTTTTCCGCCAACGCCATTGCAGTCGCGTGCCAGGATAACCGGCCGGCCGTTTTTCCGGACAGCCTTTGTTTTTTCGGATGCGATCATCAGCGGCTCACCGGGGTCGAGTACGTCACCCGCTACGGTAATGATCTGGCCGTCAAAACCGAGAGTTTTGAGCAAGCCCGCGGGGACAACATCACCCGCCTTGCCGAAATCATACCATCCCCGATATCGACCATCATTGCCGGCAAGACAAAGCCCCATGCCGGCTACCGCCCCGATTACCCCCAGCCCCGTTCCGCCATGCTCGGAAAGATGGATTCCTGTTTTTTCAGCAATGTTGTAAGCGTCGGCCTTGAAAACGATCTCCGATTTGGCCTTGATTCCGAATTCGATCAACAGGGACCTATCCAGCTCGCTGCCCAGTTCCGCTACGCAAAGGCCGGGATCAGAGCCATGGGCAGCCTGTTTTTCCAAAAAACCGCCAAGATAAGCAACAAGATCCTCCTTTCCGGCATCGAACAGGTCCACTTGCACACACATGGCGCTGTTATGCGATGTAAACGGAATAGCATCGTGCACGTATAACTGATGCCTTGAAACAGGGGAACTGACCCCCCAACCGGTATCTTGTAAAATTCCGCACAGCTCCTGAACAAGCTTTCCGGTTCCCGATGTTCCGGGCATATCGGTATCATCTACAGCAACTAAATACTTCATCGCCTTCCTCCTTGACCTCGAAACGATGGTGTCCGCACAACCACAGGGGTGATTCAATACTGCTCCGAGGCGGCGATTTCGGTCAGAACGGCAATTTCACGAACCTGCCAGTACAGCCTTTTCTGACTCTCGCAAACGGTGAGCCAGTCATCGCTTGCAACCGAGCCGTCAGCAACGCAGCCGTCCATTCTTTGCATGATGACATTGCTCATCTTATTCAAGGCGGCCTTGTACGCGCCCTTTTGCACAAGCTTCAGCGCGATTGCAGCCTGTTCCTCCAGTTTCAGCTTGAATACTTCGTTTTTAAAGGCTTCGTCCTCCAGCACCCGGACATCTGCAATCAGTTCGTCCAGTTTTTCCAGGACGTTGGGAATGGGGTCGATGGCGCCGTACACCATGATCCTGTTCTCATCGACGAAGTCCCAGCCGGCCTCCAGAATGTCGATGTCCGTCGTCCCTTCGGGCAGCGGCTCGACCTTGACCATGGTCACGGTTCGGCTGGAATATCCGGCATTATGATCCGCCGTGTTATCAAAGGGCCAGATGACATCCTGCACGCCGGAAGTTGATCTCTGGTCCGGCGGACCGGGGATTTTCTGGGGCGGCACCACCCTGAACGGGCCTTCCCCGTCAAGTTTGTTGTCCGTGCCCAGTTGGCCGGTATCCAGATAGTCACCGTCTCTCGTGACAGCCAGGATCATTCTGAGGCCATTGATGTTTACAATTGCGTCGCCGTGCGCGCGGCCGGCATTGGATGTTGCACTGTAATCGCACCAACCGTACAGAGGATTCAGGGAGATGTCCGCTTCCGCATCATAATAGTAGGGTGCCGGAGGATAGGATCCAGAGACATGGTACAGAAGAGGGTCGGGATCGGGCGTGAGCGGATGGTACTGGGCCCAACCGTCGGCCGCATAGACCTGAATGCCGGTCGCATTGTCCAGAATCCCGGCATTCTGGAGCAGGGTCTCCATCGGCACACCGGTGTACTCGGCATAGAAGTCGTCGGACTTGTGGGTATTCATCAGCATGAATTGGATGTGCTGAGGCAGGGTTTCAAGTAGTTCCCTGGTATAGATGCGGTAGGGTGCCGGTACTTTGGTGGGATCATCGTTGCTATCGCCGGGATACCTGATGGCGGCGATCTCGTCAATGTTGACAAACCCGTCCCCGTCGGAGTCTATCTGTTCTATAACGGCAACGGCGCCCACGTTGCGTCCGGCATCCCTGAAGTCCCTGCCATACTGGTTCATGGTTTCATCGATTTCGCCGCTGGCATCATATCCATATGTGTAATGGCACCACTGGCAGCTGCCGAGAACAACCCAAACACCCTTTGCATTCTGGTACTGTCCGCCGCTGTGACAGAGAGTGCAACTGTCAAGTTTGGTCCCGGCCATCTCGGGATAAACAGCGAGAAAGCTGTCGGAATCAAATTCCCCCATGTGGTGATAGGCCGCACAGGCCGTACCGGAAAGCGCCAGGATGAATAGCATGGCCAAACCTGCCTGCATCATTTTCATTTTTTCCTCCTTGTAAAAAATAAACAGGGCGATACGAAGCAAAAACCTGCATCGCCCCTGGACAACGGGAAGCGATTTCATCAGAACTTCACATTCACATCCATCTGGAGGACATTCTGCGATATGTCGCCCTCGATTTCTTCGGTGGCATAGTAATCAACCGTCAGGTCGACATATTTGTTGAGACCGAAGATGAAAATGCCCTCATGCCCTTTCGCGTTGGTTGCTCCGCCGAAGAAGGCTGAATCGGGAAAGATGTCGAGCCAGGAGTCCGTTTCGATATGCCGGTAGGAATACTTCACCTGCCATTGGCCGAAAGCTGCGACCTTCTTGTGACCGAACTTCAGCCCGGCGAGATATCCTTCATTTTCGTCATCCGGATCCGGATTATTGATATACTCACCGAAGAATGCAAAATACGGCAGGAAACCGACCTCGGTGAATCCCAGTTCCGCCCCTACACCTATGGAATCGTAGTCGTAAAGAAGGCCGTCTCCCGAAAGCGTATTGCTGCCGCTGGAGTAATCCAGGACGGAACCTTTCACGTTTGAAAATCCGTACGCCGCAACTGCCAGGGTCAGGTCGATGTTGTCCGTAATCTTCTGCCTGACGCCGGGTTGTACGGCATACATGACCGGATCACTCGAGGTGCTGCTCAGCTCGTCAAGGACGAAGAACATGGGAGTAACAAACAGCTCCAAAGCGGAACCGAATTTCCAGGAGAAGCGGGCAGCAGCCCCTTCCGGATTGATATCGGTGTCCCAGAGAAGATCGCCGGGGAGCCAGAGGGGGTTCTTCATCTTTCCGCCGGTGAGGGTCATTTCATCGAACGGCTGGTACGACGCGTAGGCGTAATCGATGGAAACATCCTTGCTGCTGAAGGTATCACTGAACGATTGAATCGTGGTACGGGGATTGGAACCTCCGGAGGCCAGTCCGAAACCCACCTTCACCGAGTCGGTGACCGCGGCTTCGGCGCCCAGGCGGAGGCGGAAGCGCCCTCTGTCCCGGTCCACTTTTTCATCGGTATCAATATGCTCGTAGCGAACCTTCATATCGCCCTTGAGCTTAATCTTGCTGACCCACTCCGGAACTCCGCCGCCCTCTGGCGTCACCGCCGGCTCGGCTGCCTCCTTTGCGGCCTCCGCTTCTATGGCCTGCAGCATTTCAGTCGCCTCGGAACGCGTCAGAATGTTCTTATCAACCAGTTTCTCGATCAGCAGATCAACCTTGTCCGCCAAGCATGGCGTCCCGGAAAACAACACCGGACAAGCCGCCAAGGAAAGAACCATTGCCATACGTCTTTTCATCGTGCTCCCTCCATTTCAAAGTGATAGGCAATGCGCCTCTGTTGCCCCGAAACCGGCCGACCAAGCGGACTGCCGACGCAATTCCGTAACTTACTGTTTTTCCGATTTTTGAGCCCTGACAATAAGATCTTCCCTTTGCGTCAGGGCGAACTGTCTGACAATTCTTGTATCGGCCGGACGTAAAGCGGGCCTTAACCCTGAAAATTTGGGATAACCAGGGGGTTGATCTCCGTCGGTCGCCTCTCCGAGGGAGCCGCCGCGGTTATCCCGTTGTGCCCGCACCTTCCTCCCTCTATTTCTCCTCCGGCACGGCCGCGGCTTCAAAGCCGTATTCCTTCAACACCTTCTGGCCGTCGGGCGACAGGATAAACATGGCCAGTCTCCAAGCCTCGGGCGAGGCTCCATTCCTGACTATCATGCCGTAATCGGCCCCAACGGAAAGGTCTCCAGGTATCCTGACGATCTTGAGGTCCGGTACTTCCTTTTTGGCCAGTACGGCGTTGGTGCAATAGGTAAGGAAAACGTCGGCCTTCTTGTCGCCCATTACCCATCCGTACTGATTGACCCCCTCGGGAGCCTTGGGGCTGTCCGGCCCGCCGGTCAGCTGCAGGGCTTTGCCGGAAAGGGTCGCAAAACTCCCAGCCATTACCGCGTCGGCCTTTTTGAAGAGTTCCCAGGCATAGTCACCGCTGGGATCCGCTTTCGGAGTTGATGTTCCCACCCTGACGTCCTTGCTCAAAAGGGTATCAAGGAAATTGTCCGTCGTTACATCCACTCCGGGTTGGGCCAGCGCACAAAGCTGATTACGGGCAAACAGCACCACCGGACCGCCCCAGCCGCCGGCAGCGAGTTTTTCCGGATGCCCCATATTCGCGGAAGCGAACACATCGGCCGCTTCCCCTTCTTCAATCGCTTTTGTCAGCAGGCCGCTGGGGCCGAATTTTGTCGTTATTGCGGTCCCATAAATTTTTTCATAGGACGCGGCTATAGCACCCATGGCCGACTTCAGGCTTCCGGCGGCATAAAGATTCAGGGGCTCGGCTGAAGCCGACCACGGCAGGGAAAAGGCAAGCAACGAGAAGAACACCAGGAAATTCAAATGAATTTTCACAATAACCTCCTTTTTTGGACAAGGATTTACGTTCACAACGGACGTTATGAATACTTTTATTCTATATGCCAAGCTTGATATATGTCAAGACAGGCATAAACAAGTGCAAAAAAAAAATCGCCCCACCACGGAAACAACTGCCCTGCCGATGCACTATCCCGATCTGCAGGCAGAAGCAGTGGCCGTATTGAACGCATCGGTTGTCTCTCTTTTTGCCGTCTGGTAAAATTTTGGAGGGAATCTCTGTACCTTCTCTGCGGCCATCGCTGCAGAAACAAATGGGGGGGGGTTGACGAACCAGCCCCACAGCGATGCCCTCTGTCTCGGCAAAGTCCAGCGCCTTGGCCAACGTCAGGCAATGATTTCCGGCCGCCGTCAGAACCCTGAAATGGGGCCTTTCGTACCGCCGACTGTCAATGTCCAAACGAACGGGTGATTTCGATATGCCGCGAGCCCTTGGTACGAAAACCCACCGGTCAAAACCAGGTCGCCGGTGCGCGGTCAGGATATGCTAATAAACTGATGAAAAAAATAAATATTTCGGTATAGTTTACGCCTTTGATTTGATTTCTCCTGGAGGGTGTACTGCACACTATTGCACCGTGAGCCCTTTATGACCCTGTCCATTCGCCTATTCGACTTCTTGCAACTCCTGCTCCTCAACCGCTACGTCTTTTTTGTGCTTCTTCTCCTCGGCTACACCAGGATAATGGAGCTGTACGGCGGACTGCCCTCGCTGATGCAGGCCTGGAGGTTTGAAATTCCCCTGCTCCTCTACTGCTACTTTTTCGGGAATACAATAACCCGGAAGACTCCCCTGCAGCCGGTGATTGTCGCCGCTCCCATCGTGATGCTCTACGCGGTGTACGATTTCTACCACCTCCAGTTCGGCAGGCTGCCGCGCCTCATCGAACTGGCCGAGGTCCCGGAGCTGATGGCCGTCATGCCGCTCTGGCTCAAGGCCTTGCTCATCGCCATGATCGGGACCTCCCTCTTGATTTTTTTCCTGACCGTACGCTGGGGCGCCGTGCTGCCAATGGCCCTGGGCGCCCTGCCCCTCGCAGCCCTTTTCGTCGCGGTTGAGTCGTATCCAGCCGCATTCATGAAAGCATTTGAGAAGACCCAGAAGGGAATCGTCACCTATTCCGATGTGATGAGCGTCGCCAACAACGGCCGGATAAGCATGACCCTCTACAACGAGGCAAGGCGGAAGAGTATGCGGGAAAAGACCGCCCACTACCTGGAAAATCCTTATTATCTCCTGGACGTTGACAAGGTGATCGCCAAGGTCAAGGAGCAGCGGAGCAGGCGGAACGTGCACCTCATCGTCCTGGAAAGCTTCCTCGACCCGGAACTCCTCCTGGACGCCGGATTCTCCCGCAACCCTGCCCATCCCGATTTTGAGAAGATATTCAAGCGCAAGGGAGGGCTGTCCATTTCCCCGGTCTTCGGTGGTGCAACGGCCCAGGCCGAGTTTGAGCTGCTCTGCGGGGTCCCCGCCATGAGGGAGCTCTCCGGGGTGGAGTTCAATGTCTTCACCGGGGCCGATACTCCCTGCCTGCCCAGCATCCTCGGTAAAGGCGGCTACCATACCGTTGCCGCCAACGGTTTCCGGCCCGATTTTTTCAATTCGACCAATGCCTACGAGGGGATCGGCTTTGACAAAGCCTATTACCCCAGGGAATACGCGCCGGCCATGGAAAGCTATTTATCCCTCGGGGATGTCGGCGACGAGAAGTACATGTTCGACGGCGACCTCCTGGGCCAGAACCTGAAGTATGTTTCCTCCTGGCTCAAGGAGCACTCCGCCACTCCCTTGTTCAATTATGTGATGACCATGTACGGCCACACTCCCAACGTGATCAACACGGAAAAACGGCCCCAGGTTGTTCGGGTTTACGGGAAGGGACCCGATGACGACCATTTGCAGCGCTCCGTCAACCAGTACTACTACCGTACCAGGGCTATAGCAGACTACGTGAATGAACTGGTGCGCATCGACCCGGACAGCCTGATCATCCTGGTGAGCGACCACCTGCCGCCGCTTCGCTACGGGCCGGACACATACCGGAACCTCAACTATCTCGGCAAAAAGGAAGGCTATCTCAACCTGAATCGGATCTTCTTCGTGGAAAACGGACGGGGCGTGAGGTACAACACCATTCACCACTACGACATTCCCGAGATCATCCTCGGTTATGTCACCCGTACAGAGAAGGAGCGCAAGTCTCTCCGGTCATTCGCCGCCAGCAATGATCCCGACGACCTCGCGGCCCGCCGGAAGGCCTATATGACCATCATGGCCCAGGCCATGAATATCAAGAAACTCCTGCCCGGATTCCGCCCCACCCCCGCCTCCAGGGAAGCCTCTGCCCAGGCGGAAACCCCCGCGGTCTCCGCCACCGAGGACAAATAGGGAAAGGGTATTGTTCATCCTCTGCACAGTGGGACACAGATAGACAAAAAAAGGGATCGCGGAATTTAAAATTTTCCGCGATCCCTGATTTTCTGGCGCGCCAGGAGGGATTCGAACCCCCGACCTACGGATTCGTAGTCCGGCACTCTATCCAGCTGAGCTACTGGCGCAAACGGAGGCGATATTACCCGACCTGCCCCGTTTGTACAAGTCCTTTATCTTTTCCCGTCCCGCTCAGGACTCAAGGAATTCGATCTTGTGATCCCCGGGCTTCATCTCGGGCTTTAAAATAATGTCGATGCTCACCTGGTGTCTCTTTTCCAGTTCGGCGAGCTCTTCCCGTTTATTGTTCAGGAGATACTGGGCGACGTCCACCGGCAGCGAGCATTCCACCCGCTTGACGTTTTTCCTGCCGACTCCGGTCTGAATACGGCGCAGGTAAAAAAGGGCCCTGGTTTCCACCGTTTTGACAACCCCTCGGCCGTTGCAGTATTCGCATGTCCGGTAGCTCCCTTTTTCAATGGGCGCGCCCATCTTCTGCCGGGAAATCTGCATCAGGCCGAAGCGGGAAATGGTGCTGATGTCAACCTTGGCCTTGTCCCGCTTCATGCTCTGCTTGACCTGCTTCTCCACTTCGCGGATGTGTTTCTTGCTCCGCATATCGATGAAGTCGACAACGATCAGGCCGCCCAGGTCGCGAAGCCGGAGCTGCCGGGCAAGCTCGGAGGCCGCCTCCATGTTCGCCAGGAAGATCGACTCTTCGAAATTGCTGTCCTTGGAAGTGCGGCCGGAATTGACGTCAATGGCCACCAGCGCCTCGGTGGGGCTGATGACTATGGAGCCCCCGGAAGGGAGCTGTACCTGGGGCTTGTAGATCGACTCAATCTGCTCCTCGATGTTATACAGATTGAATATCGGCCGGGCGCCCCGGTGCAGCCTGATTTTCACCTTGCGCTGGGTCGGGGGCAGAAGGTTGACGAACTGCTGCACCTGTTCGTAGGACTCTTCCGTGTCCACCAGGATCTCCTCGATTTCCGGCACAAAATGGTCCCGGAGAAAGCGGACGACAATGTCCTGATCCTCATACAGCAAGGCGGGCGCTTTCACTTCCTGCCCCTTTTTCTTGATTTCCTCCCACAGGCGCAGGAGGTAGCGCAGGTCTTTCTGCAGCGAGGCCTTGGTTATTTCAATGCTTGCCGTGCGGATGATATACCCGATCCCTTCGGGGATGGACATTTTGTTCATCATATCGCGGAGCTCGAAACGCTTTTCCTCCCCGGCGATCTTGCGTGATATCCCGGCGCTGTCGCTGCCCGGCATGAGCACCAGATAGCGGCCGGGGATGGACAGGTAGGTCGTTATGTTGGCGCCCTTGCTGCCGGTTACCTCCTTGACCACCTGCACGAGCACTTCCTGCCCCTTTCTGACCACGTTTTCAATCTTCAGCTTCTTCCACTGCTGCTCGGCGATGAGCTTTGCGCTCCTTTCATCCACGTCCTCACGGTAATATTCGGGATGTATCTCGTCAAACGGCAGAAAGCCGTTGCGCTCCGTCCCCATGTCGACAAAAGCCGCCTGCAGGTTGGGTTCAATAGAGACAATGATGCCCTTGTAGATGTTGTTCTTGGTTCGCTCGTGCACCACACTGGTGACATGAAAGGATTCAAGCCGGCCGTTCTCGATGAGCGCTATGCGGCACTCCTCAGGCTCTTCGGCATTGATGAGCAGTTTGGTGACCACCTGGTCCGATTTTTTTTCCGCCTCCTGGTCCGGCTGCGCCTGCTCCTCGCTGGGGGCGGCGTTTCGCTGACGCCCGCGTTTGTGTCTCCTGGGCCTTCGGGCCGGAGCCTTTCGCGCGGGCTCACCCCCTTCAGCCGCTCTGTCCGCCTTCTTTTCCGTCTCCGGTTCCCTTTTCTCAGCCGCCACTCCCCTGCCCGGGGATTCCTTGCCGGTGCCCTCTCCCGCGGCCGTCCCTCCGCCTGCTGACTCCGCCTTCTCTCCAGTGGACCCCGCCGGCTGCTTTTTCTTGGGAAAAATCCCGAAAGCACTTTTCCACCAGGCGCCCGTGGTCACCTTCTGATCTTCTTTACTGTGTTCGGCTGCCTCGGCAGCCCCTTGTTTTTCTTCGGTCATGGTTTCACTTTCCTCTTCAACTTCAACTTTTTCGAGCCGCTATTCCTGATTGCCGCCGTACAGATAATAGATCCTGTCCTCGTGGAGTCGTTTCTTTATCGTTCCCGACTTCACCAGCGGTTCAAGCAGCCGCTCAACCTCTTCCGGACCGCTCAGGGCCAGGGTCCTGCTCATGTCCTCGGCCGTGCAGGGCCGTCTTTGCAGCATCTGTTCAATATCTCCAATCAGTTCTTCCTGCTTCAGGTAGTCGAACTTGATTTTGGTTCTGCCTTCCTCCGCCGTTCGGGCAAAGGTGCTGATGCCGTGGGCGATGATGTCAACCCGGGGAACCGCCGTTTCAGAGGCGATGCGGGCGGCGGTCTCCTCCAGCGCCTCCCGGCTGACCGGGCGGGCGAATTTCTCCAGCGGCGGCCGGGCAACCGTGTTCAACTGAACCCGGGACAGCTTCATGCGCCGGATGACCTTGATGAGCGCCTCTATGTTTTCCCCGCTGTCATTGATGCCTTTGACGATGAGGACTTCCAGCCAGAGCTCCCCGGTGAATGCATGGGAAAAGCCGACCAGCCCTTCAATCATTTCCCCGAGGTCGACGCATCGGGCGGGCCTGTTCAGCTTCCTGAAGCTTTCGGGCAGTACGGCATCCAGGGAAGGGATGACCACGTCGGCAACGCTCAGGTCCGCGGCCACATCCCGTCGCGACAGGTTGGTTCCGTTGGTGAGCACCGCCACCGGCTTGCCCGTCCGTTCCTTCAGAAACCGCAGGATACGGCCGAGCCCTGAGTGCAGCGTCGGCTCCCCGCTGGCGGTGACCGTTACCACGTCGACTGATTCCATTCGCGCCGGATCGGAGCAGAACTCCTCAATCTCGGCGATGATTTCCCCGGTGGGGACATATTCCCGGCGCTCGCAGGTCAAATTCGTGGTGGGGCCGACTTCGCAGTATATACAGTCAAAATTGCATATTTTTCTGGGCAGGAGGTCAATTCCCAGCGACCGTCCGAGCCGTCTGGAATTGACGGGACCAAAGATATGATTCATAGAGGCGTTTTTGAGCCTTTCGTCACGATCAGGGCAGATCAATCCTCTCCAGTCTGACAACAAAAGGAATATCAAGAAATTATGTTCAGTTATCGCCGACCTGATACATAAATCAATTCACTCCTGTTGGCAACTCAAATCTATGACTTTTGCCTTGACACAAACAGCCCCTACGCGTACATTTCAAAAACTTGTCCATTAATATCATAATTTTTGTCCTTTTCCCGCACCGCACAGGAGAAGATCGAGGTGAACCCAGACAGAGCATTATCCCCGATCCACCCCCCCCTTGCCCTTCAATTGCTCTTCATTGCTGCTTTGCTCATGCTCCCCGCGACCGTCCAGGCTGATGTCATCCAGGCCCGTCAGTGGAACATAACCGCCGACAAGATGACCCGTTACGAGAACCCGCCGAGCATCATCGCCGAAGGCAACGTCGTACTGGAAAAAACCGAGGAAGTGGTCAGGGA
>Ga0172382_10006650_pt1 | contig 16682 bp, 21 predicted proteins | sample Leawel138RmetaG_FD_122245 | JGI IMG/M metagenome (GOLD analysis project Ga0172382, IMG submission 122245) | Leachate microbial communities from a municipal landfill in Southern Ontario, Canada - Leachate well 138R metaG | ecosystem: Engineered > Solid waste > Landfill > Unclassified | place...
GGGGAAAAAAGGTGCGTGAGGGTCTGGGCACTTGACTTCCGGGCAGGCGAGAGGCCTCCCGATTGAGCACCGAGAGGGTGCGACATGGCTGGAACTGGACCGGCGCCGAACCCCCAAAGCCGCAGGCAGACGGGCAGTCAGGCGCACACGTGGACCGACCTTCCCGAGCGCGGATATGCAGGGGTTATCCCTGAGTGGCCGTTGCGCGACCTCGACGATGAGGGCTTCTCGGCTGTCCGTGAGCGTGAGGTGTGGGACGAGATCTGGCGTACGCCGCAGGCCCAGGCTTGGGCGCTGCTGGGCTGGGTCCGCGAGGTCGCGTTGTACGTCCGCGCTTCGATGCTCGCCGAACACGACCCGAAGTTGATGCCCGAGGCGCGACTTCGCTCGGTCGAGCTGGGCCTGACTCCGACCGGCATGCTCAAGAACCGCTGGCGTATCCAGCGCGACGAGATGGCCGAGCAGCGCCAGAAGCGCGAGCGTCCTCGCTTGGTGGTTCCTGATGCCGTGGAAGCCCCGTGAGCCTGGCGAGGTTCCGACTCTCGGCTATGACGTGGCCGACTGGATCGAGGACTTCTGTGTCATCCCGGACGGTGAGCACGGGGGCGAGCCGTTCATCCTGACCGATGAGCAGCGGACCTTCCTGGCGCACCATTACCGGCTCCGGGAGACTGCTCAGGTCGGTGACCTCGCAAAGGCGTTCACGTACCGGCGCTCGATCCTGGTCCGGCCGCAGAAGTGGGGCAAGGGACCGTTGACGGCTGCGATCATCTGCGCCGAAGCGGTCGGCCCGACGATCTTCGACGGCTGGGATTCCGACGGCCAGCCCGTGGGGCGGCCCCGACAGACCTCGCGTATCCAGATCGCAGCGACGACCGACGACCAGACCGGCAACGTCTACGGCCACCTGGTACCGATGATTCAGCGCGGGCCGTTGACTGAACTCATTCCCGACGCGGGGTTGACGCGCGTGATGCTGCCTGGCGGCGGCATCGTGGAGCCGGTCACCTCGAAGGCGACGTCTCGCCTGGGTGCGCCGATCACGTTCGCGATCATGGACGAGACGGGCATCTGGACCAAGGACAACAAGGGTCACGACCTGGCCAAGACGCTGCGTCGCGGCCTCGCGGGCATGGGCGGCCGGTCTATCGAGACGACGAACGCATGGAACCCGGCCGAGTTGTCGGTCGCCCAAATGGGTTTCGAGTCGAAGTCGACCGACATCTACCGGGACTACCGGCGGCCGCCGGCGGAGTTGGACTACCGCAAGAAGGCGGACCGGCGGAAGATCCACCGCGTCGTGTACGGCGACTCGTGGTGGGTGGACCAGGACGTGATCGAGGCCGAGGCGGCCGAGATCCTGGAGTCCGATCCCGCGAACGCGGAGCGGTTCTTCGGCAACCGCGTCGTGGCCGGTTCTGACTCGTGGCTCCCTCGCGGCCTGTGGGAGAAGGCGTACCGCGGTGCTGTGGCTGCCTGAGCCGCCGCCGGGAACGCCGGTCTGCTTGGGCTTCGACGGCTCGGATGTGGACGACTGGACGGCGATCAAGGGCGAGACGGTCGACGGCCTGCTGTTCACGCCGAGGTTCGGCGGTGAGCCGACGATCTGGAATCCGGCGGAGTGGGAGAACCACCGCATCCCTCGGACGATCGTCTCCGAGGCGGTCGACGAGCTCTTCGGTCGGTTCAAGGTTGAGCGGATGTACTGCGATCCGCCGGGCTGGCAGACCGAGATCGAGACGTGGGCAGCGAAGCACGGCGACAAGCACGTCCTGCCGTGGGAGACCTACCGACCTCGTCCGATGTTCGCAGCGCTGGAGCGGTTCGTGACCGACCTCCAGTCCTCGGCCCTCGCCCACGACGGCTGCCCGCTGACGACGCAGGCGTTCGCGAACGCGGTGAAGGTCGCACGCAAGAACGACACCTACGTCCTGGCGAAGGCGTCGAAGCCCCAGAAGATCGACGCCGCGATGGCGTCAGCCCTCGCCCACGAGGCCGCCTGCGACGCACGCGCGGACGGCTGGGGCGCGAACAAGCCACGTAGGAACCGTTCCGTCGTCATCTACTGAGAGGGGCACAGGGTGAAGCTCTCCGACCTCTCCGACCAGGAATGGTTCTCGCGCCTGGAGTCGCGCCGGATCGCGCAGTCCGCGAAGAACCAGCGGTGGTGGGCCTATTACGACGGTGAGCAGCCGCTGTACTACATCGCGAAGATCCTTGAGGAGCAGGAGAACCGCTTCCCGCCGCTGACGATCAACTGGGCGCTGAAGCTGATCGACTGGATCGACGCCCGGTGCAGCGTGGAGGGCTTCCGGATCGCCAGCAGCGACTCGTCCGACGACGCGCTGTGGGAGATCTGGCAGCGCAACCACATGGACCGCGACCAGTCTGAGAACAATGTCGGCACCCTGGTCACGAGCCTCGGGTACGTCATGGTCACGCCGGACTCGACGGGCCGTGCATCGATCAGTGTGATGGACCCGTCCAGCATCGCCGTGGAGTTGGACCCGCGGACTCGCGAGCCGATCGCGGCGCTGGTGCGGTGGAGTTCCGATCCTGACGTCCCGCTCCCTGACATGGGCGAGCTGTGGCTGCCGGGCCGCAAGGTCGAGTTCGTCGAGGGCAAGCCCGAGGGCTCCTCGCCCGTCCGGTACGTGGCCTCCGATCCGGTCGCGCAGAAGTCGCAGGCGATCCCGGTCGTGCCGTTCCACAACCGCCGGCGTGGCTTGTCGTCGCGTTCGGAGTTGGCGCCCATCAAGCCGCTGATCGACGCTGCGAACCAGGTCGCGACCAACATGCTGGCAGCGATCGAGCAGGTCGCGGTCCCGCGCAAGTGGGCGCTGAACGTGGACCCTGGCCAGTTTGTCGACAAGGACGGCAACCCGGTTCCGGCGTGGAAGGCCGCGATGGGCGCCGTATGGGCTCTCCCGTTCGACGAGGAGAACTCTGACGCCCCTGAGCCGCAGGTCGGCCAGTTCACCGCGGCGGAAATGCGCAACTTCCACGACACGATCTCGCTGCTCGCTCGCGTCGCGGCGGGCCTGATGGACCTTGCGCCGTCCGAGTTGGGTGTCGGTGTCGCGGATAACCCTCCGGGCGCGGACGGTGTTCGCGCCGCGAAGGAGTCCGGCGTACGTCGGGTCGAGCGGTTCCAGGTCGGCCAGGGCGACGGCTACGAGGACGTGATGCGTCTCGCGTGGGCGATCGAGGAGAATGACCCGAAGAAGTTGGTCCGGCTCGAAACGATCTGGCGCGATCCGTCGACGCCGACGCGAGAGTCGATGACGGCAGCCGCTGTCGCCTCTCTCGGCTCTGGCCTCGCGGACCTGCGCCAGGCGCGCGAGGATGCGGGCTACACCGACACGCAGATCAAGCTGATGGAGGCGCGCGAGTCCGAGGCGCGCGTCGACCCGGTGTCCGCTGCGCTGATCGCCGAGTTGGAACGTGCTGATCCCGCCGGCGGCGCGTAGGTACTACGCACGGTCCGCGCTCCTGGCGAAGTACGCCGCCGACGAGGCAGCGAAGCGTCCGCAGCAAGCCGCTGACGTGGTGGCCCGCTTCCAGGTCATGGAAGCCCACTACGCCGAGGCGGCGACAGCGGTGCTGGTTGACACCGCACCCGACGCAACCCTCGTCGCTGCGTCGTTCACCTCCGAACGCCGCGAGGTGGCCACGACACTGAGTCGCGCATCCACGGATGCGCAGTTCCGCGCCATCGTGGCCAGCCTGGTCACCGATGCGGCCCGAGCTGCGCAGTCAGTGTCAACGGCCACGCGTCCGCGCACCGGGTGGGTCCGCTTGCTCGCCCCACCGTCGTGCTCACGGTGCGCCGTCCTCGCAGGCCGGGTGTACCGGTACTCGACCGGCTTTCAGCGTCACCCCGGATGTGACTGCGTGATGATCCCGGCCTCACTGGCCGGCGCACGCGCCCTCGTGCCCGACGTCGAGGGCCTCGCCCGCAGCGGACAGATCACCGACCTGTCGAAGGCCGACCGCCGGGCGATCGAAGACGGCGCGGACCTTGGCCGAGTGATCAACGTCCGCCGCGACGGAGCCGGCCTGCGGGAGTCCGGGCGCGTCCTGTACCGGGCTGACCGCATGACCCCCGAGGCGATCTACCGGTCGACCTCGACCCGCGAGGAAGCCCTGGGCCTGCTCCAGGCGAACGGCTACATCCGCTGATCTTTCCGAACGAGAGGTTCGGACCAATCTCCGAGAGGGAGAACACCATGCCGAAGACGGCACTCCGTAAGTTCCCGACCCACATCCGCTTCTTCTTCCCCGAAGAGGGCGCGCCCTCCGGCACCGGCTCGGGCGAGGCCGCTGGCCAGTCGGCTGGGCAGTCCGCCGGTGACGGCGAGGAGGGCAAGGGCGGCAAGGCCGCCGTACTCGCAGACCTGGCCAAGGAGCGCGACGCTCGCCAGGCACTGGAGAAGCAGATCGCAGACCGCGAGGCGGCCGACGCCGAATGGAAGGCCAACCTCGCGAAGGCGCTCGGAGTCGGACCCGAGGAGACCTCGGCGACCGACAAGCTCGCCGAGCAGATCAAGGCGTTGCAGACCCAGGTCGCAACGTCAACCCGTGAGGCCACGATCCTCAAGGTCGCGGCCGCGCCCGGCGTCGACGCGGAGGGCAAGCCGCTCCCCGCGATCCCCGCCGAGTATCACCACCTGCTGACGGCTTCCGAGACGGAGGCGCTGCAGGAGCAGGCCCGTTCAGTTGCTGCGCTGATCGCTGCGAACGCCGAGAAGGCGGACCCGCCGAACTTCCAGACCAGCAACGGCCAGGGCCACTCCGGCTCGCCCGGAAAGCAGCTCACTCAGGACGACCTCAAGGGCATGAGCCCCGAGGCGATCGTCGAGGCCAAGTCCAAAGGACTCCTCAACCACCTGATGGGCGTCAAGTAACCCACCTCTCGTTAGGAGCCTGAAATGGCGTTCTCCAACTTCATCCCCCAGATCTGGAACGCGAGCCTCCTGCTCGAGTTCCGGGCCCGCGCGACCGCGGCCGCTCTGACCAACCGCCAGTACGAGGGCGACGCCCGCACCGGCAACCAGGTCAAGATCACCTCGGCCGTCGACATCTCCGTCAAGGACTACAAGGCCGCGAGTCGGACGACCACGGCGGACTCGATCGACGTCACGCAGATCCAGCTGCTGATCGACCAGGAGAAGAACTTCGACTTCCTGGTCGACGACATCGACCGTGCGCAGGCCGCCGGCGGCCTCGACGCCTACAACACCTCGGCCGCGACGTCGCTGGCTCTGGACGCTGACGCGTTCATCTTCGACACCGCGGTCAACGGCGTGAACCCCTCCAACATCGGCGGCACGAGCGTCGCCGACGCGAAGGCTGCGTTCAACGGCCTGCGTGACATGCGCAAGCGGCTGAACAAGTTCCACGTTCCGCTCGACCAGCGCGTCGCGTTCATCAACTCCGAGTACGCGAGCCTCCTGCTCGACTACGACTCGAAGTTGACGGCGGTCGACACCTCGGGCGACGGCGCTGGCCTGCGCGAGGCGACCATCGGCCGCCTGCTCGGCTTCCGTGTCGTGGAGACCGAGAACATGCCGGGCGACCCCGACGACCCGAAGGCGATCGCCTGGTACTCCCCGAGTGTCGCGTTCGTCTCGCAGGTCACGGAGTCTGAGGCCATGCGGGACACGGGCTCGTTCAGCGACCGCATCCGCGGCCTGCACGTGTACGGCTCGAAGGTCCTGCGCGGCGGCAAGGGTGTCGCGATCGTCGGCGAGTTCGGCCAGTCCTAGGCCGCACCCCAAGGGCGGGGCCGGGCGATCGTGCTCGGCCCCGCTCCCCTGATCCGAACGGAGGGAGTCGCCGATGGCTGCCAATCCTGCGACCTATGTCGACGTTGCTGACCGGTGGCCCGGCCACACTCTGAGCAGCGCCGAACAGTCGTACGCGACCCTCCTTCTGGCTGACGGCTGGAGGATGCTCAAGCGTGAGGTTGGCGACCTGAACGCCCGCCTCGACGCCGCGGAGCCGGACCTGTCCGCCGAGGTCGTCGCCGTCCTGGCCGAAGCCGTGAAGCGCGTCCTGCAGAACCCTGAGGGATTCCGGCAGCAGTCGATCACTGTCGACGACGGCACCGTGAGCCGGACGATCGACCGCGCGCGCTCCGAGGGCCTGCTGGGTTTCACTGACGCCGAGCTCGACCGGCTGCGTTTGCCTGCGGTCAAGCAGGGTGTCGCCTTCTCGATCATGCCCGCGAGCGTGAACCCGTTCGCCTGCGACGAGTTCGAGGCCGAGTCGTGAGCCTGTTCTCGGATGCGATCGCGTCGGGCCAGGCGATCCTGCGCGCCGAGGCAGAGGCGCGCATGAAGGACACCTGCAAGTTCAAGGTGGAGTCGGGCCGTTCCGACCCAGATCCGCAGACTGGCGCGCAGACTCCGACGTACACCTACCTGCATTCCGGCCAGGCGTTCCCTTGCCGGATCAAGGTCTACAGCGCGCAGATGCTGCGCGAGCAGGACTCTGGCGGCCGGACGATGGCCGAGACGGTCCGCGAACTCCACATCCCGTGGGACTCTCCCTCGATTCCCGCCGAGGCTCTCGTGGAGATGACCTCCGTGCATGCGTCGTCTGACCCCACGCTCACCGGCGGCCTGTTCGTCGTCACCGGTCCCGCGCCCGGTTCGCAGACGAACGCGCGGCGGCTACAGATCACTGAGGTGGTGGCGTAATGGTCCTCCGATTCGACGCCGCCGAGGTCGCCGCCCTGGCCGCTGACCTCACCTCGCTTCCGCCGCGGATGGTGAAGCCGATCGACGGCGTCTTCAAGTCGGGCGCCGAAGCGATCGAGAAGACCTGGCGCGAGAACGCCGAAGAGACGGCCGGCGCCCACGGCAAGCACTACCCGAAGTCGATCGACCACGAGCGCTTGCTGGGCACGTCGCTTGCCTTTGAGATCGGCCCGAACCCCGCCAAGAAGCAGGGTCGCATGTCGTTCGAGATGGGTTCGCGTAACCAGCCTCCGCACCTGGACGGCCAGAAGGCCGCCGACGTAGAGGTTCCTCGCGTGGAGCGGAACATCCAGACCGCGCTGACCTTCCTGGGGCTGTAGGTGCAGGCCATCCACAAGGCCGCGGTCGCTGCCATGAAGGCGGCCTATGTCTCATCGCGGGTCTACGAGCCAGGTCTTGTTCCCGTCAATCCGGCCCTCCCTTACGTAGTGGTCAATACGTCGGCGGGACTGCCGCGCAACTACACACTCGGGTCGTCAGCAGGGTCGCGGGGCATTCGCCTCTCGATCCAGCTCGTCGCCGAAACCGCTGCGGGTGTCCTGTTTCTCGCGCAGAAGGCCGACGACGCCTTCCTGGGCAGGTCCCTGACAGCTGCCGGCTGGGACTCAGCGAAAGCGGTCCGCCAAGTGGACGCGAACCCGACCCGCGATCCCGCCGGACCCGGCTCCATGTACGCGCTTGCGACTTACGTCTTCGAAGCGACCCCCGCATCTGAGGCGGAGTCCTAAGCCAAACTCCGTCACCACCAAGCCCCGGCGTCTGCAGAGCCGAGGAATCACCAGCGACCCATCCTCCGAAGGAGACCCGCAATGGCTGCACCTATCAACCCTGGCGTCACCGCCGTCAACGGTCGCCGCAAGGTGATCTTCGTTCCCGCAAATGGCATCGCCGACGTCGACAACCCGACCGCCGGCGAACTCGCAGGCGGCCTCGACCTGTCGTTCTTCGCCATGAGCGACCAGGCGATGCCGACCGCCCAGACCAACAAGGTCACCCTCCCCCGTGTCCTCGGCGAGGTTCAGGCCTACGAGATGAACGGCACCGCGCAGTGGGCCCACCCCGACCTCGTGTGCGTGGTCGACCCGCAGGCGGCCGACTCCACCGACAAGGTCAAGGCCTGGGAGGACCTCGACGACAACGTCGACGGCTTCATCGTTTGGGGCATCAACCTCGACGCTGACGACGAGATCGACGCGGGCGACAAGGTCAGCGTCTACCCCTGCAACCTCGGCGTGAAGTACGAGACGACCTCGTCCACTGACGAGTCAGCGATCTCGCAGTTCGTGATGCCTGTCGCAGTGACCGCTGCGCCGGCGAAGCGGGTCGAGGTCGCAGCCGGGTCCTGATCCCCCATTCGACCCTGCGCTGGTTTGACGGAGCCAGCGCAGGGTCATCCGTCGAATCCGTTACCCGCTGGAGGAATTCCCAATGTCGAACCGCCCCAAGCCTCGCGCCTTCAAGGAGGCGCTGCGCAACGCAAAGCTGCCGGAGCGTACCGTCCGGATCTGCCTGCGCGCCGACTTGATCGCCGAGCACGAAAAGGCCGAGCGCGAGTTGAACGAGTCGCGTTCGCAAACGCTCGCGCAGACCCTTGGAACCTCGGCCGCTGAGGTCAAGCTCGCTCGCCGGGTCGAAGAACTGCAGGCCGAGATGGAGTCCGAGTCGCACACCTTCACCGTGCGGGCACTCCCTCGCGCCGAGTATCGCGCGCTCACTCGTGCGCATCCTCCGCGCGACGGCGAGGCGGCCGACAAGTCCGAGAACGTGAACCTGGAGACCTACCCGGACGCCTTGATCCGTGCGTGCGTTGTTGACCCCGTGCTCGACGAAGAGGATTGGGAAGCCTTCGCCGAAGTGATGACGTCGCGCACCTTCGACGATCTTTACCTGGCTGCACTGCTGGTCAACCGGGGTGAGGCTGACGTCCCTTTCTCGCAGACCGCCTCGCGCGTGATCCGGCTGAGCGACGGCGGGCACAAGCGGCCCGAGCCCACGGAGTAAGCCTCGCGACCTTCCTCGGGGCGCCGACGGTTCAAAGGCACTACAGCCCCGAGGGGGATCTGGTCGCCGTCACGGAGACCGAGTCCCCGTGGGATGAGGATTCACGCGAGACGGCACTGGCCCTGATGGTCGCCGAGGAGCATTTGATCTGCAGCAAGTGCGGAAATCCCCGCTCGGTCTGCAGTGATCCCGCGGTCCAGGTCTGGCCGCAACGGTCCACCTGTTACGTCACCGCCGGCAAGGAGCAGGCGTCGCGGAAGTTCCACGCCCTCGCCGACGGGAAGTCGCATGCAGAGGCTGGCAAAGCGGCAGCCCCGAAGACATATCGCGCACCCTCCGGGCAGTCGGTGCTCGCCGATGGCACTCACGTCTGGGCCGCGACGCTCAACCTCACGCCGAACGACGACTTCATCTAGGCGATGAGCAGGCCGCCCGCAAGTAGGGCGAGCCCGGCAACGGCGACGAAGAGCGCTAGGCCGCCCATGCCCGCGAGGAGTCCGATCACGCCGAGCGCCGTGATGACGATGCCGATTTTCACGCGCGTGTTCATGCATTCACTGTAGGGGAGGTCGGGCGTGGCTGACCGGGTTTCGCGAATCATCCTCCGCGGCGACATCTCTGACCTTCAGTCCAAGATGAAGGCCGCCGGCCTCTCCATCAAGGAGGTCGCAGGGCAGACGATCTCGGCTGATAGCGCCAGCCAGAAGTGGCGCCACAACCTGACGGTCGTCGGCTCCGAGGCGGGCAAGGTCGGCCTCCTCGCGGCCGGTGCGCTCACCGCTGCCGTGGTCAAGGCTGCGAACTTCGACCAGGCGATGAGCAATGTGCAGGCCGCCACGCACGAGACGGCCGAGGCGATGGCGGACCTCCGCCAGGCCGCACTCGACGCAGGGGCGGACACTGCCTTCTCCGCCACGGAGGCTGCGGCCGCAGTCGAGGAGCTGGCGAAGGCCGGGGTCTCGACTTCGGAGATCCTGAGCGGTGGCCTCGCTGGCTCGCTGGACCTTGCCGCCGCTGGAAACCTGGACGTCGGTACGGCCGCAGAGATCGCGGCAACGGCGCTGACTCAGTTCAACCTCGCGGGCGCAGAGGTGCCCCACGTCGCTGACCTCCTCGCGGCCGGTGCGGGCAAGGCCCAGGGCGAGGTCACCGACCTCTCGATGGCGCTCAAGCAGTCGGGCCTCGTGGCGTCGCAGTTCGGCATCAGCATCGAGGAGACTGTCGGCACGCTGTCAGCCTTCGCCGCGTCCGGCCTGCTCGGCTCTGACGCTGGAACGTCGTTCCGGACGATGTTGCTGCGATTGGCGAACCCGAGCGCCGAGGCTGCTCGCCGGATGCGTGAACTCGGCATTGCCGCGTACGACACCGAAGGCAACTTCGTGGGAGTCGAGGCTCTCGCCGGTCAGCTGCGGGTCGCGTTCGAGGGCCAGGAGCAAGCCACTCGAGACGCGGCATTGGCGACGATCTTCGGATCGGATGCGATCCGTGCGGCGAACGTTCTCTACGCGAACGGGTCCGAGGGCATCGCCGAGTGGACGTCAAAGGTCAACGACTCTGGATATGCGGCTGAGACTGCGGCGATCAAGCAGGACAACCTGCGAGGCGACATCGAGAAGTTGACCGGCGCGCTAGAGACGCTGCTGATCACCGGCGGCGACGGCGCGCAGGGCTTCCTTCGCAAGCCCACGCAAGCCTTGACCGCGTTCGTAGACGTGCTGAACGAGGTGCCCGGTCCGGTCAAGGACGTGACCGCTGGACTGCTCGGCATCGTCGCGATCACCGGCGGCGCACTCTGGTTCGGCTCTAAGGTCATCCGCGCAGTCGCTGACACCAAGGCTGCACTGGATGGGCTCAACATCTCCGGGTCGAAGACGGCGGGGATTCTCGGCAAGGCCACTAAGGCTCTCGGCGCGTTTGCGACCGCACTCGTGGTGGCCGACGTCGCGAACTCTTTGGGCCCGGACACCTCATCTGTCGTCCGGCGCAACATCGAAGCCATTGACTCCATCGCAGGCCCTTCGGTCGAGGCGCGCTTGGACGCTGCGCGCGAGGCCCTGGAGCGGTACCAGGAGGCGTCGAAGCAGTCCGGCTGGAAGAGTTTCGTGACGGGCTCCGACGGGCTTCTCTTCGGCTTTGGCGACCGAGGCGTGAAGGACGCGCGCGACACGGCCGACGCGCTCAAGGAGGTCATCGCTGACCTTGAGCAGGAGCAGCAGCTTGCGTTCTTCGCCACCCAGAAGCAGCGACTCGAACTCGCCGCCCTTGGCGTCCAGTCCCGATACACCGCCGAGGACATCGCGGCGCTCGACGAAGCGATCAAGGATGGTCGCGAGGCGGCCGCCAGTCAGGCTGAGGCGTTCATCGGGTTGGGCAAGTCCCTCGACGATTCGAAGGTCTCACTGACTGGCTGGATCGGCGAGTTGGAGAAGCAGGCCAAGGCCCTGGAGCAGTTCACCGCAAATGCCCAGGCGGCCGGCGAGAAGGGCCTGAACGAGGGCCTGATCGAAGCGCTCCGGGAGGCCGGACCTGAGGGCGCCAGGCGCATGGAGCAGTTGGCGAACGCCTCGCAGTCCGAGATCGACCGCGCCAACGATGCCTGGGAGCGCGGACAGGATGCGATCAAGGACTTCACCGACCAGGCTGTCAGCGACCTGGAGCGAGCGCGTGAGGCCGCGAACACTCCAATCGTTCCCCAGGTCGACACCGGACCTGCGTTGACCGCTTTCGAGAGGCTCGCCCAAATGTCGACCGCCTACCACTCCCCGCTCCCTGGCCTCCCGGGCGGGCCTGCCCTGAACCGGGCGGCGGGCGGCCCCGTCTTTGGGCCCGGAACCGGAACCAGCGACTCGATCCCCATCAACGTGAGTAACGGCGAGTACGTGATCCGCGCGGCAGCGGTCGAGAAGTACGGGATCGCGATGTTCGACCGGCTCAACTCGATGGGCTGCGCTAACGGCGGGCACGTCGGCGAGGCCTTCTCGGCGCGGCGCTACCAGGCGGCCAACTACGACGGCGGCTGGGATTCGGCGGCAGCCCGCGAGGGGACCGTCTACGCCCTGCGGCAAGTGTTCGCCGAACGCGAGGCCGTGGTCGTCACCAAGCGGGCATTGGGCGAACTCCAAGGGGCGTGGTGAAGTGCCGGACAGTTGGAACACCACCCTGATCAACGGGTACGACCTCAAGTCCTACGGCAAATTGGCGGCCGATCCGTACGCTTCCGCCCACGCCTTCGCTGGCTTGCGCGGGCAGCCCCTGGCGTACGGCGGCATGGACGGCGCGGTCTACAGTCGTCGGTCGCTTGGTACGAAGCTCGTCACCTACGTACTGGCGCTGGTCGGCGAGACCCTGACGAAGCAGAACGACGCGTACGCGGCGCTGTGCGGGATCTTGCACCTCACGAGTTCCAACGAGATCAAGCGGCGCGTCTCGCGGACCGCGGGCGATGTGACCCAGGTCGCGACGGGCTGGGTCAACCGGCTCGTCCCCTCCTACGAGGGGCCGTATGTCACCAGCGTCCTGCTGGAGATGGGCATCTTCGACGGCGGCTTCTACGCCGACGCGGCCTCCGTGATCAGCACCGGCTCGGTGGTTGTAGCCGGCGACCTGCGGACCTCGAAGATGGTGATCACGCTGACTGGCGGGACGAACCCGACCTTGACCAACGCGCAGGGCCAGAAGCTCGCCTTCGCCGGGACGCCCTCGTCCTACGGGAACGTGATCATCCGGCCAGAGCGCATCTTCTACGGCCAGCCGATCGCCACCAACGGCGCAGGAAGCGTCGACGTCAGCCATCTGTTGACGTGGACCCACGAGGACGTGTTCTCCCTGGAGCCGGGATCGCAGTCCCTGGTCCTAACAGGCGGCGGCTCGGCCTCTGTCTCCTACCAACCGCGCTTCGCCTAGGAGGGCCTCGTGGCGATCACTGTTCACACCTACCAGTTGTCGGTCAAGCATCAACTGCTTGGTGACATCGACGTCGTCGGGGACGAACTGCGGATCACGATCCATACCGACGATTACGCTCCCGACTTCGCCTACAACGGCGACGAAGCGTACGACGACCTGACTGACGAGGTGGCCGCCGGCGGTGGGTACACCTCGGGCGGGATCGCCCTGTCGTCACAGGCGGTCGCCTGGGACGCGGGCACGTCGTCCTGGAAGTTGACGGCCGCCGACATCGACGGACTGGCCGGCATCAGCGGCCGCTGGGTGGTGCTCCGCAAGTACGACGCGACCGATTCGCTCTCCTATCTGATCCAGGCATGGGACTTCGCCGAGGGCGTTTCGACTGATGTCACCATCGGCGGTGTCGCGATGACGGGTGGCGTCCTGGCGGGCGAGGCGCCGTGACCCTGCCTGTCGCCGAGGTCGCTTTCGGCGGCCTCATCGTCGACAACCTCGCACCCGCGCCTGCGGCCGACATCGCGACGGTCCGCTTCTCAGGGCTCGGCGTGAGCAACATCCAGCCGCCGATCGAGGCATCGACCGCCAAGGATGTCGAGGGAATCGTCGCACGCGCCTACGACGCCTCGGGCGCGTTCCTGGGGACCCTCCCACCCCGCTCGACCACCTTCCGCGACGAGGACAACTCCGAGGGGTACGGCCAGGTTCAACTCGACGTCGAGCCTTCCTTTCCTGCGCTGGCCTGGCTCAACGCGGGCTGCACAATCGTCGCGAGCATCGGCTCTCGGAACCTGTTCGCGTTCGACGTGGACACGATCACGGAATCTTCCGGCCCACAGGACGGCCTCGTCTCGGCGACCTACAGCGGCCCCGGCGTCCTGGCCCGCCTCGATGACGAAGCGATCTGGCCCGAGCGCGGCTACTACACCGACACCTCCACTGAACGCGCTTTCGACTACGGCGCGCGGTCTGGCTCGGGATCGGTGGACTGGCTCAATGCCGCAAAGTGGGTCGGACCCCGCGGCAAGCCCCGCACTAAGAGTTTCCGCTACACGGCAAAGAAGGCCCACAAGCCGAAGGGCTGGCCCAAGGAGTCGTACTCCCAATGGCTCGGCAAGCACAGCCCCGAGCGAGCCAAGTACACGTCCTCGCGATCCAACTTCTTCCGGACGACGTTCACGACCTCGGCGGGCACACGCGACCTCGGCTTCTGGGTCGCCTTCGAAGGCAGAGGCGAGGTCCAGTTCGACAACGAGCTGATCTTCGAAGGGTCGGGCTACGGCAAGGCCCACTTCGTGCGAGTCGACGAGGTTCCGTCGGGCGATCACACCATCGCGGTGAAGGTGACCGGCAAGCGGCCCGTCTTTATGCTCGCCTGCGCGCAGGTTAACGACGACGGCAATCCGAGGAAGTTCCTTCGGCGCTCCCACTCCAGTTCTTGGAAGGTGTGGAACGGGTCCGGGCATCCGGGATGGAACGCGGGCGAGATCGCAGCTCAGCTCGTCAATGAGGCGATCGCGCGGGGCGGCTACGCGAACGTCTCGCGGGGCTTCACGACGAAGGTGGATTCGCGCGGGCAAGCCTGGCCTGCAACGCCTCTCGAACTTGCCTTCGGCCTCGACGGCACGACCGGATCGGTCTGGCTCACGGAGTTGATCGACGCAGCAAACATCGACGCATGGGCAGAGCCCACTGCCTTCCCGGCCCTCCGGTTGCAGGTCGCGCGCACGCGCGGACTCGCTCTGGCCAGTGTCCGCTTGACTGCGCTGCGCGCCTGGACCACGACGTCATCCTGGAGCCGCCTTCGCAACGTGGCGCTCGCCCGCCAGCGGCGAGGCTGGACCCAGGTGGGCGACACGGCTTCGCAATTGGCGTACCGCCGGCGGTCGGCGACGTTCACCGTCGGGGCTGAGTCGTCGAAGGATGCCGCGCGGCGTCAGGCGGCCAAGATGCTCGCCGACGTGTCGACCCCAGAGCGGACGATCGCCGTTGACCTCAGGCACGGGGCGGGGCATCAGCCGTACGCCCACTTCAACTGCGGCGACACCGTCCAGGCCTACGTCCGCGGATGGAAGACGGTCCGAGTCAAGTCGATCACCGCGGCATACGACGAGTCCGGCCTGTACTGGCAGATTGAGGGTGAGGTTCTGTGACCAATCGCCCGATCAAGCGAATTCGCGTCCTCCATGGCAGCGAGGTCGTCAAGCGCCAGGGCCTGGCTCAGCGCCAGGTTGCGGGCGGCGTAACCGGCGGGCTTGCGCGGACCAAGCCCACGATCCCGATCGCTACCCCTGGCGGCGGCGACGCCGGAGAGGGTGGCGAAGGGCTCGCCTACATCGGCGAGGACGACGACCGCCTCACCCTCACCCCTGCGATGGCTGGCTCGACGGTTCTGTTCCAACTCTCCTACGTGCCCGTCGACGAGACCCTCGATCTACGGATCCACTACGGCGGCACCGCTGCTGATGACGGCGGCCTCCTCGACCCGAGCCTGTACACCGTGACCGAGGATGGTGTCGTCAAGATCGCCTGGCAGTCCGCCTGGGGGCTCGCCCTGGGCGCGGGCCTCACCCTGGAGTTGTCGGCCCGATACCTGCGGGAGGAGGGCGCCGAACCGGAGGCGTACGACCCTCCTCTGGCGTTCCGCGGCGGTGTTTCCCACGGCGGCTCGATCATGGTCACTCAGCTCGCCCTGCCAGCGGCGGCGCAGATCGGAGATCTCCTCGTCGTCGAGGCGATGTGCTCGGGCGGCGTCACCCTCGCTGACCCTCGGCTTGCCCCGTTCGGGGAGCACTCGGGAACCGGCGGCCTGTGGGCGGGCACCCTGACCTCGCTCGACCCGCTGCTGGTCACGATCGGCTCAGTGGGCGGGGCAGCCGGGAACGCGGTCCGGCAAGCCGCCTTCTACGACCCAGACCCCGACGGCGACAGCGAAGGCACCTGGGTCGTGACCGAGATCGCGACCACGGCGATGGACTGGCAAGCATCCATGCCGGTCCCCGCGACCTCGCACGGCGCGACCATTCTCGGCGCCCGGTCCGCCGGCGGCATCGGCGGAGCCTCCCTGAGCGGAACCGTCGCGGGTTACACCAACGACGGCATAGCCGACGGCGCCTACAGCCGAGCCGGAATCTGGCACCAGACCAGCGACAGCGGATCCCCCGCGACAACGGTGGCCAACGACTGGGGCACCGACTCGATGGGGTACACGCTGATCGCCGTCGAAAGGCTGACATCGTGACCGGCCGGTACAGCCCTCACCGGATGAACCTCGACGGCTTCGCGTCGGGCTACTACGTGATGGACCGGACCTCGGGACTCGTCACACTGAGGCGACTGGTTGCGGGAGCTGGCGTCACGTTCGATCCCTCGACACCTGGCCAACTGGTCGTCAACGCATCCGGCGGCGGAGGAGGAGGCTCGGCCTCGTTCCTCGCCTCGGTGCACGGCAACGGTGCGGCGAACCCTTCCTGGACCGTGCCCGTCGGCGTCCAGGTCGACGACCTCGCCCTCATGTTCCACAGCCGCGACACCGGCACCGATTTCGTCCCAGCCGCAGGCTGGTCGGTCATCGGCCGGTTCACGAACACCGCCTACTACGGCCACGGCATGACTGTGGCTGCAAAGGTCGTCACCAGCGGCGAAACCGCCGGAAACACCATCACTCACACTGCCGTGAGCGCCCAGCGTTGCTGGTCGGCGATCTATCTCCGCGACGTCAAGGGCCTCTACTTCAGCCCACACGCTGCGGCACGCAACGCGAACTGGAACCTTGACAGCGGAGGCGGCGCGGTCGGCGGACTATCGGTCGCTCTCGTCTTCGGTACAGCGCAGGGCAATACGGGACCTATCGGCGCGTTCGGCGTCGACTACGAGGTCAGCGAGTCCTACAACGTCTCCGGTTACACGTGGGCCCACCGGATCGGCGTCAAGGGCGGCGGAATCATGCCCCGCCTCTCCGGCACCTACGGCGCCAACTGGGACTGGGGCTCGCGCCTCATCACCGTCGTCTGA
>Ga0172382_10006651_pt1 | contig 16679 bp, 9 predicted proteins | sample Leawel138RmetaG_FD_122245 | JGI IMG/M metagenome (GOLD analysis project Ga0172382, IMG submission 122245) | Leachate microbial communities from a municipal landfill in Southern Ontario, Canada - Leachate well 138R metaG | ecosystem: Engineered > Solid waste > Landfill > Unclassified | place...
AACCCGTCCAATCAAGACGCAAAGCGCAGGCATGGCCCGTGCCATGGCGAGCATTTGCAACGCGGAGTGGGCGGGTTTGGGCGGTCAAAGCGGGCATGAGGGATTCTTTCTCAAGCTCTCAGACGCGGCCAGCTACATCACCGGCGACATCATCACCTGCGACGGCGGCTCTCAAGACATGGCGGGCGCCATGATCCGCAGCGCCGTCGAGCAGGGGCTGGCAGCGCGCGCTGGCTGAGGCGGGATCCCCGCGTGCCCGACGCGGCATCGCTTCACCTGGCCGGTCACATTCCATGTCGGATATCAAAGAGGAGAGAAAACCATGATGACACTGACCCAGACTCCGCTTGCGCAGCGCATCCGTCGCGTTGCGCTGGGCGATTTCGTCCACCGCAGCGCGCTCCGCTTCCCCGGGCGCACCGCCGTGGTCGATGGCGACATCCGCCTCAACTACGCCGACCTGGATGCCCGCAGCTCGCGCTTCGCCCACTGGTTGCTGGACCAGGTCGGCAGCGGCAGGCAGATTGGCATGCTGTGCCTGAATTCGGCGGACATGGTGGTGGCGTACAACGGCATCCACAAGTCGGGCAACGTGTGGGTGCCGGTCAACGTGCGGCTGGATGCCGGCGCCGTCGACTACGTGCTGCGGCATGCAGAGGTTTCCATGGTCGTCGTGGACGAAGCCCTGTACGCGGCGCCAGGCATGGCCGCGCTGCTGCAGCGGCTCGGCGTGCCGCTGCTCATCACCATGGCGGGCGCCGGCGCGTCCGTCGACGGCGCCAACACGCTGGCGCAGGCTGAACAGGGCCAGAGCGATGCGCTGCCCAACCTGGCCATAGACGGCACGCAGCCGGCACTGATCATGTACACCAGCGGCACCACCGGCAACCCCAAGGGCGCGGTGCATTCGCACGAGTCGGTGGCCGCGTCGCTCATGGGCAACATGAGTGGTTTCGAGATCACGCAGCACGATGTTTTTTCCGGTGTGCTGCCGCTGTACCACTGCGCGCAGCACTGCCTGGTGGCCACGCTGCACGCTGCCGGCGCCTGCGTCGTGCTGCTGCGCGGTTTTGTGCCGGACGAGGTGCGCGCGTCCATCCTCAGGGAAAAGTACACCGCATTCACCGGCCTGCCCATGATGTTCGGCGCGCTGCTGGTCGAGCCGGATTTTCGCGTCGATACCATGCGGCTGGCAATCTACGCCATGGCGCCCATTCCCAAGCCGCTGATCCGGCAGATTGCCGAGCGCATGACGCCCAACGTGCAACTGGCCACGGGCCAGACCGAGATGTACCCGGCCACGATGACGTTCCGGCCGCTGGACCACCCCGACCTGGACGCCAACTACTGGGGCGTCTCGCTGCCGCACAACGAAACAGTCGTCATGGACGACGATGGCAATATCCTGGGTCCGGGCCAGCCCGGCGAGATCGTGCACCGCGGCGCCAATGCCATGCTGGGTTACTTCAAGGACCCTGAGGCCACCGCAGCGGCGCAAAGATTTGGCTGGCACCACACGGGCGACCTGGGCATGTGGGGACCCCAGGGGCAGATGATGTTCCTGGACCGCAAGAAGGACATGATCAAGACCGGCGGCGAAAACGTGGCGAGCGTCAAGGTCGAGTCGGTGCTGCTGGCGCACCCTGCCGTCGCCGGAGTGGGCGTGGTGGGGCTGCCGCACCCGCGCTGGATAGAGGCCGTGTGCGCCTTCGTGGTCAGGAAGCCGGACGCCGACGCCGATGAAGCCGCGCTGCTCGCGCACTGCCGTGAGCATCTGGGCGATTTTGAAGTCCCCAAGCTGATCCGTTTTGTCGACGAACTGCCCGCCACCAGCACAGGCAAGGTGCGCAAGAACCTGCTGCGCGAGCAGTTTGCCGAGACGGCTGAGCAGGCGTTTTCAGACGGGCGCTGATTGCGCCATGGCGACAGCACGGGGCCGGTGAGCGCAGCGGCACGAAAAACCCTGAACGGGATGCCTCTCCCATCTTGCGTTGGGGCAAGGGCACGGGCGATCTGGCTGTGCCGTTTTGGCCGGCGGCTTGCGCACCTGGAGAAACGCCAAAAGGCCCGAAGACAATGCGGCAACAAGGGTTCAAGAAGACACATTCCTCAAGCAGTGAGCCGCTGGCGCAATGCGCTGTCGAAGCGCGGCAAACGGCTTGGCATTGACATCGGCGTCTATAGCGAGAGCTGAAGAAATCAAACGGGCTGGAATCGAGCCCCCACGCGCTACAGGACGCAGCAACATAGGACGTTATGAGCACGAGTCCCTTACCTGACGGACAGCAAGTCTTCGTTGACGCCTTTGGCGAGAATCCTCCGGAGGCTGTTGAGCAGCATATGCGCATCGCAACGATGCCTGCGCCTGATCCGGCAACGCTGCAATCCCACGAGATCATTCTTCGCGTGCACAGCGCCTCGGTGAATCGCGTCGACCTCTTGATGACCAGCGGGCAATATCAGAAGATGCCCAGCCCGCCATATACGCCCGGGCTGGAATACAGTGGCGAGGTTGTCGCAGCGGGTAGCGCGGTATCGCATGTGTCGGTTGGCGACGCGGTGCTGGTAGACGGGATGCAGGCAGGCGCACGCTCTGGCGGCGGCTACCAGACACAAGGCGGCTATGCGGGCTACGCGGTGTTGCCAGAGGTGGCGCTGCATCGCATTCCGGCCGGTTTGTCATTCGACGAAGCCTGCTGTCTGCTGGGCAACTTCGAGACGGCCTATTATGCTTTGGTACAGCGCGCCCAGCTGCAGGCGGGTGAGACGGTCCTGATCCACGGTGCGTCAGGCTCCATTGGCCTGTCTGCGGTTCAGATCGCGAAGCTCCTGGGCGCTACCGTCATCGCCACGAGCCGCTCGGATGAAAAGCTTGCCGTCGTCAAGTCGCTCGGGGCAGATCATGTGCTCAACATCGCTGCCCCTGCGGGCCAGAGCGCGGTCAGGCGCTTCCGGGACGATGTGAAGGCGCTGACCGATGGCAAGGGCGTGCATGTGGTCTACGACACGGTCGGTGGCGAGACCTCTCTGGAAAGCATGCGCTGCGTGCGCTTTGGAGCGCGTTTTCTCATCGTTGCGTGGACGTCGACACCGGACGTGGCTCGCGGTCGTGGGCAGCGTGGCGCGCCACGCGCCAATCACTTGCCGACCAATCTCATGATGATGAAGGGGCTGAACGTGCTGGGCTGCCCAACGGTAATTGCCTCTGAAAACAATCCTGCTCTGCGGCCACGGCGCGTTGAACGATTGATGCAGTGGGCCGCGGAAGGACGCATTCAACCCCGCGTCGCAAAAGCGTACCCGTTGGCAGACTACCGGACTGCCATGCTCGACACTTGGCATTCCCGGGTGCCGGGCACCTGCGTGCTGCGCCCTTGGGACGCGGCAAGCGCGGGGACGCCTTGAACACGGATGAAGCCGCGGCACCGCCTTGCCGCGGCCCGGTTCGCGGAACAGTTGCCGTGAAGACGCGCAAGGCCAACGCCTGCCCGCTCGAGGGCCTTGAGCAGTTGCATCGTTGCGGGCGGCGCGTCTGCGCTGCGCCCGGCGGGCCGCTGCAGCCCGAGACGAACAAACGCTGGCTCGAGCGTAAAACCGCCGCGGCCTTGACTGCATGGGGCCATGGCGGCGGTGGATGAAGGAACACGACGCGCGCCCACGCTCGCCCCGGGTTCTTACAATCTGTCCATGACCACAAAGCCTTATACGCGGGCAGCGCAGTTGCCCGCGCTGCTGCATGAGCGCATCCTGGTGTATGACGGCGCCATGGGTACCATGATCCAGCAGCTCAAGCTCAGCGAGGAGGAATTCCGCGGCAAGCGCTTCCGCGATTTTCAGCGGGACGTCCGGGGCAACAATGAGCTGCTGTCGCTGACCCGGCCGGAGGCGATCAGCGCCATCCACGACGCCTACCTGGACGCGGGCGCAGACATCATCGAGACCAACACCTTTGGCGCCACGTCGGTTGCGCAGGCAGACTACGGCATGCAGGAGCTGGCGCGCGAGCTGAACGTGGCCGCGGCGCGCCTGGCGCGCGCTGCCTGCGACAAGTTCTCCACGCCAGACAAGCCGCGGTTCGTCGCCGGTGCGCTGGGCCCAACGCCCAAGACGGCCAGCATCAGCCCGGACGTGAACGACCCCGGTGCGCGCAACGTGGACTTCGAGGGGCTGCGCGCCGCCTACTACGAGCAGGTGGCGGGCCTGGTCGACGGCGGCACCGACATCCTGCTGCTGGAGACCATTTTTGACACGCTCAACGCCAAGGCAGCGCTCTTTGCCATCGACGAGTTCTTCGAGGCCAGCGGCGAGCGCCTGCCGGTCATCATCAGCGGCACCGTCACCGATGCGTCCGGGCGCATCCTCTCGGGCCAGACGGTGACCGCGTTCTGGCACAGCGTGCGCCATGCCGAGCCGCTGGCGGTGGGCCTGAACTGCGCGCTGGGCGCCGCGCTGATGCGCCCCTACATCCAGGAGCTGGCAAAGGTAGCCCCCGATACCTTCATCAGCTGCTACCCCAACGCGGGCCTGCCCAACCCCATGGCCGAGACCGGATTTGACGAGACGCCCGACGTCACCAGCACCCTGCTTGGCGGGTTCGCCGAGGAGGGTCTGGTCAACCTGGTGGGCGGCTGCTGCGGCACCACGCCCGAGCACATCCGCGCCATCGTTGACGCTGTGCAGCCGTTCAGCCCACGCGAGCTGGCCACGTCTTCTTTCCGCGCCGCGGCGTAATCCCGGTATTGCGGCCCACAGGTGGGGCCATCGATCATCATGAATGCTCCTGATCTTCCCGTGATTTCCGTGCCGCCCATGCGGCTGTCCGGCCTCGAGCCGGTGCTCATAGACGACGACTCCCTGTTCGTCAACATCGGCGAGCGCACCAACGTCACCGGCTCGGCCGCGTTCAAGCGCATGATCATGGCCGGCCAGTACGAGGAGGCGCTGGCGGTGGCACGTCAGCAGGTGGAAAACGGCGCGCAGGTCATCGACGTCAACATGGACGAGGGCATGCTCGACGCGAAGGAAGCCATGGTGCGCTTTCTCACGCTCATGGCCAGCGAGCCCGACATTGCGCGCGTGCCGGTCATGATAGACAGCTCCAAGTGGGAGGTGATAGAGGCCGGGCTGCGCTGCCTGCAGGGCAAGGGCATCGTCAACTCCATCAGCATGGCCGACGGCGTGGCGCCGTTCAAGCACCAGGCCAGGCTGGTCAGGCGCTACGGCGCGGCGGCGGTGGTCATGGCCTTTGACGAGCAGGGTCAGGGCGACAACCTGCAGCGGCGCATACAGATTTGCGAGCGCGCCTACCGCATCCTTGTCGATGAGGTCGGGTTTCCGCCCGAGGACATCATCTTCGACCCCAACGTCTTCCCCATAGGCACCGGCATAGAAGAGCACGCCAACTACGGCGTGGACTTCATAGAGGCCACGCGCTGGATCAAGAACAACCTGCCGGGCGCCAAGGTCTCGGGTGGCGTCAGCAACGTGAGCTTCAGCTTTCGCGGCAACGAGCCGGTGCGCGAGGCCATCCACACCGTCTTCCTCTACCACGCGATCCAGGCCGGGCTGGACATGGGAATCGTCAACGCGGGCCAGATCGGCGTCTACGACGACCTGGACCCCGAGCTGCGCGAGCGCGTCGAGGACGTGGTGCTGAACCGCCGCCCCGACGCGACCGAGCGCCTGCTCGAGATCGCGCAGGACGCCAAGGGCGCCGCCAGGGACGACAGCAAGAAGCTGGAGTGGCGCGGCGGCAGCGTGGAAGAGCGTCTGTCGCACGCGCTGGTGCACGGCATCAACGACTTCGTGGTGGAAGACACCGAGGAGTGCTGGCAGAAGATCAAGGCCGAAGGTGGCCGGCCGCTGCACGTCATCGAAGGCCCGCTCATGGCCGGAATGGACGTCGTGGGCGACCTCTTTGGTGCCGGCAAGATGTTCCTGCCGCAGGTGGTCAAGAGCGCGCGCGTCATGAAGCAGGCCGTAGCGCACCTGCTGCCGTACATGGAAGCCGAGAAGGAAGCGCTCAAGGCGGCAGGCAGCGACATCCAGGCCAAGGGCAAGCTCGTGGTCTGCACCGTCAGGGGCGACGTGCACGACATCGGCAAGAACATCGTCTCGGTGGTCCTGCAGTGCAACAACTTTGACGTCGTCAACATGGGCGTCATGGTGCCCGCGCACGAGCTGCTGGCCAGGGCCCGAGAAGAAGACGCCGACATGGTGGGCGTCAGCGGCCTGATCACGCCCAGCCTGGAAGAGATGCAGCACGTGGCCAGCGAGATGCAGAAGGATCCCTGGTTCCGCGACCGCAACGTCCCGCTGCTGGTCGGCGGCGCCACCACCAGCCGCGTGCACACGGCGGTGAAGATCGCGCCCAAGTACGACGGCCCGGTGATCTGGGTCGCCGATGCCTCGCGCAGCGTCGGCGTGGCGCAGAACCTGATCGGCGAGAATGCGGCCCGGTTTTTTGGTGACATTCAGGCCGAATACGAGCGCGTGCGCACTCGGCACGCCAAAAAGCGCCGCACGCCCATCTGGCCGCTGGCCAGGGCGCGTGCCAACAAGACCGCGGTGGACTGGGCGGGCTACACGCCGCCGCGGCCCAGGTTCCTTGGCGTGCGCCACTTCAAGAACATCGACCTGGCCGAGATCACGCGCTTTCTGGACTGGACACCGTACTTCATGACCTGGGACCTGGCGGGGCACTATCCGCAGATCCTGGACGACGACGTCGTCGGCGTGGAAGCGACCAAGGTCTACAACGACGCGCAGGACATGCTTGGCAAGATGATCGCCGGCCGCTGGGTCAGCGCCAATGCGGCGGTTGGCTTCTGGCCGGCCAACACCGTGCGCGACGACGACATCGAGCTGTACGCCGATGAAGAGCGCAACGACGTCGTCCTCACCTGGTACGGCCTGCGCCAGCAGACCGAGCGGCCGCGGGACGCCAGGACCGGCGCGCAGCGCCCCAGCCGTTGCCTGGCCGACTTCATCGCGCCGCGCGCGGCAGACGGCAGCATCAGCCAGCCCGACTACATCGGCGCCTTTGCCTGCACCGCCGGTATCGGTGCGCGTGAAAAGATCGCTGAATTCATGGCCGCCCACGACGACTACAGCGCCATCATGTTCGAGGCGCTGACCGACCGCCTGGCCGAGGCCACCGCCGAGTGGCTGCACCACCGCGTGCGCACCGACCTGTGGGGCTACGTGCCCGGCGAGGACCTGAGCAACGAAGCGCTGATTGCCGAGAAATACCAGGGCATACGCCCAGCGCCAGGCTACCCCGCCTGCCCCGACCACCGCGTCAAGGCGCCATTGTTCGAGTTGCTGCGCGCGGAGGAGATTGGCATGGAATGCACCGATGGCTACGCCATGTCCCCGGGTGCCAGCGTCAGCGCTTTCTACTTCAGCCATCCCGCCAGCACCTACTTCCGCGTTGGCGCCATCGACGAGGAACAGGTCAGGGACATGGCCGCGCGCAGCGGCGTGCCCGAGGCCGAGGTCGAGCGCGCGCTGGCGCAAAACCTGGGCCTTTGACGCGTGCAGGCCGCAGGCGCCAGTGCGGGTTCCGGGGCCGGGAGGAAGGCCGCTGCCCGGACGCGACCTGGGTTGAAGGGACGACCTGATTGGCAAGCATCGTCAGCTCACCGGATGACAGATGACCTCGGCCCTTGCGGGCCATTGATGAAAGCCGCCAGTGGCGGCTCATGATGAAGGTTTGGCGCCCGGCGAATTGGCCGTCCGGCGAATAAATCGTCGAGCGTCCAGCGAACAAGCCGTCCAGCGTATGCCGCACCACGCTCAACGCTCAACGCAATACGCTCAACCTCGTCAAAGCGCCAGCGAGGTCATCCGTCATGCGCGTGGTGTGGGTGAGCATCGTTTCTTGAGAAGAAGGACGATGATGGGCTGAGGCTGGTGCTCGCATTCTTTCGGGCCGGGGCCTGCTGCGCGCAGGCGGGATGGCAATCCTCCGCTTTCCAGCCATGCGAGTGCGCCGTGGCCCATGTATCCGGAGCCGCGGCGGGAAATCCGCCATAGTCATCGTTGAGCAGGCAAGAGGAAAGGCAGGACAGCATGAGTGACACAACACCATCGCGCGTCGACCACGTGGTGATCTATGGTGCGCAGGAGCTGGATGCGCTGGTTGCCGCTTACCGTCGACTCGGATTCACGCTGACGCCCCGCGGGCATCACACGTTGGGCTCCAGCAATCACCTGGCCATTTTTGGCAGCGACTACCTGGAACTGCTGGGCGTGCAGCCTGAGAACGCAGTGCGCTTCGGAGACGGCTGGAATCATCCGCCCGGCCTCAGCGGGCTGGTCTTCAAGACCGGGGACGCATCGGCACTCTGGCAGCGGCTGCAGGCGCAGGGCGTTCCGCTTGCCGATGGCAAGCCGGACGTGTTTTCACGTCCCGTCGAGCTGGACGACGGCAGCGTGCACGACGCCCGGTTTCGCGTCGTGCGAATTGCCCTGGACCAGTTCACGAACAGTCGCGTCTTTTTTTGCGAGCACCAGACCCCCGACCTTGTCTGGCGTCCGGCCTGGCAGCAGCATGCCAATGGCGCGCTGGGCGTGGCCGAGGTCGTTTACGTGGCGCCTGCGCCCGGGCTGCAACGCATGGCCGAGCTCCTGGCGCACGCCAACCAAGCGGCGCAAGCGGACAAAATCGACGGGGGCTATTGCCTGGATGCAGGGCCATCGAAGATTTTTTTCCTGCAGCGCCAAGCTGCGGCGCGCCGGCTGCAAGTAAAGAGTGCCGATTTGCCTGCACGGGACGGCATGGTCGCGTTCACGCTGTACACCAGCGCGCTGCCAAAGGTGCGCTCGGCGCTGCGTGCCGGCCAGGTCCAACCCGTGCATGATTCGGCAACGCGCCTGATCGTCGCTGCCGATGACGCGGGCGGTGCACTGCTTTCCTTTGTCGAAGCGGTTGCGGGCTGACCTTGCCATCCGCACAAGCCGCGGCGATGAAGTGAGTGCGTGCCGCTGCTTGGGAGGAGCGTTGGCGATTCCGCCATGCCGTGGCCTGAGCCGCAAGCGTTTTCCTGGTCGGCGAGCATGGTCAGCTCACCGGATGACAGATGTCTCGGCCCACGCATGAAGGTTGAGCGTCCGGCGAATAGATCGTCGAGCGTCCAGCGAACAAGCCGTCCAGCGTTTGCCGCACCACGCTCAACGCTCAACGCTCAACGCTCAACGCTCAACGCTCAACGCTCAACGCTCAACGCTCAACGCTCAACGCTCAACGCTCAACGCTCAACGCAATACGCTCCACCTCTTCATCAAAGCGTCAGCGAGGTCATCGGTCATGCGCCTGATCTTGCTGGGCATCGTTTCTGATCAGGAGCGTTTTTGCCGCTTGGCCGGGAACGACGCGGTGCCTTCATGCGGGCACGGTTTCGGCGTCCTGCTGTTCGGATTTGACGGGCCGGCCCAGGCTGCGCAGCAGGTCGCGCACCATCTGCACGCGCGCCTTGAGGTCGGGCAGGGCACGCTCGACGCGCAACTTCTCGTTGCCGACCAGCTTGATGTGCCGGTTCTTCTGGATGAGCTGGATGATGGCCATGGGGTCCACCGGCGCGTCGGGCCTGAAGGTGACGGTGATGACGTTGGGCCCGGCGTCTATGCGGGTCACGCCCCAGGGCTGGCTGGCCACGCGCAGGCGGTGCACGGCGATCAGCGTGTCCGCCGCTGGTGGCAGCTTGCCGAAGCGGTCTATGATTTCTTCGGCCAGCGTGTCGACCTGGTCGCGTGTCTTCGCGCCGGCCAGGCGCTTGTACAGCGACAGGCGGGCGCGCACGTCGCCGCAGTAGTCGCTGGGCAGCAGCGCGGGCGCATGCAGGTTGATGTCGACCGCCGCCTGCATGGGCGCGAGCAGGTCGGGTTCGCGGCCTGCCTTCAGGCTGCGCACGGCTTCGGCCAGCATGTCGCTGTAGAGCTGGAAGCCGATCTCCATCATGTTGCCGCTCTGGTTGTCGCCCAGCACCTCGCCGGCGCCGCGGATTTCCAGGTCGTGCATGGCCAGGTAAAAGCCGCTGCCCAGCTCTTCCAGCTCCTGGATCGCGTCCAGCCGCTGCGCGGCGCGCCTGGGCAGGCCCTGCAGATCGGGCACGAGCAGGTACGCGTAGGCCTGGTGGTGGCTGCGGCCTACGCGGCCGCGCAGCTGGTGCAGCTGCGCCAGCCCCAGCATGTCGGCGCGCTCGATGACGATGGTGTTGGCTGTAGGCACGTCTATGCCGGTCTCGATGATGGTCGAGCACAGCAGCACGTTGATTCGCTGCGCCACGAAGTCGCGCATCACGCGCTCCAGCTCGCGCTCGGGCATCTGCCCGTGCGCAACGGCAATGCGCGCCTCGGGCACGATGTCCTGCAGCTGCTGCAGGCGGTGCCCTATGGTTGCCACCTCGTTGTGCAGCACGTAGCACTGGCCGCCGCGCGAGAGCTCGCGCAGCACGGCCTCGCGCACCATGCCGCGGCTGTCGCTGCGCACGAAGGTCTTGATCGCCAGCCGCCGCTCGGGCGCGGTGGCAATGACCGAGAGGTCGCGCAGGCCCTCCAGCGCCATGCCCATGGTGCGGGGTATGGGCGTAGCCGTGAGCGTGAGGACGTCGACTTCGGCGCGCATCTTCTTGATGGCTTCCTTGTGGCGCACGCCAAAGCGGTGCTCCTCGTCAACGATGAGCAGGCCCAGGTTCTTGAACTGGGTCTTTTGCGACAGCAGCTTGTGCGTGCCCACGACGATGTCCACGCTGCCGTCGGCCAGGCCGGCCAGCGCTTCGTTGGTTTCCTTGCCGGAGCGGAAGCGGCTGAGCTCGGCCACCTTGATGGGCCACCTGGCAAAGCGGTCGATGAGCGTGCGGTGGTGCTGCTCCGACAGCAGGGTGGTGGGCGCCAGCAGCGCCACCTGCTTGCCGCCGGTCACGGCGATGAACGCCGCGCGCAGCGCCACCTCGGTCTTGCCAAAGCCCACGTCGCCGCAGACCAGCCGGTCCATGGGCTGCGGTGAGATCATGTCCTGCACCACCGCATGGATGGCGGCGCGCTGGTCCGGTGTTTCTTCAAAGCCGAAGTCGGCGACGAACTTTTCGTACTCATCCGGCTTGAAACGGAACGCGTGGCCCTGGCGCGCGGCGCGGCGCGCATAGATGTTGAGCAGTTCGGCAGCGGTGTCGCGCACCTGCTCGGCGGCCTTGCGCCGGGCCTTGTCCCACTGGTCGCCGCCCAGCTTGTGCAGCGGCGCCTCGTCGCCGCCGACGCCGGTGTAGCGGCCTATGAGGTGCAGCTGCGAGACCGGCACGTAAAGCTTGGCTTCGCGTGCGTATTCCAGGTGCAGGAACTCCTGTGGCGCGGCGCTGCCATCGCCGTTGCCGGCGCCCAGGTCCAGGTTGACCAGGCCGAGGTAGCGGCCGACGCCGTGTTCGGCGTGCACCACCGGGTCGCCCACCTTGAGCTCGGCCAGGTCGCGGATCATGGCGTCGACGTCGCTGGTCTGCTCCTGGCGGCGCCGGCGCCGCGTGGCCGGCGGCGTGGCAAAGAGCTCGGTCTCGGTGATCAGGTCGATGCCGGCTTGGCGCCAGGAAAACCCGCGCGCCAGCGCGCCCACTGCGATGCCGAGCCGCTCGGTGCCCGCTTCAAAGTCTTGCAGCGATTCAACCGGGGCAGGAGCCAGGGCGCTGGCGCGCAGGAAGTCCAGCAGGCTCTCGCGGCGCCCCTCGGTGTCGGCCAGGACCAGCGCACGCTGCGTGCTGCCGGCCACATGCGCGCCCAGCCGCTGCAGCGGATCGTCGGCCTGGCGCGAGACCGTCAGGTCGGGCAGCGGCGTGGCCCAGTCGATGGTGTCAGACCCGTCGTTTGCGGGGCGCAGCGCCAGCTGCGGCAGCGGCCTGGCGGCCAGGTAGAAGTCCTCGGCGGAAAGAAACAGGGCCGAAGGCGGCAGCAGCGGCCAGCCCGGGTCGCTGCCCAGCAGGCGGTAGCGCTCGCGCGTATCCTGTGCAAAGCGGTCAAACGCCGGCTCCAGCTCGCCGTGCAGGACCAGCGTGGCCTGTTCTCCGAGGTAGTCAAAGACGCTGACGGTCTGTTCAAAAAACAGCGGCAGGTAATATTCGATGCCTGCGGTGGCCAGGCCGTTGCCCATGTCCTTGTAGATGCGGCTCTTGGTCGGGTCGCCGGCCAGCAGCTCGCGCCAGCGGTTGCGAAACTGCTGGCGTGCGTCCTCGTCCATGGGAAATTCATGACCCGGCAGCAGGCGGACCTCGGGAACGGGGTAGAGGCTGCGCTGGCTGTCGGGGTCAAAGGCGCGGATGGAGTCGATCTCGTTGTCAAACAGGTCGACCCGGTACGGCTGCGCCGAACCCATGGGGAACAGGTCGATCAGGCCGCCGCGCACCGTGTATTCGCCGGGGCTCACGACCTGCGTCACGTGCGTATAGCCGGCCAGCGTCAGCTGGCGCTTGAGCGCGTCGGCGTCCAGCGTCTGGCCCTGCTTGAAGTCAAAGCTGTACGCGGCCAGAAACGAGGGCGGCGCCAGCCGGTACAGCGCGGTGGTGGCCGGAATGAGTACCACGTTGGTCTGCTGCTGCCGGATCGCCCACAGCGTTGCCAGGCGCTCGCTGATCAGGTCCTGGTGTGGCGAAAAGTTGTCGTACGGCAGCGTTTCCCAGTCGGGAAAGAGCGTGACCGCAAGTTCAGGATCAAAGAACGGCAGCTCGTCGCGCAGGCGCCGCGCGTTGGCGGCATCGGCCGTGATTACCGCCAGGATGCGGCCTGCGGCGCGCTCATGCTGCGCCAGCCGCGCCAGCAGCAGTGCGTCGGCAGAGCCGGGGGGCTGCGTCATGGCATGGCGCTTGCTGGGCGCCAGTTGAGGCAATTTCATGCTGGAATTTTTCATGCGGAAACGACCAAAGCCCCCGATCTGCATGAGCGGGGGTTGATCTTGGTGATTTTAGCCGGGCCCGGGGAAGCCCTGTTGCCGCAGCCGGCTTCAGCTTCAGTCAGCGGCTTCACCAGCCATATATAGTGTTGCCAGCGTCCCGTTCAAGTTGAAGCCCCCATGCCCGACCAGCCTCCAGTTGCAGCCACCCGCTTTGGCAGCGGCCGTGCCGTCCTGCGCACGGAAGACGACGCGCTCTTGCGCGGCGCGGGCCGCTTCACCGACGACCTGGCGCAGGCTGGCGATGCCGTGGCCGTCTTCCTGCGCTCGCCGCACGCGCATGCGTCCATCCGCGGTATCGCCACCGATGAGGCCTGCCGCATGCCCGGCGTACGCGGTATTTTCACGGGCGCTGACCTGGACGCCGCGGGCGTGCCGCCGCTCGCCGACGTGGGCGCTGCGTTCAAGCGTGCCGATGGCAGCCCCTGCGCAACGCCGCCGCAGCACGTGCTGGCGGTTGAGGTGGTGCGCTACGTGGGCGAGGCGGTGGCGGTGGTCGTTGCCGACACCCAAGAGCAGGCGCTGGACGCGGCCGAAGCCATTGTGGTGGACTACGCCGAGCTGCCGGCGGTGCCGGACCTTCCCGCTGCCCTGCGCGCCGAGCATTGCGTCTGGCCACCTGCGGCCGACAACATCGCCTGCGAGGCGCGCCACGGCGACGCCAAGGCCGCAGCGGCCGCCTTTGCGCGGGCCGCGCACGTGGTGCGGCTGGATTTGCAGCACCAGCGCGTGGCGCCGCTGACGCTGGAGCCGCGCGCGGTGCGCGCAAGCTGGGACGCGGCTGCGCAGCGCGCCAGCCTGTGGGTCTGCTCGCAAATGCCCACGCGGGTGCGCGCTGCCGTCGCGCGGGCGCTGGGCCTGCAGCCGGAGCAGGTGCGCGTCCGCGTGGGCGACGTGGGCGGCGGCTTTGGCATGAAGAACCCGGCGTACCCCGAGTACCTGGTTGCGGCCTGGGCTGCACGCCAGCTCGGGTGCCCGGTGCGCTGGATGGCCTCGCGCAGCGAGGAGTTTGCCAGCGCCTACCCCGGGCGCGACCAGCGTGCGCAGCTGGCGCTGGCGCTGGACGCCAGCGGCAGGATCCTGGCGCTGCGCGTGCACGCCCGCGCCAACGTGGGCGCATATGCACGCAGCTCGGGCGTGGGCATCCCGCTGCTCATCGGCCCCTGGGTCCAGACCAGCGTCTACGACATCCCGGTCATTGATTTTCACTTCCAGGCGCTGCTCAGCAACCAGACGCCAACCGGCGCGTACCGGGGTGCCGGGCGGCCCGAAGCCATCTACAACATCGAGCGCCTCATGGACCAGGCCGCGCGCGAGATCGGCATGGACCGGATCGAGCTGCGCCGGCGCAACTTCATCCGGCCCGGGCAGATGCCCTACACCAATCCCATGGAGCAGACGTACGACAGCGGCCGCTTTGAACACGTCATGGACCAGGCGCTGCAGCTTGCGGACTGGGACGGCTTTGACGCGCGGGCAGCCGATTCGAAGTCACGGGGCCTGTGGCGTGGCCTGGGCATCGCCACTTTCCTGGAATGGACCGGCGGCAACGCCTTTGAAGAGCGGGTGACCGTCGATGTTCGTGCCGATGGCATCATCGAGGTTTTTGCCGCAGTCAACGCCATGGGGCAGGGCATTGCAACGTCGCTGGCGCAGCTGGTGGTCGATGTATTTGATGTGCCCATAAGCCAGGTCCGGGTCGTCCTCGGCGATACCGACCGCGGCAACGGCTTTGGCAGCGCCGGCTCGCGCTCGCTGTTCACCGGTGGGACCGCCCTGCATGCGGGCGCAGGTGAGGCGCTGGAAAAAGCAAGGAAATGTGCGGCCGACGCGCTGGAAGCCGCGCCCGAGGACATCCGCTACCGCGCCGGGCGCTTCGTCATCGTCGGCACCGACCGCGAGATCGGTCTGTTCGAGCTCGCAGGCAGGCAGCCCGAGGGCCACCTTCTGGTCGAGCACACGCACACGGTGGCCGGGCCGACCTGGCCCAACGGCGCGCACATCAGCGAGGTGGAGCTTGACCCGCAAACCGGCGTGGTTCGGCTGGTCGCGTACGCCAGCGTCAACGACGTGGGCCGCGTCGTCAACCCGCCCATCGTTCGCGGCCAGCTCGATGGCGGCGCGGTGCAGGGCGTGGGCCAGGCGTTCATGGAGCGCATGGTCTACGACGCGCAGAGCGGCCAGCTGCTGACCGGCAGCCTCATGGACTACACCGCGCCACGCGCGGACGACATCCGCGCCATCTTCAAGACCGAGATGGACGAGTCCACGCCGTGCCGGAACAACGCGCTGGGCGTCAAGGGCGTGGGCGAGCTTGGCACCATAGGGGCCACCCCCTGCGTCGTCAACGCCGTGGCCGACGCGATGGCGCGCAACGGGCATGCGGCACGGGCGCCCCGGCTGCAAATGCCGATCACGCCCGCGCGGCTGTGGCAGCTGCTGCAGCAGGGCTGATCCGGCCGCGTCTTCGCCATGCCAAGCGTCCCGGCACCCCGCATCCTGGCTCTGGTGCCGTGCGCGGGCAGCGGGTCCCGCGCGGGACCCGGCGCGCCCAAGCAATACCGGCCGCTGGCCGGGCAGCCGCTGGTGGTGCACACGCTGTCGGCACTGCAGCGCGTGGCGCGCATCCAGCGCCTGCTGGTGGTCGTTGCACCCGGCGACGCCACGCTGGCGCCGCACCGGCGCGGCTGGGAGCTGGCCGACTGCGGTGGCGCGTCGCGCGCGGCCACCGTGCTTGCCGGGCTGGCGCACCTGCGCGCGACCGGCGCAGGCGATGCCGACTGGGTGCTGGTCCACGATGCGGCGCGCTGCCTGGTCAGCGCGCAGGACGTCGACCTGCTGATCGACCGCTGCCTGCCCGACGCGGTGGGCGGCCTGCTCGCGCTGCCGGTGGCGGACACGCTGAAGCGCGAAGCGGCGGGCCGGGCCGTTGCCACGCTGGAGCGCGGGGGCGCCTGGCTGGCGCAAACGCCGCAGATGTTCCGCCTGGCTGCGCTGCACGCGGCGCTGGCGCGGCACGCGCACAGCGGTTTTGCCGGCATCACCGACGAAGCCAGCGCCATGGAGGCCGCCGGCCACAGGCCGCTGCTGGTGCGCGGCAGCTGGCAGAATGTGAAGGTGACCTATCCCGAGGACCTTGACTTTGCAGACCGCGTGCTGCGGAACCGCCGGGCATGACGACGCCAGCACCTGCCCCGCCGGAGCTGCGCATAGGCGAAGGCAGCGACGTGCACGCGCTGGTGCCGGGCCGGCGGCTGGTCATTGGCGGCGTGGATATCCCGCACACGCACGGGCTCCTGGGTCATTCCGATGCCGACGTCCTGCTGCACGCCATCTGCGATGCGCTGCTGGGCGCGGCCGCGCTGGGCGACATAGGCACGCTGTTTCCGGACCGCGATCCGCGGTTTCGCGACGCCGATTCGCGCCAGCTGCTGATGGCAGCCGCAGCGCGCGTGCGCGCAGCCGGTTGGGCCGTGGTCAACGTGGACAGCACGGTCCTGGCGCAGCGGCCCCGGTTGGCGCCCTACCGCGCTGCCATGGTGCAGGCCATTGCCGCAGCGCTGGCGGTGGACCCCGGTTGCGTCAACGTCAAGGCCAAGACCGGCGAACACCTGGGGCCGGTGGGCCAGGCCAGCGCCATTGCCGCGCGCGCCGCGGTGCTGCTCTGCCGGCTGCCGCGCCCGGCCGGCTGACCGCGCTGCAGCGGCGCGGCGACCGGGTCAGGAAGACTCGGACTGCGGCAGCGCCC
>Ga0172382_10006653_pt1 | contig 16678 bp, 23 predicted proteins | sample Leawel138RmetaG_FD_122245 | JGI IMG/M metagenome (GOLD analysis project Ga0172382, IMG submission 122245) | Leachate microbial communities from a municipal landfill in Southern Ontario, Canada - Leachate well 138R metaG | ecosystem: Engineered > Solid waste > Landfill > Unclassified | place...
AGGAAAATCCAGATTGAAGCTGCCAAGAAGATGATGCAGAGCGGCCAGTTTTAATAAAAAGCCAGGTGCTGGAATTAACCAACGACAATTTCCAAAAGGAGGTTATAGAAAGCGGGCAGCTGACCCTGGTTGATTTCTGGAGGCCCGGCTGCGGCGCTTGCTATAAAATGGATCCGGTCATAGAGGAAGTGGACAGGGAAATCGGAGAAAGGGTGAAAATAGGAAAACTGAATGTTTTTGAAGCTCCAGATATTGCCGAGAAATACGGAATTCCGGCCACTCCCGCTCTTATCATTTTCAAGAACGGCGAACCGGTGGAAAGAGCGGTGGGGGTGCGGCCAAAACAGGCTTTGATAGATAAGCTTAATTCTTTGTAAAAGAAACCCTGGACAAACGTTTTTTAAGATGGCAGTATTGGGAAAGCATCTTTTACAATAAGGAGGATTGAATGGAAGCCAGAATTATCAAAGGCTTTTCGGTGAAACTAAGGACCGAGAATATCTTAAAGCATGCCGGATTTTCTTTGTGGGTGCAGGAGCACAAGCCCCAGAGAGTTAAAAGGCAGAGGAAGATAATAAAAGAAGTGAAAAAGGGGATTAAGCGCTTAATATATCCCCGGGCCATTTATCAGGCATTCGATTACGATATTCTCAGCAGGAAAAGAGTCCTTCTTTTCGAGCCGGAAACCGGCAGGCAGGGAGTTCTGACCAGCTCATACCTGGTCAAAAGAAACATACTGAAATTCAAGCCGGAAAAGCTGGTTCTTTTCGTTGCCACCTTCGGAGACGAAATAATGGAGGGGGAGGAAAAGGGCTACAGCGCTTTCCATCTGGACGTTATAGGCTCCGAGGGGGCTGAGGCCGTTGCCCGATATATCTGCAAGTTCATGGCCAGGGAGTGCGGCTTTAAAAAGTCTTTCCGCCGCCTTTCTCCGGGATACGGAGAGGCCACGGGATTCGACTGGAAGATACCGCAGCAGAAAGTCATATTCGACCTTTTAGGCAGAGAGAAGATAAAAGAAGAACTGGGAGTGGAGCTCCTGAATTCTTCCGAGCATCCCAGCTGCCTCATGGTTCCGCAGAAAACAGTGTCTGGCATCGCCTTTCCAACAGAGCCCAGGTTTTAAGACCCGGGCTCTTTTATTGACAATGACGATAATTTATTATATAATTTCCGATTAGGAGGTTTAAATTGAGCACATTTAAAAGTTTAACGCAAGAATTAAGGGAAAAGGGAGCTGGCAACAGGGATATTGGAATGGCCCTAAGGGTTATGGCTGCTATAAGCGCCCTAGACGAGCTGGTTTTTTCCAAAAAAGAGAGGGGAATGATAAATATCATACCCGCCAGCAAGCATCCCCACAAATATCCGGTGGCCTACCACAGGGGCGACAAGGAATCAGAGGAATGCTACCTGATATTCGTCAACGGCATCGCCGATTACCTCAAAGAGGAGAAATCCAAAAAACGGGTAATAATCAAAAACGGCAGGCCGGGCAATCGAGCCAAGCTTGTAAAAAACAGCTGGGACGAAATGTTTTTCAGGGTAGCGGCCCATGAAGTCAGGCACAGGCTCCAAAACAAACTGAAGATAAGGAAGTTTACTCCCAAAAGCGCTGAAATTATTGACGACCGGATTCTCAAGTGGACGATAGAGTTCTATGCCGTAGAATTCGAAGAAAGAAAGAAGATTTACGAAAGAGACGGAGAATCCGAGGATTATATCAGAGACAGGATGAAGCCGCGAGAGTTTGACGCTTCGGTGATTGAATCCTTTGTTATCAGTAAAATCCGCGGGAACGGAGGAAAAATATCTCTTAATAAAAAAATAGCTTCCCTTATTAAAACAGAAAGGCCCAGGCAATAATATGTCCGGGCCTTTTAATTTGGCTGCGCTTTTTTGTATAATGGAATAAGGGAGATAAACAATTAACAGGTTTAGCCTTATGACAGAAGAAATGCTTCATAGGGGCTACCGGATAATTGCCGAGTCCTATAAGGGCGACAAAGGGAAATGGATTCCCAGGGCCAGGATTGTTCCTGAGCAGGAAGCGATGAATCCTGAGGAAAGGCCCTTCAGCTGGCCGCGGACGTTTAATACGGAGCGGGAGGCAGACGATTTCGCTTTGCAGGCCGCCCAGCTGTACATAGACGAAAATTATTGATATAGACATAAAAAAGTCCTTTTAAATTAAGGAGGTGGGGAGAATGAAAGAGGAACTTCTCCGGCGGGCCGTAGAAATGGCAAAAAAGTGCAGAAAATACCATGACGAGCAGGAGAATAAAAAGGAAAAATCTCTTGAAGAAAGAATGGAAACGTACACATGCTTCCTTCAGTCCTCGTGGGAGCTTATCGGCTTCTGCCGGGCCTTGAACGAGGTAGGTATTTTTGACGAAGAGGATATAAAGGTAATATGGAATTCCGCTTTTCCCGAACCTGAATTTCTTTGGGAAAGCGAAACAGGGCTTCCCGCCCAGATAATGTCTTTTATTCAAACCCTCGAAGATATAGACAAATTGGAACCCGATTAGTAAAGGCGCGCCTCCGGCCCGCCTTTTTTACTTGATATTTTTCAAGGATACGGCTATCCTGACATAGACACATCGGAGAGCTCTTTTAAAAGGAGGAAAACGATGAAGATTGCAGCGATAGTAAATCCCATTTCCGGCGACGGCCGGGGAGCCAGGTGCGGAAAGATGATAAAAGAATCGAACAGGGGTATTGACGTTTTTGAGACTACTCTTTTGCAAACTGCCGCCGATTTAACCTGGATGGCCCTTGCAAAAGGGTATCAGATGGTTATAGCGGCAGGCGGAGACGGAACAGTCAGCGAGGTAGCCGGAGTTCTGGCCGGAAGCAAGATTCCCTTGGCGGTCATACCTTCTGGAACGGGCAATGATTTTTCCAAGGGGCTGGGCATTCCCCAAAATCCAAGGGAGGCCTTGGAGACGGCTCTTTGCGGAAAGAAAATAAAGATAGATGCCGGAACGATTAACGGAAGAGTTTTTATCAACGCGGCCAGCTTCGGACTGGATGCCAAGCTGACCGGGCGGATTCCCGCCCTCAAGCAAAGCCGTTTTCCCTTCCCCGGAAAACTGCTCTACTTAATAGCTTTTTTCCAAGAGATGTCCCAGCCCATAGGCTATCCCGAAGTAGAAGTTCATTTCCAAGAGAAGGGAGAGATAGTATCCAGGCGCACCACTATTTTAGTGGCCGCCAACGGACCGCAGTACGGAGCCATGTTCAAGATAGCTCCGGAGGCGAGCTTCACCGACGGCTTTCTGGATATCTGCTGGATAGGAAAGATGAGAAAAAAAAGAATACTGACCAATATCCATAAGGTGCTGATGGGAACCCATTTAGACCTCCCCGAAACCGGATTGTTCAGAGCTCGTTCGTTTACGATACGCTGCGATAACGAGCTTAACTGCCAGGTTGACGGAGAAGTTCTTGAATCCCGGAAAGAATACAGCATCGGCTGTCTTCCCAGGGCGCTGGAAGTGGTTATCCCCGGCGACCAAAAGTGGCAGACCGCCGAGATAAAAGCTAAGCTAAAATTGCAGCCTGCTTAAATAAGAGAGGATGGAAAACACCCTCTCTTTTTCTTGGCATATATGCTGAAAACCGTTTTTCTGATAAAATAAATCAATATGATTATGGATTTAAAAAACAACTTTTTATACCACCTCATCGTCGCTTTATCTTCGGTTCTGCTGGCTGCCCTTTTATACTCTCTGGGAATAGAATTCGGCAGGGCGGTGGCGGGTACGGCCTTTATTCTCCTGTTTTTAACCCTGTCGATAGGGCCGGTAATGAGGCTCTGGCGCCCGGCTCTGGAAGCTCTGCCCTGGAATTTGCCCTGGAGCTGGAGGGGAGAACTGGGAGTCTGGTTTACAATATTTTCAATAGCCCACCTGCTTTTAATTTTTAAGGGGAATCAATGGGATGTTGCCGGCTACCTAGCGGGCATGCGCATTTCGGATTTAATCGGCCTTGTGGCTCTGCTCATCGCCGTTGCTTTGGCGGGCACTTCTTTTGGCAGGGCGATAAAGTTCCTGGGGCTTCAGTCCTGGAGATGGATTCAAAGTTTCGCTTATGTTGTTTTCTATTTAGTCGGCGCTCATACTTTAAATCACGCTTTTTTCCGGCCGGGCAGGCCGGGAGACTGGCTCCATTGGGCCTATCTGGCAATGATTATCGTGATTATTATTTTGCAGTCGGCCGGCTTCCTAAAAACAGTCGCTTATTACCGCAAAACATTGAAAAATGATAACGCTCAAAGAGCTTAAAAAGAATCCGTATTTAATAGAGTTCATAGAACAGGCCGGAGAAAGGCTGCGCCTTTTGCAGTACACAGACCACGGCTTGGACCACGTGGATCTGGTTTCAGCCAGAGCCAGAAACATTGCAAGGGAAATAGGGCTCAGCAAGGACAAGCAGGAAATGTGCGCCATTGCTGCTTTCTGCCATGACTTTGGAAACTTCCTCAGCCGTACTTACCACAACTACATGGGAGCCGTTATATTCCAGCAGCTTTTTCAGAAAGACTTTACTCCCTCGGAACTGGCCCAGCTTATGCAGGCCATAGTTAACCACGACAAATACGAAATGGAATTTACCGATCCCGTATCGGCCGTTACCATTCTGGCCGACAAGTCAGACGTCAGGAGGGAAAGGGTTACGGTTAAAGACAAGAAAGTCATAGAGGAGGACATTCACAACCGCGTTAATTTCGCCACCAAATACAGCAAGTTGGGAGTGGACAAGAAAAAGAAGAACATAACCTTGGTTTTGAAAATAGACACTTCCTTCGTTCCCGTAATAGAGTATTTTGAGATATTCACCGACAGGATGACTTACTGCCGAAAGGCGGCGAAGCGCCTGGGATACAAGTTTAATCTCGTTATTAATAATTTCAAACTTCTATGATAAAAGATTTTTTCGGGTTTCTTGAAAAATACAACGTTATCACATTGGCAATAGGGTTTGTAATGGGGGCGGCTGCCAACAGCCTGGCCAACTCCCTGGTCAAAGACATTTTAATGCCCCTTCTCAATCCCATTTTTCCGGAATCCTCCTGGGAGGAAGCTGTAATTGTTTTCGGCTCTGTTCAGCTTCGCGCGGGCGCTTTCCTGGGAGAGCTGCTCCATTTCTTTATTCTGGCTCTGGCAATATTCCTAATAGTCAGGGCGATAAGCAGGCAGAAGGATAAAATTGCCTCCAAGGTTTCAAGGAGCAAGAAAGCAAGCAAAAAACAATAGGCTCGTAAAAGGATTTTCAGTTGCTAAAAATGCCGCCAATCAACGTTATCAACGCCAGGGGAGAAAAAGAACCCTTTTCGGAAGCAAAGGTTTACCGCTCAGCTAAAAGAGCGGGCGCTTCCAGTAAGGCGGCAAAGGAGATATCCGGAATTCTTAAAAAGGAAGTGCACGAGGGCATTAGAACCCAGAAGATATTCGCCAGGATAAAGCAGCTTTTAAGGAAAGAATCTCCCGGGGCTGCCATAAAGTTCAACATAAAAGAAGGAATGAGAAAGCTCGGTCCGACGGGGTTTCCTTTTGAAAAATATGCCGGCGAGATTTTAAAGGCTCTGGGCTATCAGGTGAAAATCAATCGGTTTATTCCCGGCAGGTGCGTGCGCAGCTACGAGATAGATTTTATAGCCCGAAAGGGAAACGTGGTTTACCTGGGAGAGTGCAAGTACAGGAAATACTTCGGCGACAGGGTCCATTCCCATGACGCTTTAGCCAACTATGCCAGATATCTGGATATCTGCAACGGCAGCTATTTTAAGGCAAAGGAATACAAGGGAGCTTCGATAAAGACTATGCTCGTTACCAACACCAAGTTCAGCGGCAGGACGATGGATTATAGCAGGTGCGTTGGAGCTGAGCTCTTGGGATGGAACTATCCACGCAATAACGGATTGGAGAAGCTGGTTGAAGAAAGAAAGCTGTATCCCGTGACCATACTTCCCGGATTAAAGGGATACCTTAAAGATATTTTCGTTCAGGAGAGAATAATGCTTGCCAAAGATCTCTTAAAGATAGACGTTAAGAATTTTTCCAAAAAACACAAAGTTTCTCCAAAGCAGATTCAGAATTTAGTGGGCCAGGCCGAGCAGCTGTTAAATTAGGGCTTGAAAGCAAAGCTGAAAAGCGGTTCAATATAATGACAAGCTTTTTTATTTATGCCCATTGACCTGAAAAATCTCAACAAGGAGCAGAAAGAGGCGGTGACCCACGGAGACGGGCCGCTTTTGATAGTGGCCGGAGCGGGAACCGGCAAGACAGCGGTTATAACCCAGAGGATCGCCTGGCTGATAGAGCAGAAGAAAGCCAAGCCCGAAGAAATTCTGGCCGTCACCTTCACCGAAAAATCAGCCGAAGAGATGGAAGAAAGAGTAGACAGGCTTCTGCCCATAGGATACGTGGACTTGTGGGTTTCCACCTTCCATTCTTTTTGCGAAAGAGTTTTAAAGGACTACGCTTTGGAAATAGGGCTGCCTTCTGATTTTAAGATTTTGGACCAGACCGCCGCCTGGCTTTTGGTTTACAAGAATTTTGACAGGTTTGAACTGGACTACTACAAGCCTTTGGGAAATCCGACCAAGTTTATTCAAGCTCTTTTGGACCATTTTTCCCACTGCAAAGACCAGGAGATATATCCCGAGGACTATTTAGCTTATGCCGACAATTTAAAAACCAGAGACGATGCTCCCGAATCCGTTGAAGTCGAGAGAATAAAAGAAGTAGCTTCAGCTTACCATACTTACCAGCGTTTGCTTTTGGAGCTGGGATATCTGGACTTCGGGGATTTGATAAATTACTGCCTGGAAATATTCAAAAAAAGGCCGCAGATACTGGAGAGATTCAGAAAACAGTTTAAATACGTTTTAGTGGATGAATTCCAGGATACTAACTGGGCCCAGTACGAGCTGATAAAGCAGATAGCCTCTCCCAGAAACAATCTGACCGTATGCGCCGACGACGACCAGGCGATTTACAGATGGAGGGGGGCGTCTTTTTCCAATATTATCCAGTTCAAAAAAGACTTCCCTAAAGCCAAGGAAATATCTTTGATTAGAAACTATCGTTCCCGCCAGAATATCCTCGACCTTTCCTATAATTTCATTAAAGCCAACGACCCCGACCGGCTGGAGTGCGTAAACAATATCCAAAAGAAACTGACCGCCCAGGCAAGGGAGGGCAAAGCGGAAATAGAGCATATTCATAAAAAGAGCTTGGAAGAAGAAGTTAATTCGGTCGTAGGCAAGATAATGGAGCTGAAGAAGAAAGACAAAGAAGCCCAATGGAGCGATTTTGCCATTCTCGTCAGATCCAACAACGCTGCCAACCCTTTTGTCAGGGCTCTGGAAAAGGCCGGCCTGCCTTACCAGTTCTTGGCGTCCCGGGGGCTGTACGCAAAGCCCGCCGTTTTAGACGTCATCTCGTATTTCAAGCTTTTGGACAACTATCACGAGTCAACGGCTTTGTTCCGCGTTTTCAGCCTGCCATTTTTAGAGATTCCCACGGAAGATATAATGAAGCTCAGCCAGTACGCTTCCAGAAAAACAAAGTCGCTTTTTGAAGCGGCGGGAGAAATGGCCTTGATCCCGGGGATTTCCAAAAAGGGGCGGGAGAAGATGGATTTTGCAATGAGCCTGATTAAAAAATACGGAAGCGACGCCGCCCATAAGCCGGCAACGGAAATTATGGTGGGGTTTTTGGAAGATTCCGGTTATTTAAAGCACTTGGTTAAAAGGAACGACGAGGAGCAGCTTGATTTGCTCAACCAGTTCTACAAAAAAGCCAAAGCCTTTGAGGAGGCGGCTCCGGACCCCAGCCTTTCCAGCTTTATGCAGGAAATGAAGCTTGAGCTGGAGTCCGGGGAAGAGGGGAAAATAACAATCGATCCCGAACAGGGGCCGGACGTAATCAAGGTTATGACCATTCACGGGGCAAAAGGGCTGGAGTTTAAATACGTTTTCTTGGTTAATTTGGTTGATAAAAGATTTCCGACAATAGAAAGAAGGGAATCCATAGAGCTTCCAGACGAGCTTATCAAAGACATTAAGCCCCAAGGGGACGTTCATTTGCAGGAAGAAAGAAGGATTTGCTATGTAGCCATGACCAGGGCCAAAGACGGCCTTTATTTCACCTCGGCCGAGGATTACGGAGGGGCAAGAAGAAAAAAGCTGTCCCGGTTTTTAACGGAAATGGGATACGAAGATAAGGGCCGGCTCGGCCAGGCCAAAACTGCCGACGAGCTGACAGCCAAGATGCCCAAGCTAACCGTAAAATCCGGAAACAAGTGGCAGATACCCGACCACTTTTCGTATTCCCAGCTTGCCGCTTTTGAAAAATGCCCTCTTCAGTACAAGTTTAACTTTATTTTAAAAGTTCCGGTAAGGGGAGGAGGGACCCGTTCTTTCGGAACCACCATGCACAACACCCTTTGCGGCTTTTTAAGGCAGGCGGGAGCAAAAAAGCAGGCCGATCTTCTGGGATTCGGGGAGGCTTCCCAGAAAGCCGGTTTCGACCTGATTTCAGAGCTTTATGAGAAAAGCTGGATAGACGACTGGTACGAAAGCAAGAAGCAAAAGGAAGAATACTACAAGCTGGGGAAAAAGATAATAAAAAGCTTCTACGAAGACTATAAAAAGAATCCGCCCAAGGTGCTGAGGGTGGGAGATGACTTGGCCCTGGAGGTTCCTTTTAACCTTAAGGTGGCGGGCTATACCGTTAAGGGCAAAATAGACCGCATTGACGAATCCCCCGAAGGAGTGAGCCTCATAGACTACAAAACGGGCAAAGCCAAAGAAAAAGTGGCGGCCGAGGATAAAGAGCAGCTTTTGATTTACCAGATGGCAGCCGAGGATGTTTTCAGTCTTAAGCCCAAGGAGCTGGTTTACCATTATCTGGACGACAACAAAAAGGTTTCCTTTTTGGGAACGGAGCCGGATAAGCAAAAGATCAAGGAGAAAATAAGGGAAACCATAGAAACCATAAAAACCAGCGACTTTAAAGCAAAGCCCGGTTGGCAGTGCTCTTTCTGCGACTTCAGGGACATCTGCGAATTTTCAAAAGAATGATAAGATAAGATTATGGAAATACCAGAGAAAAAAATATTTTCAGTATCGGAATTTATCGAGCTTTTAAATATCGGACTGAAAAGGTCAAAGGCCAAGATAACGGGCGAGGTTACCCAAATGCAGGTAGCTTCTTCCGGCCACGTGTATTTTACGCTTAAGGATGAAAGCAACGGAGCGGTGCTCGATTGCATAATTTGGAGGTCAAAGTACAATCTTTTCGGAATAAGGATGGAAACGGGGATGAAAATCATAGCCCAAGGATATCCCGAGGTTTATGCTCCCAGGGGAAAGCTTTCCTTTATAGCTGAAACAATCGAGCTTTCGGGAGAAGGGGAGTTGAAGAAGCAGTACGAAGAACTGAAAAAGAAGCTTGCTGCCGAAGGGCTTTTTGCCGAAGAAAGAAAAAAGCCGATTCCCAGATACTGCAGAAAAATAGGGGTTATTACTTCAAAGCACGGGGCGGTTCTGGCGGACTTTTTGAACAACCTCGGGAAGTTCGGCTTTCAAATACAGATGATAGACTCCAGAGTCGAGGGCCAAGAGGCAGTTGAAGACCTGCTGGGGGCACTGAGAACCTTCAAGAAAAAAGACATAGACGTTTTGGTAATTATTCGGGGCGGGGGATCGCTGGAGTCTTTAATGGCTTTCAACAACGAAACCCTGGTCAGGGAGGCGGCAACGTTTAAGGTGCCCTTAATAACCGGCGTGGGCCACCACCAGGACGAGCCCCTGATTACTTTTGTCGCAGACGCTTCCGTTTCCACGCCCACCGCTGCTGCCAATATCCTGAACAGGCCTTGGGAAGAAGCCCTGCTGTTTTTGGAGAGGCAGGAAAGAGCCATACTGGGATTTTACCAGGAGATTTTCGACGGGTATAAGGAAATGGAAAACAGGCTAATGGTTTCCCTGCAGAATTTTAAGAACGCCCTGAGGGGGATTGATTTAAAGTTGAAGGATTCTTTAGGCAGGATAGTCTCCGGGATGAAGCTTATGCTTTCCAGCTTGTCCCAGAAAATTTCTTATGCGGAAAAATCCGTCGACTTGAATAATCCTGAAAGGCAGCTCAGCCTGGGATATGCCATAGCCTCGGTTAGAGGGAAGGTGATAAGGAGAACAAAAGACGTTTCAGTCGGAGACGACTTTGAATTGCGGGTTTCGGATGGTAAAATTAATTCGGAAGTTAAAAAAATTAATCCAGATAAATAACATGGCAGAAGAAAAAAAGCCGAAGACATTAAAAGAGGACCTGGTCAGCTTATCTAAAATAACAGAGTGGTTCGAAGGCCAGGAGGAAATTGACGTTGAGGAGGGATTAAAGAAGGTCAAAGAGGCGGTTTTGCTGATTAAAGCCAGCAAAAAGAAGCTTAAGGATATTGAAAACGAGTTTGAAGAGATTAAAAAGGAGATAAACCTGGAAGAAGATGCTGATTAAGGTCAGGGCTTTTCCCTGCTCAAAGGAGCAGGGAGTGGTTAAAAAATCGGAAGACAGCTTTGAGGTGATGGTTAAAGCCAAGCCCGAAAGAGGACTGGCCAATAAGGAAATCCTGGAAGTCCTGTCTTCTTACTTCCAAATCCCCGAGTCGGACATAAGGATGATAAGGGGATTCAGGGAAAGAAATAAAATATTTGAAATAAAAATATGAAAAAACTTTTAATAATATTTTTAATAGTTGCTGCCGGTTTGGTGTATTATTTCGGCTTTTACCAAGCTGAAGAGCAGCCGGCAGACGAAAACTACACTCAAATTGCCAATCCCGCCGCAGTCTACTGCGAAGAGCAGGGCGGGACAAGCGAAGGGGTTATGTTTGAGGACGGGATAAGAAGCTACTGCGTTTTTGACGACGGCTCCAAATGCTGGCAGTGGGACTTTTACCGGGGCTACTGCGAAAAAGGGGAGTTAAAGATAGAAGTGCTTGAGGAGGGAGAAGGGAATAGGGCTACTGTCGGCGATACGGTTTTAGTCCATTACGTCGGTACTTTAGCTGAGGACGGAACTCAGTTTGATTCCAGTTTGGGCGGCTCCCCCTATTCTTTGACTCTTGGGGAGGGGAGAGTTATTGCCGGATGGGAATACGGATTATTGGGAATGAAGGCAGGAGAGAAAAGGCGGTTGACTATAGGGTCGGGACTCGGCTACGGGGAGGCGGGATATCCCGGAGTCATACCGGGCAACGCCACATTGATATTCGAGGTAGAAATCATGGAAATTCGCTAAAGGTATAGTAAGTGTGTTATTTTCGGGCGCCGGTTTCGGCGCCCTTTTATTTTTCCCTTGACGGATATTAGTTATGGGTATATAATCAGAATAGAGATAATAATTAAGATAAAACAAAGTTATGCCAAACTTTAACGGACAGGGTCCAATGTGGGGCGGCGGCCCCGGCGCCGGACGGGGAAGAGGCCCCTGCGGAGCCGGAATGGGCTGTCGCAGAGGAGGAGGTCGAGGGTGGTTCGGAAGATTCTGGGGCCAACCTGGCAAAGTCAACCCAGCCGAGGAAAAGACCATGCTGGAAGAAGAAGCAAAGAATCTCGAAGCCGAACTGAAAGAAGTGAAAGAAGAATTAGCCAAGTTAAAGAACCAAAAATAACATGGTTAGGCCAAGGCTCAGGCGGCGGATAGGCTTCAGGCCCTCTGCCACCTATTTCAAGCCTCGGGGGATTCCCCTAAGGAGTTTAGCTGTAGAGGAGCTGACTGTCGAAGAGGCAGAGGCTTTGAGATTGAAGGATGTCAGGGACTTGGACCAGATAGAGTGCGCCAAACTAATGAATACTTCCCAGAGCACTTTCCAGCGCATTTTATCTTCGGCTCATAAAAAAGTCAGCCGAGCTCTTATTGAGGGCAGTGCCATCAGAATAATTAATTCGTAGGCTAATATGAAAAGCTCCCCATTGGGGAGCTTTTTGTTTAGGAGGCGGCGATTTTCAGGTATTTTTCTGAAATAAAATTCAGGGGCTTCTTGGCCAGATAGAAGTTTTCCGAAAGCAGTTGGAGAATTCCTTTTAAGTGAAGGAAGCTTCCCCGGCTTTCTTTGGCGGCCAGATGGTAGAATTCCTGGCCGAGGAATTCATAGTCGGCCACGCCTCTTCTTTCTTCGCCGAAAATCGGAGGCTTTTTATTAAAAAAGAGGTAGTAGTAGTCCTGGGTGAGGTATTCGGGAAATATTCCCAGGATAAGCAGGCAGGCGTCTCCGATGCGCTTGTGGATCAGGAAGCGCTTGGGGTCTTCGGCATCCACCCCCAGCCGGATGAGATTATCGAGATTGCTGTCTTTGGGGGTATTTCTTTCCTCCACCACAAAGGAATCCAGTAGATCGACAAGGTAGTAGAAAAAGTCCTCGTTTTTCATCAACTCCATGGCGTCGAGAGCGTCGAAAACAGGTATTTTCTGAGCTGCGGTTCTCTCCAGCGTGTAAGTGGCTTTCTGCATTTCCTTGAAGGCCCGCCTCAGCAGCACTTCGAAAAACAAGGCGGGAGATATTTCTTTGAGTATTCCTTTTTGGTTCATCAGCCTGTCGAAAACCTTTTCGTCTTCGGTCAGGCTTTTTCTGAAAGAATCGTCTTCCAAAACCAATCTCTTGAGGTCTGTTCTGGTGCGGGAGGCCGGAGTGGCAGCTTCAACAACGAATTCGATATCCTTTTCAGACAGCTTTATTCTTCGCATATTACACCTCCGAATGAATTTTAAAGATACTATATTAGTTTTTCTCCAAACGGCAATTTTGTCAAACGGGCTTGACAGACTTGTTATGTTTTTCTAACATTAAATTAGTTAGAAATAATTAACTTAAATTAATATGAACAAGAAAACATTTTTTATCATAAGAATGGCAACGACTGCTTTCCTGGCCGCGATAGTGGCAGTATCAGTGAATTACGGCAATTGGTATTTGCCGGTGTCGGCCATTATTGCAGCTTTTATCCTTCTTTATTTTACCAAAACCAAAGTTAAGGGGGTGGTGGCCGACGAGAGGGATTACAAAATCGCCGGCCAAGCTTCTTATCTGGCTATGACTTCTTACACAGTAGTCGCCACCATTACGGGGCTGATAGTCTACATTTCCGGGAGAGACAATCCGGTTATGTTCGCGGTCGGCAACGTGCTTTTGTACTCCGTCTTATTCCTGATGCTTACCTACTCAATCTTATTCAGAATATATGTCAAAAGAGGCCGCAATTAAAACCAAGCTTAAGGAGTTCAGGCTGAAGAAGAGCCTGACCCAGGAAGAGCTGGCGGAAAGAGTCGGGGTGAGGCGGGAAACGATCGTCTTCCTTGAGCAGGGCAAGTACAATCCCTCCCTCGGGCTGGCTTTTAAGATAGCCCGCGAGCTGGGCGTTCCCTTAACCGATATTTTCAGCTATTCTTGATATATATGGATATATCTCTTCTTGAGGAAGTGCTGGCTAATAAACCCGGTTACCGGATGAAGCAGGCTAAAAAAGCCGTGTTTTCCGATTTAGTGGAAAGCTGGCAGGAGGTTACGGTTCTTCCCGCCGAGTTGAGGAACGAACTGGAGGAGAAGTGCCCGATTAGAATAAACGGGGAGACGGTTGTCTCCAAAGACGGAAATACGGTTAAAGCCTTAATCTTCCTGGAAGACGGCTCAAGAGTGGAATCTGTTTTAATGAGGCATAAAGACGGAAGAAATACGGTTTGCGTGTCCTGCCAGATAGGATGTCCTTTGGGCTGCCTTTTTTGCGCCACCGGGAAAATGGGATTTAAAAGGAACCTTAAGGCCGGAGAGATTATCAGCCAGGTCCTGTTTTTCGCCAGGCTTTTAAAAAAGAGCGGGGATAAGGTGAGTAATGTTGTCTTTATGGGCATGGGAGAGCCTTTTTTAAACTATCCTGCGGTTTTGGAAGCGATAAGGATTATCAAGGACAAAGAGGGATTTAATATCGGATCCAGAAAAATATCCGTTTCCACAGTCGGCATTCCCGAGGGAATCGCTAAACTGGCTGAAGACGAGCCCCAGGTTAATTTAGCTGTTTCTCTGCATGCTCCCAATGATGAATTAAGGATTAAGCTCATGCCCGCCGGCAAGCAGTACACCATAGAAAAAGTGCTGACAGCGGTTGACGATTACATTAAAAAAACCAACCGTCGGGTGATGTTCGAATACTTAATGATAGACGGATTAAACGATTCTGACGCGCAAGCCGTAGAGCTGGCCGGGATAATAAAAAAGCCTTTGTATCTCGTGAACCTGATTTCCTATAATCCTGTCGAAAACCTTAAGCCTTCCTCTTCTGTCAGAATGAATAAATTTAAAGATATTTTAGAAAAGAAGGGAGTGGCTGTTACAATAAGGCACCGTTTCGGCAGGGAGGTTAAGGGAGCTTGCGGACAGCTTGCTGGAAAATAGCCGGATTTTTTGGTAATATTCATTAATGAGATCGTTTCTAAGGTCTAAAATACATAAAGCCAGGGTGACCGAGGTGGATATAGATTACGAGGGGAGCATCGGCATAGACAAGGCCCTGTCGCAGAGAGCGGGATTAATGCCCGGAGAAAAAGTTTTAGTGGTAGACAATACCAACGGGGCCAGGCTGGAAACTTACGTTATTGAAGAAGAAGAAAATTCCGGGAGGGTGGTTATATATGGAGCCGCCGGGCATCTTATAAAAAAGGAAGACGAAATTATTATTATGGGATTTGAGCTGGCAGCTGAACCGCCGGATGTAAAAAAAGTTATTGTTGATAAGGAAAACAAGCCCGTAAAATAGCCTTAAGGGGCGCCCTTGATCGGGGCGTTTTTTGTTTGGTTGACTTTTAACTAAAAAAGAAGTATAGTTTTCTATTGAACTTTTAAAAGGAGGTTTCAAGTGTTAAAGAAGGTTAAGCTTTTATTGAAGCAGGCTGAAAACAGGAAGACTTTTTTCAAGCGGATAGGCTCGTTTCTCGTTCCGACGGATCCCAGGTACATTGCCATCCAGAAAGCCTACGACGTTGCAAAGGGCGAATTCAGGCAGGAAAAGAGGGCCGGCGGCGAGAGGTATTTTGAACACCTCAGGGCGGTAGCAATCATTCTTATCGACTGCCTGAGGGTAAGAGACTACGTTCTCATCATAGCCGCCCTGCTCCACGATATCGTGGAAGACATACCTTCCTGGACGGTTGAGAGGGTAAAAGCGGAATTCGGAGACGAAGTCGCCAAGCTGGTGGATTATCTTACAAAGCCCCCGAAGGGAGAATACGAAGATAAAGAAAGGCTGAACATTTATTTTAGCCGGCTGAGAAACGCTCCCAGGGAGGTGTTCCTGATCAAGCTTTGCGACAATCTCCATAACCTGCTGACGCTCTGGGATTTCAATCCCAAGAGGAGAGCAAAGAAAATCAGGGAAACGAGGCAGTTCTATCTGAGGTACGCGGCAAAGCATATCATACTCATTCACGAGCTTGAAGCGGCAGTTGAAGAACTGGAAAAAGGAAAGCCCCCCGGCGATTAAACCGAGGGGCTTTTTATGTTGTACCGTTCTCTTATTTTAAGATATAATCAAAAAAATGAGGTACGTATTAATAGCCTTTGTCATGATTCTGGGACTGGCCGCCCTTTATTTCGAGGGTTCTTTTATTTACAGGCACGTTTTTTTATATTACCCAGAAACCGTTGAAGAGGAAAACAATGAAAGCGAAGAGCCGATAAACGAGGAAGAAGAGGTTGAAGAAATCGTTTTGCCCGACAGCGTTGATCTGGAAGTTCCTTTCATAGCCCAAGCTCCCGGCGGAGACTGGAGTTATCCTTTTCCCCATACTTGCGAAGAAGCTGCCGGGTTAATGGTTTATTATTTTTTTGAGGAAAGGCGCCCTATATCAGATGATACAGTTAAAGCCGAACTCAGGGACATAGTGGCTTTTGAGGATGAAAATTACGGATACCACGAAGACACTTCAATATCCCAGACCGCCAAATTCATTGAGGATTATTTCGGTTACAATCTTAAAGTTACCTATGATATTTCCCACGATGATATTAAAAGAGAGCTTTTCAAAGGCAATCCGGTCATAGTCCCCACGGCCGGACGGCTTTTGGAAAATCCTCATTTCAAGCCTCCCGGACCGGTTTACCATGTAATTCTTATCAAGGGCTATAACCGGGAAGGATTCATCAGCCACGATCCCGGTACGGCCCACGGAGAGGACGTTCTTTACTCTTATGAAATTATGGAAGAGGCAGTCCATGATTTAGTCGACGGGGACATTACGGAAGGCAGAACGGCCATGATTTCTTTTCAATGACCTCGCTCTTATTTTTTGCTAAAATACAATAAAGGTCGGATACCAAATTTTAATTCAAACAATTATGGATTATACCGCATTTTTAACAGCTGCTGTTGCAGAAAACGCAGTTGAGCCGGTGGTTCTCGCGGTTCTCGTTGTGTTAGGCTTGCTGGGAGTTATTTTCGCTTTGCTGGTTTCCTTGGCCCTTTACGTGTATTTTGCTCTGGCTTTGGGAAAGATAGCTAGAAAGAGGGGCCAGAAGAGGCACTGGCTTTCCTGGATTCCAATAGCTAATCTGTTCCTGTTTCCGATGATGACCGGCCGTAAATGGTGGTGGGGATTCCTGTTTTTCGTTCCCGTAGTCA
>Ga0172382_10006654_pt1 | contig 16677 bp, 15 predicted proteins | sample Leawel138RmetaG_FD_122245 | JGI IMG/M metagenome (GOLD analysis project Ga0172382, IMG submission 122245) | Leachate microbial communities from a municipal landfill in Southern Ontario, Canada - Leachate well 138R metaG | ecosystem: Engineered > Solid waste > Landfill > Unclassified | place...
GCGGTCCGAGAGCGGTGAATGGCAGCCGGGGCTGCTGATGGGCTTTGCCCGGGCGCTGGAGCAGGAAAACTCGCTCGACGAAATTCTCAACGCCGTCGCACGCAGCACGCGCGGCTGTCTGGTGAATCTCGAAAACGCCGCGATCTTTGTGCGCGACGAGGAGGGCGATGACCAGCCGCTACTGGGCGGACTCAACTGGCACAGCCGCCGGGTGCTGCTGGGCGGCTATCGCGGCGCAGCCCTGCAGCGTGCCAGTCTGCAGACCCGCTATGGCGAGGCGGTCGGCCCGGAGGGCTTCCGCGAAACCGAGTGGCTCTCCCTGGCCGAACATGCGCCGATCCGTCTGGCCGATTTCCGCGACTCCGATAGCGCGATCCCCACGCCCGCTCCGGTCGTCGCTCGCACCGCTCAGCCGCTTGTCGCGGCACCCGCTACACCTGCCGCCGATGATACGGACGAGGCCGCTCCGGCTGACGCTGCAGACGATCAAGCCGCTACGGATGCGCTCGACCAGGACAGCGCCAAAGACGGCGAGGAGAACGCCGACCTGGACGCGGACGCCGACAAGGACGAAAACGCGCCTGTCAAACCCGGCAAAGCTGCTAAAGCCTCCAAAAAAGTTGACAAGAACGCCAAAGAGGTCCTCTAATTTATGAAAGTTTATGGAGTAATTCCCTCACGCTGGGGCTCGACCCGCTTTCCCGGCAAAAGTCTGGCCCCGATCTGCGGCAAGCCGCTGGTGCTGCATGTTGTCGAGGCCTGTCTGCGGGCGCACAAGCTCGACGAAGTGATTGTGGCCACAGACGATGAGCGCATCGTCGCGGCCGTCGCCGGTAGCGGTGCGCGAGCCGTGATGACCCGTTCCGATCATCCCACCGGCACCGACCGCGTCGCCGAAGCGGCCGCGGCTGCGGCGGACGATGTCGTGATCAACATCCAGGGCGACGAGCCCCTGATGGATCCGCACCTGATCGACCTCGTGGCCGGCGCGCTGATCGACCGGCCGGAGCTAGAAATGTCGACCGCCTGCACGCCCCTGCGCACGGCTGAGGAGCTGGCCGACCCGGCGGCGGTCAAGGTGGTGGTCAATGCGGAGGGGCTGGCGCTCTACTTTTCGCGCGCGCCCATCCCGCACCGGCGCGACGGCGCGCCCGATCTGGCTTCGGGGCTTTACCGGCGGCACATCGGCATTTACGGTTTTCGCGGGGGCTTTCTGCAGCGCTTCATCGCCACTCCGCCGACCGCGCTCGAAGAGTGCGAGGCGCTCGAACAGTTGCGCGCGCTCCACATCGGCGGCCGGATTGCGGTCGTCGAAACTGAGTCGCTCTCGATCGGGGTCGATCGTCCCGGCGACGTGGACATCGTCGAGGCGCTGTTGCGCGAAAGGGGGCTGGCATGAGCAGTGAGGCGGTCAAATATCGCAAATTCAACGTCGGCGGCGTGGCTTTCGGGCGCGGGGCGCCGCTTTCCCTGATCGCGGGTCCCTGTGTGATCGAGGAGCCCGAGGCCTGTCTGGAGCTGGCCGCAAAGCTGGCCGACTGGTCGCGCCGCGCCAGGGTGCCCTATGTCTTCAAGGCCTCGTTCGACAAGGCCAACCGCTCCGCCGCCGATTCCTACCGCGGGCCGGGGCTGGCGCTGGGGCTGGATGTCCTGAGCGAAGTCAAGCAGCGTTGCCGCGTGCCGGTGCTGACCGATATCCACGAGCCCTGGCAGGCCGAAGCCGTGGCCGGGGTGGTCGATATCATCCAGATTCCGGCCTTTCTCTCGCGCCAGACCGACCTGCTCGTGGCGGCGGCCGAGACGGGGCGGGCGGTCAATGTCAAGAAGGGGCAGTTCATGGCGGCGGAGGACATGGCACAGGTCATCGGCAAACTCGAGGGTGCCGGCTGCCGCCGCATTCTGCTGACCGACCGCGGCAACTCCTTCGGCTACCACAATCTGGTCGCCGACATGCGCAACCTGATGATCATGCGCGAGCTGGGCTATCCGGTGGTTTTCGATGCAACGCATTCGGTGCAGCGTCCGGGCGGTCTCGGCAGCAGCAGCGGCGGCGACGGGCGCTGGGCACCGGCACTGGCACGTGCGGCCGTGGCGACCGGTGCGGTCGATACGGTTTTCATCGAAACCCATCCCAACCCGCCCGAGGCGCTCTCCGACAAGGCCAACGCCATTCCGCTGGCGCGACTGGCGGGTCTCTGGACCCAGCTCGTGGCGCTGGCGGCAATCGGCCGCCGCGCCGCCAACCGCGAGAGGGAATGGTGAAAAAGTATCTGATCCATAGTCTGCTCCTTGCCGCTCTGGTGGCCGCGGGGCTGGTGCTGGCCGACAGCCGCGCCACCATGGATGCGCCGATCGACGTGATCGAGAAGGCGCGTGTGCCGCTGCAGCGCTACCCGACGGGACAGGTCAGGTCGCTGCTGCGGGCCAAAGTCGCCAGAGTGTTTGCAAACGCCACCCTGCGGGCGGAAAACGTGGAAGTGGAAATGTATGACACAGAAGGCGTCCTCAATGGTATAATGGTCGCCGACGATATCGCTGTCGACCAGCGTCGCGGCAGCGGCCGCAGCGAGGGGCCGGTACGACTCGAATATACCGGTATCAGGATCGACGGCATCGGCATGACGTGGAAATCGGCGGATAACCTGATCCGCATCGAGTCCAACGTCGTGGTGCAACTGGATCGCAAGGGCAAGAGCCTCGTGGAGGGCTGGAAGTGAAAAAAATCTATATTATCGGTCTCGCGGCCGGCATGCTGCTGACCCTCAACAGTCTCATGGGGCAGGGCGATCCTCTGGCGGCACTGAGCAAGGGCCGCAAGGCCGGCGGCAAGACCACGGTCACGTCCGACAAGCTGGAGTACGACTACAAGAAGTATGTGGCGCTCTTTCAGGGCAATGTGCGGGTGGTCGATGTCGAGTTCACCCTGACGGCCGACAAGGTGCTGGTGATCTTCGAAAATGTCAACGAAGTGCGCCGCATCGATGCCCAGGGCAATGTCAAGGTCGTCAGTGGCGACCGTACGGCGACCTGCGGCAAGGCGACTTATACACGCGCCAGCGGCGAGATTCTGCTAGAGGATCAGCCGGTGGTCAGCAAGGGCGGCAACACGATCCGCGGCAAGACGATCACCGTCTGGCTCAACTCCAACTATGTCGAGGTGAACGAGGCCGTCCAGCTCGAAAGCTCGGGGGGGAGCACCAAATTCTGATGGATAAAGCCGCACAAACCACCAGCGCCGCCAGGCCGGATCTGATCGCCGAGGACCTCGAAAAGGGCTACCGCGGACGCAAGGTCGTCACGGGGGTCAACCTCTCCGTCCGGCGCGGCGAGATCGTGGGTCTGCTGGGTCCGAACGGCGCCGGCAAGACGACCACCTTCTACATGGTGGTCGGTCTGGTGCGTCCCGATGCCGGGCGGATCATTTTCGGCGGCGAAAACATCACCCGCTACCCGGTCTATCGCCGCGCGCGCGCCGGGCTGGGCTATCTGGCGCAGGAGCCCTCGGTTTTCCGCAAGCTGACGGTCGAGGAAAATGTCATGGCAATCCTCGAAACGCTCGATATCGGCAGGGCCGAACGCAAGCGCCGCCTCGAAGCACTGCTGGCGGAGCTCAGTCTGACCAAGGTCGCGCGCCAGAAGGCCTATACCCTCAGCGGCGGCGAGCGGCGCAAGCTCGAGATCACGCGCGCCCTCGTGCGCGACCCGGCCATCCTGATGCTCGACGAGCCCTTCGCCGGGGTGGACCCGCTGGCGGTCAACGATATCCAGCAGATCATCCGCGACCTGCGCGCCCGCGGGCTGGGGATCGTCATCACCGACCACAATGTGCGCGAAACCCTGGCCGTGGTTGACCGCGCCTACCTGCTTTACGAAGGCAAGGTTCTCTGCGAGGGAACCAGCGACGATTTGATCAACGATCCCGTCGTCCGGGAACGTTATCTGGGACAAGAATTCCGCATGTAAAGGAGTAATAAGATGCCTATAGAAATTACCGTTCGTCATGTTGATATCAGCGGCCGTCTGGTCGAATTCGCCCGCGACAAAGCCGGCAAGCTGCAGGAGGAGTTCAACCCGGTCGAGTTTGTCCGGGTGGTGCTCGACAAGGAAGGCCCCTTCTGTACTGCTGAAGTTTCAGTCCAGGGTGGTCGCCAGATGAATGCCGACAGCAAACATCGCGATGCCGACATGATCGTCGCTATCAATACGGCGATCGAGAAGGCGCAGACGCAGTTGCGCCGCCAGATGAAAAAGCTGAACGAAATCCGTTAGACGAAAGCTGCTGCAACAGGCTGCGGGTGACACTCCGACCGCTTGCGGTGGTCGCGGGGTCACCCATCTCAAAATTACAGTTACGACAGAGGAATAAAAGGTGCTTCTTACCCGAGAAATAGAGCTGATCAACAAATACGGAATGCATGTGCGGCCGGCCGGCGCCATGGCCAAGCTGTGCCAGGGTTTTGTCGCCGATATCACGGTCGCAAATGGAAATCGCGAGGTTTCCGGCAAGAGTGTGCTGGGTCTGATGACGCTCGAAGCTCCCTTCGGAACGCTGCTCAAAATAACCGCCGAGGGCGATGATGCCGAAAAAGCCCTCGATGCGATCGCCGAACTGGTCAACAACCGTTTCGGAATTGTCGATGAGTGACAAACCTCAGACCATGACGGCTTTCAGCCGCACGCTTTCGCTGAATGGTGACTGGCAGTTGCGCCAGTTGACGGGCGGCGGCGCGAGCTGTCCGGCGCGCGTGCCGGGCTCTGTGCATCTCGACCTGCTGGCGGCCGATGCCATCCCCGATCCCTTCTACCGCGACAACGAAAACCGGCTGATGTGGATCGGCGAGAGCGACTGGCTCTACCGCCGTACCTTCGAGGTCGATGCCGCGCTCTTCGAGTTTGAGCGTCTCGAACTGGAGTGCGAGGGGCTCGATACCCTGGCGACGGTGCGGGTCAACGACCGCGTCGTGCTGCAGGCCGACAACATGTATCGCCGCTGGACGGCCGACCTGCGTAACGCCCTGCAGCCCGGCACCAACACGATCGAGGTCGAGTTCGCCTCGGCCGTGCGCTACAGCGCCGCGCGCCGCGCTGTGCGTGCCATGAGCGATGGCGGCTGCAATATCCGCCTGCCGGGCACCAACTGGATCCGCAAGGAACCCTGCAACTTCGGCTGGGACTGGGGTCCGATCTGCGTCACGGCCGGCATCTGGCGTCCGATCCGCATCCGCGCCTGGAACTGCGCCCGTATCGCCGCCGTCGCCCTCTCTCAGCAGCATCAGGCGGGCAGCGTGCAGCTCGCCGCGCACACTTCTCTCACCGGCACCGGCGATACCGCCGGCCTCTCGCTGGCTCTCTCGCTGGCTCTGCATGGCCGCGAGGTCGCCCGCGCCTCGGCCCCGCTCGCGGACGGCTCCGGCGAGCTTTCTGTATCGATCGAAAATCCGCGCCTCTGGTGGCCCAACGGCCTCGGCGACCAGCCGCTCTACGAGCTGACGGTGACGCTTCTCTCCCCGACCGGTCTGGCGATCGACAGTTGGCAGCGCCGCATCGGACTGCGCACGCTCGAACTGATCCAGCAGCCGGATGAATGGGGCCACAGTTTCCACTTCCGCTGCAACGGCACCGATTTCTATGCCAAGGGTGCCAACTGGATCCCCAACGATGTCTTCCAGCCGCGCCTGACGCGCGATGACTATGCCGACCGCCTGATCAGCGCCGTCCAGGCCCACATGAACATGATCCGGGTCTGGGGCGGCGGGCTCTACGAGGACGATGTCTTCTACCAAATCTGCGACGAGCTGGGTCTCTGTGTCTGGCAGGATTTCATGTTCGCCTGTTCGGCCTATCCGGCTTTCGATGCCGCTTTCATGCAGAATGTACGCGCCGAAGTGGCCGACAATGTCGCCCGCCTGCGTCACCATGCCTGTCTCGCGATCTGGTGCGGCAACAACGAGCTCGAACAGTGGCACCATGTCGGCGAGGACAACCCGCTGCTGATGACGCGGGCCGAGTACTGCGCCCTTTTCGATGAGCTGATCCCTTCAGTGCTGCAGGAGCTCGACCCGCAGCGTCCCTATGTCCCCAGCAGCGAACATACCCCGCCCGAGTTCGGCGACCGCTGGAAAAATCCCGACGATCCGGCCTGCGGCGATGCCCATCTCTGGAGTGTCTGGCACGGCCGCCAGCCCTTCGAGTGGTACCGCACGTCTTTCCACCGCTTCTGCAGCGAATTCGGCTTCCAGAGCTTCCCCGAGCCCAAAACCATCGCCAGTTTTACCCTGCCCGAAGAGCGCAATGTCACCAGCTACGTCATGGAGCACCACCAGCGCAGCGGTAGCGGCAACCGTCTGATCATCGACTACATGCTGAGCTGGTACCGCTTGCCGAGCGGCTTCGAAAACACGGTCTGGCTGAGTCAGATCCAGCAGGGCATGGCCATCAAGTACGCCGTCGAACACTGGCGCCGCCAGCGTCCGCGCTGCATGGGCGCACTCTACTGGCAGCTCAACGACTGCTGGCCGGTCGCCAGTTGGTCCTCGATCGACAGTTTCGGCCGCTGGAAGGCGCTGCACTACATGGCGCGCGAGTTCTTCGCGCCGCTGCTGGTCTCGGGGGTCGAGGACAACGCGGCCGGCACGGTCGAGGTTTTCGTTTCGAGCGACCGCAGCGCGAGCTGCCCCGCCACGCTGCGCTGGCAGGTCACGCGGGTGGACGGGACGCTGCTCAGTCATGGCGAAAAATCGCTTGAACTGCCGCCTCAGACCTCGCTTGCAGTCGCTACGCTCAAGTGCCAGCCTTTCATCGAGCAGTTCAGCGAACGCGACCTGCTCATCTGGCTGAGTCTGACCGATGCCGATGGCGCGATCGTCTCGCGCAACCTCGTCAGCTTCTGCCGTCCCAAACACATGGCACTGCTGCCGCCGGATATCGTGGCCGACATTGCCGAAATCAGCACGGAATCTGACCAGAGTGCCTGGCGCGTGACCCTCACCGCCGCCAATCCGGCCCTCTGGGTCTGGCTCGAGTTGAGCGAGAGCGACGCCCGTTTCAGTCACAACTTCTTCTGCCTCGAGCCCGACACGCCCTGCGAAATACGTGTCGCACCCGCTCGGCGCCTGACCCGCCGCCAGTTGCGTGAGCAACTGCGTATCCGCAGCCTGCGCGATACCTACACCGCCGAATAACCCGCTCGTGGAACTCGCCGGGACGGCGGGCTCCAGACTTGCGCTTCGATTGCGATGACGATTGCGGTAGCGAAAGCGAGGGGAGGCTGTCCACGCTGCCCACTTCGTCCTCTCTGTCCACCCCCGCCGGGACGGCGGGCAGACGCGCCTGGAGGAGAGGCCCGTCTGCCCGATTTTTGTTTTGCGGAGTTATCTGCGGTGCTTACGGTGATCAGTTGGCGTTGCCTGCCGGATCCGGGGCGCGGCGTTCACCACGCTGGCGCGGCTGGCCGCCGGGGGCACCGTCGCCGCCACGCTGCTGACGCATGCCCGGGGCTCCTTCGCCACGCTGACGCGGCTGACCGCCACCGGGAGCGCCTTCACCACGCATTCCTGGAGCACCTTCACCACGCTGGCGGGGCTCTCCGTCTGGGGCGCCTTCGCCACGCGGCTGACGCATGCCGGCCGGGCCGGCCATCATGCCGCGCACCTGTTCGAGCTGTTCATCGGTCAGCTTCGAGCGCAGGGCGAGCAGCTTTTTAGTCTGGATCTTGGCGACTTCCGTCCGCAGGCTCCAGGCCTCATCGACGGCGTTCATCAGGCGTGTTTCGTCCGGCTTGAGTTCGCCGAGCAGGGCGGTCTGGACCTTGATCGCCTCATCGAGGCGCGGGCGCAGGGCTTCGAGCTGGGCATCGAGATCGCGGATGGCTTCGGTGATGGCCGTACGCTGTTCGGCGGTTAGGTTGATCCGCTCGGCGATGCGCGGATTATCGAGCAGACGCAGCAGCATGCCGCCTTCGATATCACCGCCGCTCATGATACGGTCGACCGAGCTGGCCGCTCCGCCACGCACGGCACCGCCCTCGGTGCCCCAGCGCTGACGAGCTGCGGCCTGATCGCCGCGATTGACATTCTGGCGCTGCGGCCGGTTGGCGGGACCGCGCTCCGGCGGGGCGGCATCCTGTGCCGCGACGGTGGTGGCCGCCAGGGCGGTTGCCAGAAACAGACAATGCATCTTCTTCATGGGTTTCCTTTCGGTTCTGGTCTGAATGACCATTGGTTTATGACCGGATAACGTTTGCAGGGGACAATCTATTGTGGATTGCCGCATTTTTCCCGGTGCGCTATGATGAGCATTCGTGTGAGCAGTCTGTCCGCTTGTCGCAGGCAGTTGCAGAAGGGACAAAATGGGCTTTATCAGGTTAGACCGTCCACTGGTTGTTTTCGATATCGAATCGACCGGCTTGAATATCAAACTCGACCGTATCGTAGAACTGGCGGCTATCCGGGTCATGCCGGACGGCAGTCGCGAAGCGAGGTGCTGGCTGCTCAATCCCGGCATCCCGATACCGCTCGAAGCGACGGCCATTCACGGCATTTCAAACGAAATCGTGGCCGATTGTCCGCGTTTTGAAGATCAGGTTGATGAGATCGAAGCTTTTTTCCGTGGAGCCGATCTCGGCGGATACAACCACACGCGTTTCGACATACCGCTGCTGGCGGAAGAATTCAGCCGGACGGGGCTGGCTTTTGATGCGGCCGGGCGGCGCATTTTTGATGCACAGCGGATTTTTCACAGCAAAGTCCCGCGCGACCTGCCGGCGGCACTCAGCTTTTACTGCAACGAGGAAGAGGCGCCCGCCGCAGGCGACACGCAGGCGGCCGCGCAGGCGGCGTTGCGGGTCTTCGAGAGTCAGTTGCAGCGTTATCCCGAGCTGCCGCGCACGCCGGCCGGGCTGCACGAGCTGCTCAACGATCGCGATCCCTTCGATGTTGACCGTGCCGGCCGCCTGCGCTGGGTCGAGGGCGAAATCACGATCAGTTTCGGCAAAAACCAGGGACGCAAACTGCGCGATCTGGTCAAGAGCGATGTCAAATACCTGGAGTGGATAATCCGGAGCGACTTCCCGCTCGATACGCGCACGATCGTGCAGGATGCGCTTGATGGACGCTGGCCCGACCCGCCGCCTGCTGTGGCGGCGGGAAAAGGAGCACAATAATTTGTGCTGCCCGACGTTTTCAGGACAAGACTACAGAATGGATAGACCATGAGTACAACTTATCGCCTGGTAGTGGAGTCAGGCCCCGAAGAGGGCAAGAGTTTTCCTGTCCCCGCCAAGGGCTGTGGACTGGGGCGTTCGTCCCATAACGACATCGCCCTGGGCGACGAACAGCTTTCGCGCCTGCACTGCCGTTTTCACTTTCGCGACGGCAAACTGTGGGTGACCGACCTCGCCAGTGCCAACGGCACGCTGGTGGACGGGGTGGAGCAGGTCGAGTGCGAGCTGCAGGCCGGCAACCGTGTGACAGTCGGGGACTCGGTGCTGCTGGTGGTCGATGAGGGTGCCGCCGCCAACGGGGGCGCGATTGATCTGGGCCTCGCTTCCGTCAGCCACAGGGAAGAACCGCAGGCTGGCGAACGCCGCATCAAACGCACACTGATCTGGTCGATTGCCAGTTTTGTAATCCTGATTGTGGCGGCACTCTTTGTACGGAACCTGATCGAGGCTCCGGTGACCGGCAGCGGCGAGATCAGGTCGCTGACTCCGGCCGGGCAGACCGAGTCGCTGCAACTGTATTACGAAAAACTCGAATGCAGTGCCGAAAACATTTTCCGCTATGAGCTGCATCTGAGCGACCAGGGGCAGCTCGCCGTAAAAATCGACGATATCGGCCAGCAGCGTCATGTCCGCCGCGAGGCCCCTGCAGCCGTCGATCCGCAACTGATCCGCGAGCTGGTGGCCGAAATCGAGCAATCCGGTTTTTATGCGCTCGATCCCCGCTACGAGGGCATCGCCATCCCCAACGCCCACATCGGCTACAAACTGACGGTGGTGCTGGGCTCGAACGTCCGCGAGGTGCGGGTCATCAACCGCAACGAGCCTGAAGCCTTCCGCATGGTGCGCGAAAGGATCGAGACCTTTGCGCGCAACGAGCTCGGCCTCTGGGCGATTGAGTTTTCGCACGAGAAGCTCGAACAGATGGCACAGGAGGCCTACCTGCTGGGCTCCAAGCTGGTGCGCGAAAAGGATATCCAGACTGGCAACCTCTACCGTGCCACCCAGAGCTTCCGCGAGTGTGAGCACTATCTCGAAACGGTCGAGCCCAAGCCGGTCTTCCTCTCCGAAGCCCTGCTGGCCTTGCGTGCAGCCAACGAGATGCTGGAAGAACGCTATAAAGATCTCAACCTTTCGGCCGACCGCGCGATCAATCTCAAGGATTGGCCGATCGCCGCCGATCACCTGCGGCAGTTGCTCGAACTCATCCCCGACCGGACCGATGCCCGCCACAAGGATGTTGAACGTCGCCTGCTGGATGTCGAATCCCGCATCAGGAACAGGAGATAACCGTGCAAAATAGTCTCTTTTTGATTTGCGCCCGTCTGGGCATGCTGCTGCTGAGTCTCGGCTGCCTGCCGCAGGTCGCGCAGGCCAACCGCGATCTCCAGAACGCCGCGTCTCTCATCATCACCAGCGACCCGCCGGGCGCCCAGGTTCAGATCAACCGCCAGGTGCGCGGCACGACACCGCTCGAACTGACCAACCTCGCCCCCGGCGTACACTTCGTGCAGCTTTCGCTGCGCGATCACGACGACTACATGGCCTCGGTGCGGCTCGAAGCCGGCATGCGTCATCCGCTCGACCTGCGGCTCGAACCGTATCGCGCCGCCGTGCTGATCCACTCCCAGCCGGAAGGAGCCAATGTTTCGCTCGACGGTGCCCACCGCGGCATGACCCCCCTGCTGCTGCCGGCGGTCGATCTCGGTCGGCACAGGGTGACCGTCTCGCGCCCCGGATACCAGGAGCGGATCGTCGAGCTGGATGTTGCCGGGCAGACCCCGCAGAAAATCGAAGTGCAACTGTTGACGGACTCTGCCACGCTGCGGGTCGAAACCGAGCCCGCCGGTGCGACGATCATGCTCAACGGCGTGCCGCGCGGTGCCGCGCCGGTCGTGATAGAGCGTATTCCCGATGGCGACAGCGAAATCGAAATCCGCGCCGAAGGCTATGCGGTCTTCAAACAGGATATCCGTCTGGCCGCCGGCGACGATGAGCGCCTGGCCGTGACCCTGACGCCCCTGCCGGGTACGCTCAAGGTTGTTTCGATCCCTGAAGGCGCCAGGGTGTATCTCAACAACCAGCTCCGCGGCGAAACCCCCTTTACAATGGCCGAGATGACGCCGGGCGAGTACCGCGTGCGGGTCGAACTGACGGCCTACGACCCCATGGCACGCACTGTCACGATCGGCCGGGCGGCCGATGTGGTCGAGGAGTTCCGCCTCGTGGCCAACTGCGGCGAGTTGCGGGTTGTGACGGCTCCGGCGGGGGTTTCGGTGATTATCGATGGCAAACTGCGCGGCGAAACAGTCGCACGCAGCGGTGCCAGCGACCAGATTTCCGAGCCGCTGACGATTCCGCTGGTGGCCGCCGGGCAGCGCGAAGTGGCCTTTTCGCGGCCGGGCTATTTTGAACAACGCACCACAATCGAGATCGAGCGCGACGAGATTGCGACGCTCGATGCGACCCTCAAACGGCGCTTTATTCCAGATTACGAAGTGCGTACCGCCTCGAACGTCTATCGCGGCGTCCTGATCAATATCACGCCCGAAGTCATCCGGCTCGAAACAGAAATCGGGGTCATCCGTGCGTTCCAGGTCAAGGATATCAAGGGACGTCGGCCGTTGCGTGATGACGAGCGCGCCGAAATCGTCGCGCCGCCGGAGGGTGCCAACGCTGGTGGAGAAGATGCTGAAGCAGTTGAAGAATAGTGTCTGTCAGGCCAATCTGGCGCTCGTCAGGCATGGCCTGGTGGTGCTCACCTGGGGCAACGTCAGCGGTTTCGATGCTGCCCGCGGGCTGGTTGTGATCAAACCGAGCGGCGTGCCTTACGACCGGATGCAGCCGGACGACATGGTGGTGGTCGATCTCGACGGCAGGGTGGTCGAGGGGCAGCTCAAGCCCTCCTCCGACCTGCCGACGCACCTCGTCTTCTACCGCACCTGGCCGCAGCTCGGCGGGGTGGTGCATACGCACTCGGCTCATGCCACCATGTTTGCCCAGGCCTGTCTGCCGATTCCCTGCTACGGCACGACCCATGCCGACCACTTTTACGGTGCCGTGCCCTGTACCAGACTGCTGCGGCCGGAGGAGACACAGACCGACTACGAATTCAACACCGGCAAGGTGATTGTCGAGCGTTTCGGCGCGCAGGATCCGCTCCAGATGCCGGGCGTGGTGGTGGCCGGCCACGGACCCTTCACCTGGGGTGCGAGCGTCGGTGCGGCGGTTGAAAATGCCGTCGCCCTCGAAGAAGTCGCCCGCATGGCCATCGGCGCCCGCCTGCTCAATCCGGCGCTCGAAGAGCTTCCCGCGCACGTGCTCGACAAACACTTCCTGCGCAAACACGGCCCCGGCGCCTACTACGGCCAGGCCTGAAGAGAGGCATTTGCGGGAGACCCGGGCGCCGCCTTGGAACCGCCGTCGCGGCGGGGCAATCAGGTGGCTCGACTTGCGCCAAAAAACCGCGGAAAGCGCAGAAAAACGCGGAATCTTGGAGGGCAAAGCTGTGCTGAGCCGCCGGATGGAACTGCTTTTTAAATTGCCATTAAAATTGCTTCTTCATCCGAAGCTCAGCGCATGCGTTTCATTTCAAACCGTTTGCCACCGAGTGCTTCTTTGGCGAACTGACCCCAGAAGGGCGTGGGGGTATAATTCCAGTCGGCCAGCATGCGTGGTGTGGCACCGGTATGGAAGCACCAGCCGGTCCAGTGAATGCGGTGTTGCTGCACGAAACCCAGCAGGTCGGGCACGAAGGTATAGGGGTCTTCCTGATCCTGCGCCGGGATGAAGTCCATTTTCTTTGTATCGGCTCCGACTTCGCCGAGGAAGAGCGGATGTTTTTCCAGCAGCGGCAGAACCGAGGCCCAGCCGGGGTGCCAGTTGTAGGTGTGCCAGGAATACATGATGCCGTGGCCGTCGCGATCGTCGAGCGCATAGCCGTTGACGATACCGCTGAGGTCATTGCACCAGCGCAGACCGCCGGCGATCACAATGTTCTTTGCACCGGTGGAGCGCACCGCATCGACCAGTGCCTGCATCCCGACCGACCTGAAACCCTGGTTTTTGCGTTTTTCCTCTTCCGAGAGAAAGGCCGACTCATCCGGGCCTTCCCTGACATCGACCATGCCGCCATCGCGCCAGATTTTCCAGGAAATGCCGTGCGGTTCGTTGAAGAGATCAAAGAGCACCGCCGGATGATCCTTGTAACGTTCGGCGGCATCTTGCCAGAAATCGGCATGTTCCTGACGCGGGGCGCGGAAACGGTGCAGATCGAGTACGAGGTATGCCCCGCGGTTGGCGGCCAGTGTGATGATCTGGTCGATCTTTTCACGATAGGCCGCACCGCCGTCTTTCTGATAGGGACTGTGGCCGTACCAGAACTCTTCCTTCATCGGCAGACGCACACAGTTCGACTGCCAGTCGTCGATGGCAACCACGACCGACTTGGTGACCTGCCGGTCGTGCGGCAGTATCTCCAGCCCGCCGGCATTGACCCCCTGCAGCCAGACCTCGCGCCCGGCGCTGTCCAGAACCCGGTTGCCGACGACCTTCAGCATCGGCGGCCATTTGTCGCGCTGCGGCTCCTCGTGCGGCACGTGGCGGATGGCTTCGGCTCTGGCAGCGTCTTCACGCGCGGCCAGCAACTTTGCCGGGTCGGCCGGTTTCAGCACGAGATCGTCGATATCCATTGTACCGGCCTTGACATTGAAAAGCGTCGGCATGATCACCAGACTCACGGCTTCTTGCGGCACGAGGAAGCTGGCGCTGCGTGCCTCCCAGCCCCTGGTATCGCCCTGCCGGTAAGACGGCGAAGGTTTTTCTGTCAGCTTTTTGCCGCTCGCATCCAGAAACTCAAACATGAAGCGGGCATCGAACCAGGGCATTTCGCCACGCTGAAGCCCGCTGATGCGTTGGCGCCAGGTCAGCTCCAGCGCCGCTGTATCCGGCGGAATATCGAAGGTGCTGTAGAGCATCACAATCTTGCCCGGCTCGGCAGATTTCAGTCGCAGGAAGTGGTTGTCGTCTTCGGCCTGCCAACTGATGTTCCGGGCGGGACTGCCCCAGTTTGCCGGCCAGGTGCCGTTATGGGCGGTGCTCTCGAGGTCGCCATTCGGAATCAGACTGCCCTGTTTCTCCAGTCTTTCGGCGGCACGACCGCGCCGGGTGGTGGCGGTTTGAGCCAGTTGTTCCTGCTGGCGGGCTTCGCGTGCCGCGTTTTCTTCGAGCAGCGGCGCGGGGTCGATGGCACGCAGGACCACATCGTCCAGATCAAAGGTGCCGCTGGCGACCTGAAGCAGCGAAGGCATGAATTTCAGCAGCGCCGCCCCCTCCGGCACCAGAAAGCTGATTGTCCGCAGCTCCCAGCCGTCGCTATCGCTGCGCCGGTAGGGCGCCGAGGGATTGGGCGTGACCTTCTGGCGGGCGGCATCCATGAACTCCAGCATGATGCGGGCATCAAACCAGGCCTGTGCTCCGACCTTGAGGTTGGAGACACGCTGCCGCCAGCTCAATTCCAGTGCCGCAGTTCCGGCCGGAAGCGGAATCTCGCGGTAGAGCATCACCGTCTTGCCCGGCTCGGAACTCTTGAGCCGCAGAAAGTGATTTTCCGCTTCCGTCTCCCAGGTGATGCCTTCCTTGCCGCGCGGCCAATCGTCCGGCCAGCCGTCGCCATCGGCATCAATCTCGAAACCGGGGTTGGCGAGCAGCCCTGCCTGATCGTCTGCCCACAGACCCACTGTCATAACAGATACCCCGGTCAGGAAGATCAGAAGTTTGGGGAGAGACAGATTCCGGATGCGGACGGGAGTCATCATGAAGTCGGCCTTTATTGGATGATGATCAAGGTCGTGAGACTGTTGCTGACAAGCTGGATTTTGTTGTCGAAATAGCGGACGACAAAATCTTCGGGCAGGCCTTCGACCTGGTCGAAGCGTTGTCCATCGCTGCTGCCGGTCCAGGTGGCGATGGTGTAAGTGGCGGCGGTGGGAGCGTCGTCGCTGGCGATCGAGAGGGTGGCTCCGGCGGCAAGGTTGAAATCGCCGATGACGGCGAGACAGTCGGATATGTCCGCGGCGATATCGATGTGGAGGACACCGTTGGCATCGGCGGCGAAAGTCAGCTTGCCGGCATTGGCGACATTGCGGACTTCGAAGTTGGAGGTGGTGATTTCGCCGAAAGTCACCTGACCGCTGGGAGCGGTGAGATCCGCCCAGTTGTCGGGATCGCCCCAGTCGTGGCTGACGGCACCAGTCCAGGTGGCGTCAGCCGGAGCGGTGGTGATCAGGGCAAGCAGAAGCGCGAGACAGATGAGACGGTCGGGAATGCGACGTATTGTCTGTGGGTTCATGTTTTACCTCTTGGGGGTTGATAAACAATACTGCTGACTGTGAAACATCAGGCGGACTTCGAGACAGCTCTCCGCCTTTCGTGTCGCGGTGCGACCGGCCGGGCCACCGAGCCGCGCCGGATGAGGGTCACCGGCAACTGATGCTGCTGTGCCGGAATCCCGGGGTCGGTCATGAGCTGGACGAGCAGCTCCATCGCCAGTTGGCCGATTTTGTGGAATGGCTGGCGGATGGTCGTCAGACCGGGTGAGAGCCACTCGGCGAGCGGATCGTCGTCGAAACCGGTGATGCTGACATCGCGGGGTACGGAAAGCCCCAGCCTGGCCAGAGTCCGGTACACCGACCGTGCCACGGCATCACAACTGCAAGCCAGGGCGGTCGGCGGTTGCTTGCGCCGCATCAGCCGTTGGACGGCTGTTTCGACCGTCGGCAGCCAGTTGCCGAAGCGGTCGCTACCCTGAATATCGATCGCGTTTGCCTTGTTGAAAGCCAGGCCGGCATCGGCCAGACTCTCGCGCAACCCCAGCAGACGATCCTGCGTTGTGGCGGCCTCGAGATCGCCCAGAAAGGCAATCTGCCGATGCCCCGCTTCGACCAGGTGTTGGCCGATCAGGCGACCGCCGGCCTGATTGTCGGAGACCACGGAGGGGGCATCGATTTCGCGCAGATGCTGATCGACGACGACAAAGGGAAAGCCGGCAACGCGCAGTTCGCTGAGAGCCTGAAAAAAGGGCGGACAGTGGAGCGACATGATCACGGCACCGCGGGCACCGCTGTCAGGCAGGCGGCGGATGGCCGCCAGATCGTCGTCGATCCTGCCCTGAGCATCGCTCAGTTGCAGTGCGATCCCGTGCTGGCGGGCGACTTCGCGCGCGGCGCGTGAAATGCGGACTGCCGGTTCCCAGCTCAGATTGCCGGCCATCATGTGAACGGCGCGGGTTTCGCTGTCGTGATCACGTACGAAGAGCCCGACCCCCGCCTTGCGCTCGACGAGGCCTTCATCCACCAGCAGTTGAACCGCCTTGCGGATGGTCATGCGCGAGAGATTGTGCTGACATCCCAGCTCACGTTCGGAGGGCAGTTGTGTGCCGGGCGGATACTTGCCGTGGGCCA
>Ga0172382_10006655_pt1 | contig 16675 bp, 12 predicted proteins | sample Leawel138RmetaG_FD_122245 | JGI IMG/M metagenome (GOLD analysis project Ga0172382, IMG submission 122245) | Leachate microbial communities from a municipal landfill in Southern Ontario, Canada - Leachate well 138R metaG | ecosystem: Engineered > Solid waste > Landfill > Unclassified | place...
AAGGAATTTTCATGTTTGGACGGATAGGCCGGTACTTTTCCACCGACTTGGCGATTGACCTGGGCACGGCCAACACGCTGATCTACGTGCGCCGCAAGGGCATCGTGCTGGACGAGCCCTCGGTGGTGGCGATCCGCCACGAGGGCGGGCCGCACGGCAAGAAGACCATCCAGGCGGTGGGCCGCGAGGCCAAGGCCATGCTGGGCAAGGTGCCGGGCAACATCGAGGCGATCCGGCCCTTGAAGGACGGCGTCATTGCCGACTTCAACGTCACCGAGCAGATGCTCAAGCAGTTCATCCGCATGGTGCACCCGCGCGGGCTGTTCAAGCCCAGCCCGCGCATCATCGTGTGCGTGCCCTGCGGCTCAACGCAGGTGGAGCGGCGCGCCATTCGCGAGTCCGCCTCGGGCGCCGGCGCCTCGGCCGTGTACCTGATCGAGGAGCCCATGGCCGCGGCCATAGGCGCGGGCCTGCCCGTGAGCGAGGCGCGCGGCTCCATGGTCGTTGACGTGGGCGGGGGCACCACCGAGGTGGGCGTCATCTCGCTGGGCGGCATCGTCTACAAGGGCGCGGCGCGCGTGGGCGGGGACAAGTTTGACGAGGCCATCATCAACTACATCCGGCGCAACTACGGCATGCTCATTGGCGACCAGACCGCCGAGATGATCAAGAAGGAGATAGGCAGCGCGTTCCCCGGTGGCGAGGTCACCGAGCTGGAGGTCAAGGGGCGCAACCTGGCCGAGGGCGTGCCGCGCAGCTTCACGATCAGCAGCAACGAGGTGCTGGAGGCGCTGACCGAGCCGCTCAACGCGATTGTCTCGGAGGTGAAGAAGGCGCTGGAGGGCACGCCGCCGGAGCTGGGCGCGGACATTGCCGAGCGCGGCATGGTGGTCACCGGCGGGGGCGCGTACCTGCACAACCTGGAGCGGCTGCTGGCCGAGGAGACGGGGCTGCCGGTGTTCATGGCCGAGGACCCGGCCACCTGCGTCGTGCGTGGCTGCGGCATGACGCTGGAGCAGCTGGAGCGGCTCAGCGGCGTGTTCACGGAAGATTGACGGCTGCCCGCGCCTCCTGCCTGATGCCGGGTCCTGCAGCAACACGCGCCGCGGACCGGCGCAGGCGCTGGTTCCCGGCCCTTGCATGCGCCCGCCTGCGCTGCCCGCCCGGCGCCAGGCAGGTGGCAGGAAAGCTGCTCCGCGCGCACCGATGGGTCCAACTGCTGGCTGCCCCGCATGCGCAAAGCACCGACCATGCTCTTTGAAACGCTGTACAACACGCCGCCTCCCCTGTTCCGCCAGGGGCAGTCGGCGCTGTCCCGGTTCATCGTGCTCAGTGCACTGGCGCTGTTCCTGATGGTGGCCGACGCGCGCTTTCACATGGTGGAGCAGGTGCGCAACGTCGTGGCCACCGCGCTGTATCCGGCGCAATGGCTGGCGCTGCGGCCGGTGCTGATGGTCGAGGAGGTCAGCCGTTACTTCACCAGCCTCAAGACCGCGCGCAAGACGGAAGCGGCCGCGCGCCGCCGCCTGACCGAGCAGTCGCAGCGGGCCGGGCAGGTGGAGCAGCTCCTGCTGGAAAACAACCGCCTGCGCGCGCTGCTGGACCTGCGCAAGCGCATCCCCGTTGAAGCACAGGCCGCACAAGTCCTGTACGACGCGACCGATCCGTTCAGCCGGCGCGTAGTCATTGGCAAGGGCCGCATGCACGGCGTGCGCAGTGGCTCGCCGGTCATGGACGAAACCGGCGTGCTGGGCCAGGTCACGCGGGTCTATCCGCTGGTGAGCGAAGTCACGCTGCTCATCGACCGCCAGCAGGTGACGCCGGTGATCAACACGCGCAGCGGCGTGCGCACCGTGGCCTACGGCGCCGCCTCGGCGTACATCGATACGCTGGAGCTGCGCTACATGTCAGCTGCCGAGGACATGCGCGAAGGCGACCTGCTGGTCACCAGCGGCATAGGCGGCACGTACCCGCCCGGGCTGCCCGTTGCGCGCGTGGGTGAGATCCAGCCGCGCAGCGACTCCAATTTCATGCGCGTGCGCTGCCAGCCGCTGGCCCAGCTCAGGGGCATCACCATGGTCATGGTGCTCGACCCGGCCGCGCCACCCGAGCCGGCGCTGCCAGACGCAGACGATGCAACGGCCAACCCCGACGAGAGCGATGATGCGGACCAGGCAGCCGGCAGCGGCGCCGGCGAAGGCCAGTATCCGCGCAAACCGGAGGCCGGTCCATGAGCATGCGCCGCGGCCAACCGCTGCTGCTCCCGCCCCGGCTCTGGTTCATCTGGGCCAGCCTGCTCGTCGCGCTGATGATCGACCTGCTGCCGCTGGGCCGGCTGCTGTGGATGCCCGACTTCCTGGCCGTGACGCTGGTTTTCTGGGCGGTCCACCAGCCACGGCGCATCGGCATGGTGGTGGCGTTCTGCTTTGGCCTCGTGCTTGACGTGCACGAGGCGTCGCTGCTCGGACAGCATGCGCTGGCGTATACCGTGCTGATCTACTTTGCCATCATGCTGCACCGGCGCATCCAGTGGTTTGCCGTTGCAGACCAGGCGCTGCAGCTGCTGCCCTTGTTTTTTCTCACCCGTATCATTACCATCGTGCTGCGCCTGCTGGGCGGCGCCACGTTTCCGGGCTGGGAGGTCCTGCTGGCGCCGGTGCTGGAGATGCTGCTGTGGCCACTGGCCAGCGCGCTCCTGCTGGCGCCGCAGCGGCGCTCGCCCAACCCCGATGCCGACCGCCCGCTGTGAACGCAAGGCTTGACAACGCCCACCCGACCCACAAATGACCGCACCATGGCCCATCCGAGCAGCCTGCTGACCCCTGTTCCGGCATGAACACCCGCAACGGCACGCGCAAGAACGGCGGCAACGGTGTCGACAGCCAGGTGCGCAACCTGCGCATCGAACTGTCGCGCTTTCAGCTTCGGCTGGTCGCGGCGGCGCTGCTCGTGCTGTGCGCACTGGCCCTGGTGGGCTGGCGGCTGTATGCGCTGCAGGTCCTGCGCCACGACGCGCTGACCGAGCGCGCCGACACCAACCGCACCGCCGTCACCCCCATCGTCCCCGAGCGCGGCGAGATCTACGACCGCAACGGCGTGCTGCTGGCGTCCAACTACAAGGCGTACACGCTGGAAATCACGCCCGCGCAAGTGCAGCGGCCGCTGGACGAAGTCATCGACGCCATCGCCAATATCGTCCCGGTCACCCGGCTGGACCGGCGCCGCTTTGCCCGGCTGCGTGCCAACTCGCGCAGCTTTGAATCGCTGCCGCTGCTCACGCGCCTCAGCGACGCCGACGTGGCGCGGCTGGCAAGCCAGATCTACCACTTCAAGGGCATAGAGATCCGCGCCCGCTGGTTCCGCAGCTACCCGCAGGGCCGGACCGCCGCGCACGTCATCGGCCACATCGGCCGCATCAACGCACAGGAAAAAGACGCCATAGAAGCAAGCGACGAGGTGGCCAACTACCGCGGCACGCAGTACATCGGCAAACTCGGCGTCGAGAAGAGCTACGAGACGCTGCTGCATGGCACCACCGGCGTCGACCACACGGAAATCTCGGCCAGCGGCCGCGCCGTCCGGCCGCTGGTCACACGACCGGCGGTGCCGGGAGAGTCCATCCGCCTGTCGCTGGACATCGGCCTGCAAAGACTGGCCGAAGAGCTCTTCGGCGACCATCGCGGCGCGCTGGTCGCCATAGACCCCAGCACCGGCGAAGTCCTGGCCATGGTCAGCCAGCCCAGCTACGATCCCAACCTCTTTGTCGAGGGCATAGACCAGCCGACCTGGGACGCGCTCAACAACTCGCTTGACTACCCGTTGCTCAACCGCGCCCTGCGCAGCGCGTACCCGCCCGGCTCCACGTACAAGCCGTTCATGGCGCTGGCGGCGCTGGAGACCGGCGTGCGCCAGGCCGATACGGCCATCATGGACGGCGGATCGTGGACCTACAAGGGCCACACCTTTCGCGCGCTGCACGCGCTCGGCCGCGTTGACCTGTACAAGAGCATCGTCAAGTCAAGCAACGTCTACTACTACCAACTGGCGGCCGACCTGGGCGTGGACCGCATCCACGACTTCATGGCGCCGCTGCGCCTGGGCCAGATCACGGGCATAGACATCCCCGGCGAGAAGCCCGGCGTCCTGCCGTCCAAGGCCTGGAAGGCGCAAACGTACAAGACGCGCGAGCAGCAGACCTGGTACCCGGGCGAGACCATCTCGCTGGGCATAGGGCAGGGCTACAACAACTTCACGATGCTGCAGCTGGCCAGCGCCACGGCCACGCTGGCCGCCGGTGGCATGCACCGCCCGCCGCACCTGATCCAGGCCCGCAGCGATCCGCAGACCGGCAAACTCGTTCCCGTGCCGCCACCGGACGCCGACGATCTCGGGTACGCACCCGAGCACGTTGCTGCGGTGCTGCAGGGCATGGTCGGCGTCACGCAGGAAGGCACCTCACGCTTTGTCTTTGCCGGCGCGCCGTACATTTCCGGGGGCAAGACCGGCACCGCGCAGGCCATCAGCATCGGCAAAGACAGCCGGTACAACGCCGCCGAACTGGCCGAGCGCCAGCGCGACCATTCCGTCTACATCGGCTTTGCGCCCGCCGAAGCACCGCGGATTGCCGTGGCAGCCCTCGTTGAAAACGCCGGCTTTGGCGCCGCGTACGCGGCGCCGGTGGTGCGCCGCGTCATGGATTACTGGCTGGCTGGCCTGGTTCCTACCGACGAAGACATCACGAAGGTCGTTGCCGGCAAGGGCGGCGCGCCCGTGGACTCGTACCCAGGCTCGTTCATGACCACCAGGCAGCGCAAGCTCGCAGAAGTGGCGCAACTGTCGGCCGCACACTGACCCCGGCGCCCGCATGCGGGCCGCCGCCGTCGCGCATCAGGACGCCGCCCAAGGCGCTTCCGGCCTGGTGTCCGGCCAAACCGCCATCGCGTGCTGGCCCGGCCGGTCATGCGAAACGCCGTGAGCGCAGGCCAGGCCTGGCGCCTCTTTTGCGTGCCGGAAGAACAGCGCAAGAAGCTCGCGCTGCGCACCGATAAAACAGCTGCCGTGCTTCGTGTGCGAGCACGCCGAAAAAGAAAGCGCCGAGGGCCGACCCCGATGTCTCCGATGGCGGCGGGCGCTGAATGCCCGGCTGCTGGCTGACGCAAACGTCCACCCCGGGGGAGACCGGGTCCGCACCCCGCATCTGCAGTTGCGCCACCTGCCCGCGGGACGGCGCTGCCGTCTGGCAGCCTGTTGCCTCAGGCGCCGTGCCCAGCAGCGACTGCCGCCGGGCCGCAAAGCGGAAGCGCCTGCGCGGCTTCGGCATCTCAGCCAAGTCGGCCTGCTGGGCATGGGCTGGCTGCATCCACCCCATGAACTGCGTGATGGGCAATCGGGATCGCGCTCGCCCGCATGGCGGAGCCAGCCACCGGTTCACTGCCCAAAAAAAACGCATCGCTCCGCCGCAGCACATGCATTGTGGGCCGCGCTGTAACGGCTTGCTCCGTTGCCGCATCCAACCGGACAGGGGCCGTGCAGCAGGTGAAGCCCCTCCCGGGCAGCTGTCACTTCGGCCAGCAACCCACTTACACGCCAACACGAGGAGCAAGACATGCGCAAGCCACCCATCCGTTTCTGGCTGTCACTGCCGTCCAGGCATCTGGCGGCGGCCCTCGCCGGCAGCACGCTGGTTTTGAGTGCCTGCGGCGGCGGCTCGCAGCCGGTGAGCCAGGTTCCGCAGGTGCCGCTGGACCCCCAACTGGTAGCCGATGGCCAGGAGATCTTCCGTTACGACACCTTTGGCGACGAAACGTTCTGGACCGACTTGCTCAAAATGAACGAAGTCATAGCATCGGCCGTGGACCCGCTGACTGCAGCATCGGTCGGCCTGAAGATCGATGCCGAGGCGCTGCCGGATGAAGTGGTTGCTGGTGTCCTCGATGGAAGCATCCCGCTGGACGATCCGCAGACGACGCTGGCGCTGCTCAGCCTGGACGCCGTGGTGGGTGCCCGGGGCGAAGTCAGCACGGACGCTGACGGCATCATGCACCTGGACCGATTCGGCATCACCTGCGCGCTCTGCCACTCCACCGTCAGTCGCGACCTGGACCTGCCCGTTGCAGGCAGCGGGGGCGTGAATCTGCGCGGCATCGTCGGCAAGCGGCTGGACGGCTGGCCCAACCGCGACTTGCAGCCGGGAACCATCATTTCGCTGTCGCCCGCACTCACTGACGATCAATCTGCAGAATATGCGTCCTGGGCAGCAGACTTCGGCGCCGGCTTTTACGATCCGCGCATCAACGTGTGGACCGACCCCGGCAGCAACCCGGCGCTGGCGGGCACCGACGTCGACGCCAACCTCGCTGCCTACAAGGCCAAGGGCGGCAACCCGGTGGTGATCCCGCCGGCGTTCGGCCTGGTCGGGCTGGACAAGGCCATCTTCACCGGCGACGGCGATACCGCGCACGAACCGGCGGGCCCGGTGTCGTACTGGAACCGTTACGTTGGCGTGGTGCAGATGCACGGACACGGCACCTTCAGCGACGAGCGGCTCACCATCAACGGCCAGCCGCTCTCGGTCGACCACCGCGAAGGCGACGACCGGATCACCGGCATCCTGCCGGCGCTGGAAGCGTACCAATGGTCCCTTCCCGCACCCTCGCTGGAAGAACACGGCGCCACGTGGAACGTCAGCGCCAGCCTGGACGCAGCGGCCGTTGCGCGCGGCAAGACCCTGTTCAACGGCCAGGCCAACTGCGCAAGCTGCCACAGCGGCGACGCGTTGACCGATGTCAACACCGCCGGCCTGCACCCGGCCAGCGCCAGCGTTGCGCTGGACAGGGACTACATCAACTTCTCGGCAACCAGGCAATGGCGCGTGACTCCGCTCAGGGGCATCTGGCAGCACCCGCCGTACTTCCACGACGGCTCCGGCGCCTTTGACAAGGACACGGGACTGTGCATGGACGGTTCGGGCATAGGCGCGCTGGCAGGTACCGACCGGGCCACCGAGGACCTGGCTTGCGTCGTCAACCGCTACAACGCGGCGGACGGGCACGACCTGCAACTGACCGGCGCCCAGCGTGCCGACCTGGTCCAGTACCTGAAGTCGCTGTAGCAAGAGCCGGCAAGCCCCGGCCGCGGGCGTGCCGGCACGTGGCCCGGCGTGCCCCTTCACCCAGCCCGGCTTGCCGGGCTGGGTTTCGCGTTGACTGGCGGCAGCATCGACGTCCATGCCGGGCATGCGCCAGCTGGCGTGCTGCTTCCTGCCTGTGAATTGGCGCGCTCGGCGGGACTCGAACCCACGACCCCTGGCTTCGGAGGCCAGTACTCTATCCAGCTGAGCTACGAGCGCCTGGATTGCAGCAGAACCCGGGAGCCGCCACGTGCCTGCAAACTTGCGGACACGCGTGGTTGCGCGGGGGCTGCACCTATTGATTATGACTGATCTGACCTGGCGCCGCCGCTTCGTCGCTGGCTATTGCCAGGCCGACGCCATCGAGGAAAAAAGCCATGGCGTTGGCACCGGTCTGCTCCAGGTCAAAGCAGGGGTCGAGCAGCCAGCCGTAGATGAGGCCGTGCAGCAGCGCGTGCAGGCTGCGGGCCAGTTCCAGCGCTGGCGCGGGAAGCGCGCGGCCCCGGTTGGCAGCGGTCTGCTCCAGGATCTGGCAACCCTGCGTCAGGTTGATGCGGTACAGGGCGATGTGCCGGGCCACCATGGGCCCCATTTCTTCCGCGTGCTCGACCTTCTGCATGGCGATTTGCAGCACGCGCCGGGTCCGGGCGTCGTGCGCGATCTGGTGCAGGACGCCGCGCAGATGAGCACACCAGGCGCGCAGCACATCCCCTTCCTGCTTCATCACGCGGTCCATGTCGACTTCCAGCGGCAGCGTGACGCGCTCGAGCATGGCGTCAAACAGGTCGGCCTTGTCCTTAAAATGCCAGTACACGGCGCCCCGCGTGACGCCGGCCGTACGGGCAATGTCTGCCAGCGAGGTCCGCGACACCCCGCGCTTCTGGAACAGGCGTTCGGCAGCATCCAGCAGCGTCGATCGCGTCAGGAGCGCATCTTTTTTGGTGCGGCGGGCCATGATGTAGCAAAAAAAGGACGGCAACACGGCAAGAGTGCCTGTTTGCGGGTCGGATTCTACAACATACATTCAAGGATGTATCTATAATTGCGGGTTTTGCGTCGTGTCGTACAGGCGCCTGCAGCTGCGTGTTTTGTGCATGCACCAACGGCACCAACGGAACTTTTTCTGCGCATCCGATGTCCGCAGGCGGGGCCTCCCGGCGCCAAAATCGAACCAGCTGACGAAAAACAACATCATGTCTCATCAATTCCCCGCTCGCATGGCCTGGTTGCGGCTGACAGTGGCAGTGGCCTGCACCCTGTTGGTCGGGCTGGGCCTGGTTGCCTGTGACCAGAATGGCGAGGCGGCCAACGGCGAGCAGAAGAGCCAGCAGATGCCGCCCGAAGTGGCCGTGGTCACGGTGCAGCCGGGCGCGGTGCAGTTGACCACGGAGCTGCCGGGCCGGCTGGAGGCGTCGCGGGTGGCCGAGGTCCGGGCGCGCGTGACGGGCGTGCTGCTCAAGCGTGTGTTCGAGGAAGGCAGCGATGTCAAGGCCGGTCAGACGCTGTACAAGATTGATTCGGCGCCGTACGAGGCGGCGTTGCAGAGCGCCAAGGCGCAGCTGGCGCAGGCCAAGGCGCAGCTGGCCGACGCCGGCGCACGCGCCCGGCGCTACAAGCCGCTGGCCGATGCACATGCGGTGAGCGAGCAGGAATACGACGCCGCCGTTGCCGCGGCCCAGGCCGCAGATGCGCAGGTAGCCGCTGGCAATGCGGTCGTGCGCACGGCACAAATCAATCTGGGCTATGCCACGGTCACGGCGCCCATTGATGGGCGCATCGGCCGATCGCTGGTGACCGAGGGGGCACTGGTCAGCCAGGAGGACGGCACGCATCTGGCAACCATCCAGCAGATCGACCCGCTGTACGTCAACGTCTCGCGGTCAGCCACTGACGTGCTGCGCATGCGCGATGCCCTGCAAGCCGGACAGCTGGAGCGTGCCAGCGGCGATGAAGCGGCGCGGGTACACATCGTGCTGGAAGACGGCCGCGAGTACGCGCACATCGGCCGGCTGTTGTTCACGGACCTGAGCGTGGACCCGGGCACGGGACAGGTGGCGCTGCGTGCCGAAGTGCCCAATCCGGATGGCAGGCTGTTGCCCGGCATGTACGTGCGCGCACGGCTGCAGCAGGCGCAGATGGAGAACGCGATGCTGCTGCCGCAACAGGCGGTGCAGCGTGGCAGCCAGGGCGACAGCGTCATGGTCGTTGCCGACGATGGCTCCGTGTCGCCGCGGCCGGTCAAGGTGGAGGGCGCACAGAATCACCAGTGGATCGTCACCGATGGGCTGGAGCCGGGCGAGAAGGTGGTCGTCGAGGGCCAGATGAAGCTGTCCATGGGCGCGCAGAAGGTCACGCCGGTGCCGTGGAAGCCGGAGGCTCAAGCCGGCGCCGAGCAGGCCGACTCCGAGCACGCGCCAGCCGATGGCGCCAGCGGCACCAACGCCGACTGAGCGCAGGGACCGCCCATCATGTCCACTTTCTTCATCCACCGCCCGATTTTTGCCTGGGTGATCGCGATCTTCGTGATCCTGGCAGGACTGGTTTCCATCACCCAGTTGCCGGTGTCTCAATATCCGGCGGTGGCGCCGCCCACCATTCGCGTCACGGCGTCATACCCGGGTGCCAGCGCGGCCGTGATCGACGAGACGGTGATCTCGCTGATCGAGCGCGAGATGAACGGCGCCGAGGGCATGATGTACATGGAAGGCACGTCGCCCGCCGTCGGCTCTGCCCAGCTCGCGGTCACGTTCCAACCCGGCACCGACCCCGACCTGGCGCAAGTGGAGGTGCAAAATCGCCTGGCACGCGCCCAGCCGCGCATGCCCGAGGTGGTGCGTCGCACGGGCATACGCGTGGTCAAGGCCACGTCCAACTTCCTGCTGGTGGTGGCATTCAACAGCGACGGCAGCATCGCACGTGACGACGTGGCCGACTACGTCAACCGCAACGTGCTGACCGAGATCCAGCGCGTCGAGGGCGTGGGCGACGCCATGCTGTACGCTTCGGGCCGCTCGATGCGCATCTGGATCGATCCGGACAAGCTGGAAGGCTACAACCTCACGCCCGCGGACGTGAACGATGCCATCACGCAGCAGAGCATGCAGATTTCCGGCGGCACGCTGGGCTCGCAACCGGCCGTGCCGGGGCAGAGCATAGACGCCACCATCATCATCCCCAGCGGGCAATTGACCACGCCCGAGGAGTTCGGCAACGTGGTGCTGCGCGCGCGCGAGGACGGCTCGGCAGTACGCATCCGCGACGTGGCGCGGGTGGAGCTGGGCATAGAAAACTACAACTTCGGCTCGCGCCAGGCCGGGCAGGATTCGGTGGCCGTTGCGGTGCTGCTCAACTCCCGGGGCAATGCGCTGGCCACGTCCAGGGCCATCCACGAACTGATGGGCGAGCTGGAGCCGTTCTTCCCGGATGGCATGAGCTGGGACGTGTCGTACGACACGTCCGAGTTCGTCTCCATCTCCATCCAGAAGGTGGTGCAGACGCTGTTCGAAGCCGTCGTGCTGGTGTTCCTGGTCATGTTCCTGTTCCTGCAGGACTGGCGCTACACGCTGATCCCCACCATCGTGGTGCCGATCGCGCTGCTGGGCACGTTTGCCGTGCTGCTGGCGGCCGGCTTTTCCATCAACATCCTCAGCATGTTTGCCATGGTGCTGGTGATCGGCATCGTGGTGGATGACGCCATCGTGGTGGTGGAAAACGTGGCGCGCATCATGGCCGAGGAGGGCCTCCCGCCCATGGAGGCCACGATCAAGGGCATGCACCAGATCCAGGGCGCGGTGGTCGGCATGACCACCATCCTGGTCGTGGTGTTCATCCCGCTGGCGTTCTTCAGCGGCGCCACCGGCAACATCTACCGGCAGTTTTCGGTGGTGATGGCATCGGCCATCGCGTTCTCCGGGTTCTTTGCGCTCACGCTCACGCCGGCGCTGTGTGCCACGCTGCTCAAGCCGGTGCCCAAGGGGCACCACCGCAGCCGCAGGACCGGGCCGCTGGGCTGGTTCTTCAACGCGTTCAACCGGGGCTTTGGCGGCACCACGCGCGCCTATGAAAAGGGGCTGACGCGCATCCTGCGCCACGGCTGGATCACGGTGGTGCTGTACGGCGTGATCATTGCCTGCGCCGTGCTGCTGTTCCGGCACCTGCCCACCGCGTTCCTGCCGGTGGAAGACCAGGGCAACGTCCTCATCAATGTACAGTTGCCGCCGGGCGCGACCAAGGAGCGCACCACGCGCGTGGTCAAGCAGATGGAGGACTACGTGCTGGCGCAGCCGATAGTCAAGGACATGGTGAGCATCATCGGCTTCAACTTCTCGGGCACTGGCCAGAACGTGGCGCTGTCTTTTGCCACGCTCACGCCATGGAAGGACCGCACCGGCCCCGGTGAAGACGCCAAGTCCTTTGCCGAGCAGATGACCGGCGCGCTGGCGTCCATCCGCGATGCATTCGTGCTCGCGGTCACGCCGCCGTCGATCCCGGAGCTGGGCACCGCCAACGGCTTTGCCTTCCGCCTGCAGGACCGCGGCGGCCAGGGGCACGAGGCGCTGCTGGCAGCACGCAACCAGATCCTGGGCGGCGCAGCCCAGAGCCCGATGCTGATAAACGTGCGCCCCGACGGCATAGAGGATGCAGCGCAGTGGGAGCTGACCATAGACCGCAACGCGGCCACCGCGCAGGGGGTGAGCGTGGCCGCAATCTCCTCGGCCATCGGCACGGCGCTGGGTTCGGCCTACGTGGCCGATTTCCCCAACCGGGGCTTCCTGCAGCGCGTGACGGTGCAGGCGGACGCGCCCAAGCGCATGACGCCGGACGACGTGCTGTCGCTGATGATGCGCAACGACCAGGGCCAGCTGGTGCCGCTGTCGACCATGGTCAGCGCGCGCTGGGTTACCGGCCCCATGCAGCTCAAGCGCTACAACGGCTACCCGTCCATGTCGATCTCGGGCGAGGCGGCGCGAGGCTACTCCTCGGGCGACGCCATGGCCGAAATGGAGCGGCTGGCAGCCGCGCTGCCGGCCGGCTTTGGCTACGAATGGACCGGGATCTCGCTGGACGAGAAGCAGGCGGGTGCACAGGCGTTCACGCTGTATGCGTTGTCCATCCTGGCGGTGTTCCTGTGCCTGGCGGCGCTGTACGAAAGCTGGAGCATCCCGCTGTCGGTCATGCTGGTGGTGCCGCTGGGCGTGCTCGGGACGCTGTTCGGCGTCTGGATACGGGACATGCCCAACGACATGTTCTTCCAGATCGGACTGGTCACCGTGATCGGCCTGTCGGCCAAGAACGCGATCCTCATCGTTGAATTTGCCAAGGACCTGCAGGCCGAGGGCATGAGCATCGTGAAATCGGCGCTCACGGCCGCGCACCTGCGCTTCCGGCCCATCCTGATGACGTCCCTGGCGTTCATGCTGGGCGTGCTGCCGCTGTATACGGCCTCCGGCGCCAGCTCCGCCAGCCAGCGCGCCATTGGCACCGGCGTGTTCTGGGGCCTGATGTTCGGTACCGTACTGGCCGTGCTGATGGTGCCGGTATTCTTCCTCATCGTACGCAAGCTGTTCCACCGACGGCAACCGCGTCCGGCGCACCCGCCTGCATCCCGGGTCGGCGAGCTGGAGAACTGAGAGCTTGAGAAAAAATCCCTCATGCCCGCTTTGACGGTCAGAACCCGCCCACTCTGCGTTGCAAATGCTCGTCATGGCACGGGCCATGCCTGCGCTTTGCGTCTTGACTGGACAAATCCTGACGATCCTCTCGGACACCATCAATTCATTCTCAAGCTCTGAGCCATGTCTGACACACGCACATCTTCATTACCCCGGCTGGCGGCGCTGGGCGCCGTGGCGCTGCTGACGCTGAGCGCCTGCTCGCTGGTGCCCGAGTACGAGCGCCCAGCCGCGCCCATTGCCAGCCACTGGCCGGTCGGCGGCGCCACCGAGGCTGACACCAAGGGCGCCGCCGCTGCGGACCTGCGCTGGCAGAATTTCGTGCAGGATGACCAGCTGCGCAAGGTGGTGCAGCTGGCGCTGGACCACAACCGCGACCTGCGCATCGCCGTGCAGAACATAGAACAGGCACGGGCGCAATACCGGATCCGCCAGGCGGACCGGCTGCCCACGGTGGCTGCTGAGGCCACCGGCACCCGCTCGCAGCCCACGCCGACCGGTACGCCCAGCGTCAGCAGCTCCTACACCGTGGGCCTGGGCGTATCGGCCTGGGAGCTGGACTTCTTTGGCCGCGTGGCGGCGCTCGAGGACGTGGCGCTGGCCGACTTCCTGGCCACCACCGAGGCGCGCAAGTCCGCGCAGATCAGCCTGGTTGCCAGCGTCATGACGACCTGGCTGCAGCTCAAGACCGACACCGAGCTGCTGGCGCTGACCGAGCGCACGCTGGCCACGCGCGAGCAATCGCTGGAGCTGATCCAGTTGCGCTTTGACAATGGCGCCTCCTCGGCGCTGGACCTGCGCCAGGCCGAGTCGCTGGTGGCCAGCGCCAAGGCCACCAGCGCCGAGCAAAAGCGCCAGCGCATGCAGGACATCAACCTGCTGACGCTGCTGGTGGGCACGCAGGTGCCGGACGCGCTCATTCCCGAGCTGCCCGACACTTCCGTGGCCGAGGCCCCTACCGACCTGGCCCAGCCCACGGCCACGGTGGCACCAGCCGCCGACCTGCCCGACTTTGCCCAAGTGCCTGCGGGCCTGCCGTCCGACCTGCTGCTGCGCCGCCCGGACATCCATGCCGCCGAGCAGCAACTGATAGGCGCCAACGCCAACATCGGTGCGGCGCGCGCCAACTTCTTCCCGCGCATCACGCTCACCGGCAGCCTGGGCCGCGCCAGCCACGACCTGGACGGCCTGTTTGGCTCTGGCGGCAGCAAGGCCTGGTCGTTCGGGCCCAGCATCACGCTGCCGATTTTTGATGCCGAACGCAATCGCGCCGGGCTCGAGTCCGCGCGGGCCGGCCGCGAGATCGCCGTGGCGCAGTATGAGAAGACCATCCAGACCGCGTTCCGCGAAGTGTCCGATGCGCTGGCCGGGCGCGCCACCCTGGGCGACCAGCTCAACGCCCTGCAGGAACAGGTGGCTGCCGATCGCGACCGCTTCCGGCTGGCGGACCTGCGCTACCGCAACGGCGTGGCCAGCTTCCTGGACCTGCTTGACGCGCAGCGCTCGCTGTTTGCCGTGGAGCAGGCGCTGGCCCAGGTGCAACTGGCACAACGCGCCAACGAGGTCGCGCTCTACAAGTCGCTGGGCGGCGGCTGGAGCGACGGCGACACGCCTCCGGTTGCCGGGGGCACGGCCCGCTGAGCGCTGCGTTGTTTCGCTCCTATAATTGCGGGCACCGCAGGGCTGGGGCCCGCCTGCTCGGGCATGCGCGCAACAGACCCAACGATACGGACAAAGTCTTGAGGACACCATGAGCGACAACACGCACGAGGAAATGACCGGACCCATCAAAACGGGCAAGCAATTTTTTTGGGTAGCGGTGGCGAGCTTCGTCGTGCCGTTCTTTACCATTGTCGCGCTCGTCTCGTGGATCAATGCGGGCGACCGCCAGTCTCCGGGCGCCACCGACACAACCGCCAAGGTCGAGGCCCGGATCCAGCCCGTGGCGCGCGTGGCCATCGAAGCCGAACAAGAGTCGGCGGACGAGCAGCCTGCTGCGCCGGCGCAGCAGGCTGCTGCGGAAGACGCACAAGCGGCCGGTCCCGCCGATGACGGCGCCCAGGAAAGCGCCGAAGCCGGCACCGACGCGTCTGAAACTGAAGCACAGGACGGTGCAGCGGGCGGCCAGGTGGATCTGGCCGCAGGCCAGGCGCTGTATGAAAAAAGCTGCGTCGCGTGCCATGGCTCCGGAGTGGCCGGCGCGCCCAAGCTGGGCGACAGTGCCGCGTGGACGCCCCGCATCGACGAGGGCATGACCGTCATGATGGACATTGCCATCAACGGCAAGGGCGCCATGCCGCCGCGTGGCGCTTCGTCCGCAAGCGACGAGGAACTGCGCAACGCCGTGCTCTACATGGTCAACGAAGTCGACCCGGATTTCGTTGACAAGCAGGCAGGCAAGTAGGCTCGTTCCGCAATGCTGTTGAAAAGCCGGCCGTGCGCCGGTTTTTTGTTGGCAGGCACGGCAGGTCACGGCCGCAGTTCGGCCCGTCGCTGCGGACTGGGTTCGTAGCCAAAGCGCGATGGCAGCGTTTCAGCGGCAACGGCCTTTGGCTGCTGCCACCGGCCGCTTTCGATCAGGTCGGCCACGCGCCCCACGTCCTGCGTGTGCACCAGCCCGAACCCCAGGCCGGTCTGCAGGAACACGCGGCCCAGCTCATCGGTCAGGACCTGGCGCAGCGACGCAGGCTGCTGCGTGTGCGAAGTGACCACGCCATTCTCGTCCACGCGCCAGATCCACGGCGCCACGTCCAGCTCGACGTAGACGCGCTGCGGCCCGTTCTGGAAAAACCAGCAGCCTCGCGCGTCGGCCGCGTAATTGCGGCCGATGAACGACAGCAGCGCCTCATGCACCAGCCGCGCCCCGCGCGCACCCGGCTTGCCGCTGGCAAAGGGGCCGCAGGCCTGTACCTGCGCGTCGCGCAGGTACCAGTCACCGCGCGCGCCCAGTCCCAGCCAGCCGTAGCAGTCCGGCACATCGGGCCACTTGGCCATGGCCTGCCTGACGATCTCGTCCATGACGCGATTATCTCGCCGCAGCGGGTGGTGGCGCGAACCCCGACGGCGCCTGGATCGGCGCCGGAACGTTCAGGGTTCGCCCAGGAAGTCGCGCTTGCCCACGGGCACGCCGCTCCGGCGCAGGAGGTTGTATGCGGTCACCGTGTGAAAGTAGACGTTGGGCATGGAATGCCCAAGCAGCAACTGCAGGCCTTGGTAGGTGGTTGGCGTGCCGGTCACCGGCAGCGTGATTGGCCTCTCGTCGGTGCCGTCGATGCGCTCGGCCGGGACGCTGCGCAGGAACGCGATGCTGCGCGCGATCCGTTGCTGCAGCTCGGCCAGCGTCTGCTCATTGTCTTCGTATCGGGGCACGTCCAGGCCGGCCAGCCGCGCCACCACGCTGCGTGCCTTGTCGCAGGCGATCTGGACCTGCTTGGAAAACGGATACATGTCGGCGATGAGGCGGTCGTCCATCAGCGCGCGCTCGCTTGCATGGCCGGCCTCGACAAACGCCTGTGCCTTGTCAAGCAGGCCCGACAGATTGGTCAGGACGTTGACCAGCCGCGGCACGCTGGCCTGGTACATGGAAATACGTGGCATGGGATCACTCCGTTGCTGTGCCTGCATTATCCTAGACTGAAGTTCCAGCGCTCCGCGAGCGAATTTTCCTTGCAACCCAATTATTTGGGTTCAAACCGGGGTGCGTTTTTCTGACTACGGGCGAATCGACTGCAGGAGTTCGAGGGCGCGCTGCTGCTTGGCGCTCGGTGTGGTGAGCACCTGGAACGTTGGCGCATCCGGCCCGGCGCCCGGCGTGCGGCAGGTGTTGCGCACGAGCGTCGCCAACTCGGCCATCAGCGTGGCAAAGCTGTGCGCC
>Ga0172382_10006657_pt1 | contig 16673 bp, 19 predicted proteins | sample Leawel138RmetaG_FD_122245 | JGI IMG/M metagenome (GOLD analysis project Ga0172382, IMG submission 122245) | Leachate microbial communities from a municipal landfill in Southern Ontario, Canada - Leachate well 138R metaG | ecosystem: Engineered > Solid waste > Landfill > Unclassified | place...
TCTCCCCAATTAAGATGAGTTGGGGGAGTGAGACTACGATTATCTGGTAACCGAAAGTCAGGGATTGCACATAGTAGCTTAACACAAAGAGGAGGGAGCCCAAAAAGCCCCCGGCAAAGAGCTCTCCAAAGGGGGTGCGACTGATGGGCAGGGGGCCTCCGGTGTAGAGGAACCCCACCAGCATACTTGCCCCTCCCACGACCACTAACCAATAGGAGGTCCAGTGGGCTAATAAGAGGCCTAAGAGAGCCGCTAAGGAGAACATAATGAGGGAGATAGTCAGGGCAGTAGAGGCCTTTACCCCTTCATGAACTAAGACTTTGTCCCGTTCAAGGTTGTACTGCTTCTGGTCAGTTCCGTTGATAAAGTCAAAATAAGAGTTAAAGCCGGTGGTTCCCATATCAACAAAGAGGACAGCAAAACCCATCACTAAGAAACGGGACCAAGACCAAGCCTGCTCAGTGGCAAGAGCGAAAAGGGAACCGCAGAGAAATGTCCCCATACTAATAATCTTGGTCCTAATTTCGACTATTCGGTTGAATTGTATAAAAGTCATAATGGCACTATAACTTAAGTTCTTCGCAAATTAAAGGTAGTAAAATTAGGGCAAGAAATGGAAATTTTAGTGACAGAAGACAGGTATTTTTGCTTGATATTAAAAGGTGCCGGTTTTACAATTGACAGATGTTGAATAGTTTATATTAGGGGAGAGGCTATGAAACTGAAATACCAAACTGTATTTCTTGATTTACAAGGGAAGATTCTGGCAGGCGACTGGCCACAGGAGGCGATGATTCCCACCGAAACAGAGCTCTGCAATACCTACAGCGTGAGCCGCATTACAATCAGGAGGGCGCTTGATGAATTGGTGCAGTTGGGGTTTATCCACCGGATCCGAGGTAAAGGGACCTTTGTCCTAAAAACAAAAAGGTTGGCGGAACTACGTAAAGGGGTACCCAATACCAGTGCTCCAAAAGATGCCGTGCTATTTAACCATATCGCTGAAGACGTCTACTACGGCCCGGAAACGGAGATAGGTAAAAATTTTGTCCACCTGCTCAACCTCCAAGCAGAGGGAGTTGTCCGCTTAAGACTTGTTAGTTACATGAACGATCACCCTTATGCCCTAATGAGCATTTTTCTCCCATTGGAGGTCTCTAATCAGATAGACCGGGAGACTCTCATTTCTAAGACATTTTTAGAGACCTATGAAGCGATTACGGGGCAAAAGATAGCCACTATCCACCGCAGCATCTCAGCGGTAATTCCTGACGATGAACAGTGTGATCTCCTGCAAACCCGTCCGGGCTCAGCCCACCTATGGATGAAGAATGTCGCCTATTTAGACGATGAGTCCCCTGTGGCGATGAATTATGCAATCTACAACGGCAACGTCTACGATTTTGTGGTAGAGTTGGAGTTAGGTTCCTCTCCGTTTTTTTAAGCACTCGGCGCAAATACCTCTGAGGACTAAGTCGTGCTCGGCTACGGTAAAACCAGTTTTTTCGTGAACTAAAGCGTCAAAGGGGTCAAAGATTTCAATATCTATGTCGATAATTTTCCCACAAGAGTTACAAATGAGGTGGCAATGTTCATCTTGACGCCCGTCGTAGCGGATACTCGGGGAATCGGGGGCTTGCAAAGTTCTAATCTCCCCCTTCTCAACGAGGAGGTTTAAGTTACGATAAACGGTCCCGAGGCTAATAGAGGGGAGCACCTCTCTTACTTGATGGTAGAGCTCTTCGGCAGTGAGGTGTTTATGTGATTCTTTGAGAGTTTTAAGGACAAGCTCTCTTTGCTTCGAATACTTCACCAGCCCCTCCTAGACTAAAGGTACTAATATATTAGTAGACAAGTCAAATCAATCAAAATAGTAATCATTCCTATATTAATTATTTATCATATTTCCATTTACAACGTCAATAGTTTTTGTTACATTTGCAACACAGGAGTGTTGTATCTGTAGCGGGTGCTAAAGCACTCGAATGAAGGATTTAATGAGAGGATTAAACCTCTTAGGAGGACTAACATGAGAAAGAGACTTCTGGCACTACTACTTCTAGTGCCCATTTTAGTTATTTCCATCATATCCTGTGAAGGAGATGCTTTAGCAGGGTTAAGTGACCTGATGGGCAAGATGGGAAATAACGCCTTAATTAAGAGTGGTTTGGTGAAAGTTGACACTTCACATGGAGAGCGCATTGGAGAAGCTCTTAGTGGCTTGAAAGATTTAGATGAAGATGGTTACAAAGCAGTCGTCCAAGACATTAAAGAGGACATTACTAAAGCTTTATCTTCACCTGAAAAGAAAGAAGCCTTGAAAGAAAAGATGCAGGAAGAAGTGGATAAAGACGATATCCCCCAAAAAGTTAAAGATTTATTAGATGGCCTTAAAGAGGAAGGCGATGGGGAAGATGACTTTGATTTTGAGATTGAAACCCAAGGAGACTTAATTGCTGCCATTTTAGTGGCAGAGCTTTTTGAAAAAGTTGAAGAGTTCACAGGAGATGGTGAAGATGGATTTGATTGGGAAGAAATGACTGATGAGGAACGCGAAGAGGCTATGGGCCTAATAAGTGAAGCCTTGGAAGTCCTGGAGATAATCGAAACCATCTCTCCCACAAACGCTGCTGGTATAAACGAACTCCTAGAAGCCTTTGGTGTTAGCTCTATGAGGACCTCTAGAGGTGATGGAGAAGGTTTAACTGGTGAATTAGAGGCTATTATTGAGATGTTAATCGATAGTATCGGTACAACAGATGAAGGTGAAATCAACAGAAAAAACCTCAGCAGCATGATAACTAACTACGGACTTATGCGGAAAACTTATGAAAAATTAGCCCCCAAATTAAAAGGTTCAAACCAGGAGCTAGAAGTCAATGATGCTTTAAATTATCTTTTAAGTGTGTTCTTTACAGAGGCTAATAAGTTATTTAAAGATGCACCAGACGACAAGAAATTTGCTGACCTTATAGATGCGTATCTAGTTAGAGGACACGAAGGCAATTACGAGGATTTTGGAGAAACTTTAAGTGGTGCTGGGGAATTAATGGATATCCTTTCTGATGGGGAGAGTACAGTGTATAAAACATTCCATGATATCTTAGCCGCTGTTCCCGGTTCAGACTGGATTGAATCTTTTATAGAAGATTTATTTAAATAATGAGGAGGATTGGTCATGAAAAATAGAATTTTTACGATATTAGTAATACTGGTGATTGCCTCCTCTAGTCTCTTTGCTTCTTATAACTACCCTCAGCTTTTTTATCCTGAGACGACTTTTAAGCCTGTTAGTGCCAGAGTAGAGGCCATGGGTGGTGCAGGGGTAGCGATTGCGAGTGGCAATGATGCTTTCTTTATTAACCCGGCGAATCTTAGTTCTAAGAAGTTTAGTTTAAACCTTCCGTCGGTTACCGTGACCCTTTTTAACCCTTTAAAGATCTTGGATTCGGGTCTTATTGAAGACTTACAGGATATTGGTGAGCTGAATATGGAAGACCCGGCTGGGATGCTTGAATTCGCTGACAGAGTCAGTAACGTATTTGGGCTAGACAAGGGAGAAGTATTAACAACCGATGTAGCCCTCTCTTTCACAGCGGGAGGCTTCGGGTTAGGACTACAAGTCCAAGAACAACTGCACTCTAGTAACAACCACAGCGATGCCCTTTCGCTTAAATTTATGGCGGAAGTCAATGCCGCTCTAACCGTAGGGTATGGTTACCGCTTTAAAATTGTCCCCAACGTTCTCTCCATTGATGCCGGTGTGAATCTCCGCTTCACTTATAAGGCTTACACCAGCAGGCTGGGAGTCACCGAAGTCGCCAATCTCCTAATGCAAGGAGAAGGTGAGGGCGAAGGTGAAGGGGGAGAAGGAGGTGAAGTATTAGAGACTCTACTGAGTAGCGTTAAACTAGCCGCCGGCTGGGCGCTTCCCATTGACGTTGGCGTGAATATTAATCTCCCCGTTGGCTTTACAATCTCGGCGGTTGCCCGTGATATCAACGGCAATTACACCATGCAAAACTATCCGGAGCTGGGATTGTGGTTAAATGATCTCAATGCGTTCATTGGGTTAGAGACTGAGTATGAGAGTGATACTGTAGAGGTGCCTACTGAACTAATCCATAAAGTCCCTTGGAAACTCGACTTAGGGTTGGGCTGGGCACCTAGTTTCGGTAAGTTAGACAAATTCTTTAAACCCACCATTGCTGTTGATCTGGTCGACTCAGTCACAATGTTTGAAAAGCTTGGCGACAGTGAGAATTATCCTAATGCTTTCTGGGACCACTTTAGAGCCGGTGCTGAAATTAGACTCTTGTCGGTCCTCGATTTAAGAGGCGGTTTCAACCGAGGATACTACTCGGTTGGAGTAGGACTCGACCTCTTTGCTATCCGTGTTGACGCCTCCTACTACTGGAGAGAGTTTGGTGCGGAAATCGGCGATAAACCTGTGGATGCCTTTAGTGTACGTGTTAACTTAGGTTTCGACCGCTAAAAGAAGAACCAATTAATTGCATCCCCCTTAACCGGGGGATGTTTTGTTATTACTATAACTAATTCGTGTAAATTCTAACAAATTGTATCAATAACTCTATACTTGCAACATTTAATGTGTTATGCTCGCTTAAAATTGACAAAATAAAAAAAGGGGAGCGTAATATGGCTAACTTTGGAATTTGGGGGATAATTCCCCCGGTACTAACCATTGCACTCGCGTTTATCACCAAAGACGTAATCATCTCTCTATTTCTAGGGATCCTCTCGGGAACCTTGATTATCGCCGGTGGTAATCCGTTTGCTGCATTGGTCCATCTCACTGACGTTGTCGCCGGTTCTCTCAACGACGGCTGGAACATCCGGATTTTCCTCTTCTGTGCCCTGTTGGGAGGATTGGTAGGTCTGTTAACTAAGACGGGGGCTGCCAAAGCCTTTGGTCGCTGGGCGGCTCTAAGGGTGCGCAGTGGTAAAGCCAGTCTACTCATGAGTTGGGTCTTTGGCCTTGTAATCTTCATTGACGACTATTTTAACAGTTTAGCGGTAGGGACCGTCATGCGGCCTATCACCGACAGTAACAACGTCCCACGGGCTAAACTAGCTTACATTCTCGACTCTACTGCGGCACCTGTTTGTATTATTGCGCCTGTGTCCAGTTGGGTCGTGACGGTAATGTCGATTGTCAAAGGGTCGGAGGGCTTTAGCCAGTTGGGGATAACCGAATTTAGTTTCTTTATCCGCTCCATCCCTTTTAACATCTATGCATTACTAACCATTATCATGGTGCTGGTAATAATCCTCACAAATCGTGACTTTGGTCCCATGGCTGCCAGTAACCACTACCATGAAACTACCGGAAGCCTGTATAACCTCGCCTATGGCGATGCTCCCGGAGAGTTGCCCGACGTTGAGGGCAAAGAAAATGCCAAAGCAATCGACATGTTGTTCCCCATCATCATCCTCATAGTCGCTGCCGTGGTCTTCTTCCCGGTAACGACTTGGATGCAATCGGTTGATGGAGAGTCGATTACCAGTTTTGGCCAAGCGGTGCGTTCAATAAGCTTTGGAGCAGCCTTCACCGATACTGATGCCTCCTATGCCCTCTTCTACTCAATAATCTTTACCTTGGTGATCACCTTCGTCTACTACTTCGCCAGAAGACTCTTCTCTATAAAAGAGGCTTCTGAAGCTTTTAGAGAGGGTATCAGCTCAATGGTCCCGGCTCTCTTAATCTTAACAATGGCTTGGTCAATTGGGACGATTATCACGGAAGCACCGGCCGATGGTGGCTTGGGGCTGGCCAATTTCCTCTCAGATGCCGTTGTCGCAGGAGGCTTCCCCTTGGCACTCGTGCCCATGATTGTCTTTGTCCTCTCGGCCCTGATTGCTTTCTCAACAGGAACTTCCTGGGGGACTTTTGCCATTATGATACCGATTACAATGCCGATCGTCAGTGGCTTAGCCAATGCCAAAGGGCTCCCGATGGGTGCTTTAACGAACGCCATGTTTATTGCAGTCAGTGCCGTATTGGGTGGCTCGGTCTTTGGTGACCACGCCTCTCCCATCAGTGACACGACAATTCTCTCCTCAACGGGTGCGGCTTGTCCCCACTTAGAGCACGTGGCAACCCAGATGCCCTACGCTGTATTTGTGGCCATTTGTGCGGCTGTCGGGTTCCTCTTTGGTGGGATTTTCCTCAATGCTGCAGTGGCTTGGATAGTGGCCTTAGCCCTTTTTGTAGTAGGGATGATTTTCTTACCTCGCGTCTACAAAAAGTCATAAATACATGGTAACATAGGCCTCACGGAGGCCTATGACTACAATTAAAATTAAACCGGTTATTAAACACTATAAATGGGGGGATGACACTTTCATCCCCTCTTTGTTAGGTTTGCCTGTCACCGGAGAGCCCTGCGGGGAGCTCTGGTTTGGCACCCATAGCAATGGAGAGGCAACCCTTCCTGACGGCTCTTTACTGAGCCACTTACTCCAAAAAGAGGCACCCACCTACTTAGGAAAGGGGCAAGGAGACCTTCCTTTCCTCCTCAAAGTGCTCTCCATAGCCCAACCCCTCTCACTACAAGTCCACCCTTCAGTAGACCAAGCGCAAGCTGGTTGGGCTAAAGAGGCCCCCCTTAGAGGCGTACTAAAGGAGGAGGAGCTTAACTACAAAGACCCCCATCAAAAAGCTGAGGTACTCTATGCTTTGGCCCCCGTAACCGCCCTTTACGGGTTTTTACCAATTGAAGAGATTGAACACAATTTTAAAGAAATCTTCCCCTCCGCTCTAATTGAGGGCCTTTTTAAGTCGCTAAAACACTTCTTTGCGGCCCTTTACGCGCTCGATAAGACCACTCTAAATTCGTTGTTAAACAGCTATAAAACCTATCTAAAGGGGCGAGAAGTCAACAGAGAGGGGCAGTGGCTAACGCGTGAAGGCATTGGGCAAACTTGCCTCAAACTCTACCCTCACGACGTGGGAGTCTTAGCCCCCTATTTCATGAATACCCTCCACTTAAAACCGGGAGAGGCAATCTATTTAGCTCCCCGTACCCTACACGCCTATGTTAAAGGGCATGGCATTGAACTGATGAGTAACAGCGACAACGTCCTCAGGGGCGGGCTAACGACTAAGAAAGTCGACACTGCCGAACTCATGGAAATTTTAGAGTTTTCCAGTGTAAAGGGAGAATTGGCCCCGCAGCGCTACGATGAAGCGGGGTGTCTAAACGTCATTGCCCCCACCGACGACTTTATGCTGGGGGTCTTTAAAGAGGGCAGTTACACGCTTCGGGGACAAACGGCAATAGAACTCCTGTTCTCTGTTCAAGGGGAGAGTATCCTCTCTAAAGATCGAGAGGAAGTTGTTATTAAACGGGGAGAGTGCCTGGTTGTCCCTGCTTTAATGGAGAGTTATACACTAAAAGTCCAAGGGGAGCTCTTTCGAGCAACCTTACCACCAAACAAGGGGCGCTAAGATGCTTTACCAACTCTTAAAAAAGGAACTGATGATTGCCATGGGGTGTACCGAACCGGCCGCTGCAGCCCTAGCGGGGGCTAAAGCTCGTCAATTACTTGGTGAAGAAGCCCTCAAGTTTAAAGTTATTGCCAGTCGCGATATGGTTAAAAATGCTCTCGGCGTAGGCTTGCCCAATTGTGACTTGCAGGGAATTCAAGCAGCTGTTGCCCTAGGAGCCGCCGGTGGAGAGGTCTTTAAAGGTCTAGCCATCCTCAGTGATATTAAAGAAGAGCAAAAAGCGAAAGCGCTCAAAATGGACATCTCCTTAGAGCTGGCCGAAGAGGTCCCTCCGGTTTATATCTCTGTGGAGGCCTTTGGTCGGCACCACTACAGTCAAGCGGTCATTAGTGGAGAGCATACCCGCTTTAGCCGCCTAGTCGTCGATGACTCACCCTTGTTAGACCTCCCACTGGAAATTGCCAGGGAGGAGGGCGAGCACCCCTTTAAGGGTGTCGAGGAGCTCACCCTCAGTGAGATTTATGAGATGGTGGAGAAATTGGAAGTAGATGATTACCAATTTGTCCTGCAGGGAGCCCTCACTAACTATGCAATCGCCCAAGAGGGGCGCCAGACAGGCTATGGGTTAGAGGTGGGTAAGGTTATGGGGGAGGGATTGCCCGCGGAAGCCTCAAACCTTGAAGAAGCTTATAGATTGGGTAGTGTTTATGCCGCCGCAGCTTCCGATGCCCGTATGGCAGGCCTCCCCTTGCCGGTTGTGATTAATAGCGGTAGCGGTAACCAGGGAATAACCATCGCCGTTCCACTGTTAATAATGGGCAAATATTTGTCTTTAGATGAAGATTTTTTGATTAAGGGTCTCACATTGAGTCACCTTGTGGCCTTAGTTATAACTGCCAAAAAAGAGCGTCTTTCACCACTGTGTGGTGCTTTTACGGCAGCTATCGGGACGGCTTGCGGTTTGACCTACCTCTTAGGGGGAGATGTCGAGGCCCTCGATAGGGCGGTTAACAATATGGTGGGTAATCTCACCGGCATCATCTGCGATGGGGCAAAAGGTAGTTGTGCCCTAAAAATCTTCTCGTCCGTGGAAGCGGCGGGAATGAGTTGCCGCCTAGCCCTTAAAGGAAGAGCTCCACGAGCCCTTTCGGGAATCGTCGGTAAAGATGCCCTCCAAAGTTTTGCTAACTTGAAACTCTTGAGCCATGAAGGGATGGAGCAGACCGACAAAACAATTCTCTCAATTATGATGGAGAAATGCGAACGGTGAAGTATGTAGCAATTGACTTTGAAACGGCTAACGATGCGCTAACCAGCGCCTGTTCTGTGGGCTTAGCTAAAATGGAGGGGGCTAAGGTCCTCGAGACCTATTACACTCTGCTAAAGCCCCCTTCTCCCTATTTTTCTCCCAAAAACTCCCAGATTCATGGCCTGAGTAATGAGGATGTCAAAGACGCACCTAATTTTGCTGAGGTGTGGCCCTCCATGGTCGACTTTATAGACAAAGAGCTCCTCATAGCTCACAATGCCCCTTTCGATAGTGCTATCGTGAGGGCCTTGGCAGAGTTCTACTCTTTGAAGCTGCCCAACCTGCGCTACACATGCACTCTAAAGATAGCCCGTAAAAAATGGGTGGGCCTTCACAGCTATAGTCTAGCGGTCCTCTCCGCCTATTTTGCCTTCCCTTACCACGCGCATCATGCCCTCGAGGACGCGATTAACTGTGGCTTAATATTTAACCAAGCCCTCCCATTTCAAAAAGAGAGGGATGTTCTAAAAGAGCTGGAGAGGTTGGCTGTCCCCCTAAACTATCTCACCGGGGGAGTTGCTCCCTACGAGGTAGAGGTTAATCAGGGGACACTTTTGTAGAGAATTATGGCCATTCTTATTGCACTCCCCTCTTTGCGATGCTATCATAATTTGAAATTAATCTAAAAAATACCTATGTCTGGAGGAGAATATGGACTTAAAAGGGACAAAGACGGAGAAAAACCTGCTAGAAGCTTTTGCCGGCGAGTCGATGGCTAGAAATAAATACACCTACTGGGCCGGTAAGGCACGCAAAGAGGGGTATGTTCAAATTGCCAAGCTCTTTGAGGAGACCGCTACCAATGAGCAAATGCACGCTAAGCTCTGGTTCAAAGCTCTCCAAGAGGGGGGCGATATCGGTCCAACGGCCGCCAACTTAAAAGACGCTGCCGCCGGGGAGCACTACGAATGGACCGAGATGTATGCCAACTTTGCCAAAGATGCCCGCGAGGAGGGCTTTAAAAAGATAGCCGCCCTCTTTGAAGGGGTTGCCAAAATAGAGCAGGCCCATGAAGAGCGTTACTTAAAACTGTTGAGTAACCTTGAAGGGGGGATTGTTTTCTCACGTGATGAGGAGCAGATTTGGAAATGTGATGTATGTGGCCATATCCACATCGGCAAGAAGGCTCCTGAGGTGTGCCCCATTTGTGCCCATCCCAAAGCCCACTTTGAAATCGCTGCTAAAAACTATTAATTGAGTTTAGGCTTTTAATCAGAGGCGACCGCAAGGTCGCCTTTTCTAGGCAAAAGAGGCCATCTCTTCAAGGCGTTTAATTATGGGGAGTTTTTGGGTGCACAAGGCCTCACACTGTCCACAGGCCGTACATCTAGAGGCTTCGCGACTACTCACCCCCCAGTGGTTCCTAAGACGATTCAGGCAGGCTTCACGATCTCCTGAGCTTAAGATGTAGAGGTTGTAAGCTTCCAGAAGCTGCGGGATTGGAATCCCTGCGGGACATGTATCGCAGTAGGCACAGGTGGTACAAAGGGAGTTGAGCTCACTTGAGAGATTTTTACGCATCTCATCCAAAGAGAGCTCCTCCGGTGAAGGGAGATTTTGTGTAGCCAAGATGTTCTTTTCAACCTCTTGTAGTGCCGAGAAGCCTACAAGGGCGACAGTCGCCTTGTTTTGCCCCAAGATAAACTTAAGGGCCGAAACGACCAGAGAATCTTCACCCCTTCTTAAGAAAGCAAAATAGTCGCTGTAAGTGGGAATGAGGCCGCCTCCTAAAGGGTTCATGGTCACAATCCCCAAGCCGGCGGCATGACAGGCCTCGAGCCCCTCTTGGCGATAGGCAAAGTTGACGGCGTTGTAACCGAGCGTTACCCCTTCAAAAAGGCCATCATTGGCAACTTGGGCAATCTCTTGTCCACTCATGTGGGTTGTGAAACAGATATGGTCGATTAGGCCCTCGCTCTGGGCCTGTAGAGCTGCGGCGTAAATACCATCCTTTTTAAGGAACTCGCGGTACTCAGCCATACTCTTAATTGACCACATATTGTAGAAGTCGACTTTATCAACATTGAGACGCTCCAGAGATTGTTCAATCATTCGACGCCCTTCACCACTATGCTGGGCATTACCCAGACCGCACTTGGTGGAGATGTAGAATGAGGAGCGCTCCATAGTCTTAAAGGCTTGCCCAAGGATCTTCTCACTGTGGTCGTGGCAATAGCCCGGGGCGGTATCAAAATAGTTGATTCCCAAAGCGTGGGCCCGGTGGACGAGCGCCAGCGCCTTTGAGTAATCACCATCGAGGTAGTCCTCTTCTTTAAAGCGCATCCCACCAAACCCGATGAGCGAGACTTTTTTACCAGTTCTTCCAAATTCTCTATAAAGCATAAATAAGTGGTATCAAAACAAAAAAGTTTAAGCTTCCGCTCTCCACAAACCGTGAATATTACAGTACTCGTAGAAGGCCACCACTTTACCCAAACAGTCGAAAGTTACCTCCGGCTTCTCTTCCGGTTTGAGGGCTTTTCTGTAAATGCCCTCTTCGGTAAGGGCTGCAATCCACATAATGTAGTGTTTTTCAACCATAGGATGGAGGGTTGTTCCAACGGTAACAATTGTTTTGTCACCCTCTACGCGGTAAATTGGGACGTGCTTCTCGCCGGCGGCGTCAGCGGTTTGTGCCTCCAGCTTTTTCATGGGCTCTCCACAGCAAACCAGTTCACCTCCCCCGTTATGGATCAACTCAACCACATTGCCACATTTTTCACACAAATAAAAAGTCACTTCCATTCTTACACCCCTTTAATTTTAATTCTGACGCCTTCCATGATAAACAATAGTGGTGTAAATTGAAAGGAGAAAGTCACAAAGGAGCCAAAATGGGTAACAGGCAAGTGAAGAGAGTCGTCGAGGGAAAGGTCAGTTTTGACGGTGCCGGCGTTAAACTCAACAGGATGTTTGGGGGGAGGGATTCTCAAGAATTCGACCCTTTTCTTTTACTTGACGGGTTTGACTCGACCAAGGCCAGTGAATATCTAAAAGGGTTTCCCTGGCACCCCCATCGGGGAATAGAGACCGTCACCTACCTTATAAGTGGCGAGATAGACCATCAAGACTCTTTGGGTAACAGTGGGGTTATTAGGGGAGGGGAGTGCCAGTGGATGACTGCCGGTAGTGGAATTTTGCACCAAGAGATGCCCCAGGAGAGTGACCACCTTTTAGGGGTACAGCTCTGGGTAAACCTTCCGCAGAAAGAAAAAATGGTGCGCCCCGCCTATCGTGACATTAGAGAGAGCATGATGGGAAAGGTGGCAGAAGAGGGCGCTATTATTAAGATTATTGCCGGCACTTACCAAGGTAAAGTGGGGGCCATTGAAAAGAGTTTTGTTGAGGTGCGCCTCTTGGATGTCCTTTTAGAGGGCAACACGACGTGGACCCTCCCCACAGAAGCCAATAATACCCTCTTTTGTTATCTGTTCGGTGGTAGCGCAACCTTTGAAGAGGAGGGCGAGGTATTAGGTCCTACCACAATTGCCCTCCTAGAGAGAGGCGATAACCTTGTAGTCAGAGCGTCCAAAGAGGGTGCTAGGTTCCTAGTTGCCGAAGGGCCACCTCTCAATGAAGAGATTGCCTGGGGTGGCCCTATCGTGATGAATACCCGCGAGGAGATTCATCAAGCCTTTAAGGAACTTGAAGAGGGCACTTTTATAAAAGGGTACTAGTTAATTTTAACTGGTTAAAAATATGGGTCTTTTTGATTAGTTTAAGCTATTGTTTATAAGGAGTTAAGAGAAATATACTGGCCTCAATTATAGGAGGCAAGTATGCAAGATGATAACAAAATTCTCAGAATATTTGGAGACTCGCTCCTAAAAGGTATTGTCTATGATGCACACCGGGAGCGCTACACCCTCTTAGAAGACAATGGACTACAAAAAATCGAGCATTCCCTCTCCCTAAAAGTCGATTCTAAGGCGATGTTTGGCTGTACGGTTACTAAAGGGAGAGCCCTTTTGGAGCGCTCTATAGTGAAAAGTGCCCCACCGACTCTCGTGTTAATCGAATTTGGAGGTAACGACTGTGATTACCTCTGGGATGAAGTGTCGGCAAATCCCGAATTGGACCACTTACCTAAAACTCCGTTAACCCTCTTCTCTAAAACTCTCAAAGCAATGCTAAGAATGGTAGAAAGCCTTAAAGCGATCCCCGTGTTGATGAATTTGCCCCCTATCGATGGGGAGCTCTACTTTAAACACATCTGTAAAAAAGGGGGTAACGGGGAACAGATTTTAAAGTGGCTCAAAGAGGTGCACAACATTGAAGCTGTTCAGCAGCGCTACTCTGATGAGATTGTCAAAATCGCCCGGGAGACCCAAACGCGTTTAATTGATGTCAGGGGGGCTTTCAGCGGAAAGCAAGACTTTCTCTGCCAAGATGGGATTCATCTGAATGCCTGGGGCCATAACCTGATGATTGAGACCCTCATTGCTCCCCTGATCGCTTAAAAAAAGCCGTGTGATTCCTTTCTCCCCCAAGATTAGAAACACACGGCTACAGAACAATGACCCAGACAAACGTCCAGATGGGTTAACTATAGACTTATATAGACTTGCGGTCAATAGTTCCTTGACGGAGGCTCCTCCTTGTAAGTAGCTTTGGTGCATACGTAGGAGTTTGTATGCGCATAGCTATTATATATTGGAGTAGTACCGGCAATACCGAAACGATGGCCTCAGCAATTGGTGAAGGGGCCAGAGCCGCCGGTGCTGAAGTTGACGTGTTACCAGTCTCTCAAAGTGATTATCTCGTTTTAGAGAAATACGACCGCTTTATGTTCGGCTGCCCTCCGGCGGGCGATGAGGAGCTGGACGAGAGTGAATTCCTCCCTTTCTACGAGGAAATTGAAGAGGGCTTAGCTAATCGTAAAGTGGCCTTGTTTGGCTCCTACGGCTGGGGCGATGGGCTGTGGATGCGAGACTGGCAAGAGCGGGTAAAAGCCAAAGGAGCCCTCCTTTTTGAGGAGGGGTTTATCCTCCAGGAAGATGAACTGCCCGACGATAATGCGTGCCGTTCATTTGGGGAAAGGTTTACCCATTTCTAAGTCTAAGAGTTTCTGTTTTAAATCGAGCCCTCCACCGTAACCTACCAACTTCCCGTTAGCCCCAATTACCCGGTGGCAAGGGATGATAAACGAGATAGGGTTGTTGTGGTTAGCCATCCCCACTGCTCGGCAGCTTAAGGGGTTGTTAATGGCTATGGCAATCTCTTTGTAGCTACGCGTCTCACCGTAGGGAATCTCAAGAAGGGCCTGCCAAACACTCATTTGGAAAGGGGTCCCTTCAGGGGCAAGGGGGATGTCAAACTCTTGACGTTCACCATCGAGGTACTGATTCAACGCTTGCATCGTCCTCTTAATAAGGGGTGTCTCTTCAAATATGCCGTTAAAGGTGGGCTCTACCCGGGAGAGGGTCTTCAAATTGGTGAGTCGCCCCTCCCTCTCAGCAATAAGCAACTCTCCCAAAGGGGAGTCGTAAATAAAATAGAGCTTTTTCATGTTTGAATACTACCCAATTTTCGGCGATTATTGAAGAGTGCCAAACCTAACAGGATAGTAGCTCCCCCCACTATTGTTCCGTTGTCAGGAACGTCTCCAATGATCAAGAACTCCAGTAGTGCCGACAGTAGTGGTGTCAAGAACATAAAATTGGTGACATCACTCATTTGTTTGGCTGTTGCCAAAGCTTCGGCCCAAAGGATAAAGCCGATAGCAGAGGGGAAAATCCCCATAAAGATAACGGCTACAACCGGTTGCCAGCTGGCCTGCGCCACCTCTATAACGGTGGTGCGGGTAAAGGGTAAAAGGAGGATAACGGAGGCGACAATCGAGTAGACAGTCGACTGCAGGGGGGTGTAATTGGTCGTGGCAAAGCGTTGAAGGAGGTTGTAACCGGCGAAACAGAGGGCTGCGATCCCCATCCAGGCCAACCCCCAACCAACACTCAATCTTTGTTGCCACAGGGTTAACAGGAGGATACCGGAGAACTCAATTAATACGGCAATCCACCCCACTTTGTTGAGTTCCTCTTTGAAGACTAGCGAGGCGAACAAGGCACTAATAACCGGTACCGTGGCAACGATTACACTGGCGGTTGAGGCGCTAATGGTGAGCATAGCGATATTAAATAACACTTGGTAAAGGGCGAATCCCAAAGCTCCGAGGGCCAAAAAAAGGGCAATATCGTGCTTTTTGGGGAGGCCTATCTTTTTAACAAAGGCGATTACAATTAAAAGAACCGCTGCTGAGAAATAACGCAACAAACCCACAGTGTAGGTGGAGAGGTAGATAACTGCAATTCTGGTAAAAACGAAGCCCGTAGACCAGAGGGTAACGGTCAGGGCCGCTAAAACAAAGACTTTGGAAGGACTTTTGCTACGCATGATAGTCCACTTTAAAACTATAGGGGGAAATAGACAACTATCTTCCCCTACAATTTTAAGTAGCCAGACTATCTCTTGAGAGCTTGATCAATCGCAGCGCGGTCAAAACCAACAATAATCTTCCCGTTAATATCGATTACGGGGACTCCCATCTGTCCCGATTTTCTAACCATCTCTTGGGCTTTTTCCATATTACTGGCGACGTTGTATTCGGTAAAAGGGATCTTATTTTGCTGGAAATAGCTCTTGGCCATCCTGCAGAAACCACACGATGGAGTGCTATACATAATTACAGCCATTTTTGGCCTCCTTATTCAGATTCAAACATTGATGCACTCAAGATACCGATAACCTGCAGAAAGTGTCAATTAAAGAGTTGGTGACAACATCACCGTGGGGTGGTAGCATTGGAGACGGGAGGTGAATATGGAGAGTCTCTACTTACTTGAGCCGGGGCGCGTTGAAGTGCGTGAAGTGGCAATTCCCCCCTATAAAGAGGACGAAATCCTCGTAAAAATTGCCTATTGCGGGATATGTACCCTCGAAAAGCGTCTCTACACCGGCGAAAGGGTCATTCATTACCCCCTAGTGGGAGGACATGAAGCCAGTGGTATTGTCGCTGAAGTGGGCTCTGAAGTGGTCCCTAAGATTGAGAAGGGCGCCAGGGTTGCCCTCGATTTAGTTAATCGCTGTTATGCCTGTCCCGCCTGTTTAAAGGGGAACTCCAACCTCTGTGAGAATCGATACAATGCCAAAGGGAAGATCTTGGGGGCTTTCAGCGATTATATTGTTGTGAAGGCTCAGCAGGTTTTTGTGGTTCCTCCGGCGCTCCCCTTAGAAGAGGCCGCTTTCAGTGAACCATTGGCCTGTTGTATCCGCTCACTCAAGCGCTCTAATTTAAAATTGGGAGACACCGTTTTAATTAGCGGTGCCGGCACTATGGGGCTTTTACACCTCAAGGTTGCCAGGTTAATGGGCCTCAGGGCTTTTGTCTCGGACATTGATCCGGCGAGACTTCAAAGGGTAGGCCAAGGAGCTCTTCCTATTTCTCAGTGTGAACAGACTCTTAAAAAAGTTACCTTTAATAGGGGAGTAGAAGCTGTTATCGTGACCACACCGGCTATAGAAGCCGTAGAATTAGCCACAAAAGTTATAGCTGACAATGGGGTAATCCTCCTTTACACCTCTTACAATGGAGAGAGTCCTTACGCCTTTGACTTAAATGCAATTCACCGTAAGGAGGTGACCATTACCGGCTCAGAAGGGCGCAGTGGAGAAGATTTTTACCGAGCAGTGGCGCTCCTCAGTCACCGCAGTGTGCAAACAGACGATCTCATTTCCCATATCTATCCACTGAAAGAGGCGCCGGAGGCTTTCGAGAAGGCTTTAAGCGGGGACTCCTACAGGGTCCTTTTTAAGATGGGGGCACTATGATACTGGCAATCGACGTCGGCACAACCACCTTTAAAGGGGCTCTGGTAGATGCCAAGGGACAGTTAA
>Ga0172382_10006658_pt1 | contig 16673 bp, 12 predicted proteins | sample Leawel138RmetaG_FD_122245 | JGI IMG/M metagenome (GOLD analysis project Ga0172382, IMG submission 122245) | Leachate microbial communities from a municipal landfill in Southern Ontario, Canada - Leachate well 138R metaG | ecosystem: Engineered > Solid waste > Landfill > Unclassified | place...
CGCAATCAGGGCCTTCCTCTGGAACAACAGTAGTGGCCTTAAACACCTGCTGTTTTTCTCCCATTGAGGGAAAAGTGTAAGTCAGTTGATTGCCCGTGATAGGAGCTTCTACCAGATGAGTGGAACCCGTACTGGTTTCCAACAGCAGGAAAAGGCTTTGTAAATAGGCCGGAATACGCAGTTGTTGGTTCAAATCCTGCTCACGTGAAATACTGGCTTCCATAATGAGTGTGCCTTTCTGGTTAGGATTGCCATTATAGATCGAAATTTTCGACTGTAAAGGGTAAAATCCGTCAATTGGTAAGGCTATTGATAAATTAAGGTCCTTGGTTGTTTTCCAGTCAAAATTAGCCGGAACGTTTAGGTCAGCAGTTTTTTCTGCTTTATGTTGTTCTGGATCAATGTCTTTCTTGCAAGAAGCGAAAAGACCTGAAACGAGTAGAACAAGTAAAAATAACTTTAAAGTTTTCATAATTCAGAGGTTAAAATATTATATACAGATATAATCAAATTATGTGCCAAAACATTTATCATGCTGATGTTTAATAAGATAATAAAATTTTAATAGAAATAAATTTTTTGTTTCCGGACATGATTCCAAATATTGGAATATTTCCGATTTGTTGTACTTGCTTTTTATTCATTAGCCAAATTACACATTTTAATAACAAGAAAAAAAGACTGGACGAAAAATAACAAGATTTTAATTTATAAAAAACAAATAAATACAAACTCTATGCAAAGTACAGCTTTTAAAAGTTGATTTTTTTAGTCAGAATATGCTTTTTAGAAAAATGAATTTCATTTAGAATCGTGTCATTCTGAATATAAATTCATAAATAAGAGACTCATCTTAGTGAGGGCTTTATAATCAATTCAATTCCATGTCGATAATGTAATCTGGCATCAAGCATTTCGTATGTTCTTCGTAATCAGTAATTAAACCTTTGATCTGCTAATTTTTTCAATACTTTTTTCAGTAGCAATACTTTTCGTAAAGCCATAAATTATAAGTTTCCAGGCTTTTTCATAAAATAAGCTACCTTTTCAAGTTTGGTAATCATATCGTAGTTTTCTACATAGATATGCGGCGGCAGCTGTAGGTAAACCGAACTGAAATTGAGAATTCCCAGCACGCCGGAATGCACCAAAATTGCACTGATTTCTTTTGCAAACTCGATGGGGACAGCTACCACACAGATACGAATCTGATACTTGCTGATGATATGAGGCAGCTCGCTGATGTTATAGCAGGGTAAATCGTAGGCGGGTTGCGGATTTTGGCCAAACCTAAAAGTGGCAGCAATAACAAGTTTGCTGTTGAATCGCGTGAAATACTCTGAAACAGTCCTGCCCAATTCACCAATCCCAATAAAGGCAACTTTTTCGGGCTCATCATGGTCAATGGCATCGCTTATTTTTGTGATCAACTCATTGATTTCGTATCCTTTATGCACATCACCGTTTACGCCAATCAGCATGAGGTCGCGCCGCACATTAGCCGCATTGGTTTTTAGAATACGTGCCAGGTTATGCGAAAAAATAAAGGCATGATCCAGGTATTGATAGTTGTACAACACCCGCCGATACTGGCTCAGTCGTTCCACTGTCTTCTCCGGCAAAAACTCCCTCATCAGCTACCTCCAAAATTTAGACGATAAACAATACCACCACGCAGTTGATAAGCTTTGTGATAGATAGCAATCATTTCAGGACTTTCAAAAATGGGCTGAAAACCGACCTGAAGATTCGCTTCAGCCAGCAGTGCTAAGCTATTATTAAGTGAAAAAGTAGCTCCCAAACCCAATATTACTCCAGCATCATAGGTGTTGAGTAACTTATCAGTTGTTCCTTTGAAAACATTTACATATAAGCCTGGATATATGTTGTAATCCGCAAATGGTGCTGCCTGTACGGGATCTAAATATTCTACTTCGCTGCCATCTTCGTAAGCGGATAGCAGCAGCGAATAATATAATCCGGCTTTTATATGCAGACCGAAACGTTTACTGTTTTTACTGTATTGAAAAACCAGTGGAATAGTTAAATAGTATCCACTGATTTGATGGGTGTAATCATAGCGGCAGCTATAGCATACATATGTGGAAGTATCCGCAAGCCTTAAGCCTTGGTAATGCGCTTCCATTCCAAATTTCCGCTGGTCGTATTCCAGCCCTGATTTGAATGAAATGTTCTCATTTAAAACGTATTGCATCGAAATACCGGCCAGTAGAGCTGTTTCATTATTAAAGCGCAAATCATAGCTGGAAGTGCTGAGATCGATGATATTTGCGCCGCCAAAAATACCGATATACCAGCGCTGAATTTCAGCTTTTGGCTGGGCAGCAACCAGCAATCCTGAAAATAATATAAAGAGAATTAAAAAGTATTTTATTTTAGACATAATTTAAAAAGTTAGGGCGATCCAATAGGCACCAACAATAAGCGAAGCCGAAGCACCCACAAATTGTATTGTCCTAAAAATTATGGGCTTAAAGCGCTCACTCGACTGATATGAAATAAATCCTAGCAAAAAGGAGAAAACCACCATAGCAACGATAGTTCCAACTCCAAAGCCGGTGAGATACATAGCCGAATCGAACATGCTAGGAAAAGCCAAAGTTGGCAAAACGCCCAGCAGATGCGACACACCGGCAAGGCCGTGTATCAGCCCGATAAATAAAGCTGAAACAACCGACTGTCGCAGCATTACCGGATGCGAATGCTGATGCACGTTCTCAGCAGGGTGGGAGTGCTCGTGAACGTGAGTGTAGGTGTCTCCGGTTTTGAGTTGGTGTGTATGCGGATGTGCATGTTTTGACTTTGAATGATAAAAAATACGCCAGAAAGCCCAAACGCCAATACCTACCAGAACAACACCCACCAGCATTTCGCTGTATTCCGAAATCAAATCAACAGGAATATATGTTTTGAAATAAATAAACAAAACACCAATCAACAGCATTCCTAATGTGTGGCCAAGTCCCCAGCTAAGCCCGATAGCCCATGATTTTAGCTTATTATCAATGGCAAGCGGCGTTACGGCAGCGAGATGATCCGGGCCTGATACCACATGTAAAATACTGGCCAGCAAGCCAATGAACAAAGGGACATTGGTGCTGAAATGGTGGTGATCAGCATGTAATAGGATAGTAAGGAGTTGGTTCATGCTCGTCAATTTTGACAACAAATTTAAACTTTCTGCCTTAATATCACGGCTTTGGCAGGAAAGAAAGATTCTAAATTAGTTAAGTAGCAATAGCAAAATCAGTGGCTTAACTTTCTTACTTGTTTTTGATCTGATTTTGAAGGTATTTCGCACCAATGGCCAGTTGTCCCAAAGAAATCCCACCGTCGTTGGTAGGAACTTTTTGATGGGCAAATACTTCAAAACCTGCCTTTTGGAGTAGGTTTTCGGTATGTTCTAACAGATACCTGTTTTGAAAGCTGCCGCCAGAAAGTACCACTTTGTTAATACCTGTTTTTTTTCGGAGTGCTTTCGCGAATTTCAGGTTGATAACAATAATTGTATTGTGAAATTTTGCAGCAATCTCACCCACAGAAATTCCGACTTTCATATCTTCTAAAATTTTATAAAACATTTTACGAAAGCTAATTATTTGGTCTTCAATTTCAAAGAGGTATTTTCCCTGACAGTTTTCTTTGATGGCAGCTTCTAAGCGCATGGGTGCTTCGGCATGAAAACTACTTTGGGTACAGATTCCCGTAAGTGCAGCCACTGCGTCGAAAAGCCTTCCGGCACCTGAGCTGAGCGGGCTGTTGATACCCTGGTCTATCATTTGCATCAGCAGTGGCAAATCTTTTTGATCGGGGATAAGCTTCATGGCATTTTCATCAATAAAAATGCTGAGTCCGAAATACTTATAAAGGTAGGCAAAGGCTGTTCGCCAGGGCTGATCAGTTACTTTATCACCTCCTGGAAGCGGCACAGGATCAAAATAATATTGTCGGTTAAAGTCCGATAAATCACAAATGAAATATTCACCACCCCAAATCGCGCCGTTGGTGCCTAATCCTGTGCCATCCAGCGCTATACCGATAACTTTTTCGTCAAGGCCATGTTCTGCCATGCAAGAAGCGATATGTGCGTGGTGATGCTGCACTTCAAGGGTTTCGATACCAAGCTGATGTGCAAATCTTGTTGATAGATAATCGGGATGCAAATCACATACAGCCAGTTGTGGCTTAAAACGAAATAAAGCACTGAAACGCTTAAAGGATTCTTCGTAAAAGACCAGCGTTTCTGCATTCTTCAGGTCGCCAATATGCTGACTTATAATGGCTTGCTGTGCTTTACCAATAGCGAAAGTGTTTACCAATTCAGCACCGGCTGCAAACACGCTTTCAGCCTCAATGGTAAGCTGTACTGGTGCTGGCACAAAAGACCGCGAGCGCCTGATAAGCCTGGTTTTTTCATTTACAACGAAAGCTACGGAATCATCAACCCGGTTGTGAATAGCACGGTTATAGCCGACAACCAAATCTGCAATTTTTCCGAGTTTATCAAAGGCTTCTTCGTCGTCAATAATTACTGGTTCGTCAGCAATATTGCCGCTCGTCATTACCAAAACATCCACATTTAACTTTTCAAAAAGCTGGTGATGAAAAGGCATATAAGGCAACATCACGCCGGTGGTATTCAGTCCGCGGCTTACCTCAAAGGCTAGTGGTAGCTTGTTTTTGAGCAGAAGTATGGGCCGCCGCCAACTTTCGAGTTGTAGTTTTTCGGTTGCGCTGAGTTGAAAATATTGCGCAGCTTTTTCAATGTTTTTTACCATCACCGCCATGGGCTTGCCATCGCGGGCTTTGCGCTGTCGCAAACGACTTATAGCATTGTTGTCGTGTGCGTTACAAATTAAATGAAAGCCTCCCAGGCCTTTGAGTGCAATAATTTTTCCAGCTTCAATCTGTGGAGACAGAAGTTCGGCAAGTGCTTTTCCGTCAGTAAAAAGTTGGCTGTCCTGCAGTTGATAAGCCGGACCGCAATGCCGGCAAGCTACCGGCTGGGCATGAAAACGCCTGTCGTTCAGATCTTTATACTCAGCTTTGCAAACAGGGCAAAGCGCAAAAGGTTTCATGGTAGTTTGGTCGCGATCATAAGGCAAAGCCTTGGTAATCGTGAAACGTGGGCCGCAATTGGTGCAGTTGATAAAAGGATAATTGATGCGGTGCGTTTGCTGGTTAAGATCGTGCAGGCAGGCAATGCAAACCGCAATATCAGGGCTTACTTCGGTAACAAGCTGTGAATAATTATGGCTTAGCTGGATTTGAAAATCGGTATAATTATGTTCTTGTACTTCGCAAATGGAAATGTCCCGAATTGATGCCGCTTCTGGTGCTTGTACTTTTAGATCAGCAAGAAATTGTTCCAGCTGCCGAGGACTGCCTTCAGCATGAATACTCACGCCTTCGTTGTTGTTTTCGACCCAGCCAGCAATGGCATTTTTAACGGCCACGCGATATACAAAAGGCCGGAAACCCACGCCCTGCACAAGGCCAGTGATTTTTATCTTTTGGGCGCGGACTGCTGTTTTCATGCTGCGAAGGTAAAAAACAAGTTATTATACATCATAAGTATAGTGTTCAAACATCATCTATTTACTGCTAATAGCGGTTAATCGCTATTACTTTCAAATCAGAAATTTCCTGTTGGTAATCATGCCGCAAATCTTCGTGCAAGCCGGCTAAGGCTTTCTCGATCTGTTCAATTTGTCTGTTATATAAGTTGTAAATCACAAGGTGTTTGTTGATATTTATTTCACTGTTTTTGAGGCTTTGACAGTAATACAGCCGCAATTCCACTTCAATTTGTTTGTTGGCAGCAAACTTGATGTATTTGTTGATTGTTCGCAACACTTTGCGGAGGGTTTTCTTGGCCAGGTAAAATGAATCGGTATTCATAAAAGAAATCTCTTCGTCAATTTGAGCCTTTACCTGATTGATAAAGGCTTGATCATCATGTTTTTGAAACAAGAGATAAGACAGCAATTCCTTGTTTTCTTTTTTATACTTTGCCAGTCGGAGGCAAATTTCCAACACCTCTTTTGCTGGGATATTTAAGAGTTCGGTTTTAATGGTTTTTAAAGATTCTGCTTTCATACCGGCTCCTTAAAAATTTGTTTCACACGGCCAATTTCACCACTTTCGAGTCGTACTTTTATGCCGTGCGAGTGGAAAGGACTTTTGGTTAAGATGGCCTGAACGACACCTTTTGTCAAAGCACCGCTGCGCTGATCGGCTTTTTTTACAATCGCTACTTCATCGCCGACCTGGATATCACTTCTGGTATTTCCTTCCATTTTTTATTTACAAAGAAAAGCTATATTTGTTACTTTAGAAAATGATTTTCTGCTACAAATAGTCGAATCTCGAACCAAATACATTTTCCCGAATTTTGAACCAAAACTTCAAAATCGTAAATCTCATTATTTTCATACACGCTACTCTTCACTTTTCACTCAATATTTTAATTGACGGCGGCCTAACCTATCTGCTTAACTCAAAGATACAAATGGACGCGTCAGCAAGCAAAGGCATCAATGTCGAATTTTATTTTATCAGACTGACATTCAGTTGGTTGATAGGTTAATAGTAAATTTTTGGCTTTGACGCTGATTCTTATTAAAAGAAACACGAATTTTACACCCTATTTATAAACAGATTTCATGCGCTCGACAATACTTATTCTGGATTCATTAGACCAATGGAAGCCTTATTATGGCACGGATAGCATCCTTTCGTCAGGAGAATATCTTCAAAATCAAGAGCTTAACCAAAAACATTTCTTTGTAATTAATTTATGCAATAAACTAAATTATCACTCTGAAGGTTATTATTGTTCACTTTTAGCACAAGCCCGTGGCCATAAAGTGCTTCCGGATATCGAGGTGATTAATAGGTTAGAGGCGGGTGCTGTGATGCGTCTGGACAATCAGATGCAAAAAATTGCATTTAAATGGATGCAATCCAATGGTTTAAAGAATGACGAAAGTAGCACACTCGATATTTATTTTGGCACAACATCCGAAGTGGCCATGGAAAAAGTAGCCCGTTACATCTTTGAACAAAACCCCTGCCCAATGCTCAGGGTTCAATTTGCCTTTCGCGAAAAAAACCAAATAGAAAACATCCGGCCACTTGGTCTCGAAGAACTTTCGGACAGTCAGCAAGATATTTTCGCGCAGGCGCTGGACACTTTTAGCAAGAAAGTTTGGCGACAGCCACGTGTAAAAAAGTCATCGCGTTATGATTTGGCTATTCTTTATGACCCCAACGATCCCATGCCTCCGAGCAATAAATCGGCACTCAATTCTTTTATCAATCAAGCTAAGAAGCTGCAAATCAATGCAGAATTAATTACCGAACAAGATGCTTACCGACTGATAGAGTACGATGCTTTGTTTATCCGGCAAACCACTTCGCTCAATCACATCACCTATCGTATGTCGCAACTAGCGCATCAGGCTGATATGGTGGTGATTGATGATCCACTTTCGATCATTCGGTGTACCAATAAAGTGTATCTGAAAGAGCTGCTCGACAAGGAAAAAATCCCAACGCCAAAGTCGGCACTCATCTTTAAATCACGGCCTCATAGCTGGGAAGAAATTACTGAAACCCTTGGTGCACCTATCGTTTTAAAAGTTCCTGACGGTTCTTTCTCGCATGGTATGGGAAAAGCGGCAAATGATGCTGACTATCAAAAAATTCTGGAAACTTTGTTTGCAAACACCGCCATTGTCTTGGCTCAGGAGTTTTTACCTACCGACTTCGACTGGCGCATCGGTGTGCTGAATGGTGACGCTATTTATGCCTGCAAGTATTTTATGGCGCGTGGCCACTGGCAAATTTATCACCATATTGATAGCGGAAAAAGCCAGACGGGCTCTTTTGAAACTGTTCCAATCTATAAAGTGCCACGCCACGTTTTGCGTAATGCGCTGGATGCCGCCAATTGTATTGGCAAAGGGCTTTATGGCGTTGATGTTAAGGCTATTGATGAAAAATCTGTTATCATTGAAGTCAATGACAATCCCTCCATCGATCACGGGGTAGAAGACGCTATTTTGGGTGATGAACTTTATCGGCTGATTTTACGTGAATTTTTGGACAGACTCGACCGCAAACACCGTTAAAATGGATACGCCACAATTACGAAAAGCACAGCTTTCTGATCTGGATGAGATTATGGAGATAGAAGGCCAAAGCTTTAACGAAGAAGCATTTAGCAGAAGACAAATGCGTTATTTGTTGACCTCGGATAACTCTTTTTTGGTAGCTGAAATGCAACAACAAGTAGTTGCCACTATGATATTACTTTCCAAAAAAAAGAGTAAAGTCCTCCGTATTTATGGGCTTGCTGTTTCTGATAAATTTAGAGGAAAAGGCCTTGGAAAAGCCATGCTTGCAGAGGCACTTAACTTGGCAACAGTTGGTAATTTTAGTGTATTATCACTTGAAGTGAAATCTGTAAATAACACAGCCATAAAGCTTTATGAAAGTTTTGGCTTTAAAGCAGTAAAAGAATTGCCGGACTATTTCAAAGGTGGCTATGCAGCAATGAGAATGGAGCTAAAGCTATAAGAGACTTTTTTTATTCACAAAATATTTCATTAAATCATTTGAATAGAGAAGCTTAGCGAATAGTAAGAATAGATTTTGTTCTTTTATCAGATTTTTAATTGGACTGATTCTAAATAAATATTAATATTGCAACCAAACATATTCTCTAAGTGATATGTTTGATGAACGAAAATTGTCTTTCTCGACAAGATTTCATTTGCTTTAGTATTTATTAATCCAAATTTAGATGAAAACTATTCTATTTACTTTTTTATTGCTGACTTTCAGCGTGTTGGGTTCGCATGCCCAAAATCAAAAAGCTCCCCCCAGCACAATTATTAAGCTCGAAGCGCCAAAAGTGGTGCCGAGTATTGCAAAACAGCTTGAAGCCGGTACTTTTGTTGGTATTGATCCCAACGCACCCTTACGCATGGGAAATCCCAAAAGAGCAGGTGCAAATATGACAGTTCCAGGCAAAGGATTGCCCAAAGGCGATGACGCCCTTGTAAATAAACAGCAGCGTGTCGCAAAAAAGGCCGGACGCGAGCCTTCGTTGGTTTTTGATGCCAACGTATCCTATTATACGCCAAGCGATGCCACAGGAGCTGTTGGCCCTAACCATTATCTTGGTGGATGGAATGTTGGCTTCAGAGTTTTCGATAAAAGCGGTAACCCGCTTATGCCCGCAGCTTCACTTTCTACTATTTTTCCTGGAAACACTGCCGGTGACCCAATCATGCTTTACGATGCTGAGGCAGATAGATACATTCTTACGGAATTTGATCAATCTCCTAATGGATTTAACTTCGCCATTTCGGCTGGGCCTGACCCAATAAACGACGACTGGTACGTATATACTACCGGAATGACAACAGGATCATTTCCTGATTATCCTAAGTTCTCCATCTGGTCAGACGCCTATTATGTAACCGCAAATATTAGTTCGACAAATCGCGTTTTTGCTATCGAGCGTGATAAGGTTTTAACGGGTGGAACACCTCAGTTTTTAGGTTTCCCGCTACCGGGAATCCGTACTTCTGGCTTTTATAGCCCACAGTTTTTTAATGTAACTAATGGCGTACTTCCTCCAGCCGGAGATGCCACTATAGTTTATATGCAGGACGATGCCTGGTCTGGCGTTTCTCAGGATCACCTCAAGCTCTGGACATTAAATGTCGATTGGCAAACACCTGCAAACTCTACTATTTCGCAACCGCTTGAAGTACCAACAACTCCATTTATCTCTGTATTTGATGGCGGAGGATTCTCAAACAGACCACAACCCTCTGGTCCCAATATCGACATCCTTCAAGCAACCATAATGCAGCAGGCACAATACCGCCGTTTTCCGGGTTATAATTCAGCACTTTTCAATTTTGTGGTTGATACCGATGGTTCTTCTGCTGAACTGGCTGGTATTCGCTGGTTCGAGATGCGTCAATATGGTGATGGAGAACCTTGGGAAATTTATCAGGAAGGCACCTATATTTCGCCTAACAACGGCAAAGATGCCTTTGCTGGTAGTATGGCGATGGATGGCCAGGGAAATATTGGAATGGCCTATACCACGGTGAGTACACAAGAATCAATTGCCATTTATTATACCGGTCGATATGCATCTGATCCGCTGGGAACAATGACCGTAGAAGAAACCTTGATTGCACAGGGAAACTCAAATAATCCTTCAAACAGATTAGCTGATTACGTGCATCTTACACTAGACCCTACTGATGATAAAACTTTCTGGCATATTGCTGAATATTTTATGAATAACCAGCGTACTGATGTTGTGGGTGTTTTTCAGATTGGCTCAGATTTGGCTTCGGATGTGGGTGCGATAGAGATTATTGAACCCCTTGATGGTCAGCTGTCAAACGAACAACAGATTACGATTGGCATCTTTAACTATGGTCTGGAGGCACAAGACAATATTCCAGTAGGTTACTTTTTGCCCGGAGGCGATACCATTATCGAAACTTATGTTGATGCCATTGGTGCAGGCGAAACAGCTACCTATACGTTTGATGCTACAGCTGATATGGGTGAAGTTGGTGGAACCTATTTCTTAACTGTTTTTACAGCCCTTGATATCGATGAGAATCGCCTCAACGATACAATTACAGCAACTATTACTTATCTGCATCCCAATGATATTGGCGTAGTAGATGTGGTAAGCCCTGAATCAGGAACAGGCCTTACACAAGAGGAATCGATTGTTGTAAAGCTTAAGAATTTTGGTGCTGCAGATCAAGAAAATTTTGAACTGGCCTACAATCTAAACGGCCTTGTTGTTTCTGAGGTTTATACCGAAACACTTCCAGCCAACACTGCAAGAGAATATACTTTTGATACAAAAGCTGATTTTTCAGCCTTAGGCGAATACACGCTAAGTGCTTATACCATGCTCGAAAATGATGCCGATAACAGCAACGACACGACAAGGGTTACGATCGTTAAATCGAATTGTGAGCCGGAGTCAAATTGTGGCTCAGGCGATGCTATAAGGTACGTAGAATTGCGCGACTTGGTTAACGAAAGTACTTGCTCGGCAACCGGATACAATGATTTTACCGAAATGATTACAGAAATTGAACAAGATTCAGAAAATGACTTGATTATGACGGTAGGCTACGGCAACGAATATGTGAAAGTTTGGATTGACTTCAACGACAACTTTATCTTTGAAGAAGATGAAATAGTGGTTAACGACTATGTAATTGCACCAGGTCAAAGTAGTGGAAACTACACTGATACTATTAGTTTGGTGATTCCAGAAGCTGCTTTGTTTGGCGAACACTTGATGCGCATTAAAACCAATTGGAACAACAACGTACCCAATGATGCCTGCGAATCTACCACTTACGGCGAAACAGAAGATTACAAAGTCAATGTGGTCTTAGAAACCGGTAATGTGATGCTTCCTGAAATGAATAGCAGACTGAATATCAGGCCTATTAGCGGTAAACAATATGAAGTATCATTGATTACTGAAAAGCTTGATACTCAGGTGTTGATCAACCTGCACAACAGTCTCGGCATGAATTTGATCGAGAATAAAGTGCAGTATGCCAACGGTAAATACAGCTACATAATTGATATGTCGTATGCCGCGCCAGGCGTGTATATCGTACGTATGGGAACCTACAAATATGGAAAAGTAAGCAAATTGGTGATCCACTAAAGCTTTAAAAATCAATAATTAACGCGCTATGTGAGTTTTAAACACTTGCATAGCGCGTTTTTTTTCGGTGTTCTCAGCTTGATCATTTGGGGTTTTGTACCCAACAAAAAAGGCTACAAACTTTTAAGCTTGTAACCTTTTGATTTTCAACGTCGGGGCAGCAGGATTCGAACCTGCGACCTCCTGCTCCCAAAGCAGGCGCGCTAACCGGACTACGCTATGCCCCGTGGCGGAGAGAGGGGGATTCGAACCCCCGGTACCCTTGCGAGTACGACAGTTTAGCAAACTGTTGGTTTCAGCCACTCACCCACCTCTCCGGGTTATATTTGAAACTAATTCGAGGCCATAGCCCCTAATTTATTTGCCGGGATTTCTGAACCACAGCCGGTCTCTCAGTGAACGATTCCAACCTACTCATATCACTCATGCGTAAATTGGAGGTGCAAAAGTAAGCTTTTGTTTTATAGCTACAAAATTTATTTAAACAATTTATTTAATTCATTGAGCAACAAGCGAAAACAAAAATTTTAAATATATCTCATTTTCCTATTCAATTGATAAATAGAGACATATGCCTTTTTAAGTTAATTTTTTAATGGAGTAATTCTGTACTTTACTGTTCCTAAAATGTAAAATACGTTAAATCACGTCAATTTTAAGTGGCAGCATCAAAGATTTGGATAATTTTGCACCGCCTATGAAATTAAAAAATTGGTACATCATTCTTTCCGTTGCGTTATTTTTGCTTGGTGGAATGATTCTTACCTGGTTTGTTTATCCGAAAAGTTTAGTGCGTTACCCTTTCTTTATCGTACTACTTTTGCTGGATTTTTATCTGTGGACAATCGTCAGAAAACGAATTTTCACCTACCATAAAGGACTTAAGGCAGCCGTTGCCCTCTTTTACTGGTCGCCGCTGATTGTCCTTTCGCTGGTCATGCTTGCTAATTTATTTTGGCCTCAGCAGGAATGGAGTCAACTGTTCAGAACCTATCTTTTTGGAGTCGTATTTTCCGTTTATGTTGGGAAACTGATACCGGCTCTTTTTATGCTTGTTTATGATTTTATCCGCTTTTTGTGGCGCATTTTAAAGACTATTTTCAGCAAAGAACTCCTTGCCGAAGAAGCTGAAAAGGCAGAAAGAGACAAGCTGACTCGCAGGGATTTTGTCGGAAGTATGGCATTAGTCTCGGGTGGTGTCATTATTGGCACCATGTTTACGGGCATGTTTAAATGGGTACATCAGTTCAAAATTCATATGCAGCAGGTTCGCATCAAAGGCCTAAGAGATGGAGCGTTTGAGGGCTATCGTATCGCACAAATTTCTGATATGCACCTGGGTAGCTGGGCGGATAGTGGTTCGCTGCAACGCGCTATCGACGAAGTGCTGGCGCTAAATCCTGACTTAATTGTATTTACTGGCGACCTGGTGAATTACCGAACTGAGGAAGCCTTTCGTTTTAAAGAAATTCTGCAGCAGCTAAAAGCCAAAGATGGCGTTTACGCAATTCTTGGAAATCACGATTATGGCGATTACGTTAACTGGCCTTCCCGCAAGGAAAAACAGGAAAACCTCACAAGTTTGTATAATTTCTTCAATGATGTTGGCTGGAAATTGTTACGAAATGAAAATGTAATCATCGAAAAAGACACAGAGAGATTGGCGCTTATCGGTGTCGAAAACTGGAGCAAGAACACCCGTTTCCCACGCTATGGCGACATCATCAAAGCCAGCAAAGGCATCGGAAATGTTGGTGGAAAGATACTGTTGTCGCACGACCCAAGCCATTGGAAAGTCATAGTAACCGAAAAACATAAAGATATCGATCTGATGCTGGCCGGCCATACCCACGGTTTTCAATTTGGGATTGAGATACCCGGTATAAAATGGAGTCCGGCACAATACTTATACGAACAATGGGCCGGAATGTATGTTAATGAAGATACCGACCAGCAGCTTTATGTGAACAGGGGTCTGGGCTCAATCGGTTATCCCGGACGAATCGGTATTTTGCCTGAAATTACATTATTGACTATAAATGCCTAGTATTATGAAGAGTACATTTAATTATTTGTTAGCGTTGAGCTTGCTTTTAAGCTTCACGGCATGTGTTTCTCCTTCAGCTAATGAAAAAGAAAATGCCGCAAAGAAAGAAACAGTAGCTAAAAATATAATCTTTATGATTGGCGACGGCATGAGTTACCCTCAAATTCAGGCTGCTGAAACGGCTCTAAACAAACGACTTGTGATGAGTTCATTGCCTGTGACAGGAAATATCACAACTTATTCTGCTGATAAATTAATCACCGATTCGGGCGCAGGCGGAACGGCTTTGGCTACCGGACAAAAAACTAACAACGGAATGATTGGCATGCACGCTGATAGCACAGCTGCTGAAAGTTTGCTCGAAAAACTTGCTGATGCCGGCAAAAAAACCGGTTTAGTTGTGAGTTGCGTCATCACCCACGCCACGCCGGCAGCATTTGTAGCCAAGAATATTAATAGAAATAATTATGAAGCCATTGCTGTCGATTTTGCGGAAACAGACAAGCTCCATTATTTTGTAGGTGGTGGCCGAGATCATTTCCAAAAACGAAAAGATAGCGTCGATTTGCTTCCTAAGATGCAGGAAAAGGGCTGGCAGTTTTTTGATAATATGGAAGCTATTACGCCACAGAGCGAGCGATTTGGCGTGTTTGTTGCCGATGGCCATCCCGCTTCAATGATTGATAGCAGGGGAGATATGCTGCCAAAGGGAACGGCTTTGCTTTTGGAAACAATGTCTGCACATCCGCAGGGGTTTTTCCTGATGGTTGAAGGTTCGCAGATTGACTGGGCAGGCCACGACAACGATTCTGCTTATTTGGTTCAGGAAATGGCCGACTTTGATGCGACAGTTGCAGAAGTACTGGCTTTTGCACAAAATGATGGCGAAACGCTGGTGATTATTACTGCCGACCACGAAACGGGAGGTCTCAGCCTAGTCCGCGGAGCAAACAAAGATTACAATAAAGTACGCTTCAACTTTAGCACCGGACACCACACCAGTCTAACAGTTCCCGTTTATGCTTATGGACCGGGTGCTGAATTATTTTCAGGAGCTTACGACAATACCGATATCTTTGAAAAGGTGTTACAGGCGGCAGGATTGTGATAGAAGAATTTCTGTTAAAGCCTTTCTGAATTACAAAAAAACACTCTTAATATTTTATAGAGCCGGGGCGTGAATGTGAGGTGTCGCCGGATTAGTAGCACCCTGATTTACAGGCTAAAAGTGCAGATAATTGTCAGATTCTACTAAATCTCTATTTTCAAATTACGCGGATTTTAACAAGAAAAATTTATTGATTAAAGGATGTAACAGCGCTTCGGGTACAAGCTGAAATTTTGGTCAAAGCTGCGTAAATGTATTTTTATGAATTAACGCGTTTTTAACACACTTTAGTTTAGATTTCCATATCCACTCCCGATTTATTCTTAATCAAACGATTAAAGTTTAAGTTCAATCCGAAACAGGACTTTTGAACATCCGGATACACTTCAAAACTTTGTCAAATAAAAAATGCCATCATTTCTGATGGCATTTTAAGTGATCCGTCGGAGGCTCGAACTCCGGACCCTCTGCTTAAAAGGCAGATGCTCTACCTGCTGAGCTAACGAATCATCCGTTTTGGAGGTGCAAAAGTAGTAAAAAATCCTTTTAAACAAAGGAAAACTAACTTTTTTTTCAATTATTCTAAACTGCCTTTTGCCTCACGCAAAATAAGTATTTCATTGCCAGTGCAATCCACTATGGTACTGGGCTGATTTCCACCAAAACCTCCATCAATAACAATGTCAACTCTGTCCTTATATTTCTCGTAGATGACCTCAGGATCGGTGGTATATTCCAAAATTTTGTCGTCGTCGAGTATAGAGGTTGTTGCGATAGGGTGTCCCAGCTCTTCAACGATGGTGCTCACAATATTTTCGTCCGGAATTCTGATGCCAATCGTCCTTTTCTTACTCTGAAAGATCTTAGGAACATTATTATTGGCATTCAGGATAAAGGTAAACGGTCCTGGTAAATTTCGCCGCATAAGCTTATACACTTCATTGCTTATCGGGCTTGTAAACTCTGACAGCATACTTAAGTTATGGAAGATAAATGAAAAATGGGCATTTTCTTTCTTGATACCTTTAAGCTGGGCAATCTTATCAAGTGCTTTGCTTCGGTAAATACTTCCGCCCAGGCCATAAACAGTATCGGTCGGAAAAATCACCAGCCCGCCGTCATTGATGCATTCAATAACCATTTTAATGTGACGCGGAGAAGGATTTTCGGGGTAGATTTTTAACAACATAAGCTTGGTATTAATTGAACTGCTAAATTACGAAAAATCCAATAGCTGTATAAACCTTGTTAACTTAGATAAAAAAGGACAAAAAAAGTGGGTAAGCTACTTATATCGCACCGCTCAACCATCTACCCTTGCTTTCTTCCGAACCTGGGGGAATTCGACAGGAGCTGGTCGTATAAGACTTACCCACGTGCAAAAGTACAACGATTTGCCGAATCTGCAAGTAATCATTTATTTTTTTCGTTTGTATTTTTAGTCAAAAGAGCTACATTTGTCGGTCAAACCGGTGCTTTACAGTTATTTTATAATTACAAATAGCCGTTGCATCAAAATTAGTTTAGTGTTTAAGCTTTATTTTCAGGCTTATATAAGATGGAAGAAAGAAAAAGGTATTACAGCATCGGACAGTTTTGGGGAGTTACTTCTGTTTTCGGATTATTCACCGGATTAGTCGTTTTTGTAATTTACTTTTTATTTTCACTGCTTTTTAAGCACCAAATCTCTGTGTTTTACACCATAATCTATCTGCTGCCGCTTGCCGGGATGATAATGGCTGTGCTGCGCCTGC
>Ga0172382_10006659_pt1 | contig 16673 bp, 19 predicted proteins | sample Leawel138RmetaG_FD_122245 | JGI IMG/M metagenome (GOLD analysis project Ga0172382, IMG submission 122245) | Leachate microbial communities from a municipal landfill in Southern Ontario, Canada - Leachate well 138R metaG | ecosystem: Engineered > Solid waste > Landfill > Unclassified | place...
AAGCCAAATAGTTTGGGCTTGATCAATTTAGGCGTAAAGAACTTCAAAGCAGCTGAGCTAAGCCTTAAGGACAATGCAGTATTAGTATATGGCGAAGACCCAATAGGCACAGGAGATTCTGAGGCAGGAAAAGCACTGAAAGAAGCAGACTTCCTTGTAGTATGTGATATGCTGCTTACAGAAACAGCTAAATTGGCAGATGCAGTTCTTCCAATAACAAGCTTTGCAGAAAATGAAGGCACATACACCAACAGCGAAGGAAGAATACAAAAGATTAACAAAGCTATGGAACCAAAGACTGGAAAAGAAAACCTCGATGTGATAAAATCTATATTAGAATCAATCAGATAAGATTCAGCATTTAGGTGCCGGCATCATGATGATGCCGGCATACTTTATATAAGGAGGATTTTGTATGATATACGCATCCTATATGGATTCACCTGTAGGGAGGATATATTTCCAATCATCAGGAAAAGGTCTTACCTATATAAACTTTAGAGAAAATGATAAGCCTATCGAAGATCATGAGAAAAATGAAGATGAACATATTAAACTCGCTAAGAAGGAGCTAGAGGAGTATTTTGCCGGTAAGATTAAGGCATTCACAGTCAAGCTTGATTTGCAAGGCACCGACTTTCAAAAGAAGGTTTGGGGTAAGCTCCTAGAAATACCATATGGTGAGCTTCGTACTTATGCCGAAGTTGCAGAAGCTTTGGGAGGAAAAAGATATAGCCGCGCAGTTGGTACAGCCAACAAAGCAAACCCTATTCCTATAATTGTACCGTGCCATAGAGTTATAAGGATGGGAAGGAGGATTTCCAACTATTCAGGTGGTCTTGATGTGCAAAGAAAGCTGTTTGAAGTAGAAGGCATAAGCTATGGTGATATTACATATATTAAAAAGCATCAATAAGTATGCTTGTATACCTTCCATAATTTTGCTCACCTTGACACCAATATAGATAAGTAGTATTCTATACTTGAATTTAATATGATATTGTCCGCTAGGGGAGCTTATGCTGAGAGAGTGGTTTAGGCCACTGACCCTTGGAACCTGTGTAGTTAATTCTAACGAAGGAAAGCGGTTTCGGTTAAGTAAATTTTTCATGGCCGCAACGCTTGTTGCGGTTATTTATTTTTGACCGTCTCCTCCATGGACATATCAAAAAAAGGAGGAATATTCATGAATTATTTTACCCAAATCTTAAATGAGCTAAAGGAGCTTAAAGGAGCTACAATCCTGATACTTCTTGCTCTTGTTGGCATATCAATTCTTCTGGCTTATGCAGGGAAGAACAAGAAAACCAGCACTAAAGTTTTAGTTTACGGTGGGCTTTGTATAGCCATGTCTTTTGTATTATCTTACATCAGGCTTTATCATTGGCCTCAGGGTGGTTCCATAACTCCCGGAAGCATGCTGCCTATGTTCATATTTGCATTTATTTTTGGACCTAGGGCAGGACTCATAGCCGGTACTGCTTACGGATTTTTGCAATTTATTCAAGACCCATATGTAGTGCACTGGGCACAGGTACTTCTTGATTATCCTATAGCTTTTGCAGCTATGGGTTTGGCAGGATTGAACAGAAGACATCTCCCTGCAAGCGTATTGATAGGAGGCTTTGGCAGATTTATGGCTCATTTTATATCTGGATTTGTATTTTTCGGCATGTATGCACCAGAAGGCATGAATCCCATATGGTACTCTCTTACAGTCAACCTTACACTTATGGGTACAGAAACAGCAATATGCCTTGCAATATCATTGATACCACAATTCAGAAGTGCCATAGAAAAACTGAAGAATAATGCGATAGTATAAGAGAGCCGATTGGCTCTCTTTTTGTACCCAAAATATATTGGAATTACGCATTAATCTGTTATAATGATAATAATCTAATGTTTGGAGGCAGAGCGAAATGAAGGGCAAAGTAAAATATATGATGTTAGTTATATCTATTTCTTTTATTGTTGCAGGTATTTATAGGGGCGAAGTGGCAGAAGTTCTTAAAAAAGCCATAAATATTTGCTTGGAGTGCATAGGAATTGGCTAATTTAAAGAGAAAAATAGTTCAGATAGCTTCAACTATCTTAGGAAATGGATACTTTGAAGGCTTTGCCAAAGGAACCATATATAGAGGCAAACTCAAATCGGTTTGTTTCCCGGGGCTCAATTGCTACTCTTGCCCAGGGGCTTATACTTCCTGTCCAATAGGTTCACTTCAGTCTGTGGCTGCAGGACTTAAGCATCAGATTTCATTATATGTTATAGGATTTTTGATGCTCATTGGTACTATCGGAGGAAGGTTTGTATGCGGCTGGCTATGCCCTTTTGGTTTTTTTCAAGAGCTTCTATATAAGATACCTTCCAAGAAGTTCAGAATGCCTAAATTCTTAAATGCATTTAAATATTTTTTCCTTGCAGTATTTGTACTGCTATTACCGGCTTTATTTACCAATGAAGTAGGAATTGGGCTGCCTTATTTTTGCAAATACATTTGCCCTGCAGGCACACTGGAGGCAGGCATACCCTTAACCATAAGCAATATAGCCCTAAGGGGTGCTATAGGCATCCTATATTATTGGAAGCTTATACTTCTTGGTGTTACAATTATTCTGTCAATACTGATTTCACGACCATTTTGTAGAGCAGTATGCCCACTAGGAGCCATATATTCATTATTTAATCCTATAAGTTTTTACAAGATGAATGTGGACTCGAAAAAATGTATAAAATGTGATATATGCAATAAAAACTGTCCTGTAGACATTAAGATTTATGAAAACGCCAATAATCCTGAATGTGTGAGATGTGGAAAATGTGTTGAAAAATGCCCTACAAAAGCCATAGAATCAGGATTTAATGTAAATGATAGGAGGATGAATAATGAGAAAACCTTTAATAATAATTGCAGCGTTAATAATCGCAATTAATCTATCTGCTTGTGGTAACAAGACTGTAGAGGAGAAACCACAGCAAGAAACTAAAGAACCGGCTAAACCTGATGTAGAAGCAGCAAACCCAGATAATCAAGCTAATGCTGGTGATAAACAACCTGAGACTTCAGAAAAAAGCCCCGGGGAATATGAAGGTGCTTTCAAGATACCTGATTTTACTTCTCAGAATCTAGACGGAAATGAGGTTACTAATCAATTTATTGCTGATAATAAGCTGACTATTGTAAATGTCTGGACTACAACCTGACCCTCCTGTATAACAGAAATTCCTGCGTTGCAGGAAATAGAAGATAAGTATTCTGATAAAGGTGTCAAGGTTCTTGCTATACTTGCAGATAACGAAATAGAAAATGGGAAGAAAATATTAGGCCAAAAAGGTGGTAAATATACCAATATTCTTCCAACAGAAAGTCTTATAGATGGTTTTTTAGATCAGATTATGTACGTGCCAACCACATTAATTGTAAACAGCAAGGGAGAAATGATAGGAGAAATAATAGCTGGAGCCCGCTCCACAAAAGAATTTTCTAAGCTCATTGATGATGCTTTAAATAAATAATATTTTAGACTTAACAAGGGGAGGCATGCCAATGTATGAAAGCATAGAAAAAGAGATAATGATTGAAAAACACTTTGGATGTTCCATAAATGATATAGCAAGAAATGTTATAATAAGTCCCGTGTGGCCTTTGTCAGGTTTTATGGAAAGGGCAGAGAGCATAGTAAAGGAATTTAAGGGCTGGTACAAGGGGGTCACTCTAATTTACAAGGAGAAGCCTATAACTGTGATAAGCAGTGGTATTGGTGCTCCAATGACAGGGGATTGTGTGATAGCATTAGGATACTCTGATTGTAAAAATATATTTTTTTCAGGCTCTGCCGGAGCCATAAATAATAAACTCAATTTTGGAGATATTTTGATATGCAGCAATGCAGTCATTGGAGAGGGGTTTTCCAGATATCATATGGAGGACTTACAAAAGGACTGCTTTGGCCAAACTGCATTAGGCTGCGAAGAATTAGCTCAGGCACTATTTCAGCAATCCGTGCCAATTGCTCATTCTTTGGGGGTGGCAGTACATAGAGGCAAAATATTTTCTACAGATTCCATATTGGGAGAAAATAAAAAGAGCTTTAATTTCATGATTCAAAAAGGTTGTGACGGGGTTGAAATGGAGGTTTCTGCTGTTTTTACAGCAGCTGAAGCCATAGGTCGTAATGCCGCTGCACTTATTACAATAAGTGACCTGCCACTGAAACATAGAAGCCTTTTTCATGGAACGGAAGAAGATGACGAAAAATGTTATAAAAATACTGCAAAAATGCTCCCAAGAATTTTGTTGGAAGCGGCTGCATTAAATGATATGTAAGGAGGAAATAATTTTGAAGTTTATTCGATTTAATAAAGATGGTTTCATCAGCTATGGCCTGTTAGAGGGAGAGAAAGTTAAAGTAATCAAAGGTGACATATTCGAATATTACGAAATTACCAATGCATTTTATGATATCACAGAAATAGATTTTCTGACTCCTTGCACGCCTTCAAAAATAGTCTGTGTTGGTCTTAATTATAAATCACATGCTCTAGAGTTGAATATGAGTTTACCTCAAGAACCGGTAATATTCTTGAAACCGCCTACAGCAGCATTACCTCATAGGGGAGAGATAATAAAGCCTGAAATGTCCCAAAGAGTTGATTATGAAGCCGAATTAGCCTTAGTAATCGGAAGACCTGCCAAAAATATTAAGCCGGAGGAAGCTTATGATTACATACTAGGTGTAACTTGTTTTAATGATGTGACTGCAAGAGATCTTCAAAATAAGGATGGGCAGTGGACGAGGGCTAAATCCTTTGATACTTTTGCTCCTTTTGGTCCATGTATAGCAACAGATTTAGACTATGATAATTTGACATTAGAGCTCTTATTAAACGGAGAAACAAAGCAGAAATCCAATACCTCGGATTTTATTTTCAACGTAAGTGAAATTGTAAGCTTTATTAGCAATGTAATGCTTCTTAATCCAGGAGATGTGATTGCAACTGGGACTCCTTCGGGTATAGGTCCCATGAATGCAGGTGATATAGTTCAGGTAAAAATTCAAGATATTGGAGTTCTTAAAAATTATGTGCTCTAATATGTACTATTAAGCTATAAGAATTTATGTAAAAATTAAAAGAATATGATATAATAATGCTGTATTTATAACTATTAGGGGAGAGTATTTGCGATGAGTGCCTTGGCGTCTAGCAGTATAAAAACTTTTGCCGATAGTATATCCCAATTGTATAAGGTGTTTTTTAAGCGGTATCCGATTTTCAAGCTATTAATTGCGAATATATTATTTCATGGCTCAGGAAACTTTGGATTATCACTTATGGAAGAAGACATGGTATTGGGTCAATATACTATATATACAACCAATGAGGGTAATATTGTAAAAGATGGACTGGATAGCAAAATAAGCGTTGGTTTTAAAGTTCAAAAATCCATATTTGATGATGTGCTAATCAATAAAGATTTATATGCATCTAAGCCTTTTAAACTATTTAAGTTTATCCCCAGTCTGATGTCTTCCGTATATATTAATAAGGGATCTCCTGTAGGTGATTACTTAAAAGGCGGTAAGATAATATTGAGGCAGGGCAATGAAAAAGATATATTTTATCTTCATAATTGGTACAATGATGAAGAGCTTAATAAACTTGCCGGCTGGACCGAAGGAAAGCTTGGAACAAGTCAGCTGAGGTTAAATCTATCAAAAGGCTTTGGATATGATCCCATGAACCTTGTTATACAGACCATTGATGGAAATAAACCAATAGGCACAATTCAATTATATGACTTCAGTGAGATTGATCAAAACTGTAAGCTTGGAATAAGAATTGGAGATAGGGATTACTGGAGCAAAGGCTATGGAGAAGATGCAATAAAAACACTGCTCCATTATGCTTTTTATGATTTGGATATATTTAGAGTATCTTTAAAGCTCTATGAGTATAATGAAAGAGCTTCTAAGTGTTATGTTAAATGTGGATTTAAATATGAAGGCAGAACAAGAAAATCTGCTTTTATAGATGGCAACTTTTATGATGAAATCATAATGGGAGCATTAAAGAGTGAATTCATAAGTGAACATATAAGATAAAATTCAGGCCTTTATAGGGCCTGAATTTTTCACTTCCTCATGTCCATCATATCTTGAATCATGTCATTAATTCTAAAGAAGGCATTTCTGCCAGTTCTACTGATCCTTTTCCTTACTTTGCCGCTAAAAATAGGCAAAAGCATTAATCCGCCTAATGCGCTCATGGTTCCCATTCTCATCATACTGCGTCTTCTTTGCAACATAAAAGTCACTTCCTTTCAGAATTCAATCTGATGTGTTCAATATTTAGCTTGCGTTTTTTTAATACAAATAAAACATGAAAATTGTAGAATTTTTTTGATTATCTCAGTGAATAGCGAGTGTTTGCTAAAAATAGGAGGATTATAGTTTTTTTTATAGAATTATAGTTAAATTACATATTTTTGTGTTAAAGCCAAATTAAAATATGAATTAGGGTGATATCATGGACAAAAAAGAATTTTATTTTTCCCTCGACATAGGAACCAGAACCGTGGTTGGGATAGTCGGTGTTTTTCGTGGAGAAGTTTTCAAAATAATAGACTTTGAAGTTGAAGAGCATAAAAAAAGAGCAATGTATGATGGACAAATCCATGACATTAATTTGGTTAGGGATGCTGTAGTAAATGTTAAAGAAAAACTTGAAAAGAGGTTGAATACCAAGCTAGAGAGAGTTTCTATAGCTGCAGCCGGCAGAAGCTTGAAAACATGCAGAGTAGGAGTATCTAGGGAGGTGGATCCATATACATATATTGACGATAGTATAATAGCCAGCCTTGAAATTGAGACTATACAAAAAGCAAAACAAGAAATGGTGAACCTCAATTCCAATGGTGATGATGAATATTATTGCGTGGGATATGCGGTTACCAACTATCTTTTAAATGGTGCAATAATAGGTAAACTTCAAGGGCATAGGGGAAACAGCATAGGCGTTGAAGTTATTGCAACTTTTTTGCCGAGGATTGTTATAGATAGCCTTCAAACCGTGATAAAGCTATCCGGTTTATCCATATACAGCATGACGTTGGAACCCATTGCGGCTATGAATGTAGCTATCCAAGAAAGCTTTAAACTGCTCAATATAGCTTTGGTAGATGTGGGAGCAGGTACATCAGATATTGCACTAACGAAGAATGGAACAATATTCGCTTTTGCTATGGTTCCTACTGCAGGTGATGAAATTACAGATAGAATTGCGGAAGCTTATTTATTGGATTTTGATACAGCAGAGAAAGTAAAACTAAGCCTTGCCAAAAAGACTACAATAAAATTCAAGGATATTATGGGCACTAAGCATCAGGTAAGTGCAGATGAAATAATGAAAGCTGCTGAGATAGCAGTAAAAAACTTGGCTTCGGAAATAAGTGAAAAAATAATAGAGTACAATGGTAAATCACCTAGTGCTGTATTTCTTATAGGAGGAGGAAGCTGTATACCCAATTTGCCAGAGTGCATTGCGGAGAGCCTTGGGCTGCCTAAAGATAGGATAGGTGTGCGAAAAACTGATATTATAAAAGACGTTGAATTCGACAACAAAAAAATTATAGGTCCGGAATTTATCACTCCTATTGGCATTGGAGCATCAGCCAGAAATATCAAGCAAAGTGATTATATTAATATAGTAGTTAATGATAAACCAGTTAAGCTACTAAATACAAACAAACTTACTATAGCTGATGTTTTAATATTTATTGGTTTTAATCCCAGGCTTTTGATAGGTCATAGAGGAAGCGATTTATCCTATATGTTAAATGGAGAAGAGATGATAATTAAAGGCAGAATGGGAGAGTCTGCTGCTATTTTTATTAATGATGTGACAAGCAGCCTTAACGCAAGCATATCAAATGGGGATATAATAAGGATTGAAAATGGAATATCAGGAGAAAATGCAGAAATACTGTTAGGCGAAGCTTTAAAAAGCATAGCAAAAAAAACTGTAACCATAAATGGACAAGAATATGATTTGAAAGCTTCAATAACTGTAAATGGGAAAATACAAAATGAGGACTATCGATTGAGGGACGGAGATAATATAAAAGTGAGATATACAGATACTATCGGAGAAATCCTTGAGGAACTAAGAATCCCAAAAGATACTTTCTCTATTTTTATAAATGGAGAAAACGCAAGCACTAATAATAAAATTAGAGATGGAGATAGGATAGATATGAAAGTAAAATAGGTATAATTTTTTGGACTAAAATAGAATATATATAATGCAGAAGTTATATCATAGATGTATAAATGAGGAGTGGCTTTGATTTGGATAGGGGTTTCAAAGGAATGATCATTCTATTAATTCTCTTAATTATAGCTTTGATATTTGGTTCTGCAGTTCTTTTTTTAACAGGAGAGAAAATTGCGCCCAATATATCTATAGAAGGCTTAATTGTTGGAAGAATGACTAGAGAAGAAGCTATGGTTGAGCTTAAGGATACTTTTGAGAATAATCTTAATGAGACATACTTGCCTTTGAAACATGGAGAAAAGCTATGGCAGCTAAAATACCAGGATATAAATTATAGCTATGATTATGAAAAAGCTGTTGCAGAGGCATACAAAATGACAAGGCAAGGTAATATATTCAAAAGATATGTAGATTCCATTAATGTAAGACTCAACAAAAAGGAAGTGCCCCTTGGATTTAGCTATGAAAAAGATGACATAGTAAAATTAGTGAATAGCATTTCTAAAGAAATAAATAAGGAGCCAATAGATGCAACTATTAGATTGGTTTCCGGAAAATTTCAGATAACTGATGAAAAATCTGGTAGCAAACTAAATGAAAAAAAAGCTGTAGAAATGATAGATGCAAGCATCAATCATAAGAGTATAGCTGCAATAGAATTGCCTGTTGAAGTTATTGATGCAGATATTATGAGGACTGATCTAGCTAGAATTACGGATAAGCTTGGAGAATACTACACCACCTTCAATGCAGGCAACCAGTCAAGATCATATAATATAAAGCTCGCAACAAAGAGTGTCACAGATGTTTTAGTCAGACCGGGTGGTACTTTTTCACTAAACAAAACCATAGGTCCGAGGCTATCTAAATTTGGATATAAAACGGCAAAGGTTCTAATAAATAATGAATATGTAGATGGTATAGGAGGAGGTATATGTCAAGTATCGTCAACCCTATATAATGCGGCATTGTTGTCTAATTTAAAAATAGTTGAAAGAAAGAATCATTCTTTACCATCTAGTTATATAAGCATGGGGAGAGATGCTACTATTTCAGGTGATCACATTGACTTCAAATTCATGAACAATACAAAATACCCCCTATATATCTATGGTGAAGTAAAAGGGAATCAGGTTAGATTTAGTATTTATGGAAAGAATGAAGCCCACGGAAGGCAAGTTAAGATTAAGACGGAAGTGATAAAAAGGATTGAACCAAAAATAAAAATAATAGAAGATAGAACCTTGTCTGTTGGTACAAAAGTAGTCCAAAAGAAAGCAATACCAGGATATGTGGTAAAAAGCTACAGAGTTCTTGTGGAGAATGGCAAAGAAATTTTGGTAGAGCCACTATATACAGATACTTACAAAGTATCTGATGGAATTACACGAATAGGAACAAAGCCACTAGTAATTCAAGAAGAGAATATAATACAAGAAGAAAATATTATGCAAGAGGGAATTGGCACAAATTGATAATTAATATTTCAAAGAGGTATAAAAGATGAAAAATATTTACTACACGAAAGACATTAAATGTCCGATATGTTTATTAGAATTTTCTACTACTAAAGTAAGGATGAGTGCTGTAAAGGTTGAAGGCAAAGATGAAGATTTTTGTGTGTATTATAAAGATCATAATCCTATTTATTATGATATATTTATCTGCCCAAGTTGCGGGTATGCGTCCTCGGAAAACTCCTTTAATAAATTAGAGGATAGAGAGAAAGAGATATTAATAAAGGCTTTTTTCAATAGAGAGATAGGAAGGAATTTTTGTGGAATCAGAAGCCATACAGATGCACTGGACAGCTACAAAATTGCGCTTTATACTGCAAGCTTGATAGGCGCAAGAAAAAGCAACATGGCAGGTTTGGCGTTAAAGACTGCATGGCTATATAGATATACAGAGGACGAAAAGGAAAAGGATTTTTTAAAAATGGCATTGGACTTTTATCTGGAAGCCTATGATAAAGAGAGTTTTCCTGTAAATAATATGGACGAGCATACGGTGATTTACTTGATTGGAGAGTTATCAAGACGGTTAGAACTGTATGAGGAATCTATCAATTGGTTTAATAGGCTTGTCAGCCATCCAGATGGGGGCTCCAATATAAGAATACAAAAAATGGCCAGGGAGCAATGGCGTGTGGTTAGGGGGATAATGAAGAAAATTTAATAATTTCTTCACATATATTTCATTGAATATTTAGAACATTCCATTTACTATTGATATATATTCATAATTGGGGGCGAAGAAATTGATAGATTCGAGTAATTTTGCCTCGAAGATAGTTGACAACATAGGAATGGCCTTTGTAGGAAAGAGAACTAACATCGAAAAAATAATAGTAGCTGTGTTGAGTGGTGGACATGTTCTAATAGAAGATGTGCCTGGCGTTGGGAAAACAACCTTGATACAAGCCGTGGCGAAATCCTTTGGCTGCAGCTTTAAAAGGATTCAGTTTACTCCAGATCTGCTTCCTTCAGATATAACGGGAATAACCATATATAATACAAAAACCGGAAACTTTGAATTCAAAGAAGGCCCTGTTATGGCAAATATAATACTGGCTGATGAAATAAACAGAAGCTCTCCCAAAACACAATCCAGCCTTTTAGAAGCAATGCAGGAAGGTCAAATAACAGTTGATGGAGTCAGCTATCTTCTCCCTCAACCCTTTATTGTACTTGCAACTCAAAATCCCATAGAATATGAAGGTACATTTCCCTTGCCGGAAGCTCAGCTAGATCGCTTTGCCATGAAAATCAAGATTGGTTATCCTGACTTTATTGAGGAAAAAAACATATTGAGGCTACAGGGAAAATCCTCAGATAAAATTAAAAGTATTATTACTGCAGAAGAGGTAATATTGCTGAGAGAAGAGATCAAGAAGATACATATAGAGGATTCACTGGAGGATTATATTATTTCAATAGTTCAAGCAACTAGGAATCACCCTGATATCTATTTAGGTTGCAGCCCAAGAGGAAGTCTGGCTTTGCTAAATGCATGTCGTGGTCTTGCCTTTATCAAGGGTAGGGATTATGTGTTGCCGGATGATATAAAAGAATTAGCCCACGTGGTTCTAAACCATAGAATCATAGTAAAGCCAGATGCTAGAATGAAGGGTAAGACCAGCAGTGACTTAATATCTTCTATATTAAGCTCTATTAGAGTGCCTCTGGTGAAGAAAAATGGATAGAATAAATGTTGGTACATTCATAATACTCATATCTGTATTTCTCTCCGCTTTATTAATCGGAGGGACTTTTTTCTATGGTATATTCATTTTTGTGTTTTTTCTTTTGATATTTTCATACTACACAGGAATAAAAGCATATAAATCCATGGAATGCCTTATTTGGAAGGTCAGTGAAAAGGTTACCACAGGAACTGCCATAGATTATAACGTGGAAATATATAACTCTTCGATGTTCCCTATACCATATTTAGAGGTTTACATCAAATTGCCAAAAAGGTTGACAGGAGAAACTGAAAAGCTGACTGTAAGAGCCTTAGCTCCTGGGGGTAAGACCAAGTTGACCAGCCATTTAGTATGCCAACACAAAGGAATATATGATTTAGGCATAGTGGAAGTTATTTATTGTGATCCATTCTTTATATTCGGGTGGAAAAAACAATTCAATCATAATATTAATTTAACAGTGTATCCAAGGGTTTATCCTATAGAGAATATAGATATACCAGCTAATCAACTTTTCGGAACCCTATCAAAAACCAACACTGCTTTTGAAGATTTTACAAGTATCAAGGACATAAGAAAATATCAATATGGAGATAGTTTCAAAAAAATTCATTGGAAAGTTTCTGCACACAAGGGGGAACTGCATGTGAAAAATCTTGATATGAATGCTTCTACTCATATGCATTTATTTCTTGATTTATTTGAAGGAAATTACAAAAATGATGGATGGGAAGATATTGAAGAAAAGGCGGCGGAATGGACAGCCTCTCTCATAAACTACTCCATGTCAAAAGGAATCGGCATAAATTTCTATGCAATGGGTCAAGAATATATAAATTTGTCGGATAAAGAAGCAGGAGGTTTTGAAACTTATATGGACGTCCTGTCAAGCCTTCACCCACAAGGAACAATAAGCGTATCCCAATTGATTTACAAAGAAGCCCAAAAATTAAACAGCGGCGTTACTATAATTGTCATCACACCGAAAGTGGATAGTGATTTGATTGAGATGGCAACTCAGTTGAGGTATAAAGGATTTGAAGTTATTATTTCTGAAATCAATGATAGCATTAGTAACTTTAGTATTCACATTGATGAGGTGCTAGGCAAAATTGTGAGGGATAGATATGCATAAGTATGATTTTAAAGATAGGATTTTTAGGTCTTTATTATTATTTATGATAGTTTTCTCGCTTTCTATGGCGATAAAAGATTATTTTAGTATTGAAATTAGTCTTGGAAGCCTGGCTTTATATGATGTGGCTTTGATTTTTATGGTTACATTGATATATTGTTTTCCCTGGATTTTTGGAGGAGGGGTCATTATTTCCATAATTGCAGCTATATATATGAAATACTATTATAGCCAGGTCTTTGATAAAACATCTAGGGATATTTATCTTTTTCTTCAATGGCTGCCCGGCTATATATCGGGCTATGCTGCATTCTTGGAGGAATATGATCTTCCGCTCCTATTTGTTATTCTGGCTTTTTCCATCGCATTATTAGCAATTCTTGTTTTTTCAAAGATAAATAAGCTTATAATTACCGCCATCGGTATTATAGTTTTTTCTTTTTTCTGGTTTACATATGTTGAAAAGGCGCATTTATATCTCATGATTTATCTTTTTTCATCTTTGATTCTGTATTCCTATAGCCTATGGGAGAAAAAGAAAGAAGTATGGGAGAGTAGAGATATCAACGTATCTATAAGTTTTTATAAGAACTGGGCAGGAAGCGCAATATTGCTTATAGGCTTCTCAATCATGTTTATGCTGATGCTTCCATTAAACATAAGACCGCTAAGAGTAACAGCGCTCAATGATTTCATGATGCAAAAATTTCCCTTTATTCAGCAATGGAGAAACAACTCAGATGAAAACTATGGTTATAGTTTCAGATTTAGTTTATCTAATGCAATATATAAAGGAAAAAGACTTGGAGGACCTATAAGCTTTAGTGGAAGCCCCATGTTATCCTTGAGAGGAAGTCTAAGAAGTAATTTATACTTGCGGGGCAGTGTTTATGATAAATATTCCGGTTTTAATTGGAGCAAGTCCAGGAAATCTTCGAAAATATATGATAAGGATACCAAAATAGGTATACTGCCTGAAACAAAGTTTAATGAGTTGGAAATAGAAATAAAGCCGAAAATGTTGGCAGCGTCTACATTGTTCAATTCTTTATATCCTATAGAGATAGAATATAGGGAGAATAAGGTTTTTATAAATGATGATTTAGAGATTTATACGAAGAATGTAATTAATAGTGATTCAGTCTATCGGATAAAGAGTAAGATCCCTATAATATCAGAAGATATGCTTAGGCTTGGCAAACCAGACGATGATGAGAGTATTAATAAGCTCTATCTCAAGCTGCCTCACAACATTCCTGATAGAGTATATAATCTGGTAGAGGAGCTCTCAAAGGGCAAGAGCAGCCCTTATGATATAGCAAAATCTATAGAGGATTATTTGAGGAATAATTATTCATATACTTTAGAGCCTGAAAAACCCCCAGAGGGCACGGATTTCGTTGATTATTTTCTTTTTGAGAAAAAAGAAGGATATTGCACTTATTATGCCTCTTCAATGACTATCATGCTGAGATTGGCAGGCATACCTTCCAGATATGTGGAAGGATTTATTGTGAAGTCGGAGGGACAAGGGACAAAAACATATAATTTGACAGATAGAAACTCTCATGCCTGGGTAGAAGCCTATTTGGGTGAATATGGCTGGGTAACCTTTGAACCTACCTCAGCATATGAAGAGGTACAATCTTGGAGTTTATGGGAAGATGAGAGTACAGATGCATCATCTCAAAATAATATCGATAACTTTCCTTCTTTTTCTGAAGCCGCTTCCAGTGGCTCTGACAGGCGAAAGGAACTACTAGAAGAAGATATATATAGCGATGGAGATGCAACAATTAAAGTCAATATCAAAGGCGCATTTGTTAAGCTTGTAACTTTCATATTCACAATGCTTGTTTTATTAAGAATATTTTATGGCTTCATTAGAATCAATATATTGAAGCTCATAATAATGAAAAACCAAAGAATATTCGCTAATATATATATAAAACAAGTTATATGGATGATAAATAAAATAGAGAAGAGACGAGATGATAGCGAAACATTCAGAGAGTTCTTAAAGCGCATTTGTTATTCTTTGGATATGACTGGTGATGATTATGAACATATTGTATCGATTATTGAGAGAATAATATATGGAAATAAGATTGTATCTGCTGAGGATACTCATGTCGTGAGGAAGTTTTCAGAAAGTCTGAGAGAGAGTATTAAGATAAAGCAGGGAATGCTAAAATATATAACGAATTTTTATCTTGGAAAGCTATAAAAATAATTTGTGCTTTGATATATGCTGTGATATAATATTTTCTGTTAGCGCGAGTGACGGAATTGGCATACGTATACGATTCAGGTTCGTAGTTTTGTGGGTTCAACTCCCATCTCGCGCACCATAATGAAAGCGAATCACTCATAGGAGTGATTTTTTGTATAGGCGAATGAATAGCTCGGGAGTTGAACGGGCGGAAAAGAAAATGCGCCCTTTGGAAGCATTTTCCCGGCCAGGCGTGATAGCGAGCCAAAGCGAGCGGAGCAACTCCCATCTCGCGCACCAATATTGATTTTTATAGAGTTAGAGCAATTTTAAGTATAAAACAGAACCAAATAGGCGACTACGATTTTTAGAGTAAAAATAGCCAAATCGTAGATGCCTTTTTTAATGTTTTTGATGTATTTCACTTAAATTAATATAATACATTTCTATCCCTATTGTGTTTGATTATATTATCTAAAAATGGGAATCATTATAACTATGAGTTGTTGCATATACTATTTTGAGGTGGTATAATATGGACAAGAAGAAAAGAGAGAAAAAAGTTTTTATAAATGAGGAGGGGATAAAGATGGAAGCCTTATTTGTTAATACTAAACAAAGCAAATTATCAGATATAAAAGCAAGAGCGGTTGCAAGAAAACAAAGAGACGATTTAAGGCATACTCCTAATATTTCCGATATTAATACAGCTAATAAAAATGCAAAAGAGTTAAATTTGCATCAATTAGAAGTAATTAAAAGAAAATGAGGATTAAAGAATGAATTTTAGGCGTGGGGAAATTTATTATATAAAGTTTCCATATACATTTGATATAAATTATCCTCAAGGTAAAAATAAATTTGTTTTAGTGCTTCAAGAAGGTTCTATATTTGATCAATATGATGCAGTTACAGTTTTATTAATTACTTCGGATGTAGAGTCAAAGGATTATGAAACAAATGTAATTGTAGAAAAAGGCTGTACAAAAATGCATGAGGAATCATATGTTATTTGTGCTCAACCATATACTATTTTGAAATCTTTATTTAATACAAAAGGGGTATGGTGTGCAGGACAATTGAGTGCAGAAAAAATGGATGAGGTTGATGAAGCTTTATATATAGGTTTATGCATGGGGTTACAAAATGAATAGAAAAATGAAGAATATTTAGAACAAACGGGTATAGAAAAGTAAAAATTTAAATATAATAATAAATCTCTCTGATTAATTTCAGAGGGATTTATTATTATGTAGGAACTTGTACTGTAATAACTAGTTTGCTAGGTGGTCATAGTGTGAGGCTATTTTATAATCTAATTTGAAAAGACGATTGGTGCAGATTTATAAAATTTGTAAAAACCTGTAATGTATTATAAAATAAATGATAGTGTGGTTGTACAATTCAGGAGGTGAAATTCTTGAACAAAAAGGAAATGTCTGAAAGAGACATATGCACCAAATATATTACCCCAGCATTGATTAGCTCTGGTTGGGATTTACATAAGCAAATTAGAGAAGAAGTTACTTTTACTGATGGCAGGATAATTGTAAGAAAGAAATTGGTATCAAGAGGAGAAAAGAAAAGAGCCGACTATATACTTTACTATAAAGCAAATATACCTATTGCAATTATTGAAGCCAAGGATAACAATCATACAATCGGTGCTGGTATGCAACAAGCATTAAGCTATGGTGAGATACTGGATATACCTTTTATCTATTCCAGCAATGGAGATGGCTTTTTAGAGCATGACAGGACTGTAACAGATGGAGTAATTGAAAAAGAATTACCTCTAAATCAATTTCCATCACCGGAAGAACTATGGAAAAGATACAAA
>Ga0172382_10006660_pt1 | contig 16672 bp, 10 predicted proteins | sample Leawel138RmetaG_FD_122245 | JGI IMG/M metagenome (GOLD analysis project Ga0172382, IMG submission 122245) | Leachate microbial communities from a municipal landfill in Southern Ontario, Canada - Leachate well 138R metaG | ecosystem: Engineered > Solid waste > Landfill > Unclassified | place...
CAGGGTAACTATCCCAATCCTTTCAATCCGGAGACCACTATTCGCTACAGTGTAAAAGAAACAGTACCCGTCAGCATTGAGGTTTATAATCTCAAGGGACAGCTGGTTCGTACCTTAGTGAATGAGGTCAAGACAGCAGGTAACTACTCAGTAGTCTGGAACGGAAGAGATAGTCATAATCAGCCTGTATCCAGTGGAGTCTATTTCTATAAGATGAATGCTGGTAAATACAGCAACACTAAGAAAATGATTATGATGAAATAAATTCTAATAGACATACCAATACCTTAATGTAACAAAAGAAGATAAGGGCACTTTGATAATATCGTGCCCTTATTTTGTTTAACTATTATAAGGCAGGATGGACGAATATATTATAAGAATATGTGCTAATATTTTATTATGGAATAGTTTTTACTTTTGCCTTTGTAAAAGTATCATATAGTTTAAAGACTCAATATAACTAAAAGGAACCAATTATAAATAAATATAAGACTATTCATTACTGACAATATCAACCTATCATAAACCATACAAATTTATAAGGTAAATTAGTAAAATAATTAGAACCTGAATTATAGAAAATTAAGTTGTTTTGATATTGAATAGTAAAAGAAGATGATGTTTTAAAGAGTAAAAAGGGACTTGACAAGCAAAGGCATAAAAAAAATAATAATTTAATGAGGAAAAATAAAAGAAATATAATGACCAAAAGAGAGCAAAGTCTTGCAAAACTTAAGTCGTATATTAGAGAAAAGCATCTTTTTTCTGCAGAAGCTAAGTTATTACTTGGAGTCTCCGGTGGTTCGGATTCTGTTGCCTTATTATATCTTTTCTCGTTATTAAGATCAGAAATAGATATTACTATTTTAGCGGTTCATATTAATCATCAACTAAGGGGAGAGGAAAGCGAAGCTGATGCAGTATTAGTGAGAGATCTTTGTCAGAAATTAGGAGTTCCACTTATAGTACGTAAAATAAATTTAACCGATAGATCAGAGAATCAAGCTCGTAATAAGCGTTTTGAAGCATTTCTTCAGGTCTTGGATGCTTATAGATTTGACTATATTGTAACTGGTCACCATAATAATGATCAGACCGAGACTATGTTATTAAATCTTTTTAGAGGTGCGGGCTTAAGTGGATTAGCAGGTCTTAGGCCTCGTAGTGGTAAAGTTTTGCATCCTTTGCTATGCTTTTCTAAAAAAGAATTGCAGGATTTATTGGTAGAAGCTCAGATACCTTGGAGAGAAGATTCCAGTAATCAAGAGCTTAGTTATCGGCGAAACTGGATTCGGCATCAACTTCTACCTCTTTTGGAGCAAGAGATTAATCCTCAAATCTCAACCAGTTTAGGATCTCAAGCTGAGATTTTTGCTGATGCAGAAGATATGATTTTAAGAAGGATGAAATCCTTGCTAAAAAAAGTTGTTTTAAAAGAGGATAATCGGAAAGTAATTCTCTCTCTTCCAGTATTAAAACATTATAGTAAATTAGAACAGTATTATATATTACGGGAAGTAATTGCAGAAATAAGTGGTAGCAGACGAGATTTTTTTGCTCACAATTTTGAAAATATAAGAAGTCTGTTTGAAACAGATGGTAGTAAAAAGGTGAGCTTGAATAATGGATTAGAAGCATGTAAACAGTATAATGAGTTAATCATAAGGCATTCAGAAGAGCCTTTACTTGTTCCCGAACCAATAGTTGTTGAAGAGGACCGTTCTCGAGTAGTTTGGGGAGATTATAGATTTAGTTTCAAGTTATTGAAAGTGCTTCCTGATCGTTATAGTAAAGATCCCTTAAAGGTATATCTTGACGCAGATAAGATAAAATATCCTTTTGTAATCCGCAGTCGTCAACCTGGTGATAGATTTATGCCGTTTGGTATGCAACAAATGGTTAAATTAAAAGACTTTTTAATAAATTGTAAAGTGCCGAAATTTGAACGGGATTACATCCCAATCTTTGATGATGGAGAAAAGATTTTCTGGGTAACTGGTAAAAGAATAGATCAAAGAGTAGCAATTGATGAAAATAGCACTCGTTTTTTACATATTACTGCAGAAAAGATACTTGATAAGCAGCTTAGGCCTGCTAATCGGGTCAGAACAGGAGAAAAAAGATGAATAAAATGAACTGTGATCTTGCAGCTTTGCTTTTTGATGAATTTCGCATTCAATCCAGGGTGCGAGAGATTGGAATGCAAATTACTCAAGAATATAAAGATAAAGTACCTATTTTGATAGGAATCTTAAAGGGTGGATTTATGTTTCTCGCCGACTTATGCCGGAGCATTTCTATCCCTATTGAATTGGATTTTCTTGCTATATCAAGTTATGGCAAAGAAGCTTCCAGTTCCGGAGTTGTAAAAATAAGGAAAGATATTGATCTTGACATAACTGGACGAGATATCATAATTGTAGAAGATATAGTAGATACAGGTTTATCCATCCAGTATATTAAGGAATATTTGTCTAAACATTCTCCTGCTAGTTTGAAAACTTGTGTGTTATTGGATAAGCCAGCAGCACATAAAATAGATGTAGATTTTGATTATATAGGATTTGAAATAGGAAATGAATTTATTGTGGGGTATGGATTAGATTATAATGAGCAATATCGTAATTTACCTTATTTAGGAATATTGAAGGAAGAATTATATAAATGAAATATATCAGTCTAATACTAATAATATTAATGAGTTATACAGGTTTAGTAGGAGCCAATTCTGTTAATACTCCTGCCCAACCTTTAGATCATACATCTCAAGAAGCGGTGATGCAGGAATTTTCTCAACTATTGAAATGGTTTGTTATTGCTTTGATTATTATATCTGTAATAAGTTTAATACGCATCTTCAGTTTGAGACATAAAATGAAAACGGGAAAAAGAAAACAACCAGCCCAAAAAAGACCATATCAAAATCGCCGTAATGTTAAACCGGGAACTACCAATTCTCAGCGTCAAAATACACCTCCTATGCGTCCTGCTCAGACTCCAATTTCTTTTACCTTCATAATTATTATGGTAATGTTGGGATTAATGCTTCTCTTCAGTTGGTTGGGAAGTAGAGAACAAATAATTGAAGCTAGCTATACAGAGTTTACTGCACAATTAGCTCAGGGCGAAATAAAATCTGTTACTTTCACCGATCAGGATATGATTTATACCACGCTAGCCGGGAAGAAATATCATACTTTATTGCCTCCTTTAGAAGATCCCAATTTAATGCCCCAATTACTAGAAAAAAAGGTGGAGGTAAATACTAAAAAACCTTCTCATTGGGCAAGTATATTATCTTACCTACTTCCATTGGTTCTTATTATACTATTTTGGTGGCTTATGATGCGGGGCGTAAGTAAACAAAATACTCAAGCATTTAGCTTTGGTAAAAGTAAAGCAAGGTTGCATCAGGGAGAGCGCACTGCAGTCACCTTTAAGGATGTAGCAGGAGTAGATGAAGCAAAAGAAGAGTTACAAGAGATAGTGGATTATCTGAAAGAACCTCGCAAGTTCCAGAAATTGGGTGCTCGTATTCCTCGTGGAGTTTTACTTGTAGGACGTCCAGGAACTGGAAAAACTCTTCTCGCTAGGGCAGTAGCCGGAGAAGCAGGGGTTCCTTTTTATAGTATAAGTGGCTCCGACTTTGTAGAAATGTTTGTTGGAGTTGGTGCAGCACGAGTTAGAGATTTATTTGATCAGGCAAAGAAAAATGCTCCCTGTATTACTTTTATTGATGAGATAGATGCAGTTGGAAGACATCGTGGATCAGGATTAGGTGGAGGTCACGATGAACGCGAACAAACGCTCAATCAACTTCTCGTGGAAATGGATGGTTTTGATCCTAATGATTCTGTGATAATAATTGCTGCTACTAACCGTCCCGATATATTGGATCCTGCATTATTGCGTCCTGGCCGTTTTGACCGACAGGTGACAGTAGATCTACCAGATATTAAAGGGAGAACAGAGATTTTAAAGGTCCATACTTCTAAATTACCCCTTGCTCCTGATGTAAATCTGGAAATAATAACCAGAGGAACTCCAGGTTTCAGCGGAGCAGACTTAGCTAACATCGTTAATGAAGCAGCACTTCTTGCAGCTCGTCAGGGTAAACAAAGAATTGAAATGGAAGATTTTGAGGAAGCTAAGGATAAACTAATTTTGGGGAAAGAAAAGAAAAGTAGAGTAATACCAGAGGAAGATAAAAAAATTACAGCTATACACGAAATAGGTCATGTATTGACCTCTGTTTTTCAGGAAAGTACGGAACCTGTGCATAAAGTATCTATTATTCCTCGTGGCTTTTCTGCTGGAGCGACTCATTTTCTCCAGACGGATAGAATGAATTATTCAAGAAAGTATCTGGAAGAAACTATGGCAGAGCTTTTAGGAGGTCGTGCTGCAGAAGAAATCGTGTTTGGGGAATTGACTACCGGTGCTAGTAATGACCTGGAAAGAGTTACAGAGATAGCCAAAAAGATGGTCTGTGTCTGGGGTATGAGTGATGCCTTCGGACCTATGACTATTGGCAGAGATCAGACCGAGGTCTTCCTGGGAAAAGAATTAGTGGAAAGAGATGTTCATAGTAACGAAACAGCACAATTAGTGGATAGTGAAATAAGAGGTTTTATAAATCGTGCTTATGACCGTGCCCTGTATATTTTAAGGAGTCACTTAGATATTCTGAAAAATATGGCTAATGTTCTATTAGAGAAAGAAACTCTGAATACCGATGAAATATTTGAATTTCTATTGGCAGAAGTGGAAGAGGAAGAAAAAGATATTATTATGAAAAAATATCAGAAAGCTAAGGAACTTCGTTTTGAACATAGCGTTAAACCTGTGCAAGTTGAAAATCCAGAGCCCAAAGAAAAAAAGGAAGCCGCAATTCAAACTCCTCCTTCCGAACCTGAAGATTGAATTATAGAAGCTGTTATTGCTTTTGATTTATAGCAAAGTTAGGAGCAAAATGGATAGTTATATCAGTTAAAGATATGAAAAAGCTCAAAGAATTGTTTATCTCCTTGACGGTGCGTAATTATAGACTGTTCTTTTTTGGTCAGCTTATATCTGTTATTGGGACCTGGGTGCAGAGAACTGCTATGACCTGGTATGTCTACAGGTTGACTCATTCTCCTATGCTTCTGGGTGTAGTAGGGTTTTTAAGTATGGTGCCAGCTCTTTTTATCAGTCCATTTGCTGGCGCTTGGACTGATCATTGGAACCGCAAAAGGACTTTAATTGGAACTCAAACTCTTTTTATGCTACAGGCTTTTCTATTGGCTCTGGGGGTATTAACTGGTTATATAAACGAAGATAGATGGTGGCCCTTACTTATTCTCGCATTATGCCAAGGTTGTATTGAGGGTTTTGATGCTCCATTTAGACAGAATTTTGTTTTAGATTTGGTAGAAAAAAGGTCTTTGTTGCCTAATGCTATTGCTACAAATTCGGCTTTGTTCAATTCTGCGAGATTGATTGGACCATCAATTGGTGGAATAATGATAGTATTGGTTGGAGAAGGTATTTGTTTTTTAATTAATGCGCTTAGCTATCTGGCAGTTATAAGTTCTCTAATTGCGATTCGTATCCGATATCAGAAACCACCTAAAAGTAAAGATAATATATTTATAAAGATTAAAGAGGGATGGAGCTATTCTTGGCGTAATCTCCCTATTCGTTGGTTAATAGCTAATCTTGGTGTCTTTATGCTCTTTGCTATGTCTTATACTTCTATTATCCCAGTTTTTGCCAGAGATATTCTTCAAGGGGATGCTAAAACTCAAGGTCTGTTACTAACTTGCGCAGGTGTGGGAGCTTTAGCAAGTGCTTTATATATGGCATCACGAAAAACTATTAAGGGTCTTCCCTGGATCTCTATTATTATGGGATGCATAGGAAGTCTCGGATTGATAGGTTTTGCGCAAAGTGCCAACCTTTGGATAAGTATGTTAATGATGGTCTTTGTTGGAATGGGACTGACCATTCAGATGGCAATTACTAATACATTACTACAGACTATATCATTTCCCAGTATGAGAGGAAGGGTGCTGAGTGTTTATACTATGACCTTAAATTCTATTTCGCCTTTTGGGAGTTTATTAGTTGGTTGGTTAACTCATGAAATAGGTCCTCGCGTTGCCGTAACTTTTTGTGCTAGTATTTGCTTATTATGGTCTTTAAGTAGCCTTAGATTATTACCGAAAGTTTCTCAAAACATTATAAGGATGCTGGTTAAAAATAAAAATACTGAGCTCTATAGGCCCATAATTGTCCCTAATGTATATTCCGGTACAGGATCATGAAAACTTGGGTCTTTTTTGGAGATAAACAATGTGATTATAGAAACTTGATGGCTAATCAAAAGAATTTCTTTGCCGGGGACAGATTGATTTCTGTTACGAATACGGTGATTGCAGAACAGGTAGCTAGTGATAAAGTGTATATTTGTTCAATTAAAGATAATCCTGCTGGTTTTGATTCTCATCCTCAGATCCCTGGAGTTGATGCATTGATTACGGCAATTCCGAATCAATTTCTCTTGATACGTACAGCAGATTGTTTTCCGATTTTACTTGAAGATAAAAAACAGCGCGCTGTAGCTGCTGTGCATAGTGGAAGAGAAGGAACCCAACTAAATCTGATAGGTAAAACAGTGAAGACCCTTAAAGAAAAATTGCATGTTATCCCGCAGGACTTAATTGCTCACCTAGGTGCAGGGATTTGTGGGAAGCACTATATTGTTGATGAAGTTACTTGGAGATATTACAATAAGTGTATGGAGCAACAGGGTTTTTATATAGGAAAGACAACTTTAGGGTATATTGACCTGCAGTCAGGAATAATTCAGCAGCTCATTACCGCTGGCATACCTTCAAATCAAATATTACATAATAATGTCTGCACATTTGAATCGCCGCTATATTTTTCTTATAGACGGGATAAAACTGACAACCGTCAAATTAGTCTTATTGGACTTGTAAATGAGTAAGATTTTAACTAATCCAGGTGGCAATATTATATTAGAACTTAAAGACGATAGACTTTCTGCCTGGTTAACTATTAAGAGAGAAAATAGACTTATAGATGAAAAGGATATTTTAGACTTAGTAGAACAAGCAGGAATTAAGAATGGCTTTGAAGAGGCACAACGATATATGCGGAAACATAGTATGGAAAAGGATTTTGATATTCCATTTCCCCTAGCTATGTGTTCTCGGGTTCAGGGTGAATCAAAGCTTAACTATTATTTCAATCTTGATCAGGCTAAACATAGACAAAAAGAGATACATTTAAATGACTTGCCCAATCTAACCCGAATTGAAGAGGGAACCGTCATTGCTGATTATAATAATGATATCTTTGATCGTCAGGGTTCTATATATGATATCTATGGAGATATGCTGTCCGATGAAGAATTGGATGTACAAGCTGCAGAACAAATTGCAGGTGAAAATGTTACTTTTGATATATATCACCAACAATATCTGGCAGAATGTGCAGGAATTCCAAGGGTTGATGAGGACGGTAAAATCTCTATATTAGATAAAGTTATTCTGGTGGAAGATATATCTTATCCTGCTGAAGTTATACGATCTCCTATCTCTATGGAAGTTGTGGGTGATATAATAGGTGCACAAATAGCTGTGGCAGGTAATCTTATAGTTAAAAACAATGTTATTGATTGTAATATCAGTTGTCAAGGTGATATCCAGGTACAAGGCGATATTCAAAATTGCAAGTTGCCCGGTCTAGAGATTAAAGGTGATGTGCAATGCAAGAAGATTGTAAGTTCTAAACTGCTCTGTTATGGGAAATTGGTCTTTTCGGAAGTAATTAAAGATAGCGAAATTATTGCCAATAATGGCATCTATGGATATTCAGGCTGGTTGCAAGGAGGACACACCGAATCAGGTGGGAATATTGAATTACAACACTTAGGAGATCCCGAAGGGAAACTAACGGAGTTAGAGATTTCCATCAGTCCCTGGCATAAAGCTGCCTTAATGCGACTAACTCGCAGAATGATACAGCTTAAAAAAAATCCCCTTTCTAATATTGGAGAGATAGAAGCATTAAATGAAAGAATAGCATCATGTGAATCTGAATTGAACGATGCTTTAAATGAGTTTCTTCAACGTCCTCCCGAGCTTAAATTAAGAATTCTGGTTACTCAAGATGTGTATCCTCCAGTTAATTTGCGTATATTGAAAAATGAATATGTAATCAAGAATAAACAACCAAAATTAGAAATAATTGAAATAGATTAAAGGATACAAAATGAAAAGAATTGTGATTTTAGTCTACTTAGTCATTATGTGTCTATCCTGTTTGGGATTAATCCCTGATTTTGCATCCGATCCAGCTATTTCTCCGGATGGGAATCAGATATGTTTTGTCTATTCTAACGATCTCTGGTTAGTTCCTTTTCAGGGTGGTAGTGCAGTTAGATTAACTTCCACGGAAGCAAAAGAATGGGGTCCAGTTTGGTCTCCAGATGGCAAGATGATAGCCTTTAACTCTGATCGGGAAGGAAGTGTTTATCCCTATATTATTCCTGCTAATGGCGGATCTGCAACAGCTGTTATTGAAGAAAGTTATACCATTTCCGAGTGGTTTAATAATGGCCAGTATTTGTTGTGTACTCGTTCTAGTCTGGAATTTGGTACCTCTTTCTATCAAGTTCCTATAGATGTTAGTAGACCCAAATTAATTGCTGAAATTGGCGATCCTTATGCTACCCTTTCTCCCGATAATTCCTGTATTGTATTCAATCGTTATGGTTATCCCTATAGAGAGGCTTACCAGGGAAGTATGGCTGGAGATCTATGGAAAATTGACCTCTCTTCAAAAACATATACTCGTTTAACCTACACTCCCTATACTGAACGCTATCCTCGGTTTTCTTATGTTGATGATTATCTATACTTTTGTGCTTCAGATAGTGAAAGATTCCAGATTTATAGAGTAAAAGCTCTGGATTTTTCCAAGGTGGAACAGATTACTCATTTAGCTGACTGGTCTGCTAGAGATATTTCTCTAGCTCATCAGAATGATCGTATGGTTTTTGAATACTTTAATGAAATATGGCGATGGGACCCGGAAACAGGAATTGCTGCACGAGTTGAAATCTGTATTGATGAGGATATGTGGATTCCTGACCTGCACAAAGAAGTAGTAAATAATAATATTGATAACTTTGCTATCTCTTCTGATGAGTTACTGGTGGGTTTCACTTATAAATACGATACCTTTTTTATTCCAAGTAAGGGGGGAAAAGTTGTCCAGATAGACACCGGTCAAACAGCTATTGGTGATATGGAATTTTTGGACGATAATCGTACCTTAGTACTGGCTAAGATGGATAAAGGAATAAATAAACTGTATGCGGTTAAATGTGACAGCCTTATGCAGATAACATCCTTAGATTGGTTTGGTGCAGATAGTTTAGATGTAGAAAGGTTATACAAAGACCCTTCGGGTAAATGGATTGTTTTCTATGGAGATAAACAGATGAGTGGCAAAATAGCGGTAGCGGATTCCAATTTAACCAATATTCGTCCTGTTAATAATTCTCGTGCTGCTCTAAATATTTTTGCCTGTGATAGAAATGGTGACTATGGAGTCTATGTAACTACCAGAGAAGATGTTTGGATTAGGGAATTATGGCTTTATGATTTTAATACCGGCGAAAGTAAAAAGATTATGAACGATGATGCCTGGATTCGTTCTATGCTCTGGACTCCTGATAATAAATCTATCATTATTAGCAGAAACAATAGTATCTATCGTTTGGATTTAGTTCCTCGCAATGAATTTGAGTATGAAGTGGATAATTGGGAAGAAATTCTTAATCCAGAAGCTATTTCTAAAGCTAAGCAAACAGAAACTGCCAACGAAAATAAGATGTTAGATTCTCTTACAACTACCTCTACAGATGCTAAAAGTGAAAACAAAGAACTAAATATCGTTTGGGAAGGTATTGAAAAAAGATTGTATCCTATACTTTTAGAGACAAATAGAGTGCTTAGTGCCGGAAAAGTTATTGATGATAGCACTTTTTATTATATTTCTTATGCCTATGATGATACTGCATCTTATCAACTAAAAAAGGCAAATATATATGGAAAGAACTCAAAAACTATCTTGAATATGGGTCGAAATATAAGTAATCTTTATTGGGTTGGGAATACTCTCTATTTCTTAGAAAATGGAAAATTAAAAGCTTATAATATTGATAAACGCTCCCTGAATGATATAAATGCAAATTTTGACTATAGTTACAGCGAAAGTAAACTCAATACTAGGGTGTTTGAACAGGTATGGGGTGCTTTTGGCTTGAATTTCTATGACCCTAATATGCATAATAAAAATTGGAATGAGATGTTTCAACTTTATTATCCTTATGCGGAAAGAGCACGATCCATAGCTGATATTGAGCAGATAGTAAACGAGATGATAGGGGAGGTAAATGCTTCTCATACCGGATTTTATCCTCGCCCAGAGAAAACTAAATCTCGTCCTCCTCAGGCTTATCTTGGTTTAGAATTGGATTATTATCAAGCTCTGGATAGAGGTATAGTTATCAAAATGGTCTATCCTCATACTCGTTTAGCAGATTATTACCAGATTCAGTCAGGAGACACGCTGTTAGCTATAGATGGCACTTATATAACTCCTTATTCATCTGTTGATAAGCTATTAGAGGGGAAGGCAGGCAAAAGGATAAATTTATCTATACTACAAAAAGGCAAAATAATCTCAGCGGAATTGAACGGACTTACCTGGTCAGAACAGCGGAGATTACATTATAATTATAAGATTGAAAAGAATAAAAAATTGGTAAGAGAGTTAACTCAAGACCGAATTGGTTATGTGCATATTCCTGCTATGGGGAATAATGATTACGAAAATTTCCGTCGTGAAGTTTTTCGGGACAATGCCGATAAAGAAGCTCTTATTATTGATGTTAGAAGCAATTCCGGAGGACATATTCACGACAAACTTATCTCTATGCTTAACCAAAAATATTATGCCTATTCTTCTTCCCGTCGGTATAGTGGAAAATTAAATCCTGAACCGCGTGGCATCTGGGCAAAACCTACTATTTTGCTAGTTGATGAACATTCCTTCTCCGATGGGGAAATATTCCCTACTGTATATCAAGAATTAAAATTGGGAAAGATAGTGGGACAACCTACCAGTGGGTCCGTGATTGGAACCTGGGAATTCAGATTGCTGGATGGGTCTTCTATGCGTATGCCTGGTTCTGGCTGGTATCGTTTGGACGGTACGAATATGGAAGGAAATGGAGTGCAACCAGATATAATAGTTGAAAACAAGCCGGAAGATATAATTGCAGGAAAAGATGCTCAACTACTATATGCTATAGAAGAGATATTGAAGGAACTTCATTGACACTTAGAGTAATTTTATGCACCTTACTTAATTATTCAGGTGCTCAAATCTAATATTTGATTAAAATATTATAGAGGAAATTAAATTAATCACCTTGGGGAATTAATAAATGCTGGCTGAAAAAGAATTACAACATCTTTTGCTCCGGGCAGAAGCATTAATGAAGACAAACTGGATTTATGCAGTCCAATTGCTTAATAAAGCAGCAGAAGAAAATCCAGATGACCCTCGTCCGCTTATGGCTTTAGGAGATTTTTACCAGCAACGCCAGCAGTTTAATAAAGCGATAAAATATTATCAATCTGCGTTGAAATTGAACCCAGATGACGATAGATTGAAATTGATTATTGGTAACGCTCTCTTTTCCGAAGGAGAATACCAATTAGCTATTGTATATTATGACCAAATAGAGAATCAAACGGTAGATGTGCGCTATAATAAAGCTCTGGCACTTGCATATTTAGGGCGAAATCGGGAAAGTATCAATATTATGCGTGACTTACTAGATTTAATAGATAATAATCCTTTCATCTACTTTCTTTTGATTGAGCAGTTGATGCATATTGAAGAGTATGAAGAGGCACAAAAATATATTCAAAAAGCAGAAATTAGAATCGGACAACACCGACATCTTATGCTGTTAAAAGCTCTGATTTATGCCCATTTTCAGAATTGGCTGCTTGCCTATAATGCTTTTTACAACTATGAACAGAGTGGAGATATAATACAGAGTGAGCATATCTATATCTATGCTGATTGTGCGGTAAAAAGTGGTATGAGCAATAGAGCTCTTCAGATTTTGGAAAAAGGTATCGTTAATAATCCCTATTCCATTCCTTTGTATGAAGAACTTATTCGTCTACTCATCCAGCAAAATCGCATTGCTAAAGCCCGCTATTATATGAAGCAAGCTAAACATCAATTTAGCGTGCTAAGTCCTTTATTACAGCTGATGGATGCTCGTTTGAATAGAATGTAGATCTTAAAATGCCAGTATTCTTACTTAGTAATCCTTGCAAAAATTATGACTGGGGTTCGCCTTTTTTTATTCCTCAACTGCTTCAAATGGAAGCTGATCCCAAAATACCTGTGGCAGAAATGTGGATTGGAGCTCATCCAGCTGATTCATCTATCCTGATTGAAGTTGAAGGACAGCCCTCCTTACGAGAATATATCTTAAATCATCCTAGAGAAGCTCTGGGTAAAGCGAGTGACCTTTATAAGGGTGAACTTCCTTTTCTACTTAAAGTTTTAGCCGCTGAAAAGGCTCTTTCTATACAGGTTCATCCATCTGAAGAAAAAGCAAAGAAAGGTTTCTTCCGGGAAAATAAGCTGGGTATACCCCTTGACTCACCTTCCAGAAACTATCGTGATCCTAATCCAAAACCTGAATTACTATGTGCCCTAACCGAGTTCAACGCCTTATGCGGGTTCCGAGAACCTGATCAAATTATCGCCAATTTCAGTTCTGCCAATTTAACTCAATTATTTCCCTCGCTTTCTAATTTAGCACAACATCAAGATGAATCTGCTCTTAAAAACTTTACTCAGGAAGTTCTTAATTTATCAGGCAAAAAATTAGACCAGGCTCTCAGAATATTAGAACATTCTTGCTATTTAAATAATAATTTACCTGAAGAGCTAGTATCTGCTTATCAATTGATTCGGAAACACTTTAATAAAGATGCAGGGTTGTTATCACCTCTTTATTTGAATGTTTTTACTCTTCAACCTGGGGAAGCACTGTTTTTGAAACCAGGAGTTCTACATAGCTACCTTTATGGTGCAGGAATAGAAATTATGGCTAATTCGGACAATGTCTTACGAGCAGGATTAACTGCTAAACATAAAGATATAGCAGAAGTATTGAATACTCTGGAATATAAACCCTATACTCAGAAAATAATCTTACCTCAGAACCTAGATGATATTTATTTTATATATTCTGTTCCCGTGAAGGAATTTGAACTCCAGAGCTTGCATATTAAGTCAGGACAAAACCTGACATTACAGCTTCATAATATGCCTGTGATACTGCTTTGTTATCAAGGTGAAATCAATATCCCAGAATATAGAAAAGTTATTTCCCAGGGAAGAGCAGCTTTTATTACTTCTGATATCTCTGATCTTACGCTTAGTGGTCAGGGCATTATCTGGTTAGCAACTGTCCCTGTTTAATTAAAACTGGAACTCTACTCCCAAAGACATTGATTCAATTATTTCATCATTTCCTTTAATTTTGCCATCTCTATTCAAGTCACGATAATATTCACTGTAGCGAAGAGCTAAATTAAAAGAGCTACTCAGATTATAGATAACTTTGCCACTAATTTCAGCATTTTCATTCCGTAAGGTATTGAAACTTATATAGTCTACATTGGATTGTCCATATACTATGGAAGCTTCTTTAAGTTTAGGAATGATATTAGGGACAACTGTAAACTCACCCCATAATGATTTACCCTTCGTCTTGCTGTCATTATACATATCCTGATAAGTAATTCGCAAATAGGCAAAATCTCCCAGATTAGTTTTCAGACTACCGAACCAACCTAAACTTGAAGTGATTCCTGCTAATTCAGATTCTTTGGTTTTAAGTGAATAACAACTACGACCATTTTCACTTTCTATAGTGGTATATACCACCTGAGATCTTTGCTCATCATAGAGATGATTGAAAAATCCGGGGAGAAACTGGTCTTTGAAACTACGAAATTCAAGATTTAAATTAAAGATTAAAAACCTAGCGGCAAATCCAGGGAAGATTAAACCACTTCCATAATCTTCTATTTTTGCGTATTCAGCATAGTGACTTAATCCAAAGCTTTTCTTATTCAGAATAGGAAGTTCATAATCTAATCCATATATCCTTATTTCATTACCTTCACTCATTGGCATAGCTTCATCAGGATATACCTCTGTATCAAATTGATAGTCTGGATAATTTTCCGCTATATCGGGGAATTCACTATTTACATAAGGATTAAGTGAAGGATGATCCAGAATGGAATTGCCGTTTAAATCAATGTCTATATCATCCGGTATTCCATCGTTATCTGTGTCCAACCAACAAGAAGGGTCATTGGGAAATTTATCATACACATCAGGATAACCATCTCCATCAGAATCTTCATATTTACCATAAGGATCTCTATCCATACCAATACTGGCACCGATTTTTAGATTTTTCACTAGAGGAATGCCCGTTGGTTTTAAAGGTTGCACATAGATATGACCACCTAATATTTCATTTTTAGAAACATTATGAGTAAAGATCTCAAAACCTGCTCCCAGGGACTTAATATTCGTTCCCACATAGCCTCCAATAGGTTTAACATCTGGATAGCGTAACATATTGGAGTATTCATCAAATATCAAACCATGTCCTAGGGTGTAATTATTAATACTGCCTACTTTAAAATAGAAAAGGTCTTGCCTGCTAGCAAATCTAAAATAGTAAAGTTTGCTTAATGCATCATCCCAGGAATCCCAGTCCTCCTTACGAACATTACCATTGCTATCTATCAATAAATCAATATCCAGTCCCAAACCAAATTTCCAGATTACTATTTCTGGTTGTAAACGAAACTGGGTGTAATAGTTTCCATCTATAAGGACATTTCCGATGGTGCCCCCAAAACCAAAATTAGGTGAAGAAGCAGTGCTGGATTCTGCACTCATTTCTTCGTCCACTATACCTTCATCATTTAAACTCTGACCCGCTAATAATAAAGGTATAAGCAATAGGAAAAGTAAACTGATTTTACGCATTTTATATTTCCTCTTTTCAATATAGTTATCTTAAGAATATTATATTCCTGATTTAACCTTGTTGTCAAGTAAAAATTATAATTATCCCTCAATGAAAGGAAGTTATGGTCCTCTTTTAATAATTATATGAGTTATGCGTTCTCACTTATTTTTTCAAATTGTATCAATTTTTTTTCAAATCAGCATTTTTTCTGGCTTGCGATATCACGATTTTTTCAAATTAAATTTCACGACTTTTTCAATGGATTTCTTAATCGTTATCAGCGAAACAAGTTAGGGATTTCTGATTCCAAATTGATAAAACGAGGTTGAATCAGGTGAAAATATTATGATTATTTCAACTGTATCTTGTATTTCATTGTATGGCTTGCGATTATGGTTGACACTCATTCTAACTGATTGTTTATCAAACCATCGATCTTTCTTATAATATTGAGCGGATAGTACTTGATTACCTTTGCAAGGAGTGCATAGTCGCAACCATAAATTTATCAGTCGGGATGGAACTCACTTTTGTGGAACTCTCGGTCAATCAGAAAAACTTCCTTGAGAGCAGTAATTTAATGGGGAAGAACACTACTATCGTGATCGTATCCAAGGGACTGGATAGAGGAGTGATTTTCAATGGCCTCCGCTGGACAATGGACTGGTCATAAGAAGTTGATGAGGTTTTTAATAGTCATCTGATACTATTTCATAAGCATTGCTTTGCGAATCAAGGTTTGACCTCCGGATACAAGTTTGAAGAAGTAGATACCCGAGCCTACATCACAGTTAAAGGTATCTTTGCCATCCCAAATCACACTATGGGTTCCCCGCGTAATCTCAGCATTGATCAAGTCTTTCACTTTTTGGCCTTTTATGTTATAGATAGATACTGTCACCCTCCCAGTTTCTGGAATATTGAATGTTATTGTGGTAGAAGGATTGAAGGGATTGGGGTAATTGCTTATGCTGAAGACCGGAACCGTTACTATGTCTTCAATATCAGTCTGCCCCTGCCATTCATAAGCCCCAAGATCCACCTGATTGCCGTAGATTCGTGGATTACCTGCCAGATCATAGGAGGGGAAAACATACCAATCCGGGATAGTAAAGATGCTGAAATCAGTAGTTCCGGCATCAATGCAGGGTGAATCCTGTCCCAGCGTATAGGGGTTATCAGCTGACCAGGCATAAAACTCCGGATCTGAGCTGAGGTTTGTGCCAAACCACTCTATGGTGTTATTCGGCCCCAGGTTGAGTATGGTATCCATAGGGTCGTCAGCAGGACCCACAAGGCAATTCAGAAACTGCAAATTCGAAGGCAGGGGTTTATTAACGAGCATAAAGTTCATACCCACTTCATTGCTGATTATGCTGTTGATAAAGGTAGCTTTAGCATCCTCACCGATATTAATTGCCCCACCATAGCCTGTACTCCAGATATTGTCAGCAATCGTGCAATTGATGAAGTAATTCCTGAACTGGGTGGGCA
>Ga0172382_10006661_pt1 | contig 16670 bp, 13 predicted proteins | sample Leawel138RmetaG_FD_122245 | JGI IMG/M metagenome (GOLD analysis project Ga0172382, IMG submission 122245) | Leachate microbial communities from a municipal landfill in Southern Ontario, Canada - Leachate well 138R metaG | ecosystem: Engineered > Solid waste > Landfill > Unclassified | place...
GCGATGCCGACCATGAAAGGCAAGCTCTCGATCGCGACCGTTAACGGCTGGTCGCTCGGGGTCAGCGGTTCGATGAAATTCACGACGATCGAGATGGAGTTCGATATTGGCCTGGTCGGCTACAACGGATTTCCGATCCCGGACAAACTCTATTTCTTCGTGTCCGGTTTTGAACCCGGCATCAACGTCGACGGGTTCGGTGTGCTCTGGATCACCGGCGGCGGCGGTGGTTTCTCCGACTTGTACAAGACGATATTCGTCTCGTCCGGCGTGCCGCCGCTGAAACTTTTGCTCAGCGCATCCTTCGATATCCTCAAGGTGCTGTCAGCCCGGACCGACCTCAGCCTGAGCCTGCGCGGCCTTAGCCTGACCGCATCCAATGTCACGCTCAAGGCAACCGACCTGAAAATCCTGAACAAGGCGGTGCTGGGCTTCGAATGGTATCCGAAGTTCAATTTCATCGCGGCGGTTTCCGCCGATCTGCTGGGCATCATCAAGGGCTCGGGATACCTGGTCGTGGTCAACGACGCCACCTACCAGAATTTCGTGGAGTTCTTCATCCGGGCCTTGATCGGTATTCCGGAAGCCGTGCCGGTCGTGGGAGGCATGACGATCGGGGGCGTGGAACTGGGGGTCAACAACCAGCGTATCTGGGGCGTGCTCAGCGTCATCGGCATCAAGCTGGGCATCACTTACTATTGGGGCGGCGACATCGATTTTGGCAGCGGTGACGGGGTTGCGAGCCCGACCTTCCCGGAACTGCTTGCCCTGATCGACGAAACCGGGAAAACGGGCATCGCTGAGGACATCCCCCTTTACAGGGATGCCGCAAGCGGCGAAACCTTGTATATGCGCGTCGGCAGCAACGTCCATGTATCCGCACCGACCCAAGTCGTTTCAAAACTGGACAGCCGATCTCCTGACCCGGGCGGCGTGACGCTGCTGGGTTCGACCACGGCAACGGTCCAGTCGACGATCGACAAGCTGAATCACACGGTCCGGCTGGGCGCATGGAACGGCGAGTCCTCGATCGTCACGCTGCGCTTCGCAGCTGGTTCGCGTGCCGAAGCCGAGATTCTGGCCAACCAGATCCGGATCCGCGACGAGGCGACCAGCCCGGTCACGACCTTCCGGCTCGATCTTTTCGACGCGTCCGCGAACGGCGGTGCCGGCAATGCCGACACGGCCAACGCCAACCTGACCTATGACGCCGACGCGGGAACGGGGACGCTGGCCTTTACGCTGACCGACGCGGCCAGCTTCAACCGGACCTGGTCGATTGCGACACCGGTCGCCGCCGATCTCGTCTTGTACGATGTCGCAGCCCTGCCGTCTGTCGAGAGTGTCCGTGTGGAGAGCGCGCTGACCGCGACAGCCGGGGATAGCCTCAGCTTGTCGGTCAGCGGCCGCTTTACCGACATGAGCAGCATCAGCTTCTACCTGGTCGAAGAGCAGGCGTTGGCTGCAGATCCCGCGGCCGTCGGCACGTTCCTGGGAACGGTCCCGTCCTGGATCTTGTACCGGGCATCTTCGCCGCTTCGACAGTCCTATCCGCTGCCCAGCGACCTGGCGGCCGGCAACTACGTGGTCAAGGCGGTCTACAGCGCGGAGGGCCTGTCCAGCGGCCGGGTCCTGTCCGCGGAGCGGGTTCGGGTTGCCAATCCGGACGAGCCAGCCGGATTGTCCGCGGTGACGATCCGCAACAGCGGCGACCTGACCTTTGCGGTCGATATCGACGACACCGGCAACGACAACCGGACGGACAGTCGCGGCGGCACCGCCTGTGACGGCTATCTGCTTAACGTCTACACCTGCGACCCGATAACAGGCAGCCGGACTCCGACGGACATCAGCCAGCTGACCCGGGATAAAGAGCCCGATCCAGACGGAAAGCTGCAGGTGCCTGACCTGTCGGTGGGCGGCAACTGCCAGCGGTTGGAGCAGACGGCGGACGGCCGGCTCGTTCCCTCCTGGTTCGGCCTCGAACCCGGCCAGACTTACCAGGTCGGCGTCGTGCCCTACAACGATGTTTATCTGCCGGACGGTCAGACGATCGCCTATACGGTGGCCGGGCCTGAAACGTTCTCGAACGCCCTTGCTCTGCGCGATGCGACACCGCCCGAGGTGACCCTCTCCTGCCTGACAGCCTGCAGCCACCTGGTCCGGACCGTCTGGAGCACCGACAGCCAGGGCCTGCCGAGCCAAATGCCCGTGCTCTACGACACGTTCCGGAGTAAAAACATCCGTTACCTGCTCCGTGCGGACACGCCTGTCAGCGGATCTTGGTATCTCGACGGCAACGCCGCCACAGGCAGCTTCCAGACGACAGACAGCCTGACCATCGCATTAAGCGGCCTTGCTGACGGCGACCACACCTTGCGCCTCAGCGGAACCGACACGGATGGGGACAGTTTTCTCCTCGACCAGGTCTTCTCGGTGGATACGACACCGCCGGTCCTGCTGCTGTCCTCTCCGGTCAACGGTAGCTTCTTCGCGCCGGACGGCAGGCTGGCCCTGACCGGGGTCTGCGATCCGGACAGCCGCCTGACCCTCATGGTGGACAACGAGCCGGTTATCGCGGACAAGACCATTGGGGCGGCCGGCGGAACCGTTTCGGCGGATGGTGTTTTCCAACTGCCAGTCCAGCTGGATGCTGGTCAGGCCAGTCACGACCTGGAACTGATGTTCAGCGACGATGCCGGCAACACCAGCCGGGCCAAAATCCGGATCCTCCATCCCGGATTGGCGGACCTGGCTTCAGTCCGTCTGGTTATGAGTCCTGCCACAACCGCGACGCGCAGCTGGCAGATTGCGGACGGGTGCAACCTGACCGTTGCCGATGACCAGAAGACCCAGGTAGTCCTGGGGCTGCAGGCCCTGACGGGCGGCGGCCAGACCTTTATCTTTGGCTCAGGCGGTCTCGTCGACTGGGAAGTCCATACCATGCAGGGTGAAACGGCTCTGGCGACCGACGGCCTGCTGACCATCGAGCCGGACAGTTATGGGTATGTCGTCGCCAGCCTGCTGGTCGCCGCAAACGGCTCGCTGTCATCCGCCCTGACATTTGGCTCGGAAGCCTTCAGCAGCAGTATCGGCCAGGAGCCGACGCCGACACCGACACCGACACCTACGGCAACGCCGGTACCCGAACCGACGAGTCAGGCCCCGACCCAGGCGGTGACGCCGACGGTTTCGCCTACAGCCGCAGCACCGACAAACGGGCCGGAAACACAGGTGACAAGCCAGCCGACAACGGCCGTAACGCCGGCGGTTTCGGGCCAGCCAACGAGCCAGCCGACTACGGCTGCAACGCCGTCGATAACGGGCCAGCCGACAACGGCTGCAACGCCGTCGATAACGGGCCAGCCGACAACGGCTGCAACCTCTGAGCCCACGACAAGTCCGACCACCACGGGCAGCGGGGTAACAACGCCGACGCCGTCCCCGGTTCCGCCTGCGGGCAACGAGGCTGAAGGGCCAAGCCCCTGGATCTGGGTCGCCCTGGTGCTTGCCGCGGGCGCTGGGCTGTTCTTGGCCCTGCGCTTCAGGAAGCAAGCAGGGAAGGGCGCTGCCAAAGAGCGGCCAGGCGGCTGATGGCGCGTCCAGAACACAGGCGGCCTTGCCAGGGCTGGCTCCTGCTCGCGATAGGGATTGTCCTGATCTCGCAGCCCGTACTGGCCGCCGCTGACCCGTACCGCGACCGTCAGGATTGGATCGGCCAGCTTGGCGTGTCTGCTGCCTGGGATGCCGGCCTGGACGGAAGCGGCGTCATCGTCGCGGTGATCGACTCCGGACTGGCCTCGGACCACGAGGACCTGGCCGCCGACCGGTTGCTGCCGGGACGAAATTATACCGGGATCGGACCGCCATCCAGTTCGACAGACCGGACCGGCCACGGAACCTTCATTTGCGGCCTGCTGGCAGCTCGGCGGGATAACGGACTTGGCATCGCAGGTTTGGTGGATGGCGTGTCTCTGTTGCCGATCAAGTGCTTTGACCCCAACACGAAGACGTCGGTAGAAAGGGTTGCCGAGGCCATCGCCGGCGCGGCCGAAGCCGACAGCGATGTGATCAGCATGAGCTTCGGTCTGCCCGAACCCGCGGCGGTTCTGGAGGAGGCGATCGATCTGGCGGCGGCCCGGGGGATTATCCTGGTCGCGGCTGTCGGCGACGGGTCACTCGAAAAACCGGTCTATCCCGCGCTGTATGACGAGGTGATCGGTGTGGGTGCCCTGGCGGCGGATGGTTCCGCGGCGGTTTTTTCCAGCGCCGACGCGTCGGTGTTTGTCACGGCGCCGGGCGAAAACCTGGTCAGCCTCTGGCACACCGCTCCGGACGATTACATGGCCAACGGGTATGGCACGTCTTACGCGGCCGCCTTTGTCACCGCCATGGCCGCCATGGCCAGGCAATACAACCCGGCGATCACGGCCGAGCAGTTCAAGGCGTTGCTGGCCCACTCCGCCACCGACCTGGGCGAACCCGGCTATGACACGACCTACGGCTTTGGGTGTGTCAATATCGCCGCGTTTGTCGATCACCTAGAACAATCCGGGGATGGCTTTCAGATGCTCGATCTGAGTATCCTCGCTGCCGCAAAGCCGGCAGGCCAAACAGAAGTAATAAAAAAGAACGCCTGGCCGCTGGCGGCAATCGCCGGCTGCCTGGCGCTGGTTTTCGTGGTCTTGTTGGTGTTCAAGCGGCGGGGAAACCGGCACAACTGAACCTACTTTTCGGCCAAGACCTCCCGGACAAAGCGGCTGTTCTCGGCGATCTGGTCTTTGTCGCGCTGAAACACGCCGACAATGACGCAGTCCCCCGGCTTGATGCTGGCAAAGGCCTCGGCGAAATTGTGCTTGACGTCCGATGGCGTGGCACAGCGCCTGGTCGCGCCCATGATCTTAAATGCAAGAGCTGGTTTGGCCGTCGCGCGGATGGTTTCGAACATGACCGGAATATCGTCGTCACTGAATTGCTCGCCGGCATTGGCGATGCCGGTGACGGCGCTGCTGACGCGCTGGGTGCGAGCCAGGTCATAGACGCAGGCCATGTAGAAATCGAGGTCCCAGGCCTCTTCTTCGCAAAGGCGGATCACCTCGGGCTTGTGGGTGCCCAGCCCGACCGGCAGCCCGGAGTCGCGCATGATTTTGAGCCGCTCCTTGAGTTCGCCGGTCCGGCCCGCCTGGTACAGGTTGTCGGTCACCGATCCGTGGTGGTAGATGGCGACGGCGCTGGGGTCGGCGGCGATCTGGCGGATGTTGCCGGCGAAGTTGGCCACCTCGCTGGCGGTCTGGGCGATCCAGTTCAGCTGGCCGCCTTCCTGGCGAAATTCGCGCAAAATGCGCATGATGTGCTGGTCGGCGCGCAGTTGGACGGTGTTGATGCCGCAGGCCACGCAGCGGTGCAGCGCTTTCTTGATGTTGGCGGTCGAGTAGTAATCGCGCATCTGCTCGTCGATCTCGTGGCTGACGTGGCTGTTGCCGCTGAACGGGTTGCCGCCAATGATCAGGCGGGTCATCTGGATGCCGTAAAAGTCAACGGTTGGCAATAGCTGGTTCATGATCGGTCACCTCGCAACGCTCTGTATGTCTCTTTATACCGGAATGCGGCCGATCCGGCAAGCGGGCGGACCTTTTCCCTTCGGTACGCTGGATGGTACAATCAGGGAAAGTGCGGCTGCGCGAGGAACAACGATATGTATCATGCTTTGAGTACGCTGCTTAGCCAACCGGAACGGTACGCCAGAACCGGCGACGCCTTCTGGACCGACCCGCATATCTCGCAAGGCATGCTGGCCGCCCACCTGGATCCCGAAACCGACGCGGCCAGCCGCAACCATGCCTTCATCGAACGTTCGGCGGCCTGGATCCGGACGCTGTGGCCTTCGGGCGCCGACGTGCTGGACATCGGGTGCGGCCCAGGCTTGTACACCTGCCGCTTTGCCCGATCCGGCTGGCGCGTGACGGGTCTGGACTTTTCGGCGCGCTCGATCGCCTACGCCCGCTCGCAAGATGCTGCGAGCCGTTACTTGGTGCAGGATTATTTGCAAATGGACTTTGAATCGGCGTTTGACCTGGTCACCCTGATCTGGTGCGACTACGGCGCGCTGGTTCCGCAGGAGCGGCACACGCTTATGACCCGGGTCTGGCGTGCGCTCAGGCCCGGCGGCCTGTTTTTGCTGGATGTTTTCACCGATGTGTTCTGGGCCGGGTTCTCGGAACGCCGGGTTTGGGAGCGATACGATCACGGCGGATTCTGGAGCCCTGAGCCGCATCTGTGCTTGCTGGCGTCTTACCGCTACCCGGCACATGTCACCCTCGATCGGACCGTCGTGCTGACCGGAACCGCAACACGCTGCTACAACATCTGGAACACCTGCTTCACAGCCGAAAGCCTGCTGGCTGAAGCTGGCCGGTTCGGGTTTACCGGCCAGGCGGTCTATGCTGACGTGGCAGGCGCGCCGGCCAGCGACGGGTCCGAGACATGCTGCGTCGTCCTGCAAAAGCCCGCCGGATCAGGAGGATAGGCACATGATCTTTGTCGCTTTACTCAGGGGGATCAATGTCGGCGGAAACAACAAGATCGCCATGAAGGACCTCAAGGTAACTTTTGAGCAAGCGGGCTTTGCCCGAGTCGTCACGTACATCAACTCAGGCAACGTGGTCTTTTCCGATTCGGGCCGCTCGCCGGCCGACCTGGCCGCGCATCTTGAAGCGGCCATCCTGAACGCGCACGGCTTTCCGGTCACGGTCCTGATCCGCCGTTTTGCGGATTTTGAGATCCTGGTTCGGGCTTTGCCCGAATCATGGCACAACGACGACCGGCAAAAATGCGACGTGCTCTTTTTGGGCGATGCGATCGATGCCCCGGGGCTGGTCGAAAAACTGGACTCCAAGCCGGACATTGATGTAGTCCTCTATGTGCCGGGCGCCGTGATTTGGTCTGTCGATCGGGACAAGGTGACCCGAAGCGGCCTTTTAAAGCTGGTTGGAACTAAGCTTTACCGGCAGATGACAATCCGGAACGTCAACACGGTCCGTAAGCTCTACGCGCTCATGGCAAGCCAGGCGGATGAACCCATTATGGATGCGGTCAATTGCCCTGGTTGTACGTGATGACGTTTTGCTGCATCAGGCCCTCTTCGATCCGGTCCGCCGCGTAGCGGATGCTGCCGGCCAGGATCAGGGCGGTGATGATCAGGGCAATGGAGAGCAGGGCTTTGCCGATCAGGTGCTGGTAGTCTTTCATGGGTTGGGGTTTCCTCCCTGGTCGTTAAGCTGGCGAACGGCACGAACCAGACGGTCCAAACCGGCTTCGAGGGCGCGTCGCGGAAGCGCCAGATTGATCCGTTCGAAACCGGTTCCGGACGATCCGAAAAATGACCCGGCGGTCATGTAGAGGTCGGCTGCCTGCAGCCAGGCCAGCCGTTCCGCTTCCGATAAGTTCAGACCGCGCATGTCGATCCAGCCCAGGTAAGTCCCCTCGAGGTCTGTGATACCAAGCTGCGGCAGTTCCCGGCGCATCGTCTCAGCGAATAAGGCCCGGTTGCCGGTGAGGGTGGCGAGCAGGGCCTGGTACCAGGCTTCGCCTTTTTCGTACGCAGCCTGGCAGGCGACGGTGCCGAAGTAGTTGGCGCCGTGGATTCCGGTGCGGCCTTCTGCAGCCCGGTACCGGCGGCGCAGCTCGTCGTTGGGGATGATCAGGTTGGCCGTGGCCAGGCCGGCCAGGTTAAACGTCTTGCTCGGAGCCGTGCAGATTACGCAATGATCGGCCGCATCCTGGCCGAGGTCGGCCAGGACAGTATGGCGGTTCGGCGCGAAAATGAGATCGGCGTGGATCTCGTCCGAGATCAGGAGCACATCGTGCTGCCGGCAGATACGGACGACCTCCGCCAGTTCGTCACGTGTCCAGACGCGGCCGACCGGATTATGCGGGGAGCACAGGATCATCAGGCGCACGCCGGGGTCCGCGGCCTTGGCGGCGAGGTCGTCGAAATCGATGGTGTAGCGAAGTTTTTGCTCCAGCAGGGGATTGGTCACCAGGCGGCGCTGCTGGCGCTCGACCGCGTGGAAGAACGGCGGATAGACCGGTGTCTGCACGATGACACCGTCACCCGGGTTGCTCAAGGCGTTGACCAGCTGGTAGAGGGCACAGACGATGTTGGGTACCTGGACAACCCAATCGGGCTGGCAGGTGAAGCCGTGCCGGCGCTGCTGCCAGGCGCAAAGGGCTTCGTAATAAGCCGGCAGAGGTGAGAAATAGCCGTAGATGGCAAAGTCGGCCGCCTCGTGCAGCGCCGCGCTGATTTCCGGCGCTGTCTTGAAGTCCATATCGGCAACAGAGAAAGGGAAGACGCTGGCGTTGTCCGCGCTGAGCGGCTGGCTTAGCGGCTGCCACTTGGCGGCGCCGATCTGGCGGCGGGGATAGAGGGTGTCAAAATCGTAGCTGTTCATCGCGTTTCAGCCCCCTTGGCAAGCACGGATTCGGCCTGGCATTTGGCCAAAGAATATGCTTCTTCAAAGGTCTTGTCAACCGACAATAAATTTGATACAATCTAATTGTGCTAAATATAAATTTGAAAGAGGGACTACATATGTCAATCTATGATTTTAACGTGAAAAATGTTTACGGGTTCGATGTTTCGCTGGCCGACTACAAGGGTAAGGTGCTCCTGATCGTCAACACGGCATCCGGCTGTGGTTTCACGCCCCAGTATGCGGGGCTGAGCGCCTTGTATGACACCTACCGCGAGCAGGGCTTCGAGGTGCTGGATTTTCCCTGCAACCAGTTCATGAACCAGGCGCCGGGAACGAGTGAAGAACTGGCCAGCTTCTGCCAGGTTAATTTCAACACCAAGTTTAAAACGTTCGGCAAGATTGATGTCAACGGCAAAAACGCCGACCCCCTGTTCACCTGGTTGAAAGACCAGACGATGGACGAAGCGGAGGACGGTGAAGCCAGTGCTTTAAAAAAGGCGGTTAAAAAATTGAAACAGTCTGTCGTCGGCAAGGACATCAAGTGGAATTTCACCAAGTTTTTGGTCGATCGGGAAGGCCGCGTCGTCGCACGCTACGCGCCCAACTTCAAACCTGAAGACATCGAGCCCGATATCCGCCGCTTGCTCGAGGCCTGAGATGGCGCCGGCTAAAACGCGTGACAGTGACGGCGGCAACGCGGCATTGCGACTTGGCAACCAGCTATGTTTCCCGCTTTACGCGGCATCCCGTAAGGTCGTCCGACTTTACACGCCGCTGCTTGAGCCGCTTGGTCTGACCTATACGCAGTACATCACGCTGCTGGCATTATGGGAGCAGGACGGTTTGGCGATTAAGGACCTGGGTCAGCTGCTCTTCCTGGATTCGGGAACCCTGACGCCTCTGCTCAAGAAGCTGGAACAGCAGGGCCTGATCCGCCGCAACCGGTCTGGTCTTGACGAACGGGTGGTCACCGTCCACCTCACCGAAGCCGGGCACGCCCTGAAACAGCGGGCTTTGGATATCCCCGGCCAAGTTGCCTCGTGCCTTCCTCTCAAGCTGCCCGATGCGGTTCTGCTTAAGGGTTTGCTGGAGCGCATCCTGGAGACTTAGGGACTGTTAGGAAATGAGCTGCTAATTGATGAACAGTCCCTTAACTTGCGGCTTGAAACAAGCTAAACCTCGAAGGCGGCTTCACGCATCAGGGAAGAGAAGATGTCTTTAACGGATAAAATCTCCCGGATCCGATGGACCGCTTCACCGCAGAAGACCAGGGCACGCGACGGGTCGCCGCCTGAGCAGGCGTTGACCAGGGCGTCCATGATGCAAAAGCTGTGGCTGCACCGCTTCAGGCAGTTGACGCAGGAGGTGTCCCGGGTGTAGCCCTCTTGTTCAACGCGATCGACAAAATCGCTGCGCAAAGCCTGGCCCGGCAGACCGACCGGGCTGTGGATCTGGATCACGTCGTCTTGTTTGGCGCGCAGATACTGGCGCTTGAAGTCATCCGACGCGTTGGATTCCAGGCTTGCGGCAAAGCGTGTCCCCATCTGCACGCCGTCTGCCCCCATTTTGAGTGTGGCGGCCAGGTCGTGACCGTCGATGATGCCGCCTGCGCCGATGACCGGGATGCTGACGGCGGACCGGACTTCCGGCAGAATATCACGCATCGGCCGATCGGTCCCCAGGTGGCCGCCGGCCTCTTTCCCTTCGACGACAACGGCGGCAGCGCCGAGCTTTTGCGCCAGAAACGCCAGCTTGGCCGATGACACGATCGGGACGATGGGAATGTTGTTTTCCCGGCCCCAGACAAACATGTCGCGGGAAAAACCGGCTCCCGACAAGACGAGGTTGATTTTCTCGGCCAGTGCCGCCTTGACCAGCTCGGCAAACTGGCTGACTGCGAACAGCACGTTGACGCCAAGGATGCCGTTGCTCATTTTCTTGGCCTGGCGTATTTCGCCTTGCAGTTCCCCGACCGACATGCCGGTTCCCGCGATGACGCCGATCCCGCCCTCATTGGCGACGGCGGCGGCCAGTCTGGCGGTTGAAATGCGAACGGCCATACCGCCCTGGATGATCGGGCGGACGGCTGTCAGGTGGGCTATTTTCAGTGACGGACACTTCATACGCTGCTCCTTGGCTGATCGGATGGCGATAAGCGGTCAATTCAGATAGTATAACACTCGTTTACATATTTTGATAGCCAAATAATATTATAATCAAAATGATCGATTTTTCCATCGTGTTGCGCCTGATGATGGTTTGGATGTGCAGCTTGACGGATATGAAGCTCTGCGTCATAGTATACATATGATTTTTTAGGTTCAGCTTATCCCGCGAGGCCTTGACCGCATGAACAGGACACAAAAGCCGCCAAGCAGAATCTGGGACGCCGTTAAGCTTTCTCTATCCGCATACTGGCAGGTGCGCAAGTCGTTGCTGGTTTGCTGTGCGCTGGCAATCGTCTTTCGCGTGGCCTTGCCGTACGCGGGCATCTATATGCCCAAGGCCGTGATCGACCTGATCCAGCAGCAGGCAGACACTGAGCGTTTTCTGCTTGTGGTGGGTTCGCTCGCGCTCCTGATGGTCGTGCTGGGGTACGGAAAGAGTTTCACCGACACCATCGTGGACCACGGTACAGGGACGCTGAGCATTTTTTCCTTCATGCTCAAAACACTCGCCAAGCAGATCAACATGGATTATGAGCAATTCGAGCATCCCAGTTTTAGGACGATCATGGACAAATCGGAAAAAGCGGTGCAGAGCAACCATACCCTGGCGATGAACATACCGCGCACACTTGTCCAACTGATATCCAACAGCTTCAGCTTCCTGCTTTATGCCGGTGTGATCGCCCGGATCAACCCCCTTTTGCTGCTGGTGCTGCTGTTCTGCGCAGGATCCAATGGGTGGGCACTGGCGCGTTCCCGGGCATACCATGAAGCGACACGAGAAGAGCGCGGGAAACTGAACCGCAAGTATCTGGCCTTGCAAAGCACGATGCGCGACCCGATGTCCGCCAAGGACATCCGCCTGTACGGCGCTTTCCCATGGCTCAAAGGTTTCCTCAAGACCTTGCGCGCGCAATACCGCCAGGCAGAAAAGGCCGTGCTGACGCGGCAGATGCGGGTGAGCCTTCTGGATGCCGCCCTGATCTTGCTGCGCGACGGCATCGCCTACGGTGTACTGATTGCGCTGCTTTTGCATGACGAGCTGGCCTTGGGCGAGTTCGTCTTCGTTTTCGCCGCCATCGGCGCCCTGGGTGGTTGGATATCCGGCATTCTGGTTGCCGCCAGCGACTTGGGCAAGGCCGCGGTGGAGATGTCGGACATGCAGGCGATGCTCGGCTACCCCGACCGCATGAACACAGGACCGGGTGCGCCACTGCCGGGAAAAGAAGATCTGCCGCCTGAAATCCGCTTTGAAAATGTCAGCTATACCTACCCGAATGCGGAAAGGCAAGCCTTGCGCCATATTAATCTGACGATTCGTCCCGGCGAGCGATTGGCAGTCGTCGGCGCAAACGGCGCCGGTAAAACGACGCTGGTGAAGCTGCTCTGTGGGCTATACCTGCCTACGGAGGGACAAGTCACTTACGCGGGTAAACCGCTGCTCGCCTATAACCGCGATGAGCTTTTCACCCATTTTTCTCCGGTGTTTCAGGATATCCATCTGCTGTCGACCGACATTGCCGGTAACATCAGCCAACAGCCGCCGGATTTGACCGATGATGCAAAAGTCATCCGTTGCCTGGAACTTGCCGGCCTCATGGAAAAGGTTGCCAGTTTGCCGGAAAAGGAGAAAACGTTGCTTGTCCGTGCGGTGCATGCGCAGGCGGCGGAGCTTTCCGGTGGTGAAAAGCAGAAGCTGGCGATGGCGCGCGCGCTGTACAAGGACGCGCCGGTCATCTTGCTGGACGAACCCACGGCCGCGCTCGATCCGCTGGCGGAAAACGAGGTGTACCAGAAGTACGCCGAACTGACCCGTGGCAAGACCAGTGTCTACATCTCCCACCGCCTGGCCAGCACCCGGTTTTGCGACCGGATCATCTTGATCGACGGCGCGGCGGAACAAGACTCGATCGCGGAGACAGGCACCCACGATGAGCTGATGCGCCTCGGCGGCCAGTACGCGCGCATGTTTGCCACGCAGGCCAGCTATTACCGCCGCACCGGTAGTGAGGGGCAGACCGATGGAGCATAGGGAAGAGAAGCCGCGCCTCATAGAGAACGTCAGGTGGACGCTGCAGGGGCTTCGCCTCATGACGCACGTGTCGCCGACTTATTTACCGATGTTGCTCGGGCAGTCGTTCATCACGGCGTTTGTGCCGATGATGCAGCTGTTCTTTTCGGCGCGCATCCTCAACGAACTCGCCGGAAGGCAAAACATCGCGGCCATCGCCGGCTTCGTCGCCGCCACGGTGCTGCTCAGCTTTATCCTGGCGTCGCTGCGGGCGACCTTAACCCGCGAGGTGGATCTGTCTGCGTTCTGGCTCGCCTATGCGGACATCCTGGGACTGGAAGCGGAGCAGTTCGCCAGGATGGACTATCTCCATACGGAAAACGGCGAAATTTCGGAAAAACTGGCGGTCATGGACACCAAGGCGCGCGGTAACGGCCTGGGCTTGATCAACCTCTACTGGATGGCGCAATCGGTGACTGCCGGGTTGTTTTCGCTGCTGTTTGCCGCTATCCTGCTGGCGGGGATGTTTCACAGCAACACGGTGTACCGCCACAGCTTCGTGACGACACCGCAGGCTACGCTGCTGCTGCTTTTGCTGGTGGCATCGATGCTCGTGCTGAACGTTTTGTTTCGCCGCAAAGAAAAGAACATGCTGGAAGAGCTGTTCCAGGAAAACGCCAAGGCCAATACAGCCGCATCGTACTACAACGGATACATCAAGGCGGACAAGGCGGCCAAAGATATCCGCCTCTATCGCCAGGGTGCCATGCTGGAACATATTTTCTCAACCAGTTTCAATGTTAAAAGCTGGCTGCGCTTCTTCTTCTTTGAGGGCCGCCTCGGCGGATTTTCAGCTGCGGGTATGGCCGTGGTGGGCGGCGCGGTCTACCTGCTTATCGGGCTGCGCGCGCTTTCGGGCATGTACGAAGTCGGGTTTGTCGTACAGTATGTCGGGGCGGTGACCGCGCTGGTGACGTCTGTAACCACGCTGCTGGGCGATCTGGGCCGCGCTGCCAACAATGCGGTGTACATCAAGCCGTTGCTCGATTTCTTGAACCTGCCCGACAATCTGGCCAGGGGCAGCAAACCCATACCGGCTGCCGATACCATCCAGTTCGAGTTCCGACAGGTCAGCTTTCGCTATCCGGGGTCGGATTCGTATGCGCTGAAAAACGTCACTATGACGCTCAACGCAAACCGTCGGCTGGCTGTGGTCGGACGCAACGGCAGCGGGAAAACCACCCTGGTCAAGCTGCTCTGCCGCTTGTACGACCCGACAGAAGGCGAAATCTTTCTTAACGGCACGAACATCAAGGACTTTGACCTTGAGACGTACCGGCGTTTGTTTTCCGTCGTGTTTCAAGACTTCAAGTTATTCCCGCTGACCATCGCGGCCAACGTCGCTGTTTCTGACAGAGCGGATCCGGAAAAAGTCAGGCGCTGCCTGGAGGATGCCGGTTTTGGTGAACGGCTGGCAACGCTTCCCAAGGGTATCGACACGGTGCTCTACAAGGATTTTGACGAGGACGGCGTCCAGATATCCGGCGGCGAAGCGCAAAAAATCGCGCTGGCCCGGGCGCTGTACAAGGACGCCGGCATGGTCGTTCTGGACGAGCCGACCGCCGCGCTCGATCCCATTGCGGAATACGAGGTTTATTCGACCTTCAACAAGACCATTGGTTCCAAGACGGCGGTCTTCATCTCGCACCGCCTGTCCTCCTGCCGCTTCTGCCACGATATCGCCGTTTTCGATAAAGGGGAACTTGTGCAGCGCGGCAGCCATGCTGAGCTGCTCACCCAGGCGGACGGCCTGTATGCCGCCCTCTGGCATGCGCAGGCCCGGCATTATGTTGACGAAAAGGAAGAGGTCAGCCCGGGTGACGCGCAAAAAGGATGATCAGGTCAAGCAGATCGCTGTGATACAACTGATTCCAGCTTAAAAATCCGAACAACCAAAGGCAATGCGATACAGCACCGGTTGCAAGACATACTGCCAGGTATTGATGCATAATAATTTTTATTCCCTGGTGAGAGGACGATGGTGCATAAGCGGCTATATCTGTCACTGCTCTCAGGTCTAATAAAATCGGAAATCCATATAATACTATCTTTCTGTCACTGGCATGCGCTACTATCAGTGATAGAATGATAGTATGACAGAAAGTCGGACTGACTTCCGGAGGTGCGATATGCGAATGCAGGAAACCAATCAAATTGAGTTGAAAGAGATGTTTGTTCCAGAGCTTAAAAAGGATGTTGTGGCTTTTGCGAATACAGATGGTGGTGTCATCTATATCGGGATAAGCGATGATGGTGAATTTATAGGTGTTGAGGATCATGATCAAGCAATGCAACAAGTGACCAACGCCATTCGTGACGGAGTTAGACCGGATGTGACCATATTTACTCAATGCTCATTTGTCCACGATGCAGAGAAAACCGCGATCAAGCTGATGATAATGCGCGGAACAAAGCAACCTTATTATTTAAGCGATAAGGGCATGAGGCCAAAAGGCGTTTATATTCGGCAGGGAACATCGTCAGTTCCTGCCTCGGAAGATGCAATCAGAAAAATGATTAGAGAATCTGAAAGTGACTCTTATGAGGCTAATCGATCGCTCCTTCAGGATTTAACATTTGATTATGCCAAGGCTGAACTGGCTTCAAGAAAAATTGAATTTGGGAAGGTCCAGCAGAAAAATATAGGCGTGTTGACGAGTGATGCTATCTATACGAATCTGGGACTGCTGCTTTCCGACCAGTGCAAGCATACTACAAAACTTGCCATTTTTCAGGGAACCGATAAACTTGTATTTAAAGACCGAAAAGAATTTACAGGTTCATTGTTCAAGCAGTTAGAAGACGCCTATAGCGCAGTTGAATTCTATAATGCAACCAGAGCAACGTTCAAAGGGCTGACCAGATCCGACGAGAGGGATTATCCACCGGACGCTGTCCGTGAGGCGTTGCTCAACGCAATAGTCCATCGCGACTATAGTTTCAGTGGCAGCACATTTATCAATTTGTATGCTGATAGGATAGAATTTGTTTCACTGGGAGGTTTGATCTCAGGATTATCGATAGATGCAATCATGATGGGCGCATCCCAATCGAGAAACGAGAAACTTGCAGCTCTCTTTTACAGAATGCGGCTGATCGAAGCTTATGGCACGGGCATCGGGAAAATCATGAGCAGCTATTCAGGGTACGCTAGAAAGCCTGTCTTTGAAAATGCTGATGGTGCCTTTCGCGTTATACTGCCCAATTGCCATTATATGGCAGAAAATGACACACAAATAGCTGAAACAAAGCCAAGGACTATTGAAAGTATTCTGGAATATATGCATCAACACGGTTCTGCCACTAGAAAAGATCTCGAACAGCACATCGGGCTTGGCACAACGCGAACAATCATGTTGTTGAAAGAAATGCTAACGAATAAAATGATTGTCAAAATCGGTAATGGGAAAAAAACGAGGTACTTGCTAAAATGATAGCATATTTTCTGTATCCGCTGCGTCGTGATTTCAAAAGGAAACTGGGTCATGTTGATCTCAGCTTACATCTTGCCGTTGTTGCAATCTTGCCCTGAGCCGGTTGTTGCCTATGTCGCGCAGCTACTGGAAGAAAAAGAGCAGCTCGAACAAGGGAATGCGCGGTTGCGTGAGCAGATCAATCAAAATTCGGGTAAAAGGCACCTGTTCATGAAACGCGCACAATAAGTCATAATCAGCATGTTTTCGAAGATCCGATTCACAAAAATCGGATCTTTTCTTTTTGCCTTCTACAGGACATATTATATCCTGTAGAAGGGCGGTGCGTCTCATGCCGAAAATCGTCAGATCAGATGACAATCTTGTTGCTGTGCCTACCAATGTTTCCATACTCTCCAACGGGTATGTCTATTACAATAAAAATCATCATTTGCATAGTGTTGCAATTCGTTCTATGCTGGCAAGAAGCTCCAAGGCCTCTCCAGAAATCAGCTTTGTATCGACGTAGCAACGGATAAGA
>Ga0172382_10006662_pt1 | contig 16669 bp, 27 predicted proteins | sample Leawel138RmetaG_FD_122245 | JGI IMG/M metagenome (GOLD analysis project Ga0172382, IMG submission 122245) | Leachate microbial communities from a municipal landfill in Southern Ontario, Canada - Leachate well 138R metaG | ecosystem: Engineered > Solid waste > Landfill > Unclassified | place...
GCTCGAAGGCGAGGAACGATAATAGATGCGCAGGGCATGTCCACGGATCGCGGGCGCGGCGGATGATGTCGACATCGAGGCCATCCCAGCGCTCGGCCGAGACACGCTCGATCGCACGCTCGACCGGCTTTGCCGCCTTTGGTGCAATCGAGACCTCAGCCATCGTGCGTCTCCACCGCGATCTCGACGCCCGTGCATACGGCCAGCTCGCCACGGCCCATCACAACGTCGGACAATGGCTGCTGAACCACGACACGATCGACGGGGCCGACAGTGGCGGCCGCGCTGATCGCCGATTTCGGGACATCGCGGCCTGGCATGCGCCGGCCGGCCACCATTGCGGCAAGGCTATCCCCGACCGCTGCCCGCACAGCGGCCGGGTCGGGACCGGGGCGGATGTAGACAATGACCTTGATCGCGTACTCATGCACCGTCACCGAGCGCACGCTGACGACGTCCGTCAACGGCTTGACGTCTCTGCGGTGCAGATGCGAGCGCACCTTCTCGACCAGATCGTCGGACGCTCCCGCGAGCCCTTCGCGCGCCTGGATGGCGACATGCGCGGTTCCCGCCGCCGCGTCCGCCCAGACATCGGCGTTGATGACGCCGACATCGGCGGAGAGCGCGTGGTAGAGATACCCGCCCTCGGTGCCGGCGGTTGCATAGGCTTCCGGTGCAAGCAGCAGGCGCCGGCGGTATTCGTCGTCGCCTTCCATCACCGCCGCCGCACCGCCGGAAGCGGGCACGATGACGCGGCGCATCATCATCTCGCGGTGCGGCGCCGGCAGATGCAGCGACGACGTCAGGCCGAGATGGTCGAGGTCCGCACCGGTGGCGAATGCGATCAAGCCGGCCTTGATCACATCGTTGATGCGGAAACCGACGAGCAGCTCGCGCTTGGCGTCGAGGCGCTGCAGGATCACAGCCCAGTCAGACTCGATCGTTTCCACGTCATAGACGCGGCCGGCCCCGGCAAACTCTTCAACCAGCGCGCGCCGACGTTCGGCAAGGATCGTCTCGTAGGACAGGCCGCGCAGCGCGAGGGGCGGCGGGAAGCGGCTGAGGTCGAGCGTGATGGCGGTAAAGCGCGACATTACAGTGCTCCCCGGCCGAACCGCGCCGGCGCGGCGCGAAAGGGGATGGCGATCCCGTAATTGCCGAAACGGCCTTCGGGATAGTAGAGGCCGCCATGTCTCAGGCCGAGCATCCCCGCCTCGCTCATCCTGACGAACTGCAGCTCGTCGACGCGGTATTCGGGCTCCCAGCGCTCGGCTGTCACGACGAGTTCGTTGAAGATGGAAAGCGCAAGCGCAGGCGTCAGGTCTTCCGCGAGCAGGCCGCGAAGATCCGACCCGAAGTCCAGCAGCATGACGAGCTCGTCGATCCGTGTAGACCAGATCGTGTCGAGCGACTGCGCGAGATGGGCCGAGCCTGTCAGCATCCGCCCGGACTGACGATCGACGCCGCTTCGATATCGGATTGCCTGCGCCATCGACGCCTACTTCCTTCGGGTTCGGGGGCGGGCGACCTCGGCGGGCGGGTCGAGAACGGGATCGCTCCAGTCGGCACGCTCGGCCTCGACATCTGACGAGGCCGCTTCCGGCTTGCGGATCGTTCCGGCGATCAATTCGAAGCGGGCTTCCGCTTCGGTCAGCTCGATCGTCTTGTTCGGCACGCAGGCGCGACCAGCGACGCGCGGTCCTGCAAGTTCCGTCACGACATAGGTGTTCTTCATGGCCTCTCCTCGGGAAATCGCTGGTAGTAGTGCTCGAGATGATCGTCATGGTCCGCGGTGTCCGCGAAAACGTATGGCGCGCCTCCGTGGTCCGGATGCTCGGGCGATGCCTTCATCCAGCCGGCCGCGCTCCCAGGGAAGTAGAGCGACCAGGTGGACGGGCCGAATGTGATGCCGGTGCCGCCCGCATCCAGCCGCAGAACCTCATCGGCATGAATCTCGAGGCGGCTACCGCCGTCCACGCGCACGCGGTCCGCCTCCACGCGCACTCGCTGGCCGCCGACGTCGATCTCGACACCGTCCAGGCCATTGACGGCGATCCGCAGCACGCCTTCCACGATGGACAGCACCGCCGCGCCACCTCCCAGGACAAGGGCCTCTCCTTCCAGAACGGCCATGTCAGCCACCCACCGGAGGCACGTAGGCAAAGGTCGGAGGCCAGCATCCCACTTCACTGTAGACGCCGCCCCGATCATGAATGCCCCGGTTCGTCTGCAACCGCGATTCGATCAGCACCGTGTTCTGGAATACCGCCGGCCCGATGAAGCGGAAGCCGTCCGGCCCCATTTCCAGGCGGGCGTTTCCGCGCTCGAAGACCGCGATCTCGGACGAGTCCGACGGCGCGTCGTGATCCTTGTCGTAGGTGGCCGGCAGCGCGATCGATGCCTCGCCGACCGTGCCGGACTGAGAAAACAGCGTCATCTGCTCATCCATGTCCGGCTCCGAGTGGATGCGCATGCCGCCGGCCGTCGCCTCCTGCCAGCGCGCCCACGGCCCGAGGATGTCCCGACCATCGGCCGTCTTGCCGATGCGCAGGCGCAGCATGCGCTTCGACGGGTCTTTTTCGGCGACCTTGCCAGACAACGACATGACCGCGATGCGCCGATCGGCGGCGGCAGCCTTCTTGTGCAGGCGGCGGATCTCCTGTTGCTGCCGGTCAAGCATCGCCATCGCTCTTTCTTGCCGGCAGGAACTTCGCGATCGCGGCAATATGGTCCGGATCGGCGTAGTCGATCGTTCCGGTTTCCGGATTGGCTGTGCCGGTCGCGGTCGGGAACAGCGTCTCGCCGACATCGGCGACGAGCTGCGTCCAGGTCACCGTGTAGTAAGCCGTGCCCTCGGCCATGTCGCGGACCGTGAAGAGCGGCTTCAGCTCGGCCTGCGGTTGCATCTGCGGCGGGAGAATGCCGGCGCGGCCCCAGAAGCACGCGGCGTCGTCGGCTAGCGCCCGCAGGACCTGCCCGCCGATCGCAAGCCCGACCGCCTCCTTCTCGACGCGGCGGCCATCGACTACCCGGGCCTCGGCCACGATATAGGCGACCCATTCGACGAGTGCGCCGAAGGAACCGTCCATATGCATGGCGCGCCTGACCCGGCTCCAGCCGACGCCGATGCCGGGAGCCGTCGCAACCGATTTCGCCAGCAGTTCCGACAGGTCCACGCGACCAGGATGCGCCACGACGCGCACGCCGGGCAGAAGCGAAGTCAATGTCGAAACGATTGCCGACTGAACAGGCGCAAGCGGGTCGCACGCCAGGAGCTGGGCCAGTGTCTTCGGCTCCATCATTGCGCCATCCCGAAGTAATCGGTGACGAGGTCGACGATCTCCTGCGCGTTGTCGGAAGAGATGCCGACGAACGGGCGCGCGGGGATGGTGACCGACTTCGCATAGCGGACGCCGCCGCCGGCTCCGAAGGCGGCTGCAGGCACGGCGAGATAGCGGGCGCTCCTGGGCGTGATCGTCATGCCGCCCTGGTGGACGTGCGCGTACTCCCAGCCCGAACCCCATTCGGCTTCGTTGTCGGATGAGCGCCATGCGATCGATGCGAGCAGATGCTGGCCGGTCTCCACCAGGATGGAGGTGTCCTTCAGGTTCGGCGGCCAGGCCGCGCCATCCGGAGATGTCTTTTCCGACTCGATGCGCCGGCGCGTCTGGCTCTCACCCATCGCGCCGATGACCGACATCAGCTCCGTGCCCTCGAACTCGAGGATCGGCTGAAGCACCTTCAAGGCGCCTTCAAGTCCGCCTGCATCGAGCGTGAGGGAAATGCCGATCTCCATCAGACGCGCCCCAGCCGCTCGCGGGTGAACAGCCGTTCCGGCGCTACCAGGACAACTTCGTTCTGGCCGATTGCGCCGGGCTCGACACCGCTGCCCGAGCCCCCCGTGGAACCGGTGAAGGTCAGCGCACCCTTGCCGGCGGCGATCGCTTCCAGCCGCTTCACGCTCGCCTCGTAGCGCTCCTTGATGATCTCCGAGGACCGCGAGAATGACAGCGCGATGCGGTAGAGCGCGATGTCCATGCAGTAGACCGACAGGATGGCGAGTGATTCCGCGTCGAGCGTGGCGAGGTCGGCGGGCGAATAGCGCGCCTGCAGGATGGCGCGGATTTCACGCGAGGCATCCGACAGCGCCAGCGTGATGCGAGCGTCGTCTCGCAGCCCGGTCACCTCGTCGGCCGCAAGCAGTCCGAGCTCCTGCGGGTAGCGGGCGGCAAGGTCTGAAATGGTCGCGTAAGCAGTCATCATGCCGTCCCATGGGAGGTGGCCAGCCGCCCCGCCGCTGCATCTGGCCATCGTTTCACGCCTGTCGGCGGGCGCGCTGGGTTATTCCTGCGCGTCAATGATCGGCGAAACCGACAGCATCGGGTCGGCGAGCAGCTTCTTCATTGCCGCTTCCTGTTCTTCATGCGTCGCGCCGAGTTCCTCGGGCGCGATGTCGCGCGCAACCGGGCCGAACGAAATGCCGGCGCGCCGGCGCGGGCCGGCGGGCGCGACCACGCGGACGCGTGGCATTGCGAAGGTGACTTCCGTGCCTTGCGGTACGATTTCAGGCTTCACGTCATTGCCGATGCGCTCGACTGCCGCCTTCAGATTTTCGACGACCTCGGGCGATGCGGTGATGTCCTGCGTGATTTCCACTGCCGGTGCTGCCGGTGCGCTATCCTCGGCGGCAGGGTTCGGCTGCCGGCTGGCCGCAGGAATTTTCGGTGTCTTTGCCATGGTTCTCTCCGGGTCTTGCGGAAACGGCCGGCGGTCGCTTGCGAAAGACCCGGCCGCGCGCTGGGTAGCGCGGCCGGGAAGCTGCGATCGCGTCAGGACGGCGGCGCGGTCGACGGGTTGGCGATGAACCAGGACGGAAAGCTGCCGTCGTCGCTGCGCCTCACGGCGGAGGCGCCAGGCGCAAGCACGGCAACCAGGAGCAGTGCCACGATCGCCATGATCAGGAGCGCGCTCGAAGCCTCCCCTACAAGAGGGAAGAAAAGCGTCTCGAATTGGATCGCGGCGGTCGCTGCCGAGCTCGCGGCGAGCGCCAGGGACACGAAGCAGAGAAGTCGAAGCAGTTTCATGCGGTTTCCTCTGTTGGGTCTTGCAGGAGCCGCCAGCGATGGCGGTTCCTGAAAAACCCGGCCGCGCCCCGAGACGGCGACGCGCGGCCGGCCCCCGACAAGGCGCGCTGCTACACGAGCAGAGCGGCCTCGATCAGCTGGACGAGGTTGCGGTTCGTGTTCGTGGTGCCGTCGATCTGCTCGGACATCAGGATGTCGCGGGCCTTGAAGAAATTGGCATTGCCGACAATCAGGTGCGTCGGGCGGATGCCGAGCGGGCGGCCCTCGTCATCCTTGAACGCGCGCATCTTCTCGTAGGCGGCGCGCAGGTTCGTGGCGCTGAGTTCGGCCTTGGACCCGAAGGCCATCTGCCAGAAGCCGAAGCCGGCCGCGACGCGCGCGTCGACACCGTACTGGTACTCGTCGCGGTCAAACACGGCGTCGGACGTGCTCTTGTCTTCCTTGGCGGTGAACTCGTAGTCGCGGCGCTTCTGGAAGATGAACGGCTTCAGCGGCCGGCTCATGTCCGCGAGAATCCACGTCTCGCCGCCGCCGGACTGCATGTTCGAAACCGACACCACCTTGCCGGGCTTGCCGACCGGGTGTTCGTCGTCGAAGAACGGCTGGCCATCGTAGCAGGGCAGCGTCCACGCGCCGTTAATCAGCTCGAAGGTCACCTCGTCCGGATGCTGTGCGGCCGAATGGCCCATCATCTCGAAGCGCGGGCGGTAGAGGCCGAGCTTGTCATCCTCGATATCGTCGCGCTTGACGGCGATCGTCAGCTCGAACTTGCGGTTGCGGATCGAATAGCCGTGGCTTTCGAGGCCGTGGACGTGGCGATCGCCGATCCATTCGCGCAGCTTCGGGATGTCGCCGAGCCAGCCGAAATCCTCGACCGCCGTGGTCGAGGTGACGATGGTGGCGAGCTGGGTGTAGATTGCGGTGTAGCCGGCGAAGGCGTTCTGGAAGATCGTCTTGAAGCCGCGCTGATGCGCCTGGAGAAGTGCTGGGGTGATGACGCGGGACATTGTGGTTCCTTGGGATTGAGGCGGTATCAGCCGACGCGGACGAAGACCCCGTCCGCGTCGACATCGATGACGGTGCCGGCAGCCGATCGGGTCGCCGGGTCGGGTGCGTCTGCTCCATCCGTCTTCGCGACCGTCTGGTCATCGACGATGAAGCACTGCTTGCCGATGTCTGCGGCGGTGATTTCCTGCTCGCCGGCCGAGTTGAAGAACTTGAACGTGCCACGCTTGACGGTGACGGACTTCGCGCCGTTCGCTCCCTCGTTGACCACGCTCTCCTCGGCGATGCCGAGCGCGATCAGGCCGGTGGCCGTCCTGCCGGGTGCGGCATTGCCGGCATCGTTCACGACGAGCGCGCCCTGATGGATGGTGGTCGCGCCCTTGACGGGCGCGGTCGACGTGCGACCTTCCTTCTCGACAGGAACGCGCGGGCCGGACATTGCAGTCATGCGGGTTTACTCCGTTGGGTTGCGCGGCCGTCAGGCAGCGGCGAGGCCGTTGGCCTTGCGGTACTGTTCCTCGGTGAGGCCAAGATCGGCCATCGCCTCACGGTCCTCTGCCGACAGCGTCGCGAGCTGATCAGGCGGCCTTTTGTCGTCGAGGCCGGAGGCGCCGAGGCCGGCAGCGGTGGCGGCGATCAGCGCCTCGACGCCGGCGAGACCCTCGTCAGTCGCACAGAGCGTCTCGAAATGCGCGCGTTGCGCCGGCGTGATCTTCTTTGCCGTCAACGCGCCTTCGAGCAGGTCGGTGACCTTCTTGTTGCGCTCTGCCGTCTTCAGCGCCGTCAGCTCGGCCGTGGTGGCCGACAGCGTCTGCAGCGTCTGGTCGTGCACCGCCTTGTCGATGCGCTGTGACAGGCTGGCGATGGCTGAAAGGCAAGCGGTCTCGTCGGCGGTCTCGGCGAGGCCGAGCGCCTGGGCGATCTTCTTGAGCATTGGGGGTTCCTGTTTGTGGGAAGGGTCGGCGGCGGCGACCGCCGGCATGGAAATTCCGGGGGCGGCGACGAGGCCGGCCGAGTGCAGCCAGATCGCCTTGCCGGTCTCGTCCGGCTTCAGCGCGGGCGAAACGTAACGGTGCGTGCGCGCCTTCAGGACGGCCAGCCCGCCTTCGAGCCAGGACACCCGGCCGTAGAGGCCGTCGGGCCGCGCCTCAAGCACCTCGATCCACGCAACCGCGGGAGCGGTGTCGCCGAAAAGCGCTTTCTTCGGGATGGCATGGTCGATATCGAGCGGTACATCGACCCCATCCGCCTCGAAGCGGCGAACGAGAAGCTCCGGGTCGACCTCGAGCTGGCGGCCGTCGCGGGCGGTGAAGCGGCCTCGCGGCGCAATCTTGATCCACTCAGGGCCGGCATCACCGGCGCCGGCATCGGCTCCCGGAGCCGTTCCGAACACATCGAACGTGATCGCGCCGGTGACGGCGTCGACCAGGTCGGCGGCGGCGTCGAGAAGATGGAGCGAAACGGTGCTTGCCAGATGCGTCTTCATGCAGGCACATTGGGCGGAGCTTCATTGGGCCATGTGGCTGACAGCTGTCAGCAAGGGCGAATTGGCTGAATACCGTCCTGCCCAGCCGGATTGCTCATTTCACCTGGTTGCTCGCCATTTTGCTTCGCCGTCAAAGGCCCTTCAAAGGGGGTAGGAGCGGCGCGAGGCGTCATGCGGGTAGTTGGGTGCATCCGGCACGGCCGAGGCCGCCAGCGGGCCTCTATTCCGACAGCTTGAAAATCGGAAGGCAAAGGCGCACATTAAGGACAGCGCGGCGGCGAATATCGGTTGCCCTCGATTGGCCGCTGGCGGTGTCCCCGTCCCGCCCCGCCGCGCATCATTTTCCAAGATCATAGAGATCGTCGAGCTTCAGGCCGTGCCTGCCCAGCAGCTGATCAACACGCTCGGCGTCGCGCTGGTGCAGCGAGTTGATGCGCAGATAGCCGCCGGCCGACAGCTTGACGAAGGCGCGCCAGAGCTGCTTGCCGAAACGCGCGATGATCGTCCGTACGGACGGGTCCCCCTTCTCGTCGGGCAGGATGCGCCCGCGCGCGACCAAGTCCGGCAGGCGCGAGAAATCCTCGACATCCATCCGGTGCTTCTTCATCCGGCTAGAAACCGCGTCGTTGGCGATCGACACAAGTGGCCCGATCGCGCCAGGCAGCTCGTCGACCAGGCGCTGCGAATGGCCGGCCGGCATCCACGTCTTGCCCGGCAGAAGCGGCGCGATCTTCAGGAAAGGGTCCTGCCACATCTCCTTGAGCTTCGCGGTGGCGTCGACTCCGTCCGCCTCCGCCAGCCGCACCTCGGCGCTGCGCAGCAGCGTGGACGCGCGTGCCAGGCCGGCGTTGGTGTGCCAGCCCGGATCGATACCGACGGGCACCAAGGTGATCTCGCCGGTGCGCCGGTTGCGGTGCATGATCGGCGGACCGAGGTCCGGCACCTCCGTGGTGTAGCGGATGCCGCCGGGCTCCGGCGTCAGGCCGAGCAGGTGTTCGGCTTCCCGCGCGGTGATCTGCCGGACCTGACATTTGCAGAGCCAGCCGTTGGGCGGGAAATGCGTCGTCCAGAATGGATGGTCGACCGGCAGGATGATGCCGACGAAGGCGAGATGCTCCTCGCGCGGATCTCTCGACGTGGTGCGCATATAAAGAAAGTACGGCAGCGCCTTCTTCACGCGCTGCGCGCGCTCCCACTGGCCGGCCGCGCGGGCGCTGTTCATGTTGGACCAGAAGATGGTCTTCAGCCGGCGTCCGGATGAAAAGTCGACGATGCGGTCGGGCTCCATACCGGTCGGGTCGGAAACGGTGCGCGGGCCGAGCCAGCCGAGCCGAGCCAGCTCCTCGCGCATCAGCGGCTTCCATGTCTCGAAGCCCTGGCCCTCGCGCAAGGCGCGGGCGATCGACTCCTTGAACGCCGTGGTCAGCTCCAGCTCGGTCGCGCCGGACACCATGAAATTGTAGCTGTGCTCTTCGCCCCAGACGTCGAGCCACTTGAAGGCCGGCACGACGCCCTTGCGATCGAAGTATCCGGTGACTTCCGGTGTCGGTCCGAATCCGCGCCTGACAGGCTGGGCAGCCATCTCAGTCCCGCACGTCCCCGACGCCGCGCGCGATCGCCGTCAGTTCAGTAAGACGCTGGCGCAGGCGTGTGCCGTCCGGCCCTGCGGCATCAAGCATGGACAGCACCTCGTCAAAGCTCTGCGCCTGCTCGAGGATGGCAAGCAGCGGCGAGACCAGCGGCTCGGCGACCTCCTGCCAGTCGTCGATGCCGGCGATGATCGCGTCCAGTTCGTCAACCGCCGCGTCGTCGCTGACGCCGGCCGCGAGCGTGGCGATGCAGGACGGGCACCGGCAGGCCGGAGCATGAGCGGACAGGGTTTCCGGCTCGGCGGGCTCTTTCTTCTTCGGCTGTGGTTCCGGCTTGTCGTCGTCGGCCGCCGGCGCGATCGCCGGCGCAGGCTCGGCCGGCGCTGTCAACAGCGCCTCATCCTTACCCGGCTCGGACAGGCCGAACTTCTCACGAATCTCCCGCTCGGAAACGCGCAGCCCAAATGGAACGAGCGCGACGACGTTCTTCGTCAACGCGTCGAGGTCCTCCGGATCAGGCACCGGCAGTTTCACTTGCGGATAGACGTCCTGCGGCCCGAAATTCATCGCCACGGCGTATTCGACCAGATCGCGGGTGACGGTGTGCGCGAGCTGGCGACAGTCGGCGCGCAGGATATCGAGCCGCACCTCATTGTGCACCTTGGCCTGAGACTGAGATGACCCATCGTCCGACGTCATCGTCTGGCCGACGACGAGCTTGGAAATCTGCTTGTCGCAGTATTCCAGCAGTCCGGCGAACACGGCCTCGCCGTGGGTGCCGGAGACCTCATGAAACGCGATCTCCATTCCTTCGGGGATGATCGCCGCAGCATCGTTGGCGATCGTGGCGACCGCGCGCAGCAGTGTGCGCTTGTCGGCCTCGGATGCGCTGGCGTGATATTTGCCGAGGCGCAGCGGCATGCCGTAGACCTCGGAGAAGCCGGCCCAATCCTGCAAGCCGAAGGACTGGATCATGAACGCCCAGGCCGCAGCACGCGCGAGGCCGCGCCGGATCGGAATGCCGGTCTTGATGCGCGGCAGATGGCGCAGGAATTTGCCGGCCGGCAGTTCCTCGCCCTCGATGGAGCCGTCGACCGCCAGACGAAGCTGGCGCAGCGATAGCCGATCAAACTGGAAGAAACGCTGGTCGCGTTCGATGAACGCCACCGGACGCAGCTTCTTTCGCTCGTACTCCCACATGATTTCCGACGCGGCATAGCCTTTCGGGATGCCGTCCGTGAGGTCGCCCATCGCATCGATCAGGTTGCCGTCGTCGACAAGCTCCTTCACGAAATCGACGATCCGCGCATCGATGCCCTCGGCTGCCTCAACTGTCGCCTCCACGCTTTCAATCGCCAGTCGCCGTGTTTGCAGCTGCGATGCGTAGTGCAGGTATCGCTCCTGCATCTCCTCGGCGAGCGTGAGATAGTCCCGGCCATTGCCCTCGGCGGCCGAGCGAAGGATGGTGCCGAGCTTCTCCGGAGACAGATGCGTGGCGACTCGATCTTCATGGACGCGGCGCACCCCGGCGATCGTGGGTGCGGCAACCTCCTTCGACAGCAGCTGCTTCTCGATCGGCCGGCCATCCGGCCCGAGAATAGTTGAGGTTACCACAACCGCCTCCCATCGTAGCTGAACCCGTCATCGTCGTCGTGGTCGCTGGCAAGCGCCGAGACCGGCGTGTACCCGTAGCTGATCTGCGAAGTGCCGGCGGCATGGATGGCGAGGAAGCAGGCCCATGTCCGGTCGGCGTGATCGTCCGTTCGCTCCGCGACGAAACGCGGTGCGCCGGTCGCGGAGGCAACCTTGCGCAGCTTGTGCAGATCGGCGCGCAATGCCGGGCTGCCTTCCGGGACGCGGATGGTTCTGTCCTCGAATTTTTCCTTGCCGGCCGTCGCCAGCACCAGCTTGTTTGGGCCGGTGAACAGCACACCCTCGATGCGCATCGCGCCGTAGCGCCGTTGCGCGTCCTCGACCGGCTTTTCGCCCATGCCGGTCTGATCCATGCAGACCCGCGCGATCTGGTAGCGCTTCATGACGTCGTCGAGCGCGGCATCCTGATCGGCGAACGAGGCGCGCTTCAGTTCGATGATCTCTCTCGTCCAGAGCACGTCGCCCAGCTGCTCGACCACCCATATGACGAACAGGTCGTTGCGCCGGCCGATGTCGACGCCGGCGAAGCAGACGCCACCGCGATACTGCTCGGGATCGCCGGCGCTCGCGTCCTCGACCGAATCGATGAGATCGTAGGACAGCCATGCGCTGGCCTCGTCCAGATATTGCAGCTCGTATTCCTGAGCCCAGGCATCCTCATCGGCGATGCCGGCGCGCAGTTCGTCAATGTCGCGCGGCAGGCCATCGGCGACCGCTTGATAGATGTTGACGACATGGCGGGACCAGGTGTCGTCGTCGGCCGTGTCCAACTCGTAGAATTTTCCCGATTTGCCGTTCGGGGTCGACGTGACGCGCAGCTTCCATCCCGCAGAAATGACGGGGAAAAGCGCCTTCCAGATCGCGTGGGAATCCTTGTGGAAAGCGAACTCGTCGAGAAAGACGTTGGCGGAAAAGCCGCGCGCCGTGTCGGGGTTCGCTGGCAGCGCCGTAATCCGTGAGCCGCCGGGGAAGGTTACTTCCAGCGCCTTGTAGCTGACCGCGCCGATACTGTATTCGGGCTCGGCCTCGTCGAAGGTGAGGCCATAGGCTTTGGCATGGACCTTGATGCCCTCGTCCATCGCCTCCTTCGCCTGCCGCTCACCGCGTGACAGGATGACCCAGCGCGTCTTCTTGTCGAGAACTGCATGCTCAAAACCGTCGTCGACAATCTCCAGCGTCGTCGTGAAGGTCTTGCCAGTCTGGCGAGCAAACTTGCCAATCTTGAAGCGGGATTTGTCTTGGAACCATCGGCGCTGATACGGAAACAGCAGGGCAGCTTTCGTCACTCGTCGCCCTCCTCGACGCCGTAAGCCTTGCGGATCAGACGCAGGACTTCGGCCGGCTTCATAGGCTCGCTAGCCTTGTGCACCTCCTTTTCGACGCTGCCGACCGCCTTTTCGAAGCGGGTTTTGAACTCTTCCTCAAGCTTGCGGCGATGTTCGGCAGACATCTTCGTGGCGGACGCTGCGGCCTGCACCGCGCGCGCCAGTTCCATGACGGACTTGGGATCGATCAGCCCGCCTTCCAGAATCTTGTAAGCGGCCTTCTTGACCATTGCCGCAACAGCCATGGTCAGATCATCGGAACCGCCGGTGCCGAGCGATGCCGAAAGCTCGGCAGAAATGCGCCGTATCTCGTCCAATTCCCGGAACTGTTCCGCCTTCCGCGCCGAATAGCGGCCGAAGGCCGATTTCGACACCGGTCCGATACCGCGATCAGCCAGCCGCGCGTTGAACTCGGCGAGGATATCGATCTGGAGCCGGCGGCCTTGCCGCAATTCTTCGGCGACCCATACGATCTCGGGCTCCGCCTCTTCGGGAAGCAGGTCAATCGACGACAGCCGGCCTCGCCCCCGCGTGCGCGAACGGCCCATCTTAAACCTCCGGCGAAGGGCGTGCGATTCCCTCGATGACGGCGCGTCGCTCGACATGGTCGAGGCCAGCCCGCGTGATGGTGGCGATCATCACGCTGCCGGCCTGCGTCGTGGAGACCGCGCCGAGCTCGGTGAGCTTGTTGAGCTGCGTGCGCACCCATTCGCGCGAGCGCCGATAGGCGAAGGTGTCGAGCACGATGGTCAGGTCGGCCTCGTTGAGGCGGCCATCGGGCCATTTCGCCAGCTCCTTCAGAATGACGAGCCGTGCTCCGGCGGCGAGATAATCGTCGTAGCTCACTTTCCCTTCTCCAGCAGATAGCCTTCGAGCCGCTGCACGGTTCGCGCCACGCTCGACATCACCTCGGCCTGGACGTTCATGGAGCCGCGCATCTCCGTCATGGCGAGCTTGAGCTCGACAACGTCCTGGGCATCCGGGAGGTGCTTCAGTTCGTTCTGGACGGCCTGGATCGCGCGCTCATTGTCGTCGAGGCGTGCGTTCGTCCTGGCGATTGCGTCGGCGTTGTCGCGCGAGCCTCGCGTCAGAGCGGCATAGATCGCGACGCCGAGCGCAAGAGCCGTGTTCGCGGCCGTCAGGTATGGCACGATTGCGGCGATATCCATCAGGCGAAGCTCCTCTCGCGCCGCTCCGCGAGCGTGGCGCAGTCAATGCAAAGGCGGGTGCCCGGCACGGCGCGCCGACGGGCCTCCGGGATGGTCTCGCCGCAGGTGCAGACGAGGAACTCGACGCCGTCGGGATAGGTACGCTGACGGCGAGCCGCCGCCCGCACATCCGCAATGCCGAGCTCGCGCTCCATCTCGACGCGCTCCTCGGCCTGCTCGATCATGGCGTTGGTCGCACGCATCAGAGCAGCCATCCGAGGAACAGAAAGACCAACCCGGCCGCGGCGACCATCCCGCCGTCGCGCATGAACTCTTCGGTGGTTCCGTTGCCGCCGGTCGGATGGTTCATCTCGGCGAGCGCGCCGAGCAGGAAAAGGCCGATGCCGCCGAAGAGCAGGAGAAGGCCGAGCCCGATCATCGCGCAGCCTCCTGACCGTGGCGGGCGCATTCGGCGCGGGTGTAGCTGCCCGCGCCGCAAAGCCCGGCGACGGCGTCGTCGATGCCGTCCTGATCCTTCGGCGATGCGCCGCGCGCGCCGATCAGGCTGGTGCCGACGATCACACGGGCCCCGGCGGCCATGTGATCGCTACCGGCAGCGATCGGCCTCGAAGAGGTACACGAGGCCCCGGCCAGCACAGTAGCGGCGCATAGCACGAGCGCGCTCCGCAGCATCAGACACTGCCTTGATCGCATCGAGTGTTCTCCTTTCCGCTTCCGCCTCGACGACGGCGCGTGTTTCCTGCTTCGCGGCGGGGATGGTGACGGCGTGCGTCCACGCGATCACCGCAGCGCCAGCGACGATGCCACCGGCCGCCGCCCCTGCCGCGGCCCATACCTTGCTGAACACCGGGAGCATCACGCAGGCGCCTCCACCGTGCGCCTGCTGCGCAGCCAGCCCCAGAACGCCCATCCGGCAAGGCCGACACCAATGAGGCTGGCGCCAGCCAGGAGTGCATTGGCGATGATCTGGGCGGTTTCGCTTTCAATGCCGATCAAGGCCATGGCGCCCTCGGCGACCTGGTCGCGAACGGCGGTGACGAGCCCCACCGCAACCGCCCCCTTGCTGGCGTCCCTGACCTCCGCCACCTCGGACACCGACAACTCGCCTGGCCTGTCGGTCGCCCCCTGGCGATAGCGATCCAGCGATGCCATCGTCAGCGGGCCGGCGACGCCGTCGACCTCAAGCCCGTTCTGCATCTGGAACATGCGCACGGCATCGTGTGTGGCCGGGCCATAATCACCGTCGATCTTCAGGGAGTGCCCGGCTCGGACAAGCAGGTGCTGGAGTTCGCGAACGCGGGCGCCGGACGAGCCGAGGCGAAGCATGCCGGCGGCTGACGGCGCCAGGGTCGGCTCGGCGCCCAACCGCTTGATGTACCGTTCGTAGGCGGCCTTGAGCCTGGTGTGGTAGCCGTGCCTGGCGAAGGCGGGGCCGTTGTAGCCGCGCGCGAAGGCCGCCCAGTCGCGGCGCTTGAGCGCGCCGCCCAGTCCATTGACGTCGATGAAGCGGGCCATCATGTCGATCTGGCCGTCGACGCCGGAACGGGCGGCATTGACCAGCGTCTCGACGGAGGCGTATCGGAGCGGCTTCCAGTTCGCGCCCATGACCTGGCCGCCGCCATATGATGCGCTCTCGAAGGCAGCGCGCGCATCGATCTCGAGCGCGCGCGTCAGCATGCCCCAGCGGGCCGTCTGCGATTTCGGGTTCTTGATCGCGCCGGCGGTCGGATGCGCCAGGCCGAGGGCCCGCGCCTGATCGCGATCCTGCCCGGACAGCCGACGGTCGAAGTAGTGCCCCTCCCATCGGATGACCGGCTCAGGCTTGCCGTTCACGGTTTCGAAGAAACGGAACGCGCTCTCGATCTCGATGACCGCAAGCATCGCGGCAAGCTCAATGCCGAGCTTTCCTGCAGCAGCGCGGGCAGCGCGAAGAATGTCTACGGTGATCATGGTCGCTCCGGAAATCGCAGGACTTCCGAAGTGTCAGGATTGAGCGATCAATGGAGTGGCTGACAGTTGTCAGCAAAGCGATGTCGGGGTCAGAAAAGCTCACCCTGGTCATCATTGCCCGCAAGGCGAGCTTTGACGCGCCAGGCCGTGCGCTCGTGGACGCCGACCTGGCGTGCTGCCTGGCGCACAGTCTTTCCCGAACGGAGAGCTTCCGCAAGGTGTCTTCTGGCGGCTTTCTGAAGGGAGCGCGGTCCGAGGGGTATTATCACGTGGCGCACCCCACGCACGGTGCCATCGGGCGACCCGACCCGCAACTCCTCGCAGATCTTCGAAGCCGCCTCCAATCCGACCAATAGGGAGAGCCAATGATCCGGCTCGGCCTTCGCCGGGATGTCAATCCGCAGGCCGCCATGGCTGGCCAGCAATGCGTACGCTGCATCCTTTCCCGCGATGTCGGCGATCTCGCCCAGAATGCCGGGCAGGCGATGGTCGCTCAAGACGCGCCTCCCAGCTTTCGCTCAAGCTCGAGCTGGCGCACGGTCAGCTCCCGCAGTTGCGCCTGTAGCTCGATCCGCCGATGGCTATGCGGGCGCAACGTATCGATGCGCTCGCATAGAGCCTCGCGCAGGATCTGGATCCGCCCGATCTCGTCCTGCTCGCGCCAGACGAGCAGCGGCAGGATCGAGGGGCCACTGGCGTGTGCCATGATCATGACGCCTCCGCTTGCCCTGATGCGCCCCGGAAATTACGCTGGAAGCTCGGGAAACCTGGGGAGGCAATTGAATGAGCAACAATCTGATATGTTCGGAGTGTCATGGAAGGGTTTCGTCGACCGCGATGACCTGTCCGCACTGCCATGCGCTGCTGCAGGATGTCGGGGCGACATTTTTCGGTTCGCTTGCTCAGCTCATCACGGTGCTGCCTATTATCGTATTGACCCCGCTGGCCGGGCTGGAGCTGGAGCGCGTCTATCTTGGTGGACAGCAAGGCAACGGCATGATCTGGGTTCTTTGGTTTTTGTCCGTCATCACCTTCACGCTGGTATTTCTGGCGACATGCAACGGGAAGACCCAGCCTCGCGCAGGCGCGACCCAGATATTTGTGCCACCACTCGACTCTCGTGGTGACGATTGAGCCTGCATCACCGGCACGCGCCATGATCATGACGCCTCCGCTTGCGCGAAGCGCCCGGCTTCAAGGCCCCACACATCCCGGCCAGGCCACGGCTCGCGCGCGAACAGCTCGCAAGCGAAGACGTCGGGCAGCAGCTCGTCGATCATCTGCCGCGCCTCGGGCGGCTTGCGGCTATGCTCGCGCCGCTCGCTCTCGATAAGGTTGCGGATGGACTTCGAGCGGTAGACCGGCTCCCCGATGGTTCCGATCAGGAAAGGCTCGGTGGCCGATCTCA
>Ga0172382_10006665_pt1 | contig 16667 bp, 15 predicted proteins | sample Leawel138RmetaG_FD_122245 | JGI IMG/M metagenome (GOLD analysis project Ga0172382, IMG submission 122245) | Leachate microbial communities from a municipal landfill in Southern Ontario, Canada - Leachate well 138R metaG | ecosystem: Engineered > Solid waste > Landfill > Unclassified | place...
CAGGTGATGCAGATCGCGATGCTCGCCGCCGGCTTCTCCGGCGGCGAGGCCGACGCGCTGCGCCGCGCGATGGCGGCGTGGCGCCGCCGCGGCGGGCTCGAGCCCTTCGAGCGTCGCGTCGTCGACGGGATGATGGCGCGCGGCTACGACCGCGCATTCGCCGAGGCGATCTTCCGCCAAATCCAGGGTTTCGGCGAATACGGCTTTCCCGAGAGCCACGCGGCTAGCTTCGCGCTGCTCGTCTACGTCTCGAGCTGGATCAAGCGGCACGAGCCGGCGGCGTTCCTCGCCGCGCTGCTGAACAGCCAGCCGATGGGCTTCTACGCGCCGGCACAGCTCGTGCGCGATGCGCGCGAGCACGGCATCGAGGTGCGCGGCGTCGACGTGCTGGTGAGCGAGGTCGAGAGCACGCTCGAGGAACGCGTCGACGACGATGCGTCGCACAGCGGCGTCGGGCGGGGCGGAACCTCGCGGCAGGGGCGCCGCGTCGCGCACTGCGCGGCGCCTGCGTCTGCGCCTGCCCCTGCATACCGTGCACCGACCGACGGCAGCGCGATCGATCGGCGCCCGCAGCCGGCGGTGCGTCTCGGGCTGAACCGCGTGCGCGGCCTGCCGCAGGCGGCCGCCGAGCGCATCGTCGCCGCGCGCGAGGCGCGCCGCCGCGAACGCGGCGAAGGCCGCCTCGCCTTCGACAGCGTCGAGGATCTCGCGCGCGAGGCCGCGCTCGATGCGCGCGCACTCGACGCGCTCGCCCAGGCCGACGCGCTGCACGCGCTCGCCGGGCATCGCGCGCAGGCGCATTGGGAAGCGGCGGCGATCCGGCCGATGCCGAAACTGCTCGCCGGTGCGCGCTTCGACGAAGCACCCGCGCGCCTGCCGCCGCTGTCGGAGGCGCGCGAGATCGTCGCCGACTACCGTGGACTGGGCATCCCGATGCATCGGCACCCGCTCGCGCTGTTGCGCACGAGGCTCGCGCGCCATCGCATCTGCACTGCCGAGGCGTTGCGCGCCTTTCCCGACGGACGCCTCGCGCGCGCGAGCGGGCTCGTCACGCATCGGCAGCGGCCCGACACGGCCTCGGGAACGATCTTCGTCACGCTGGAGGACGAAACCGGAACCGTCAACGTGATCGTCTGGCCCGACGTCTTCGAGCGCCATCGCAGCGCCGTGCTCGCATCGAGGCTGATGACCGTCTACGGCCGCTGGCAACGCGACGTCGAAACCGGCGGCCAGGTGCGCCACCTGATCGCGCAGAAGGTGGTCGATCACACGCAGTGGCTGGGCGCGCTGGAGGTGTCGAGCCGGGACTTCCGGTGAGAGCGGAAGGCGTCTTTCGGCGCGCCGGACCGGTCGCGCTCACGGGCGCCCTCGAACGACGGCAGATCGCGCCCATGCAACCGGCATGACGTGCACGATGTCCCAGCTGCCGTGTCGCACCGGCCGGCGGACGCCTCGCAGAGCGTCGCCCACGCGGGATTGGCCGGTCGCCCGACGTACCGGACCGACGACCGGCCCGGGTACCATATCCGGCAAGCGAGGATCGACGCCATGAACGACCGGCTTCCCACCTCCGCGCCTTCACGACCCGGCGACGACTTCGAGTCGCGGCGCGTGCGCCTGGCGATCCGCCGCGGCGAGCACCGCGGGCCCACCGCCGGTCTCGCGCACGGCTTCGTGCAGGCGAACCTGATGATCCTGCCGCGCGCGCTCGCCAACGAGTTCCTGCTGTTCTGCCAGCGCAACCCGAAACCGTGTCCGCTGCTCGCGGTGAGCGAGCCGGGCGAGCACACGCTGCCCGGCCTGGGCGACGATCTCGACCTGCGCACCGACGTGCCGCGCTATCGCGTCTGGCGCGACGGCGAGCTCGTCGACGAGCCCGAGGACCTGCACGCGGTCTGGCGCGACGACCTCGTCGCCTTCGCGATCGGGTGCTCGTTCTCCTTCGAGGAAGCGCTGCTCGCCGACGGCATCGACGTCCGCCACGTCAGCCGCGGCACCAACGTGCCGATGTACCGCACAAACGTGCCGACCGCCGCGACGCGGCGCCTGCATGGTCCGCTCGTCGTCTCGATGCGCCCGATGAAGGCCGCCGACGCGATCCGTGCCGTGCAGATCACGTCGCGCTTTCCGTCGGTGCACGGCGCACCGGTGCACCTGGGCGATCCGGCGCAGATCGGCATTGCCGACCTGCAACACCCCGACTACGGCGATCCGCCGGTCATTCTCGACGGGGAATTGCCGGTATTCTGGGCTTGCGGCGTGACGCCGCAATCGGTGATCCGCACGGTTCGACCGACGTTCAGCATCACGCACGCACCCGGCCACATGCTGATCACCGACGTACCGAACGCACGTCTCGCTTCGTTCTGAAAACCGCGTCGGCGGCACGCCGCCGGCACGCCCCACTTTCGGTCTCGTTCAGGAGGAAGACGATGAAAAGCCCCTTGTTCACGAGCCTCGCGATCGGCGCTCTGCTCGGTGCGGCTCCGGCGCTCGCCCAGCAGAAGGTCGAAGGTCTACCGAAGACGGAGCTTCAGGTGGTGGGCGGACTCAGCAACCTGACCGCCTACCAGAACTACGAGCAGCCCTTCTGGACGAAGACGGTGCCCGAGCTGTCGGGCGGCCAGGTGACGGCGACGATCAAGGGCTTCAACGAAATGGGCCTGAAGGGTCCGGAGATCATGCGGCTGCTCGGACAGGGCGTCATTCCGATCGGCACTGCGACGATCGCCTACTTCGCGAGCGACAACGCGATCAACGAGGCGATCGATCTCGCGGGCATCGCACCCGACGTGAAGACCGCGCGCGAGATCACCGACGCCTTCGCGCCGGTGTACGAACGCTTCTACGAGAAGACCGGCGTGAAGGTGCTCGGCCTGTCCACCTATCCCGCGCAGGTCCTCTTCTGCAACGCGCCGATCCAGGGGCTGGCCGATCTACGCGGCAAGAAGGTGCGCACGAGCAGTCGCACCACCGGCGAGTTCGTGCAGGCGCTCGGCGGCTCGAGCGTCACCCTTCCCTTCGGCGACGTCGTGCCCGCACTGCAGAACCGCGTCGTCGACTGCGCGATCACCGGCTCGATGTCCGGCTACTCCGCCAAGTGGTACGAGGTCAGCACCCATCTGTACACGCTGCCGATCAACTGGAACCAGCAGATCCACGCAGCGAACCTCGCGTACTGGAACAAGCTCGATCCGAAGGTGCAGGACTTCCTCGAGAAGAACATCAAGACGATGATCGACGCGATCTGGGACGGCGCGGCGAAGGAGACGCAGATGGGCTACGACTGCAACACGGGTTCGGCCGACTGCCCGCTCCCCGTCAAGGGCAAGATGCAGCGCGTCGAGCCCACCGACGCCGACCGCGAGCTGCTGAAGAAGATCACCGTCGAGACGATCGTGCCGAAATGGGCCGAACGCTGCTCGGCCGAGTGCGTGAAGGACTGGAACGACACGGTAGGCAAGCGCCTGGGCATCACCGCCTCGAAGTAGATGAACGCGCCGGCGCCCGGGCGGCTCGACCGCCTGCTCGAACTCGCGACGACGCTGTCGCGCGCCGCGGTCTGGGTGGCCGGCGCGCTCACGCTCGCCAGCGCGCTGTACGTCACGCTGGACGTCATCACCCGGCGCTTCTTCGACTTCTACCTCGGGGGCTCCGACGAGCTCTCGGGCTACGCGTTCGGCATCAGCATCACCTGGGCGCTGTCGTTCGCCACGCTGCAGCGCGCGAACATCCGCATCGACGTCGTCTACCGCCTGATGCCGGTGCGCATCGCCGCCGTGCTCGACTGGATCGCGCTCGTGTGCCTCGGCGTGTTCATCGCCTGGTGGACCCGCCATGCGCTGGAGGTCGCCGTCACCTCGTGGGAGCGCCAGGCGACGGCGAACACGATCCTCGCCACACCCTTGTGGATCCCGCAGTCGCTGTGGGCGATCGGGCTCGTCTGGTTGTGCGTCGTGCTCGCGCTGATGCTGCTGCGCTCGTCGCTCGCGCTGGTGCACGGCGACGTTGCCACCGTGCGCCGCATCGCGGGCATCCGCTCCAGCGAGGAGGAAGCCGCCGAGGAAGTCGAGGCCGGTGAACGGATCGTGCGCGGAGAGCGCCGCCGATGATCGCCACCTTCCTCGTCCTGCTGCTGGTGCTGCTCGGGCTGAGCATCCCGGTGGGCGCCGCACTCGGCGTTCTCGGCCTGATTCTCGATCCCCTCTATTCGATGCTGCCGCTGTCGCGCGCGATCGGCGAGGTGGCGTGGTCGAGCAGCACCGATTTCCTGCTGGTGGCGATTCCGCTCTTCATCCTGCTCGGCGAGATCCTGCTGCGTTCGGGGCTGGCCGACCGCATGTATTCGGCGATGAGCCTGTGGCTGTCGTGGCTGCCCGGCGGACTGATGCACGCGAACGTCGGCGCCAGCGCCGTGTTCGCCGCCACCTCGGGCTCGAGCGTCGCGACCGCCGCCACCGTGGGCACCGTCGCGCTGCCGCAGATCGAGAAGAAGGGATACAACGAGTCGCTGTTCCTCGGCAGTCTCGCCGCCGGCGGCACGCTCGGCATTCTCATCCCGCCGTCGATCAACCTGATCATCTACGGCGTGCTCACCAACACGTCGGTGCCGAAGCTGTACCTGGCCGGGATCATCCCCGGCATCGTGCTGGCCAGCCTGTTCATGCTCGCGATCGGCATCGCGTGCACCGTGCGTCCCGCCTGGGGCGGCGAGAAGGTCCGTGCCACCTGGGGGCAACGGCTGCACGCCCTCGTGCACCTGGTGCCGCCGCTGGGCATCTTCCTGCTCGTCGTCGGCTCGATCTACGCGGGCGTGGCCACGCCCACCGAGGCAGCGGCGCTCGGCGTGGTCGGGGCGCTGCTGCTCGCGCTGTTCTCGGGGCGACTGAACATCGCGATGCTGCGCGAGGCGCTCGAGGGCACGATGAAGGCCTCGGCGATGATCATGCTGATCATCGTCGGCGCGGCCTTCCTGAATTTCATCCTGTCCGGCGCGGGCATCACCAACGCGATCACCAGCACCGTCACCGGCCTGGGCGTCGCGCCGCTGCAGATGCTGCTGATCCTCGTGATCTTCTATCTCGTGCTCGGCTGCTTCATGGAGACGCTGTCGATGATGATCACGACGATCCCGATCGTCGCGCCGATCATGTTCGCACTCGGCTTCGACGAGGTCTGGCTCGGCATCGTCATCATCATCCTCGTCGAGGCCGCGCTGATCACGCCGCCGGTCGGCCTGAACCTGTTCGTCGTGCAGAGCCTGCGCAAGGGCGGCAGCATGAACGACGTGATGATCGGCAGCCTGCCCTTCGTCGTCATGCTGATCGCGATGGTCGGCATCCTGGCCGCCTTTCCGGGGCTGGCGCTGTGGCTGCCGACGCTGTTCGGCTAGCCCTGTCGCAGCCTCATCGGGAGTCCGTCATGCAACTGTCCTTCGAAGTCCCGTCGCCCACGGAGCCGATGCGCATCGACGCCTCGATCCGGCAGTGCGTCGTCGCCGGCTGGGCCGGACGCGATCTCGCCGCGATCGAGCACCACATCGACGAACTCGCCGCGCTGGGCGTACCGCGCCCGAGCGCCGTTCCGCTGTATTACCGCGTGGGCGCCGACCGCCTGACCCAGGACGGCGAGATCGAGGTCATCGGCGACGCCTCCTCGGGCGAGGCCGAAGCCTTCCTGTTCTCCCATCAGGGGCTGGCGTTCGTCAGCCTCGCCTCCGACCACACCGACCGCCAGCTCGAGACGCACAGCGTCGCGTTGTCGAAGCAGCTGTGCCCGAAGCCCGTCGCGCGCGTCGCTTGGCCGTACGGCGAGGTCGCCGACCACTGGGACGAACTCGTGCTGCGCGCGTGGATCGAGGAAGACGGCCGACGCGTGCTCTACCAGGAAGGCACGCTCGCGTCGCTGCGCCACCCCTTCGAGCTCGTCAAGGATCATTTCGGCGCCGAGACGATCCCCGAAGGTGTCGGCATGCTGTGCGGCACCGTCGCCGCGCTCGGCGGCATCCGCCCCGCGGCTTCGTTCGAGATGGAGCTCGCCGATCCGGTGCGCAAGCGCGCGATCCATCACCGCTACCGGGTGACGGTGCTGCCGGAAGTGGCTTGAGGGAGAGGAGTGAAGGGTGAAGGGTCACGTCTACACCCTTTGCCCTTCACATTCCCCGCGCCAGATCGGCGCAGATGTCTTCCGGATCCTCCAGCCCGACGGCCACGCGCAGCATTCCCTCGCCGATGCCGCTCTCGCGGCGCGTCTCGATCGGCATGCGTCCGTGCGTCGTGCTCGCCGGGTGCGTGATCGTCGACTTGACGTCGCCGAGGTTCGCCGTGATCGACAGCATCCGGCACGCGTCGACGACGCGCCAGGCGCGTGCCTTGCGCTCGGCGTCGTCGGCGCCGCGCAGCTCGAACGACAGCACCGCGCCGCCGGCGCTCTGCTGCGAGCGCGCGAGCGCGTGCTGCGGATGTGACTCGAGCCACGGATAGTGCACGCGTTCGACGGCGGGCTGCGCCTCCAGCCAGCGGGCGACCTCCAGCGCGTTGCGGGCGTGGCGCTCCATGCGTACCGCGAGCGTTTCCAGCCCCTTCGCGAGAACCCATGCGTTGAAGGCCGACAGCGTCGGCCCCCCGTAGCGCAGCACGGGCTGCAGCGTCTCGTTCATGTAGCGCTTCGAGCCGAGCACCGCGCCGCCGATCACGCGACCCTGCCCGTCCAGGTACTTCGTCGCCGAATGCACGACGATGTCGGCGCCCAGCTCGAAGGGTCGCTGCAGCGCGGGCGTGCAGAAGCAGTTGTCGACGACGAGCGCGATGCCGTGCTCGCGGGCGAGCGCCGAGAGCGCGCGCAGGTCGGCGACCTCGGTGAGCGGATTCGACGGCGTCTCGACGAACAGCATCCGCGTGTTCGGCCGGATCGCGTCGCGCCAGCGCTGCGGGTCGGCAAGCGGCACGAAGGTCGTCTCGATGTCGTAGCGAGCGAACAGCGCGAACAGCTGGATCGTCGTCCCGAAGACGCCCTGCGCGCAGACGACGTGGTCGCCGGCGCGCGTGAGGCTGAAGAGCACCGCCTGGATCGCCGCCATGCCGGAGGCGGTGGCACGGCATTCCTCGGCGCCTTCCAGCGACGCGAGCCGCTGCTCGAACAGGCGCACCGTGGGGTTGCCGAAGCGCGAATAGATGTAGCCTTCGGCCTCCCCGGCGAACTTCGCGGCGGCATGCGCCGCGCTGTCGTGCACGAAGCTCGAGGTGAGGAAGATGGGCTCGCCGTGCTCGCCAAAGGGCGTGCGCTCGAAGCCCGCGCGGATCGCTCGCGTCTCGAAGGCGTACGCTGGGCCCGTCTCGTCGGCGTCGGTGGAATCGCTCATTGCGCCCTCCTCAGTCCTGCGCGACCTGGAAATGCAGGCTCATCTGGTTACGCGGCACGTCGTCGTCCACCGGGGTGGCCAGGGCCAGGCGATCGCGTTCGATGCGGTCCAGATATTCGGGCGTGACGTCGCCGGTCACGTAGTGCCCGTTGAAGCACGACGAATCGAACTCGGTCAGGTGCGGGGCGACGTCGGTGACCGACTGCTCCATCGCCTCGACGCTCTGGTAGATCAGCGCGTCGGCGCCGATCGCCGCGCGGATCTCCTCGTCGGTGCGGCCGTGCGCGATCAGCTCGCTGCGCGTCGGCATGTCGATGCCGTAGACGTTGGGGAAGCGCACGGGCGGAGCGGCCGACGCAAAGTAGACTTTGTTCGCGCCGGAGTCGCGCGCCATCTGCACGATCTCGCGCGACGTCGTTCCGCGCACGATCGAGTCATCGACGAGCAGGACGTTCTTGCCCTTGAACTCGACGCTCATCGCGTTCAGCTTCTGGCGCACCGACTTCCTGCGCACCGCCTGCCCGGGCATGATGAAGGTGCGCCCGACGTAGCGGTTCTTCAGGAAGCCTTCGCGGTAGATCAGCCCGAGCTTCATCGCGAGCTGCATCGCCGACGGGCGCGAGGTGTCGGGAATCGGCATCACGACGTCGATGTCGCCGCGCCACAGCTCGCGCGCGAGCCGGTCGGCCAGGTGCTCGCCCATCCGCAAGCGCGCCGCGTAGACGCTGGCGCCGTCGAGGATCGAATCGGGCCGTGCGAAGTAGACGAACTCGAACACGCAGGGAACGAGCCGCGGGTTCTCGGCGCACTGCCGGGAGAAGAAATTGCCGTCGAGGTCGATGAAGATCGCCTCGCCCGGCGCGACGTCGCGCACCAGCCGGAAGCCCAGGCCCTCGAGCGCGACCGACTCGGAAGCGACGAGATACTCGGTTCCGCGCTCGGTCTCGGCCACGCCGTAGCACAGCGGACGGATCCCGAAGGGGTCGCGGAAGGCCAGGATGCCGTGGCCGGCGATCTCCGCGACGCAGGCGTATGCGCCGCGCACCCGCCGGTGCACCTCGCTCACCGCGTCGAAGATCATGTCGGGCTCGAGCGAGACGCCGCGCGCGCTCGCCTGCAACGAATTGGCGAGCACGTTGAGCAGCACTTCGGAGTCGGAATCGGTGTTGATGTGACGCCGGTCGCGGCGGAACATCTCGTCCTTCAGCTGATCGGCGTTGGTGAGGTTGCCGTTGTGCGCGAGCAGCAGCCCGAACGGCGCGTTCACGTAGAACGGCTGCGCCTCGGCGGAATTGCCCGCCGAGCCGGCGGTGGGATAGCGCACGTGGGCGATACCGGTCGTGCCCGACAGCGAGCGCATGTTGCGCGTGCGGAAGACGTCGCGCACCAGGCCGTTGCCCTTCTGCATGTGGAACGAGTTGCCCTGCTCGGTGGCGATGCCCGCGGCGTCCTGTCCGCGGTGCTGCAGCAGCAGCAATCCGTCGTACAGCAGCTGGTTGACCGGTGAGCGCGCTACGACGCCCAGGATTCCGCACATGTCGGGCCTCGTTGGGTGGTTCTCACGGGCTGCGATGGCCGCGTGCGGGCGGGAAGCCAGGGATCGGCCCACGATACCAGCACATCGAGCAGCGGTCTGGACAGCGCCTGCTGCCAGGCCGCGTCCCGGTCGGCGCCGAGATGGCGTGCGACCAGCGCGACGACCGTGATGACGACCAGCGCACGCAGCACGCCGAGCGCCGAGCCGAGCGTGCGGTCGGCCAGCCCCAGCCCGACCCGCGACAGCGCGCGCGCGAGCAGCGATCCGAGCAGGCGCACCGCGACCAGCAGCACGAAGAAGACGAGCACGCCGACGAACAGCGGCGGCGCGTTCCATCCGGTGAATGCGAGCAACGGCGGCGTGGCCGCAGGCGCGCCCAGCAGCGCGACGACCCACGCGGCGAGCGCGAACACGGTGCGCACGAGTCCGCGCAGCGCACCGAGCGCGACCGAGATCGCCAGCGTGGCCAACACGAACCAGTCCCAGGCGGTGAGTTGCTCGACGCTCACCGAGCGTCCACGACGGCCGATTCCATTCCCGCGAGCTTCAGCGTCGCCCGTGCCTTCTCGGCCTCCTCGCGCGACGCGAACGGCCCGACCCGGACGCGCGTACGCTCGCCCTGCGTCGTCTTCACGACTTCGGTGTAGGCGCGCAGTCCGGTTCGGCGCGCCTTGTCGAGCTGCGCGCGCGCGCTGCCCGCATTGGCGTAGGCGCCGATCTGCAGCGCGTAGCGCGCACCGGCCGCCGGTGCGGCCGACGCGCTCTTCGCCGTCGCGGCGGCGTTCGGCGTGGACGGCGATGCCACACCCGGCTTCGCCGCGGCAGCGCCGGTCGACCCGCCCGACGCGCTAGGTGCGCCCGACGCGCTCGACGCGCCCGGTGCGCTCGGTGCGGAACGCGGCGCACTCGCGACCTTCGCCGGCGTCTTCGAAGCCGCACGCGGCTCGCTCGGCGCCCCGGGTCGGGCCTCGGGCTCGGCCGCCGCCGCGACGTCGGCTCCGGGTTTCGTCGCCGGCTTCGCGTCGCGGACGGCCGGCGCGGTCACCTCCGAGCGACCGGCATCCGCCCCGGCTTCGGCGACCGGCTCGGTCGGCACCGGCGCGACGACCGATTCCTCGGCGCCGCCGCGCGCCGACGCGGCGGCGGCGTCGGGCGATCGGGGCGGGTCGATCGGCGGCAATGCCGCCTCGCGCGGCGGAATCTCGATCTCGACATCGGTGATCGTCTGGCGCGGCTCGGAGTCGAGCACGAGCGGAAGGACGATCGCCGCGGCGATGCCGACCACGACGGCGCCGACGAGGCGACGACGCGCGCGCTTCTTCTGCGTGAGAGCCGGGTCGAGCGCGGCGGCGTCGGAAGGATTACGCCGCGCCATGAACGGGACGAGGCGCCGCGAATGCGGTCGGCGCTTCAGTGGGGACGTCGCGACGACGGATCCGAGCTGGCACGACTGGCAAGAATGTCCGCGACCGTGAGGAAAGATCCGAAGACGACGATTCTATCATTCGGCCGCGCAGCGGCGCGTGCCGCGCGAAGCGCCTGCGTCGGCGTCGCATGGCATTCGATGCGCGACGGCTCCGTCGCGTCGCCGTCGTGCGCACCGATTCCCGCCGCGCGCAGGCGCTCCGCGATCCACTGCGCGCTCGCCGCGCGTGCACCGGGCAGATCGGCGAGATACCAGCGCTCGAAGCGGTCCTTCAGTGCGGCGACGATCGCGTCGACGTCCTTGTCGCGCATCACGCCGAACACGGCGAATTCCCGCCCGGGGCGCTCCATCGCGTCGAGATTGCTCGCCAGGTGCGCCACCGCGTGCGGGTTGTGCGCAACGTCGAGGACGACTGCGGGCAGCCCGGGGAGCACCTGCAGGCGCCCGGGCAGCAGCACCTCGGCGAAACCGTGTCGCACCGCCTGCTGGCTCACCGGCATCCGTGCGCGCAGCGCCTCGAGCGCGGCGAGCACGCCCGATGCGTTGAGCAGCTGGTTTGCACCGCGCAGCGCCGGATAGGCGAGCGAATTGCGCCGCTGCTCGCGCCCGCGGTACGACCACTGCTGCTGGTCGCCGACGTAGTGGAAATCGCGCCCGCACAGCCACAGGTCGGCATCGATCGCCTCGGCGTACTCGACGAGCGACGCCGGCGGCACCGGGTCGCTGCAGATCGCCGGGCGCCCGGGACGGAAGATGTGCGCCTTCTCCCGGCCGACGTGCTCGCGCGTGTCGCCCAGGTACTCGACGTGATCGACGTCGATGCTGGTGACGATCGCGCAGTCGGCGTCGACGATGTTGACCGCGTCGAGCCGTCCGCCCAGCCCCACCTCGAGAATCGTCGCGTCGAGCCGCTCGCTCGAGAACAGCCGCAGCGCGGCCAGCGTCGCGAACTCGAAATAGGTCAGCGGGGTGTCCCCGCGCGCCGCCTCGACCGCCTCGAACTGCGCGACGATCGCGTCGTCGCCGGCTTCGCGTCCGGCGACGCGGATGCGCTCGTTGAAGCGCACCAGATGCGGCGACGTGTACAGCCCGACCCGGTAGCCGGCGGCGAGCAGGATCGCCTCGAGCATCGCGCAGCTCGAACCCTTGCCGTTCGTTCCGCCGACGGTGAACACGACGCCGGGCACGGCCAGGCCCATGCGCTGCGCGACCGCGCGCACGCGGTCGAGTCCGAGGTCGATCGGCTTCGAATGCAGCGTCTCGATGCGCGCGAGCCACTCGGCGAGCGGCGCCGACATCAGGCGATCGCCTCGCTCGGCTGCTTGCACAGCATCGCCAGCAGGCGGGCGATCTCGTCGCGCAGCTGGCGACGGTCGACGATGCAGTCGATCGCGCCTTTCTCGAGCAGGAACTCGGCGCGCTGGAAACCCTCGGGCAACTTCGTGCGCACCGTCTGCTCGATGACGCGCGGGCCGGCGAAGCCGATCAGCGCGCGCGGCTCGGCAATGACGACGTCGCCCAGGAAGCAGAAGCTCGCCGACACGCCGCCCATCGTGGGATCGGTGAGCACCGACAGGTAGGGCAGCCGCTTCTCGGCCAGCCGTGCGAGCATCGCCGTCGTCTTGGCCATCTGCATCAGCGACAGCAGTCCTTCCTGCATCCGTGCGCCGCCGGAAGCGGCGATCGAGACGAACGGCACGCGCTGCTCGATCGCAGCCTGCACGCCGCGCGCGAAGCGCTCGCCGACCACGGATCCCATCGAGCCGCCCATGAAGTCGAACTCGAAGGACGCCGCGACGACGGGGATCGTGCGGATCGATCCGCCCAGCACGACGAGCGCGTCGGTCTCGCCGGTCTCGTCCATCGCCTCGCGCAGGCGCTCGGGGTACTTGCGGCTGTCCTTGAACTTCAGCGCGTCGACCGGCAGCACCTCGTGGCCGATCTCGTAGCGTCCCTCGGCGTCGAGCAGCAGGTCGAGCCGCTTGCGGGCGGGCAAGCGCATGTGGTGCGCGCATTTGGGACAGACGTTCAGGTTCGCCTCGAGGTCGGCCGAGTACAGCACCGCGTCGCAGGACGGGCACTTCACCCAGACGCCTTCGGGAACCTTCTTGCCGCCGGCCGGCGAACGCTTGATGCGCGGCGGCAGCAGCTTGTCGAGCCAGGTCATCGCGGGGATTCCGAAGCGGGAGCGGACACGGGGGCGTCAGCCGCGGCGGCGGCCCGGCCGGCCGTCGCATCGTTCGGCGCATCGAGCGCAGCGCGGATCGACGCCATGAATTCGCGTGCGCGTTGCGGGGCCTGCTCCACAGGACCGTCGCGCAGCACCTCGATCGTGCGCGTGCCGATGATCACCGCGTCAGCGGCGCCCGCCACCGCCCGTGCGGTGGCGCCGTCGCGAATACCGAAGCCGACGCCCACCGGCAGCGGCGAGCGCGCGCGGATCGACGCGATGCGCGCGACGACTTCGTCGGGGTCGAGCGAGCCTCCGGTCGTACCCTTCATCGACACGTAATAGACGTATCCGCTGGCCAGCGCGAGCACGCGCTCGATGCGCGCGTCGGTGGAGGTCGGCGCGAGCAGGAACACCGGATCGATCCCGGCGGCGCGCGCCGCCGCGGCGAAGTCCGCGCACTCCTCGGGCGGATAGTCGACGACGAGCACCCCGTCGACGCCGGCGGCGGCGGCCGCCTCGAGGAAGCGCTCGACGCCGAAGCGTTCGATGGGATTCGCGTAGCCCATCAGCACGACGGGCGTGGCGCCGTCGCGCGCGCGAAACTCGGCGACGATCGCCAGCACGTCGCGCAGGCCGACGCCGAGCGAGATCATCTGCTCGTTCGCACGCTGGATCACCGGCCCGTCGGCCATTGGATCGGAGAACGGCACGCCCAGCTCGAGCACGTCGGCTCCGCCCTCGACGAGCGCGTGCAGGATCGGCAGCGCGAGATCGCGGCGCGGGTAGCCGGCGGTGACGTACGGGACGAGCGCCTTGCGCCCGGCCGCCGACAGCCGCGCGAAGGTGGAAGCGAGTCGGGTCATGCGAGATCGAGGCCGCCGCGCTGCGCGACGGTATGCATGTCCTTGTCGCCGCGGCCGGAGAGATTGACGAGAATGGCACGGTCCTTCGGCATCGACGGCGCGATGCGCGCGGCATGCGCCAGCGCGTGGCTCGACTCGAGCGCCGGCAGGATGCCTTCGATGCGGCAGCAGTCGTGGAAGGCGGCGAGCGCCTCGTCGTCGTCGACGACGACGTACTGCGCACGCCCGGTGTCCTTCAACCATGCGTGCTCCGGACCGACGCCGGGGTAGTCGAGACCCGCCGACACCGAATGCGTGTCCACGATCTGCCCGTCTTCGTCCTGCAGCAGATAGGTGCGGTTGCCGTGCAGCACGCCGGGCACGCCGGCGGTGAGCGAGGCCGAATGCCGCCCGGTGGCGAGACCGTCGCCGCCGGCCTCGACGCCGACCAGTTGCACGCCGTCGACGCCGATGTACGGATGGAAGATGCCGATCGCGTTCGAACCGCCGCCCACGCAGGCGACGACGACGTCGGGGTGGCGACCGATCATCTGCGGCATCTGCTGCAGGCACTCGCGTCCGATCACCGACTGGAAGTCGCGCACCATCGCCGGATACGGATGGGGTCCGGCGACGGTGCCGATGATGTAGAACGTGTCCTCCACATTGGCGACCCAGTCGCGCATCGCCTCATTCAGCGCGTCCTTCAGCGTGCGCGAGCCGCTCTCCACGGCGACCACCTCGGCGCCCAGCAGCTTCATCCGGTAGACGTTCTGCTTCTGGCGCGCGACGTCCTCGGCGCCCATGTAGACGACACAGCGCATGCCGTGGCGCGCGGCGACGGTGGCGGTGGCGACGCCGTGCTGGCCGGCGCCGGTCTCGGCGATCACGCGCGGCTTGTTCATGCGCGCGGCGAGCAGCGCCTGTCCCACCGTGTTGTTGATCTTGTGCGCGCCGGTGTGGTTTAGGTCTTCACGCTTGAACCAGATCTGCGCGCCGCCGAGCCGCTCCGACCAGCGCTTCGCGTGATACACCGGAGACGGGCGTCCGACGAAATGCGCGAGCTCGTAATCGAGCTCGGCGACGAAGGACGGGTCTGCGCGATAGCGCTCCCATGCGTCGCGCAGCTCGTCGAGCGCATGCACGAGGGTTTCGGCGACGAATCGTCCGCCGTACGGGCCGAAATGGCCCGCCGCGTCGGGAAGGTCGTAAGGCTTCATTCGGAGTACTGCGAGGCATCCGCGCGCAACACCTCGGCGATGAACCGCTCCATGCGCTGCACCGACTTGCGGCGCGGTTCGCCGCATGGCGTTCCGTCGGCCGCATCGGCCTGGATGCCGGTGGAGACGTCGACGCCGCGCGGGCGGACCTGCGCGATCGCGTCGGCGACGTTCTCGGGCGACAGCCCGCCGGAGAGCACGATCGGAAGCGGCCTGTGGCTCGGGATCCACGACCAGGGAAAGGCCGTGCCGCTGCCGCCGTAGGCAGGGCTGAACGAATCGAGCAACAGGGCCTCGGCGCGCGAAAAGCAAACGAACGATTCTAGCAAATCGCCCTCTCCGCGCATCCGCACCGCGCGCCACCAGCGCACGCCGGCCGGCGTCGACGCCTCGCACCGGTCGACCGTCTCGTTGCCGTGGAACTGCAGCGCGTCCAGGCCCACGGCGCCGGCAATGCGTCGCACTTCCTCGGGCGGCGCGTCCACGAACAGGCCCACGGCGGCGACGTACGACGGAAGCGCACGGCGGATGCCGGCCGCCCGCGCGAGATCGATCGCGCGCGGGCTCTTCGGATAGAACACGAGCCCGATCGCGTCGACGCCGAGCGCTGCCGCATCGCGCGCATCGCGCGGGTCGACGATGCCGCAGAACTTGATGCGCGTGCGGCTCATCGCAGCGCGTCCAGCGGATCGGCGGCGTCGCTCCACGACGGCACGCCGTGGCGTTCGTCGTACTGCACGCCGTCGAGATACAGCCCGTCGGGCGCGAAAGTGGCGGCGGCCTGCCTGCGGTCGCGCCCGGCGAGCAGCCCGGCGATCCAGTCCGGATCGCGGCGCCCCTCGCCCACCGCGAGCAGCGAGCCGACGAGATTGCGGATCATGTGATGCAGGAACGCATTCGCGACGAAGGTGAAGACGACGAACGGGCCGCATTCACGCAGCGACAACTCCTCGAGACGACGCACCGGCGAAGCCGCCTGGCACTCGGCGGAGCGGAACGCCGAGAAATCGTGCTCGCCGACGAGGACCTGCGCGGCGACGCGGATGCGATCGACGTCGACCGTGCGGAAGGTCCACCCGGCGCGTTGCGCGAGCAGCGGATGCCGCACCTCCGAGCGATACAGCAGGTAACGATAGCGCCTTCGGACGGCACCGTAGCGCGCATGGAACTCGTCGGCGACGCCGGTGGCGCTGCGCACCGCGATCGTCGCCGGCAGATGGGCGTTGACGCCGCGCACCCAGGCGGTGAGCGGCCGCTGCGCATGGGTGTCGAAATGCACGACCTGCCGAAGCGCATGCACTCCGGCATCGGTGCGGCCCGCGCAGACGGTGCGGATGCGCTCGCCGGCCACCGTCGACAGCGCGCGCTCGAGCACGTCCTGCACTGCAGTTGCGTCGGGCTGCGTCTGCCAGCCCGCGAAGCGGCTGCCGTCGTACGCGAGCGTCAGCGCATAACGGGACAACCGAGCCGTCAGCCGATCTTCGCGAGCATCGCGCGGGCCTTCTGCTGCTGTGCGGCGTCGCCGCCTTCGAGCACTTCCTGCAGCAGCTCGCGTGCGCCCTCCTTGTCGCCGATCTCCTCGTAGGCCGAGGCGAGGTCGAGCTTGGTCGCCATTTCCTGCCAGCGCGAGGACTCGACCTGGGGCACCACGGCGGTATCGGCGGCGGCCAGCCCGACGTCGCCGTCGGACAGGTCGAGGTTCACCGACGAGAGATCGAGATTGCCGAGTCCCGGCGAATTTTCCAGCTCGGCGAGGTCGACCGCCGGACGCTCGTCGCCGCCGGCTTCGTCATCGGCGGCGCGCTCGTCGCGCGCGTCGATGTCCTCGAGCGACGGCAGGTCGATCTTGAAGTCGCCGAGATCGGCCACTGCCGGCTTTTCCTCCGCGGCGGGCGCCGCGTCGGACGCGTCGGTCGCGCGGCTTTCGCTCTGCGCCGCAGCACCGTCGAGCTCGAGCGACGGCAGTTCGAAGCGGCCGTCGATCGCACGCTCGAGCTCGGAGCCCGCGGCTTCGGCAGCGTCGTCGGCGGCTTCGCGCGCGGCGAGCTGGCTGCCGGCGCGGCCGACCGTCGTGTCGAGGTCGAGATCGAAATCGAGCGCCGGGATCTC
>Ga0172382_10006666_pt1 | contig 16667 bp, 13 predicted proteins | sample Leawel138RmetaG_FD_122245 | JGI IMG/M metagenome (GOLD analysis project Ga0172382, IMG submission 122245) | Leachate microbial communities from a municipal landfill in Southern Ontario, Canada - Leachate well 138R metaG | ecosystem: Engineered > Solid waste > Landfill > Unclassified | place...
ACGACCGGATGAATCCGGTGTTCCGGCGCTTTCGTAAGCTACATATAAATCAGCGTTATCGGCGTAATCTGCGTGACACCTCATCAGCCTAATCTGCGTGACACCTCACCAGCCTAATCCGCGGGAAACTCTAAAACTTGGCTATAAATAAAACCGTCGGCAGGGGGAGCGCCGACGGTTTTTGCGGACAGGGCTGTCCGTTGAGAGACCTAAGCAGGAAGCTGGGTAAAAAATTAATCCAAGGCTTTGAGGAAGGAGGGAAGGTCTGTGCGGGGGCTGAGATTCAGGGGTTCATCCTCGCTGGGTTGTTTTTCTTCCTCCCGGCTTGAAGGTTGGTTTATGTTCAAAACACGAAAAATATCTTCGATATCTTCCTCGGGTTGTCTGGCTTGTTTGTGTGGGTTGGATTGGCTGGGTTTCTTTGTTGTCGGGGGTTTTTCCTCGGGCATGAAAGGCTGGAAATCCACCACGTTGGGCGCAGCGCTTTGCAAGCCGGTGGCGATGATGGTGACGGAAACCTTGCCCATCATCTCGGGGTCGATGATGACGCCCATGATGGTGTTGGCGTTGGAGCCGGTTTCGTTCACAATCACGCCGGAGATGTCGTCAAATTCGTTCATTTTGAAATCTGGCCCGGCGATGGTGTTAATCAGGAGCGCTTTACAGCCGTGGAGGCTGATGTCTGAAAGCAGAGGGTTGCTGATGGCAGCTTTGGCCGCCATCACGGCACGGTTATCACCTTCAGCGCTGCCGGTTCCCATGAGCGCGTAGCCCATATTTTGCAGGGCTGTGTTCACGTCGGCAAAATCCACGTTAATCAATCCGCTGACGTTGATGATGTCAGAAACCGCTTTGGCAGCTTCGTAGAGCACGTTGTCCGCCTTGTGGAAGGCATCCAAAAGGCTCAATTCGCCGTAAATTTCGGTGAGTTTGGAATTTGGGATTACAATCAGGGAATCCACATGTTCCGCCATGTTTCTGATGCCGACGTCGGCGTTTGATTCGCGCTTTTTTCCTTCAAAAGGGAAGGGTGTGGTCACGATTCCCAGGGTGAGGATGCCCAGGTCTTTGGCAATCTTGGTGATGATGGGCGCGGCGCCAGTTCCGGTTCCGCCTCCCATTCCGGCTGCCACAAAAACCATGTCCGCGCCTTCGAGATGGCTTTTAATCTCATCGCGGGATTCTTCGGCAGCTTTGGCGCCAAGTTCTGGAATCGCGCCTGTGCCGAGACCGCGGGTGAGTTTGCGTCCCAGTTGGAGCTTCATTTTAGCCTTGCTTTTCACGAGGTCGCTCATGTCGGTGTTCGCGGCGATGAATTCCACGCCGGTTAGCTCGTTGGCAATCATGGTGTTCACGGCGTTTCCGCCGGCTCCGCCCACACCCACGATTTTGATTACGGTTCCAATTTGGTTTGGCTTTTCGTCAAATTCTATCATGTTTTCCCCCTTTACGCTTTGGTAAAGTCTTTTAGTATTGATTTAATTTTATCCAGGGCTTTGCCTGTTTTTATGCGCCCAAGCTTGAAAACCGGGGCTTTGAAATCTGGTTCGCGTTCTGATGCAATGCGCAATAATCCAACGCAGGTGGCGAAAGCGGGGTCTGCCAGCCTTTCTGTTTCACCGCCGATGTTTGACACATCCGGAGTCGCGATTTTCACGGGCAGGTTGAAGGCGTTGTTTACCACGCTGTCCATCATCTGCAGTTTGGCGCTGCCACCGGTGAGAACCACGCCCGCGGTCACAAGTTCAGGTGTGTAGTGGTTTTTGAGGCGGTCATAGCAAAGCGACAGCATTTCTTCCACCCTGTGCTGAACCACGTGGCTGACAAGATATTGGGTTCGAACCTGGCTTTCCCTGCCGCTGATGCCTTCCACGACAAGTTCCAATTCCGGGTCCACACTGCTGGCAAGCGCAACGCCATAGTGGGTTTTGATGTATTCCGCGTTTGTGTGGGTGGTTTTTAAGCCGATGGCGAGGTCGTCCGTGATGGCACTTCCCGCCATGGGAACCACCAAAACTTTTTCCAAAATGCCACGGTGGTGGAGGCTGATGTCGCAGGTTCCAGCGCCGATGTCGATGAGAATGGTTCCCAAGCGGCGTTCGTCATCACTGAGCGATGATTTGGAAACGGCGATGTGATTCAAAACAAAATTTTCGGAAGCCATCTCAAATCCAGCCAGCTCGATGCTTTTTGCCAGGTTGCGCAGTTGGGTGACGTCGCCAAAGATGGTGAGAACCTTGGTGATGAGGTGGAAGCCCGTCATGCGCAGGGGATTGCGGATATTGTTATGTCCATCAATCACATAGCCTTGAGGAATGCCGTGCAGGATGCGGGAACGTTCGAAGCCTTTTTGGATTTTCAAACCGTTGCGGGCGTCGGCAATCACCTGGTCGAGGTCTTCCTGGGTGATTTCGCCGGGTTCGTCCGGGCTGGTGGTGGGAATGGAGATGCGTCCGTCGCCAACGAGGCTGCGGATGTGGTCTCCGGTCACGTTTGCGTAGATATTATCAGGCTTCGTACCCGCCACGGTTTGGGCTTCTTTGAGCGCTTTTTGGATGGAATCAGCGGTGGCTTGGATGTCTCTCACGATGCCTTTTTCCAGCCCTTCAGAGGGCATTTCAGCGATGCCGAGAATCTCCAATTGGTTCTGGGCTTTCAGCCGCGCCAAAACGCAGCGAACGTTGGCGGAACCGATATCCAGGGCGGTGACCAAGCCTTGTTTCACCTTAATTCACCTTTTTCACCAAAACCTGGTTATCCAGGCGGAGGTCCAGGATTGCGGAGGGTGCGATGTTGCCGTTATCACGCACAAATTCATAGCGGGAAAGCTGTTTTGCCAGGTTTTTTTCACCGGGGATGATGCGCTCTCCGCCGCGGATGTCAACGATGTAAACAACGTTGTCCAAAGTGTAGTATTCCGAGACGTTTTGGGCGAAATCGGGCGCTTCCTTCAAAATGCGGCTGTGGGTTGCCAGGATGCGGTTCAAGGAGGCGTTTTTGATTTTCTCACCGCTCTTAAATTCGGAATTTGAAAGCAGGAGCCCCACCAGGGGAAGGTTTTCGGTGTAAACGCTGCCAAAACGTTCCAAAACCACGCCTTCAGCATCGATGGGGAAGAGCTCGCCCTCGAGGCTTTTCACGTAGAGGCTGGCTTTGCGCTCCGTGACCTGAACGAGCAGGGTGTTAAACAGCTTGCGACGCACGCGGGCTTCTTTGACCCGTGCAAACGCCGTAACACGTTGGCTGACTTGTTTTTTATCCACTTTGAGAAGGTTTTGACCCAGATAAGGCTTCAATTCAGCACGCAGAAGGCTGTCCGCCACGGCGGAATTTCCGCTGATTTCAATCTGGCGAACATCCAGCATATCCATGCGTGAAAGCACCTCAAACCCAGTGAAACCCAAAGCCGCGATGCCAATCAGGATAATGATGAAAAAAAGGAAGTAACGGCTGTTTCCCCTTCTTTTGCGGGCTTTGGTTTTGGTTTGTAATTTACTGTGTTTCATAGTGCTTAGGTGCTTTTATCCAATCTTATGGTTTCCTTCTTCAAGTCTCTAAGTGTTTAACATTTTTGGATTTAGTGTTTTTGTCAACATCTTTTTTCAGTTGGGCCAGGATTTCTTCCCCATATTGCCAGATATTGCCCGCGCCCATGGTGACGAGGATATCGCCAGGTTCAAGCAGGGACAAGGTTTGAGGAACAATCTGGGCGTTGTCTTCCAACAGCAAAATATTATGGTGTCCGCTTTGGATGGCGGCATCGGCAATCATTTTTGAAGAAACTCCGGGAATAGGCGCCTCACGAGCAGGATAGACGGGTGCCAGGATGAGCTGGTCACAGGCAAAGAAGGAACTGCCAAACAGGGGATAAAAATCCCGGGTGCGCGAATACAGGTGCGGCTGGAAAAGCGCCACAATCCTGCGTTTGGTGCTGTCTTTGAAGCCTTCCAGGGTGGCTTGAATTTCGGTGGGGTGATGGGCATAATCATCGTAAACCGTGATTCCGCCGGCTTCGCCTTTGAGTTCAAAGCGTCTGTAAACCCCGCTGTAATCTCTCAGGCCTTCCTTGATGTGTTTGAAGGGAATGTCCAGTTCCAAGGCGATTCCCACCGCCAAAAGCGAATTCAGGATGTTGTGACGCCCGCTCACGTTCATGCGGATGCTGCCGAGGCGATATTTTTTGTAGATGAGTTCATATTCTGCTACAAAGTCTTTCATGGAAATGTTTTGCGCTTGGATGTCCGCCTGGCGTGAAAAGCCGTAGGTCACGATTTTTTTGTTGATTCTGGGCAGAACCGCCTGGACACCGGGGTCGTCCAAACAGGCAATCACACTGCCGAAAAACGGGACTTTGTTTGCGTATTCGATGAAGGCGCCCTTGATGTCGTCAAGGTTTTGATAGCAATCGAGGTGGTCGCTGTCGATGTTCGTAATGCCTGCAATGCAGGGTGAGAGCGAGAGGAATGAATGGTCGTATTCATCAGCTTCCACAACGATGTATTGGCCGGAACCCATCACGTTGTTCGAGCCAAAGTTTTTCACCTTTCCGCCCACGATGACGGTTGGGTCCAGCCCCGCGGCTTGCAAAACCAACCCGGTCATGGAAGTGGCGGTGGTTTTTCCGTGGGTGCCTGAAATGCCGATGGAGAAGCTCATGCGGGTGATTTCAGCCAACATTTCCGCGCGACGTATCACCGGGATTTTCAAGGCTTTGGCAGCTTGAACTTCGGGATTGTCGTCTTTCACGGCGGAGGATTTTACAACGGCATCCACGTCTTTGATAAAGCTGGGGTCGTGCCCTTCCTCAATCTTGATGCCGAGGCTTTCCAGGTGTTCGGTCACCTCTGTTTTTTTGAGGTCGGAACCGCTGATTTCCAAGCCTTGATTGCGCAAAAACTCGGCGATGCCGCTCATTCCGATGCCGCCGATTCCGATGAAATGAAGTTTTTTAGTTTTTCCCAGCATGGGTTTTCTCCTTGTTCAAATCCGCGATAATCGCGTCCGCGATGTCCTGTGCCGCTGTGTTTGGCGGCAGTTTGCTCAGGTTTTCCAGATATGTGTGGCGTTCCCTGTAAACCCGCTCCACCGCTTTGCTCAGGATTTGGGCATTGAGGTCTTTTTGGGGCAAAAGCAGCGCCACACCACGTGCCTGCTGGTCCAGGGCGTTGTGATGCTGATGGTTTTCAGCCGCGCTGGGCAAAGGTATCAAAATGGCTGGAAGCTGGTTTTGGGTCAATTCGGCAATCGTTAAGGCGCCCGCGCGGGTGATGGCAACCTGCGCCAGGCGATAGAAATCCTTCAGCTTGGGCGAAAAAGCGAAAATATGGACACCTTTGGCATCCTGGAATCGTTTTGAATATTCGTCAAATCCGGTTTTTCCGGTTTGCCAGATTAATTGCCAGCCATCCTGCTGAAGGTGGGGGAGAGCCGCAGCCACACTGGCGTTGATGGCTTGGGAACCCTGGCTTCCTCCGGTGATTAAAAGAATCTTTTTCTGGGGGTCGAAGCCCAGCTCTTCCGCCGTTGCGGCCTGTGATTTTTCCTCCTGGATGGGCAGAGGAATGCCAATCTGTTTCGCCTTTCCCGGAGGCAAGTGTTTGGCAGCGCTGGCAAAGCCGGTGAAAATGATTCTGGTTTTTTTTGCCAGATGGCGGGTGGTGATGCCAGGCAGGCTGTTACTTTCATGGAAATAAAGCGGGATTTTCAGCATGACCGCAGCCAAACCCACCGGACCGGAGACGAATCCGCCGGTGCAAAACACCGCTTTGGGTTTCTGGGAACGCATCAAACGCAGGCAGGAAAGGGTGGACGAAACCAGCATAAAAGGTAAGAGCAGATTGCTGAGCTTGAAGCCGCGATGCAGTTTTTGAACCCTGATGAGGCGGATTTCGAAGCCTTCCCTGGGCACCAGGTTTTCTTCCATCCCGCCTTTATTGCCGATGAAAATGATTTCATGACCCTGCTGACGCAGGCGCTGCGCGATGGCGATGGCAGGATAGATGTGGCCTCCGGTTCCTCCGGCGCCAAAGATGAATCTCACACCTGCCTCCGTTTCGCGCTGATATTCAAAATCAAGCCGATGGAGATGGAATCCACCAAAAGCGCTGTGCCGCCATAACTTACGAAAGGCAAAGTGTTTCCGGTGGCGGGAATGATGGACATACTGACTCCGGTGTTTATCAGGGCGTTGAAAAAGATATTCATCCCCAAGCCGGCGCAGAGGTATTTATGATAATTATTTTCCTGTTTCTCCGCCAGTTTCAGGATGCGGAAAAAGAGCCAAGCGTGCATCAAAAGCACCGCCGCGGCTCCCAAAAAGCCAAATTCCTCGCCGATGATGGTGTAAACATAGTCTGTGCGCGCTTCGGGCAGGAAATAGTGTTTGGCGCGTCCACGGGATATACCTGTGCCGACAAGATGACCGCTGGTGAGCGCGGTGAGGCTTTCCCGAACCTGATATTCCTCCGGCGTGTTGGCAGGTTCAGGACGCTTGGGAACCAGCAGGGAATAGACTTTGAAGGTTCGAATGCGGTCGGAACGGAAAGAATCGCCCATGGAGATAATCATCACTCCACCCAACAATCCCACCAACACCACGCTCATCACAAAACGCTTGCGCAGCCCGGCATAGAACAGCATTCCCAGCAACGTCATGCCGCTGATGATGAGGGTGCTGAGATGGCGCTCCAAAAGGATGAAAATATAGATGATACCTGTGTAGGCGATGAGCGGGATGAATTCCAGAACCAGGTTTTTCACGTTGGTCAAACCGAGCTTATCCTGTTTCAAATCCAAATATCCGGCGAAAAACATAACCAACACCAAACGCGCGAAGGTGCTGGGTTGAGCCAAAAAGGGTCCCAGTTTCAGCCAACGCTTGGCGCCATTGACCTCCACCCCGAAAAGCAACACCGCCAAAAGCAATCCGATAATCAAGAAAATCAGCCAGCGGTTCAAGGGTCGGGCCTTATCCACATTGAAAAAATACATGGTCACGATGGCTGCCATAATCGAGGCACCCAGTGAGATTGAATGCCGGTAAAACTTTGCCATGGAACTTTGGATGGAAGTGATGTCCAGCATCACAATCAGGCCCACCAGACACAGGAGCAGATAGCAGATTAAGATGCCGTTGTCGATGGAAACAATGACGGAGGAACTTCTATTCTTTTTCATATTTACTCCTGATGGCGTTCACGATTTGGCGGAAAACCTCGCCGCGCTGTTCGTAATTCTCAAAGCGGTCAAAGCTGGCGCAGGCGGGTGAAAGCACGACAATATCCCCGGACGCGGAATCCCTGAACGCGGCATAGACCGCGGCTTCAAAATCAGCCAACACTTCCAGGTCAAGCTTGCCAGCCCAGGCCTCCTTCATTTTTTCGCTGCTGTCGCCCGTGAGATAGAGTTTTTGGGCGCGCTGTTTCAAAAGCGGGGTTAAAACGGCGTAATCCTCACCTTTATCCGAGCCGCCCATAATCACGCGGATGGGTCTGTCAAAGGAATTGAGGGCGCTTCGGACCGAATCCGTGTTCGTGGCTTTGGAATCGTTGTAAAATGAGATGCCATTTACCTTTGCCACAAATTCCAGCCTGTGGCTCAGGGAATGAAAACTTTTCGCCGCTTCCATTGCCTCTTCGAGATTTTCGATAAAGGGATTCAACGCCAAAAGCGCAGCCATGGTGTTCGCGTGGTTATGAGGCCCACGAATGCCAAGCTCCGAAACCGCCAGGCTGTGTGTGCCCAGGTGGATGCTTCCATCTTCCAGCCAAGCCTCACATTGCGGTGGTTTTTGATGCAGGGAATAGCGCAGAAGACGCGCTTCAACCAAAGCCAAATTGTCCACTATGGGCGGGGAATCAATGCAAACCACGGCGCTGTCTTCCCGGCTTTGGTTTTCAAAGATGCGGAATTTTGAGGCGGTGTAATCCTCAAAGGAAGCGTAGCGGTTCAGGTGGTCTGGGGTAACGTTCAGCAGGGCAGCCACATCCGGCTTGAAGCTGTGGATAAGGTCCAGCTGAAAACTGCTGATTTCCAAAACGATGAAGTCCAAGCCCGGTTTTTCGACGGGCCAAGAGCAGAAGGCGGAGCCGATGTTGCCAGCCAGGATGCTGTTGTAGCCCAGTTTTTTCAGGATGTGGTGAATGAGCGAGACGGTGGTGCTTTTGCCGTTGGAACCGGTTACGGCGATGATTTTGCTGTCCGCAGCTTTCAGGCGGTAACCCAGCTCCACTTCGCTGATTAGCTCAATTCCACGCGTGCGGGCTTTTTTCAACAGGGGTAAATCCAGCGGAATACCGGGACTCACCACCCAGGTTTGATATTCAAAAAGGCGGTCGCTGTGTCCACCGAATTCACATTCAAAATCCCTCTGCAATTCAGCCGCACCGCTGATTTTTTCCTGTAGTTGAGCATCGCTCAGAAAGGGGTTTCCACCCAAGTCCCGAATTTTGTAGGCGGCGGCGATGCCACTGCGAGCCAAGCCCAAAACCGCGTAACTTCTCTTTGCGTCAAACACTTGCGTTCACCTCAGCGCAGCTTTATGGTGCTGAGTCCAACCGCCAACAGCAGGATGGCGATAATCCAAAAACGAATCACAATCTTTGATTCGTGCATCCCCTTTTTCTCGTAATGATGATGGAGGGGCGCACACAGAAAAACTCTGCGACCTTCGCCATATTTCTTGCGCGTGTATTTGAACCAGCTTTGCTGAATCATCACGGAAAAGGTCTCGGCGATAAAAAGAAAGCCGATGATGACGAAAAAGACCTGTTCCTTCAAAAGGATGGAAATCACTGCCAGAATGCCACCCAGAGTGAGGGAGCCGGTGTCGCCCATGAAAACTTCCGCCGGATAGGAATTGAACCACAAAAAACCGATTAAAGTTCCCATCAGGCCAGCGATGAAAACTGTGAGTTCCCCCGCCGTTGGAATGAAGCCAAGTTGTAGATATTCAGCGGAATTGTAGTTACCTTTCAGATAGCTCATCACTCCCAGACCGAGGGCGGAAAAAATCATGATGCCGGAGGAAAGTCCGTCCAGACCGTCGGTTAGGTTCACGGAATTCGAAATCCCCGTGATATATAACACCATCAGCGGGATGAAAACCCAGCCCAGGGGGATGATTAAACCCTTGAAAAACGGTATCTGTAGGGCGGTTACGTCTTCCGTGGCTCCGCTGAAATAGATGGCGAGGGTCAAAAACAAGCCCACGCTAATCTGTCCCCAGAGCTTGTATTTGGGCACCAAACCCTTTGCCGCCTTGAGGAAATTCTTCAAATAATCATCCAAAAAGCCAAAAACCCCGAGCCACAGGGTGGTGAGATACATCATCAGGATAGAAGGATTGCTGAGGTCGTTCCAAAGCAGTGAGGCAACCATCAAACCAAAAATGATGATTAAACCGCCCATGGTGGGGGTTCCAGCCTTGCTGCGATGCCGTTCGGGAGCGTCTTCATCGATGGTTTCCACCGCGGATTTGCGCTTTAAAAGCCTGATGAAACCGGGTCCCAAGAAAAGGGTGAAAAGCAGGGCGGTGATGAAAGCTCCGATGGAGCGGAAGCTGATGTAGCGCATCACATTAAATATGATACTATAACGTGACAGTGGATATAAGAGATGGTAAAGCATTATTTATCACTCCGAAGCCGGGGTAAGAGTTTTTCCAGATGGATGGAATTTGAGGCTTTCACCAAAACCACCGCGCCAGGCTGGATATCATCTAAAACCCCGCTGGACAACAGCTCTTCCGAACTGGCAAAGTGTCGGTTTTGCAAACAGGAATCCTGGCTGTGAAAACGCATGGAGAGATTTCCCACTGTAAAGAGTCGGTCATAGCCTTTTTCACCCAAAATGGCTCCAATCATATCGTGATAACTCTCGGCGGAATCGCCCAATTCCAGCATGTCTCCCAAAATGGCGATGTGTTCGCGCCCGGGCTCCAGCGTGTGCCAATATTCGATGGCGGCTTGCATGGAAACAGGATTGGCGTTGTAACAATCAATCAAAAGCAGACGATGGGGGAGGTCTTCACGCTGCAGGCGGTTTTCCAGGGTGATGGGAACCGTAACTGCCTGCCGGATGGCGTCTAAGGGTATATCCCTCAACATCCCCAGCGCGACGGCAAAAGCCGCGTTCTTTGCAATCCAGGGCGCGGAATAGGGAATCGTGAAAAGCTCTTTGTTCAGCCGGAAATCACAGCTTTGGTCAGCGCAAATCACATCGCTGAGACAAAACTTTGCCGCTTCGGAAAATCCGACGGACATACCCAGCTCATCATAACCGGAAAAACGTTGGTCGTCCGCGTCGTAGAGCCTGATTTGCAAAGGTCGGTCGAACAAAGCCGATTTTTCCTTGAAAACGCCCATTTCATCAATCAGGAATTCCAGATGCGAAGGCCCGATATTCAGGATAATACCTGCATCTGGAGCGCAAACTTCCGCCAGTTGCGCAATCTCGCCAAAAGCGTTTGTACCCAGCTCAAAAACCGCGTGTTCATGTTGCGGACGGATGCGGGCGATGGTTTGGCAAAGCCCGATGATGTTGTTCGAGTTGGCAAGGGTTTTCAGGCAGGGTCCGGCAGCGCCCAAAACTTGAGCCAACAGCTCTTTGGTGCTGGTTTTTCCCGTACTTCCAGTGATGGCAACCCGATATGCCCCAAACATTTGCAGATATTTGCGGTGCAGGGACGCCATCGCTTCCACGGGTCTTTCCACCCGCAGATAGTGTTTCCAGCCGTTGGAGCCGATGTTACCGATGCCAAAGTTCGAGCCATCCCGTAAAACCTCTCCCAGATAGGCGTTACCGTCAAAATTCAACCCACTCAGCGCGAAAAAGATAGAGCCGGGCTCGATGACGCGGCTGTCCGTTGAAACCCTTGTCCAAGCCTCTGGAGGCTCATAACCTTGTGTGTCCTGCGTTTCAGCCTCACAGATTAATTCCAACATCAGGCGTTCCACCGGCATAGCCAGTTCATGCTCCGCACAACGTCCCAAATCCTCGGATTCGAGCCAGCCTGTCGCCACTTCCGCGTCGTCAAAATGATGCCTTACACCTTCAATTTCCTGATAGTTTTCATGCCCCTTGCCACAGAGCAGAACAATTTCTCCAGGTTGAGCCAAACCCAAGATTGCCCCGATAGCCAAATTTCTGTCCCGGATAATCCACCAGGGCAGCCAAAAGTCACTGCCTGCCACAATCTCACGGACTATGGTATTGGGATTTTCACCTCTGGGATTGTCGTCCGTAACAATCACTGCGTCCGCGTGATTCAGCGCCGCTTTCAACATCAGAGGCCGCTTGCCACGGTCACGTTCTCCACCTGCGCCCAAAAGGCAGAGCAGACGCTTCGGTTTCATCTGTCTGGCGGCGCTCAAAACGTTTTCCAGCGCGTCGGGCGTGTGCGCGTAATCCACAAACACACCGATACCGCGTCGGTTTGGAACCTGTTCAAAACGCCCCTGGACGGCTTTCACACAGTTCAAACCCTGTTCGATTTGCCTGTTTTCGAAGCCCATCAAATTCAAGGCTGCGGCGCTGAGGGCAAGGTTTGAAACGTTGAAACCACCCGCCAGAGCGGAACGGATGTTGATGACGCCTTCCTGACATTGCAGGCTGAAACGGCTCTGGTCCCAGGCGGCGGTTTTGGCAAGGTCTTCACGAATCACATAATCTGCGTTTTCGTGTCCCAGGCTGAAAACGTAGGCGCCCCGCTTTTTCAAATCCGCGCAGGCTTTGGCGCCAAAATCATCATCAATATTGAATAAACCCACGGCTTTGCCATCCAGCGTGGCGTCGAAAAGTTGCAGCTTTGCCTGACCATAGCTTTCCATATTCTCATGAAAATCAAGGTGTTCGTGGCTCAGATTTGTGAACAGGCAAAAGTCAAATTCCAGCCCGTAAACCCTGTCCAAAGCCAGAGCGTGGGAAGAAACTTCCATAAACACATATTTCAAACCCCGTTGCGCCATCCTCGCGAAAATGCCGTTCAGCTCCAAAATATCCGGGGTCGTGTGCCTCGTTTCAAAATGTTCATCGTTAATCCAATAACCCAGAGTGCCAATCCAACCCGCGGAAAAACCAATCTCATGTATCGCTTTAAATAATAACATGGAAGTTGTTGTCTTTCCGTTTGTTCCGGTGACACCAATTAGCCTGAAAGCGGAGCTTGGATTCTTGAATTGCAGCTTTGCCAAAAGCGCGGTGGCTTTACGGGAATCGCTCACCCGGATGGCTGGTTTATCGTCTCCAAATTCGTTCTCACAAACCACCAAAGCAACGCCTTTTTCCCGCGCGTCGCCGATAAAGCTGTGTCCATCGGAAACCTGACCGCGGATGCAAACAAAGATATCCCCTGGTTCCAGCTTCCGGTTATCCACGCGAACCTCGCCGCCAATTTCGTCAATCCCTTGCAGGGCTTGGCTTTCCACCAACAGTCCGTGCTGGGTGAAAATCTCCAGGATTGCGGCTATCCTCACAGCGTGGCCTCCAAAATACAAACCGTGTTTTTGGTGACCTTGGAGCCGGGTTGGATGGATTGACGTCTCACGGTTCCGGAGCCACTGAATCTCAGCGCGATATTCTCCTTCGCCGCCATCTGCAAGGCTTTGCGCAGGGTCATTCCGGTGAGATTCGGCATCACGCCTTGCACCACCGTTTCAGCTTTCACGCCTTCCTTGGCGCCAATTTTAATCGTGATGGGATGAGCCGGGTCGATGGATACGCCTGCCTTGGGGAATTGGTCAATCACCACCGAAGCGGAATCCGCGCCTTCGATGCTATAGAAAAACCCGAGCCGATTCAGGATGCTTTCCGCCTGGCTCACGTGTTCGCCCATCAGATTGGGCATCCTTTTGGAGCTTTCCAAGAGCCGTTGGTCGAACGCCAAAATGTTGCTGCTGGGCATAAAAAGTATATTTTCCACAATCTTTTTAAAGGTCGGCGCGGCGCTGGTGCTGCCGTAGTGGTAGCCGGGAGCGGGTTCATCGTAAAACACAACCATCACCATTTTGGGCGCTTCCACGGGGAACATGCCCACGAACACGGAATTGTATTTCCCTCCGGCATAGCCTCTTCCGCCTTCGGCCGCTTTTTGAGCCGTCCCGGTTTTTCCGCCGATGGTGATATAATCCATTTTTATGTGGCGGCCTGTGCCGTAGTCCACCACCGCCTGCATGTAGTGACGAACCGTATCCGCCGCCGCCTGTCTGAAAACCTGGCGCAAAACCTGGGGCTCATATTTTTGTACGATATTGTTTTTGCTATCCGTAACCGATTCCAACAGCATGGGTTGAACCATCTTTCCGCCGTTCGCAATTGCGCAAAAAGCCGTACAATGTTGCAGCGCCGTAACTGAAATCGCCTGTCCGAAGGAGACGGAATGAAGCGTGTAGCCATCCCAGTTTTCCAGTTTGGCGAACATTCCGCTGCTTTCCCCGCTCAGGTTCAAACCGGTTTTCTGCCCATAGCCCAGCGAAATAAATTTTTCATAAAGTGTTTTGGAGCCAATGCGGTCACCAATCAGCGCGATGCCCACGTTGCTGGATTTGCTGATGATATCAATCGGGCGTATCATACCGTAACTGTGTGTGTCAGAAATGGTTCGCCCACGTAAGGTGATGGAGCCGGTGGGGAAAAGTTCATTGGGTCCCACCAGTTTTTTATCCAGCGCCACCAACATGGTGAGCGGCTTCATGGTCGAGCCAGGCTCAAACATAAAGCTGACCGGGATGTTGGACTTCACGCGTACCAAGCCCGGGTCGATGTATCTATCTTCCGCCGAAACCCCAGCCATGGCAAGAATTCGCCCCGTATGGGGGTCCATGATGATGGCTCCGCCGTTTTTGGCGCCATATTTTTCCAAACCTTCGTAAAGAGCTTCCTCCACAACTTCTTGAATGCTGGAATCAATGGTCAGATGCAGGTTATAGCCTTCCTGGGCAATCTTTTCGTGGAGGTTGGGATAGGGCATGCGGCGATGTTTGGCGTCGTAAACCACCTCCCGCCAGCCGTAATCCCCAGCCAAAAGGTCATCGTAGGTGGATTCAATACCGCAAATACCGCTCAGTTTATACAGCGAACGGTTTCCGGTCTCTTCATCATAACCGTCGGAAACAGCGCTCACCGAGCCTAACAACCTGGCGCCCAGGATGTTGCGGGAATAGATGCGCCTCATGGATGAAAAACTGTGATTCAGTCCGGGAAGCTTCTCCGTTTCAAAGGCTTTCAATATTTTTTCCAATTCCATCTCGCGAATCTTGTTTGTTATCTGGATGGAATTGAGATTATCGTTCATCGTCAGCCTTCTCATAATGTCTTCGTTTTTCACCTGGCTGTTATCGCTTATCGCCTTACTTATCATGGAATAAGCATTATTAAGTTCAAGCTCTTTCTCATCTGCCCACATCTTAACCGCTTTGCGGTCGATATCTAACTGATAAAAACTGATGGAACTGACCAAAAGATTTCCGCTGGCGTCATAGATGGAGCCGCGGGTGGGGATGATTATTTCCTTGTGGGGAGTATAGCGGGTTTTTCGCTGTTGGCCCAGCTTGAAGGGGTCAAAAACCTGCAGAGTAAAGAGATAGCCCACCCAGAGCAGCGTCACCAGCCCCAGGATGATTTTCAGTAGTTGATAACGGGACCGCATGGATCAGTCCCGCAGGATTTGGACTTCCTTGGCCTGCGCTTTGGTGGCCAGCAGGTCGATGATGCAATAGCTTTCCCGGTTTTCTTTATCCGCGGGTTCATGCACATAAATCATCTGACCCATATTCATCTGTGAAGGAAGCCCCTGTTCGCCCAAAAACGCCGATTCGCCGAACAGACTTCCGCTTCGGAGGTCGTCGCGTTCCACCTTCAGTTCGATGTTGATGTTTTTTTCTGCCGCCAGTTTGGTTTCCAGGCGAGCCAACTGTTGCGTGCCTCGCACGATTTTGTTCGCGTTCCAAAAATTCAGAAAACCTGCTGCCGCAATCAGCAGGATTAAGCTCAAAAATCTCGTTCTCATTTCTCCCCCAGGATTTTTTCCGCCACTCGCAGCTTGGCGCTGCGGGAACGTATGTTGTTCAAAATTTCTTCTTCTCCCGCTTCCAGCGGTTTTTTGCATATCAAAATGACTTGTTTGCGCTTTCCACACACGCAATCCATCGCTTCCGGCGGACAAACACAGCCGTCGCGTGCCTCACGAAACACGTTTTTAACGATTCTATCTTCCAAGGAATGGTAGCTCAAAACAGCAATTCTGCCTCCGGGTGAAAGCAGGTTGATGGCGTCCCGCAAAGCCGGTTCCAAAACCTCCAGTTCGCGGTTCACATATATCCTCAGCGCCTGAAAAATCCGCGCCTTGCTTTTCAGCGATTCCCGGCTGCCTTTGCCCACCACGCTTTCGATGGTTTTAACCAGGTCGGATGTGCTTTGCAGGGGCTTGTTCACACGCTGGGAAACGATTTTGGCGGCTATCCTGCCGGCGTTCAGCTCTTCTCCATATTCCTTGAAAATTCGGCTCAATTCCGCTTTGCCAAGCTCGTTAACCGCGTCTTTGGCGCAATAATTCAGGCTGGAGTCCATGCGCATATCCAGGGGCGCGTCTCCGTCGAAGCTGAATCCACGCTCTGAAGTGTCCAATTGATGTGAACTTACGCCCAAATCAAAAATCACGCCATCGATGTTCTTAACCCGGCGCAAAGCCAGTTCTGTACGCATTCTCGAAAAATTCGCCCGGATAAATTCCACCCTATCTGCAAAGCCAGCCAGCTTTTCCCGCGCTTGAGCCAGGGCGTTTTCATCCTGGTCAAAACCGTAAACCCGGATGTTCGGGTTTTTCGTCAACAGCCCCAAGCTATGTCCGCCTCCGCCCAAAGTGGCATCCACATACACCCCGCCATCCCGCGGTTGCAGGAATTCGACACATTCGTCAAGCATCACGGGGACGTGGAATTGGCTCATTTTCTGCCTTTATGCCAGTGTTTGCGTTCAAAGCGAGCGCGGATTTGCTGTTCATATTCTTCCAGTTCGTTATAGAACCGGTCGGGGTTCCAAAGCGTGATGAGATGATGGTCGCCTTTCACCACACAGCGGTCGGTGATACCGGCTTTGGCGAGCTCACGTTCCGGCAGCCGCACGCGTCCAGGGCCTTCCAATTCCGCTTCGGCAACGGCGCAGCCAATCAACATGGAACGGAACTCTTGGTCTTCCTCGCTACCTTCAGCCAGTTCTTCCAGGGTGGCATACCAATTATCCAGCGGATAAAGCGCGATGGAATTTCCCGGCCCGGCGGTGATGACCACCGTGCGTTCGGATTCTTCGCTGAATCTGCGCTTTAACTGGGCGGGAATTACCACTCTCTGGTTGTGCACCGCGTTTTCTGAATAGCCGTTAAATGGTCCGGACATCTTTCATTGCTTCCTTTCTTGCTTTTGGCTCTAACATCTGCTTTGGTATGTAGTTGGAATCACTTTCTGTCATCTTGCGTCTGACATTTTATGACCTTTCGTGACATCCTGTGACGCTTTTATGACATACCGCCTTTCTTGTCAAGTAGAAAATGCATTTGGCATTCCCCCATTTTTTAAACCAGCCTTATTTTCATTTGCCAAGGATCGGTCAAATCAGGTCTATATGGAGATGTATTATAGTGTGTAGTTCGCTGCAGGCAGATTTTCAGTACCTGG
>Ga0172382_10006668_pt1 | contig 16666 bp, 15 predicted proteins | sample Leawel138RmetaG_FD_122245 | JGI IMG/M metagenome (GOLD analysis project Ga0172382, IMG submission 122245) | Leachate microbial communities from a municipal landfill in Southern Ontario, Canada - Leachate well 138R metaG | ecosystem: Engineered > Solid waste > Landfill > Unclassified | place...
ACGGGCCGGTTCGGAAAGGCGAAGCCGTGATGCGTGTCGGGATAGATCTCGATGGCGGCGTTGATGCCGGTTTCATCGATCACGCCGCGCAGCTTCTCGAGGATCTCGGGCGGCGCATAGGCGTCGGTTTCGGCGCAGGCGAAGTACATCTCGCCCTCGATGTCGCCGGCCGACAGGTACGGCGAATCGTCACGCCCGGTGACGAGCCCGGCGCCGTAGATCGAGGCCGATGCCGCCACCCGGTCCGGATGCGCGCCGGCCGCGCGGAACACGAAGCGCCCGCTCATCGGAACGCCCGAGAAACGCCACCATTCATGGCGGCGAGGGATAGGGCGCAGTGGGTAGGTCGAATTACTGGTTTTAAATACAGTAATTCGCGCGATCTGCTGGTACGCTTTGAACCATGGACATCAAGCGCGCGTACCGATTCCGGTTCTATCCGACGTCCGAGCAGGAACAGATCCTTGCCCGCACCTTCGGATGCGCGCGCTTTGCCTACAACCATATGCTGCGACTGCGCACCGATGCCTGGTCCCAGCGACAGGAACGAGTCGGGTATCACGCGACCTCCGCTGCCCTGACGAAGTTGAAGCGCGATCCCGAGTTCGCCTGGCTCAACGAGGTCAGCAGCGTCCCGGTGCAGCAGGCGCTGCGCCACCTTCAAACTGCGTTCGCCAACTTCTTCGCCAGACGGGCGAAGTACCCGGCCTTCAGGCGCAAGGACGGCCCGCAGTCGGCCGAATACACGACCAGCGCCTTCCGGTGGGATGGCAAGGCCTTGCGGCTGGCGAAGATGGCCGCGCCGCTGGCCGTGCGCTGGTCGCGTACCTTGCCAAAGGAAGCCAGGGTCACAACCGTCACGGTATCGCGAGATACGGCAGGGCGGTATTTTGTCTCGATGCTGTGCGACGACATGGTTGCACCACTGCCGACCGCGGCAGGGCGGGTCGGCATCGACCTCGGCCTGACGCACTTCGCCATCCTCTCGAGCGGCGAGAAGATCGCCGCGCCCAATACGTTCCGCAAGCACGAGGCCAGGCTCGCGAAGTTGCAACGCCGACTGGCGAAAAAGGAGATGGGATCGACTCGCCGTAAGAAGGCGAAGAGGAAAGTGGCTCGGCTGCATGCCAAGGTAACGGACACGCGCAGGGACTTCCTGCACAAGCTTTCGACCCGGCTGGTCAACGAGAACCAGGTGATCGCCGTGGAAAGCCTGTCCGTATCGAACATGCAGAAGAACCGGTGCTTGGCGAAGTCGATCGGCGATGCGAGCTGGTCGGAATTCGTGCGGCAGCTGGAGTACAAGGCGCATTGGTACGGGCGCACGCTCGTGGGCATCGACCGCTGGTATCCATCGAGCAAGCAATGCAGCGATTGCGGACACACTGTTGCCACGATGGCGCTGAAGGTGCGCGAGTGGACCTGCCCGGGGTGCGGCAGCACCCACGACCGCGACGTGAACGCAGCGCGCAATGTTCTGGCCGCGGGGCTCGCGGTGTCAGCCCATGGAGAACCTGTAAGACCTGTCTGCATTTCGGTGTAGATCGGCTCGGTTCTGTGAAGTGGGAATCCCCGTCCTTCAGGGCGAGGAGCAGTCAAGCAGTAGCCGACCATGCTGAGCTTGCCTTGCGGACGGCGTCCTCGGTGTCGCGGTCGACCATGGCGTTGGTGAGCGCCCGGTTGTACTGCCACATGAGGGCGACCCGCTCCGCGTAGGCGGGGTCCTGCATCCGGCGTCCATCCACATCGATCGACCGGGCCGAGCGGTAGTAGAGATTGGGCATCAGGACGTAGTAGCCGACGCTGGCGATGCGCCGGCTCATGTCCGAGAGCTCCTCGCGCAGGCCCAGCGCATCCATGTAGAGGATCACCACCGGATGCGGACCATCGCGCTCGGGGTGGAAGATGTAGGAGTTCATCGCGCCGTCGGGGGTCGGGATGTCGACGCTCATCTCGATCATGACTGTCTCCTCGGTGCGCGCCGCCGGGGTTCGGCGAAGCCGGGCTCAGGATGCCATGCCCGGGCGTCGAGGCAAACGACAACCGTCCGCGCCGCTGGGGATCTGGCCGGATGCGGCGCGAGGCTAGAGCATGATGTCGCGCGGCATGGGGGCCGGTGACGGGGCGGGCATCGTGTCGAGCCCGCGCGAGATCGCATCGCGCATGAAGCCGACGGCGGCGCTCGCGCCCATCATGCTGAAGCGCATGACATGGAAGTGTTCGCTCTCGGTCGGGATGACCAGTCCCATGCGGTTCGCCTTGCGCGCAAGCGCATCGATGTCGGCGAAGGGAGCGATGGCGAAGACATGGTGGCCACTCTCGCTCGCATTGCGACAGATCAGGCTGACGCTGGCCGCGCCATGCTCGCTTGTCACCAGTCCGGGATAGACGGCATCGGGCTCGCAGTTCGTCGAGGTCAGCACCCGGTATTCGCAGTTGCCGTTGAAGGAGCACGCCTGGCCGAAGACCGAGCCGCTTTCGTTCGAGGTGGCGGCGTACACCCCCGATCCGTCGTTCGCGGCCCCGACGCTCCAGTCCAGATAGGTGGGCGGTCCGGCGTGTGCGCCGGCGGCGAAGGCCAGCGCGCCGGCAAGCAGGGCTCCATGCAACTTGCGTTTCATTGCTCGCACCCGGTTTCGTTCTTGCGCCGATTCTGGATCGGCGGGCGGGTGTCGTCTGCCGCATCGATGGCCGTAGCGTGACGTATTGCCCGCCATGAGTGGAAAATCGCGCCTCGGCACATCCGTTCGTGCGGCGCACCACGCTGCAAGACTCCATCAGACCGGAATCGGCCTCACCCGAGCGGTGCTGGCGCAATCTGCAAGGCGTAAGCTCAGGTTCGCTGAAATGTCGCTTCGTCGAACATCCACTGACTGTCGGTCGGCTTGAACCAGCGGCGCATGGGTACACCGGTTACCCGTTTGAACGCGTTGCACAGCGTCGATGCGTCCGCGAAGCCGGCGACGATCGCCGCGTCGTAAAGACTCGTACCCTTGGCTACTTCAGTCAGGGCCACCAGAACGCGTGCATGGCGTATCCAGGCTGCCAGGGTCATTCCGGTTTCCCGCACGAACCGGCGGCTTAGCGTGCGTGGCGACACGCCCGAGCTCGCCGCCGCTTGTGACAGGCTCGGCGCTTGGGAGGGGTCGCGTGACAGCTTGTCGCACAGCGCGCGCAACCGGAGCGTCTGCGGCCACGGTAGGTGAATTCCCTGCAGCGGCAGCAGTCGAAGCTCATCCAGCCACAGCCGGGCGATACGTCGACTGCGAGGTTCGCTGGCTCGCGCGATCGGCACTTCGGACAGTGACTGCGCAAGCGTAGACATCAGTGTGCTCGGCGACACCCGCTCAGGTCGACTGCTACGCTGAGCCATGCGCGTCGGATTGACGAACAGCACGATCAGCCGGCAGCGCCCACGTGCTTCCAGCCGTGCATCGGCCTCGGCGGGAACGAACAAGCCGCCGTCGCGACCGAGCAGCCAGTACCGATTCCCTATGACGATCTGCAAGGCGCCGGACTGGACCAGCACCACGCGTGCGCGAGCGCAACGCGACAGGCTGCGGTGGCTGGCATCGGGCAATTGCAGTGCCATTGCAACTACTGCGGCGTCAACCGATTCGTAGTCTTCGAAGTGCTCGCTCTTGCCGTACATAAGTGACCTATTTGACAAATTGATTGGCCATTCCGACAAATTCTATCGAAACAGTCGCGCCTAGGATCGCAAGAACATCACAGGAGACAACGATGCAATATCGATTCTTGCGTCATCTGGCGCTGACCGTCAGCTTGGTCGGGCTGACAAATTTCTCCGCAGCTGTCCCTGCGCGAGAAGCCCAATCGCTCAAGATCGGCGTACTCGCTGACATGAGCGGTGTCTACTCGGACATCAGTGGCAAAGGTGTCGAAGTCGGGGCACAGCTGGCGATTGAGGATTTCCTGAAGCAGTCGCCAGAGTGGTCGGTCGAGCTGCTGGTGGCCGATCATCAGAACAAGGCTGATATCGCCAGTGCGCGTGCGCGGCAGTGGATCGACGTCGATGGGATCGACATGGTCATGAACGGCGCAAACTCGGCAACGGGCCTTGCCATAGCCAAGGTGGCCGCCGAAAAGCGACGTGTGAACTTCGATGTCGGTGCCGCCACTACGCGGCTTACCAACGAGGAATGCACGGCGTACACCGTGCAGTATGTCTACGACACTTATATGTTGTCGATCGAGACTGCGCGCACTCTGGTGGCCAGCGGAGGCGAGAACTGGTTCTTTCTGACTGCTGACTACGCCTTCGGCCACGCGCTTGAGGCCGATACCGGCAAGGCGGTGATCGATAGCGGCGGCACGGTCAAGGGCTCCGTGCGTCATCCGATTAATACCGCAGATTTCTCGTCCTTCCTGCTGCAGGCTCAAACGTCCGGCGCTTCGGTCATCGGCTTGGCAAACGCTGGCGGTGATGCGATCAATGCGATCAAGAGCGCGCAGGAGTTCGGATTGACACCGAAGCAGACATTGGTTGGTCTCCTTATGTTCGACAACGACGTACATAGCCTGACCTTGCCAGTAGCCCAGGGGATGTACCTGACTACCGCCTGGTACTGGGATCTGAATGATCGTACGCGCGAGTTTGGACAGCGTTTCTTCGAACGGATGGGCCGCATGCCCAACATGGCGCAGGCGGGCGCTTATTCGGCAGTGTCGACTTACCTCGGCGCCGTCAGACAGGCTCAAACCAAGGACGCCGATCAGGTGATGGCAGAGCTCAAGCACACCCGGATCGACGATGTCTTCACCGACAGTGGATTCATTCGGGAGGATGGACGCATGGTTCACGAAGCGTATCTGATGCAGGTCAAGACGCCGGACGAATCACGGCAGCCTTGGGATTACTACAAAGTGATAAAGCGGCTCGATGGTGACAAGGTTGCGCTACCTCTGTCGCAGTCGCGTTGCCCGCTGGTGCGCGAGTAATCATGAGTGCTTGCACGAGCCCCTACCTGAATCCTGCGCTATGCCGGTGGCGGGATCAGGTACGTGAACTGGTCCAGTCTGAACTGGTACCGCTGTCAGCACAGATCGAACTCGAAGGCCGTGTTCCCGAGCAAAGCATCGCGCTGCTGCGCTCAGCCGGTCTGTTTGGCACCCATACACCGACCGAATGGGGCGGCCTTGGCTTGTCGATGCTCGGAAGCTGCCTGGCGATCGAAGAGCTGGCTGCTGCCCATATCGCCTACTACTACACCTGCGGTGTCAATGTGCACATCGGAAGCAAGGCGATCGAGCATGCGGGTAGCGATGACCAGAAGCGGCGCTTCCTCACGCGGCTGGCGAAAGGGGAGATGATCGCGTCCTTGGCGATGACTGAACCGGGTGCGGGTTCGGATGCCGCCAGCATTGCGACTTCGGCTCGACGTAAGAGCGATCACTATGTGCTGAACGGCCGCAAGATCTTCATAACCAATGGCCAGATTGCCGATTGCTTCACCGTGATCGCTCGGACCGATGCCGATGATCGTCGTGGCGGCCTGTCGGCATTCATCGTGGAGCGCGACCGGCCGGGCCTGTCCGTTGGGCCGGCGATGGATATGTTGGCTGGTAACGGATCGTTCCATAACGAGTTGCTGTTTGAGGATTGCGCGATTCCGGTCGGAAATCGGATTGGCCTTGAAGGGCAAGGCTTCGAGCTGGCCTTGCTGTGCCTGGACCACGGCCGGACTCATTGGGCTGCCTGGTGCAGCGGACTTGCCAAGGAGATGCTATCGCTCGCGCAACAGCGCGTGTCGAGCCGCCGCCAGTTCGGCACAGCCCTGGCGGAGAATCAGGCGATGCAATGGAAGCTGGCCGATCTCGCAACGGAGATTCACCGAGGTCAGCTTATGGCCCATGATGCCGCCTGGCGTTTCGACCACGACCCGGATCGTCGTCGCTACTGGGCAGCCATGGCCAAGCTCGCCAACGCGGACATGGTGTTTCGTGTCGCGGATGATGTGCTGCAGTTGTTCGGTGGTTATGGCTACTGTCGCGACTACCCGATAGAGCGCATGTGGCGCGAATCGCGGGTGGTGCGAATCCTGGACGGCACATCCGAGATGATGCGACAGATCGTTGGTCGGGAAGCCGTGCGGCCTACTTCGCCTGAGGGAGCCGTTTGATGATCCGCCCAGGGCTGATGCAGCCTTATCCGTTGAACGTGGCCATGCTGTGCCGGCGGGTCGAGTCGCAGTTTCCGAACAAGATGGTGACGACGCGGCGCCAAGGTCTGGACCGGGCCGTCACTTATCGGCGCCTGATGCAGCGCAGCCGTCAACTGGCCGATACCTTGCGTCGTGCCGGTGTGCGCCAGGGCGATTGCGTTTCCACGCTGATGTGGAACAGCCAGGAGCATCTGGAGGCCTATTTTGCGATCCCGGGGATCGGCGCCGTACTACATACGGTTAATGCCCGACTGCCGGCCGACACGATCAATGCACTACTCGACGATACCCGGCCGGTCGCGATACTGGTTGACGCATCGCTGCTTCCGACATTGCATCAGGTCAAGCGACCCAGATCGCTGAAACTGATCGTGCGCGTGGCGGAAGAGGCTTCAGGCAACGACGATCGCGTGGATGCGGAGGACTATGAGGGACTGATCGCCAGCGGATCTCGTGCGTTTGAATGGCCGGATGTCGACGAGCAGGCGGCTTGCGGTATCTGCCACACATCGGGTACGACAGGGCGTTCGAAGGGAGTGGTATACAGTCATCGATCGGTCGTTCTGCATGCCATGTCGATGCTGTTCGCGGACGGAATCGCGCTGTCCGAGCAGGATGTCTGCCTGACCGTGGTGCCGATGTTCCACGCGGTCGGCTGGGGCTTTCCGTACGGCTGCGCGCTGGCAGGCGCCAGCCAGGCGTTGAGCTGGCGCCAGTCCGACCCGCAGACGCTGGTGGCGCTCATCGAGCATACGCGCGCCACGTTGGCTACTGCCGTCCCGACCGTGTGGATCAACCTGCTGGAGCAGCTTCGCAGCGGCGAAATCGATCCGTCGCGGCTGCGAGGCCTGACGCGGTTGCCGATCGGCGGCGCCACGGTGTCGTCGGACCTGATCGATGGCTACGCACGATTCGGGATCAGAGTGCAGCATTGCTGGGGCATGACCGAGGTGTCACCCCTCGGCTTGGTATCCACGCGACGTTCCTGGCTGTCGGACGACAGCTGGAGCCAGCAGCGATTGACGCCTGGTGTTCCGCTACCGGGCTGCGAGCTTCGTGTCATGACGCCTCAAGGAACGATCGTTCCGGCCGGCGGCGGCGTAGTGGGTGAGCTGCAGATTCGTGGACCGTGGGTAGCCGATGCCTATCTGGACCTCGACGCCGAGGATGGACGAGGAGGCGCTGACAGTTTCGATACGGATTCGGATGGCAGGCGCTGGCTGAAGACCGGCGATATCGCGCAGATCGACTCAGATGGTTATGTGCGTATCGTCGATCGTGCGAAAGATCTGATTAAGTCCGGGGGCGAATGGATTTCCAGCCTGGAGCTTGAATCAGCGCTGGTGCAGCATCCCAGTGTGCGTGAAGCCGCGATCGTGGGTGTCCCCGACCCAGTCTGGCAGGAACGGCCCGTCGCGTTCGTGTCGCTGGTGGAGGATCGCGATGAAGCTCAGCTCGACCTGGCCGGATACCTAGCTTCACGATTGCCTCGCTGGCAGATTCCGGAGCGATTCATTGTTCTGCAGGAGCTGCCGAAGAATAACACCGGCAAGCTCGACAAGGTCCGGCTCCGGGAGCTGACAACCGGGGATGGTCGGCATGACGATTGACTCGCGCATTACGGCGCGTTCGCCTCCAGCCACTTCATCCAGATCCGCTGCGCCGTACGCTGGTAGTCCCGGATGGCGGCGAGCAGTTCCTCGCGTTCCGCGACCGGCGCCAGTTCCGGCGGCAGCATCGGGTCGCGCATGAATCGGGCGATCGCCGCCCGGCCGATCAGCAGTGAATCACGCGCCGCCTGGTCCGGCGGCAGGCGGTGCAGGGCGCGGGCATGCTTCGTCAGGCTCGAGCGCAGGGTCCGGTAGCCGCGCAGCAGCTCGGCGCGATCCCAGAGGCGGCAAGCCTGCGCATGGCGACGCTCGTCGAGGGATTCGATTCCGAAGACGATGGCCTGCGGCGCAAGCCCGAGTTCGAGCAGCGCGTTGCGCACCCCCTCGACACCGCCCGCGAGGTTGTCGGGCCGTACATGCAGGCGCGGCGCAAGGCTGGCGAAGCCGCGCAGCGATATCGCCAGGGTGTGTCGCCGCCAGAGGATCTTCTCGGAGCGCGGCACGCTGGCGTCGTGGATGCCGATCCACTGGTGGTTCCAGGCCCGGGGTCGATCGAAGTGCCGTGACCAGCCTTCGAGCCGTCGCGCCAGGGCCGAGGCGCCAGGTGCGAAGGCGTAGTGGGCACGAGCGGTGCTGCTGATCTTGCCCTGGCGATGCAGGCGAGTGAGCGCGACGCGGATGGTGCCCGGGCGGATGTCGAACAGGCTGCCGGCGCGGCACAGGGCATGCACGGACAAGGAGCCGCCGTGCCCGAGCAGCAGGTTCAGCACGAGATCGGCGGCCGTGATCGGGGCTGTCGCCGCGAGAGCCTCTGCGCCGAGATCCGCTGCGACCTGATTGTTACCGGACATGGACTGTATTGTGTCATCTGGAAACAATTCCTAGACTGCATGAAGATTTGCGACGCATCAACAGGCTGCGGCGGGTGTCGCGGCCAGCCCGGGAGACAGCTCATGGAATCCGTCCTGTTCGAGACCGATGGCCCGGTCTGCATCATCACGATCAACCAGCCGGGCAAGCGCAATGCCGTCGATGGCATTACCGCGGCGGCGCTGCGCGATGCCTTCCGGCGCTTCGAGGCCGACGATGCGCTGCGCGTGGCCATCCTCACCGGTGCCGAGGGCACTTTCTGCGCCGGCGCCGATCTCTCGGCGATCGGCGATCCCGCCCGGGTCCATGAACTCGATCCGCAGGGCGGTGGAACCGGGCCCATGGGTCCGAGCCGGATGGCGCTTGCCAAGCCGCTGATCGCGGCGGTCGAGGGCCATGCGGTGGCGGGCGGGCTGGAGCTCGCCCTGCTTGCCGACATGCGGGTCGCCGCGCAGAACGCGGTCTTCGGGGTGTTCTGTCGGCGCTGGGGCGTACCGCTGATCGACGGCGGCACGGTGCGCCTGCCGCGCATCGTCGGCATGGGTCGCGCGCTCGACATGATCCTCACCGGCCGACCGGTCGATGCCGACGAAGCCCTGCGCATGGGCCTGGCCAACCGGGTGGTGCCGGACGGCCAGGCGCTTGCCGAGGCGCGCGACATCGCCCGCCGGCTCGCCGCCTTTCCGCAGCAATGCATGCTGGCCGACCGGGCATCGGCCTATGCGCAGTGGGATCTCCCCCTGGCCGAGGCCTTGCGCGAGGAAGGGCGACTCGGCGCCCCGATCGTCGCTGCCGAGGGCGCGGCCGGCGCCCAGCGCTTCGTGGCCGGCGCCGGCCGGCATGGCCGGTTCGAACCGTGATGCATTGCGTGCAACATGCCCAGACCTGAGGTGCACATGACCAATACTCGTGATCTCGACGCCATCCACCGCAGCCGGACACTGCCCACCTATCGTGAGCTGATCCGCCGCGGCGCCCGCCAGCACGGCCCGCGCGTTGCCGTGGTCCACGAGGGCCGGTCGATGAGCTTCACCGAAGTCGACGAGCTGGCCAACCGGATCGCGCACGCCCTCATCGCCCAGGGGGCGGGCGGCGCCCGGGTGGCGCTGCTGCTGAACAACGGCCTGCACAGCGTGCCGATGGATTTCGCCTGCGTGAAGGCCGGCATCAACCGGGTGCCGCTCAATTCGCGCCTGTCGCTCGCCGAGCACCGGCGCATGCTCGAGGAGACCGGCTGTCGGGCCCTGGTGTACGGCGCCGGTCTCGCGCAGCTGGCGCGCGAACTGGCCGATGCGATGCCCGGGCTGCGTTGCTTCGGGCTCGGCGTGGGCGAGGAAGACGACCTCCTGGCGATCGCCGCCGGCATGCCGGCCGACGAGCCGGACACGCAGGCGCGGCCCGAGGACGTGGTCCTGACGCTCTTCACTTCGGGCACCACCGGCAGCCTCAAGGCCGCGCGCCATACCCAGGCTTCGTACGCCGGGATCTGCCGCAACATCATGCTCAACCTGATGGACATTCGCTGCGACGATGCGATGCTGCATGCCGCGTCGCTGATCCATGCGAGCGGTACATTCGTGGTGCCGTTCTGGCTGCGTGGTGCGCGAACCGTCATCCTGCCCGGTTTCGAGCCGACCGGCTTCCTGGAAGCCATCGCGCGCGAGCGCATCACGGCGGTCAACATGGTGCCCACCATGCTGCAGATGCTCATCGAGCATCCGGAGTTCCGCAGCACCGACATCTCCAGCCTGCGCCAGGTGATCTACGGCGCGTCGCCCATGCCGCGCCAGGTCATCGAACGCGCGATGCAGGCCTGGGGGCAGCATCGCTTCTGGCAGTATTTCGGCCAGACCGAAGCGCCCCTGTGCCTGACGGTGCTGCGTCCCGAGGACCACGTCGGCGAGCGGCTGGCATCCTGCGGCCAGCCCGCGATCGATGTCGAGATCCGCCTGCTCGATGAGCAGGGTGAGGATGTCCCGCCGGGCGAGCCCGGCGAGATCACGGTGCGGATGCAAGGCAGCGTCTCGGGCTACCACGAAGCGCCCGAACTCACCGGGTCGACCTTCCTTGCCGACGGCTGGGTGCGTACCCGCGACATCGGGCAGTTCGATGCCGATGGATTCCTCTACCTGAAGGATCGCACCTCGGACATGATCATCAGCGGGGGCTACAACGTCTATCCGAGCGAGGTCGAGAATGCCTTGCTCACCCACGAGGCGGTGCGCGAATGCGCGGTCATCGGGATTCCCGATCCGAAATGGGTCGAGGCCGTCGTCGCCGTGGTTGCGCTGCGTCCTGGCGTTACGGCGGATGCGCAGGCGCTGATCGCACGCGTCGCCGAACAGGTCGCCTCCTACAAGAAACCGCGCGAGGTGATCTTCGTCGACGAGATTCCCAAGACGGCGGTCGGCAAGCTCAATCGCAAGGCCTTGCGCGATCGTTTCCGGGATCGGGGCAGGCCCGGAGCCTGAGGCGGGCCGCGGCGCTCCGACGCCGTATCCGGTAGAAGTGAATCAAGGAATCATGGCGGGCAGCCCGGGTAACATGGGCTGATCGAGAGCAGGAATCCCGTTACATGACCAGCAATGCTCCTCCCCGATGGGACCCGCGGTCCGAGGCGGTGCTTCGGGACCAGGTGGCTGCGTTCGACGACATGCGCCGTCGCTGTCCGCTCGCGCAGAGTCGCTACGGCTATTCGTCGCTGTTCCGGCATGCCGATGTGCTGCGGGTCCTGAACGACCACGAGACGTTCAGCAGTGCCGTCTCGCGCTATCCGTCGGTGCCCAACGGCATGGATCCGCCCGAGCACACCGCCTTCCGGGCCCTGATCGAACCGTACTTCGGTCCGACGGAGATGGAAGCGTTCGCGCCGGCATGCCGGCGCATCGCGATCCGGCTCGTCGATGAGCTGGCCGACGACCGCGAGGTGGAGCTGATAGCCGAGTTCGCCCAGCCCTTCGCGCTGGAGATCCAGTGCGCCTGGCTGGGCTGGCCCGACGAGCTGCATGAGCCGCTGCGCCTGTGGACGCGCAAGAATCACCTGGCGACGCTCGCGCGCGACGAGGTGGCGATGGATGAGGTCGCGCGCGAGTTCGACGGCTACATTCGCGAGCTGCTCGCGGCGCGCCGCAGCGCCGGGAACGCCGCGCCCGCGGATGTCACCACCCGGCTGCTACGCGACGAGTCGCTCGGCCGGCCGCTCACCGAAGACGAGATCGTCAGCATCCTGCGCAACTGGACGGTCGGCGAACTCGGCACGATCGCCGCTTCCGTCGGCATCATCGCGGAGTATCTCGCCGCCCATCCCGGGATCCAGCAGCGCTTGCGCGACGACCGCTCGCTGGTGCCGGCGGCGATCGACGAGATCCTGCGCATCCATGCGCCGCTCATCATGAACCGGCGTGTGATGACGAAGCCGGCGACGTTGGCCGGGCACCGCCTGCCCGCGGGCTCGCGGCTCGCGCTGCTCTGGGCATCGGCGAACCGGGACGAGGCGGTCTTCGGCGACCCCGACGAATTCCGGCTCGACCGCGATCCCGCGCTGAACCTGCTCTATGGCGCCGGCATCCACGTCTGCCCGGGCGCGCCGCTCGCCAGGCTGGAGCTCGGCATCGTGATCGACGAACTGCTCGGGCGCACCACGGGCATCGAACTCGTCCCGGACGAGCGGGCGGTGATGGCGTTCTACCCGGCCAGCGGCTTCTCGTCGCTGCCGCTGCGGATCGGCAAGCCGGCGGCAGACTCCTAGCCGACGCCCCGTTCCCGGCCGGCCCAGTAGCCGGCGCGGATCGCCTTCTTGTCGATCTTGCCCAGCGGAGTGAGCGGCAGCGAATCGACGAACTCGATGCGCTTGGGTGCGAGCAGCGGGCCCTTGCGATCGCGGACATGACGGATCAGTTCATCGGCCGCAGCGGCCGCGCCCTCGCGCCGGATCACCAGGGCGAGGACCGTCTCGCCCCACTTGTCGTCGGGCACGCCGACCACGGTCGCCATGCCGACGGCCGGATGGCTGGACAGCGTGTCCTCGATCTCGCGCGGATAGACGTTGAAGCCGCCGCTCACGATCATGTCCTTCTTGCGATCGACGATGTACAGCCGGCCGACCTCGTCGGCGCGCGCGATGTCGCCGGTATGCAGCCAGCCGCCGGCCAGGGTCGCTGCGGTCTGTTCCGGCTGGCGCCAGTACTCGCGCATCACCACCGGTCCGCGCACGCAGATCTCGCCCGGCTCGCCGATCGCCACCGGCTGGCCTTCGTCGTCGAGCAGGCGCACTTCGACCCCCGAGATCGGGAAGCCGCAGGCGGAGAATCGCTCCGGATGCGCCGGGTCGTGGTCGGCCCGCGGCATCATCGCTATCGGATAGCACTCGGTCTGGCCGTAGAGCTGGGAGAACACCGGGCCGATGCGCTCGATGCCTTCGAGCAGGCGCGTGGGCGACATCGCCGATGCGCCATAGAGCAGCAGTTCGAGAGAGCCGAGATCGTGGCGGCCGAGCGCGGGATGATCGAGCAGCCCGTAGATCATGGTCGGCACCATCAGCATGAAGTTGATGCGTTCGGCGGCGACCGTCTCGAGGATGCGTTCCGGATCGAAGCGTGGCAGCAGGTGGATGCTGCCGCCGCGCAGCAGCACCGGCAGGACATTGGTGCCGGTGACATGGCTGATCGGCGCCACTGCGAGATAGCGCGGCGCGTTCGGGATCTCGAAGTCGGCGAGGATGTCGATCGCCATCCGGGTGAGCCCGAGGCTGCTGCGGGCCACGCCCTTGGAACGGCCGGTGGTGCCGCCGGTGTAGTTCAGGGTGGCGAGCCGTTCGGGCGCGCCCCGGTCGACCGGCGATTGCGCGCCGCCCGCGGCGGCCGCCGCGAGCAGGTCGGTGCCATAGTCGGCGGCCCCGAGGCGGAAGATCCGCAGGTTCGGCAGGGCGGCCGCCAGCTCGCCGCCCCGATCACCGAAAGCATCGGCATCGACGACGAGGGCTGTCGACCCGCTGTCCTCGAGCTGGAAGCGCTGCGCCTCGAGCGAGCCGAGCGGATGCAGCCAGGTGATCGCCAGGCCGAGCCCGTGCGCGGCCACGCCGGCGCACCAGGTCTCGGGCCGGTTCGCGGTGAGCAACGCCAGGCGATCGCCCGCCACGAGCCCGGCGTCGTCGAAGACCTTCTGAAACGCGGCGATCATCGCGGTCGTCGCCGCATAGCTGAGCTGCCCGCCATCCCACCGGAATGCGATGCGCTGCGGATGGCGGGCGAGCGCGCGCATCGTCAGCGTGTAGTGCGCGATCGGCTGGGTGCTTGCCTGCATGGGCTGTCTCCTCGTCGGACGCCCCGGCCGGCTGCGATCGCCGGGGGCGCGAGCGCATTGTAGGGGAGCCGGCCCTGTGTGAAGATCCGCCAATGGAACCGGAAACCCGCAACATCACGACCCGGATCGATGCGCCGCCCGGCCGCGTCTACGAGTTCGCCCGGGATCCCTACAACCTGCCCCGCTGGGCGCCATCCTTCTTCCTCGAAGTGGAGCGGGTGGACAACGACTGGGTGGTGCACTCGCCCCTCGGGCGGGCGCTGATCGAATTCGCGCCGCTCAATGAGGAAGGCGTGCTCGACCACAGGCTGCGACTCGACTCGGGCGAGGTCCTGGTCAACCACATGCGGGTCGTGCCCAGCGGCGAGGGCAGCGAGATCGGCTTCGTCCTGAGCCGGCGCGAAGGCATGAGCGATGCGCAGTTCGACGCGGATGCGGCGCTGGTCGCGGCCGACTTTGCGCGCCTCAGGACGATGGTCGAGCAGGGGGTGGCTGACGCGATGCGCGCCCTGCCGCCCGAGGAGCCGGGCGAGAGGCAGGGGAGCGAGCAGGCGGATGGTAGCGGGGACGCCGCGGCCGAAGGCGACCCGGCGCTTCACCGGGACCCCTGAGGATCAGGCGACGGCGACCAGGATGCTGCAGGGTGCGACGCCCAGCAGCGAGGCGCCGGTCGAGCCGCTCCACCAGCGCGCCAGCGTACTCTGCTCCCGGTGGCCGACAACCACGAGGTTGGCGCCCACTTCGCGCGCAACCCGCCCGATCTCCTCGGCCGGCTTGCCGATGCCCAGGCGGGTCTCGACATCCAGCCCGGCTTCGCGCAGGAGATCCGCGCCCTCGGCCAGGGCTTCCTCGACATCGGTCTGGATGCGGTCGGTCATGACCGAGCCGCCGGCCGACTCGGCGAGCAGGACGCCGAGGTCGGTGGCCAGTACCGCCAGCAGATAGACCTTCGCCCCGCACAGGCGGGCGAGCTCGGCGCCCTGCCTGAGGGCATCGCGGCCGGCTTGCGAGCCGTCGTAGGCCAATACGATCGTTCGATACATGTCGAGTCCTCCGTCGAGGTTTCCGGCACGCGCCCCGGTACCGGCCGGTCCTGCCGCCGGATCGCCGGCGGCAGGATCGGTAGCTAGCTAACTAGTTTCGTGCTAACTTGCTCCGCCACATGGGCAGGTTCGACCGATTATGACCGAACGCAGCGTGTACGAACGATTCGGCATCGGCCTGGGCCAGTTGTCGCGGCTCTGGCGCAAGGAGCTCGACCGGCGGCTGTCACCGCACGGCCTGACCGAGGCCCGCTGGCTGGCCCTGCTGCACCTCTCGCGCATGGCGCAGCCGGTCACCCAGAAGGATCTCGCCATCCGCATCGGGGTACAGGGACCGACCCTGGTCCGCACCCTCGACTGGCTCGAGGCCGAGGGCCTGATCGAGCGCCATCCCATCGCGGATGATCGCCGCGCCAAGGCGCTGCGCCTGACCGATCGGGCGATGCCCAGCCTCGCGCGCATCCAGGCGGTTGCCGAAGACCTGCGCGAGGAGATCTTCGCGGAAGTCGACCATGCCGAGATACTGACCTGCCTCGCGGTCTTCGAGCGCCTGGGCGAGCGGCTCGGCGTGGCTGCGCTGCAGGAGCGCCCCTCATCCCCGACACCGGACGCGCCGCTGCACGATGAGTGAAGCCGCTGCCTCGCGCCCGCGCCGCGCCCGCTTCGTGCCGATGCTTGTGGTGGCGCTGGCAGCGGGCCTGATCGGCGGCTGGTGGCTGTATCGGCAGTTCACCCATGTCTTCGTGGACGACGCCCGCATCGCGGCCGACATGGTGGTGCTGAGCAGCCGGGTCCCCGGCTGGGTGACTTCGATCGGGGTCACCGAGGGCGAGGCCGTCGGCCCGGGCGCGCTGCTGGTGGGCATCGACGAGCGGGACGCGGTACTGCGCCTCGAGGAGCTCGACGCCCGGCTTGCGGGTATCGAAGCGCAGCGCGCCGGCGTGGAAGCGCAGATCCACCTGACCGAGCGCCAGACCACGAGCCGAATCGAAGCGCAGGAGGCGGCGATGCGTGCTTCGCAGGCGAGCCTCACGGCGGCGATCGCGCGCCGCACGCTGGCCGCGCGCGAGAGCGAGCGTGCCGAAGCGCTGGCCCCCAGCGGGGTGCTGACCCGGTCGCGCCTGGACCAGTCGCGCGCGACGCTCGAGGATGCGCGTCAGCAGGCCCGGCAGGCGCAGGCAGAGCTGGAGAACGCGCGTGCCGCGATCGCCCAGGCGCAGGCCGATCGCGAGGAGATCACGGTGCTGGAGCGCCGCTTCGCGACGCTCGATGCGCAGGCGCGCCAGCTGGGCGCCGAGCGCGCCCGCGCCGAGCTCGACCTGGGGGACCATCGGCTCATGATGCCCTTCGATGGCGTCATCGACCGGGTGTTCATCGATGTCGGGGAGTACGTGGCGCCGGGACAGCGCCTGCTCATGGTCCATGATCCGGCGCAGGTCCGCGTCGAGGCCAATGTCCGCGAGACCGACATCCGCCATTTCGCGCCCGGGCTGCCCGTGTCGATCCGGGTCGATGCCCTGCCGGGCGAGCGCTTCGAGGGCCGCGTCACCCAGGTCGGCCATGCGGCGACCAGCGAGTTCGCGCTCCTGCCCAATCCGAATCCGAGCGGCAACTTCACCAAGATCAGCCAGCGCCTGCCGGTGCGCATCGCGATCGA
>Ga0172382_10006669_pt1 | contig 16666 bp, 15 predicted proteins | sample Leawel138RmetaG_FD_122245 | JGI IMG/M metagenome (GOLD analysis project Ga0172382, IMG submission 122245) | Leachate microbial communities from a municipal landfill in Southern Ontario, Canada - Leachate well 138R metaG | ecosystem: Engineered > Solid waste > Landfill > Unclassified | place...
AACAGCTAGAGAAAATTACATTTTGAGAGAAGATGCTACTATTAAAAGTGAGGATAGTAAATTCTCATCCTTATTAACTAATGTAAAAAAAGGTGTAGCGTATACTAAGGATAAAGTTAGTTCGAAAACTAATGCCTTACTTAAGAAGATTGAAGATTGTAATGATAAAGTTCTAGTGAAAAGAAATTTCATTGCTAAGACAAAGAAAGATATTTCAGAATTAGAGCAACTTTATAATGAAAAGGGTAGCATAATGTCACCTGTAAAAAAGAATCAAATTCAATCTAAGATTAAAAGCTTTAAAGAACAAATATTTGAAGCTAATAGTGATATTAATGATCTTCTTGAAGAAAAAGGTAAATACGAAACTGAATTAAAAGCTTTACAACATTAATAAATTTGCCCCTAATAGGAACTTCCTATTAGGGGTCATTTTCAAGAATTGGTATATTGTTATTAGATAAAAGATATGTATATTGTCTATTATCTATCTTTTTTAGTTCTAAGATAGTATTAGCATTAGTAGCATCTTCCATAAACTCTTGATTTTTTTTGGTTAATTTTTCTAATTTAAGTTTGTGGGAATCTGTAATAGCTACATCATAAAGTTCTAAGAATTTCTTCCAGTCTCCAATTATAACATCGAATGGTATAAACACTTTTCCAGAATGAGCTAATTCATGTATAGTTTTACTTAATGGTACAATACCTACTTGAAAAAGTTTATGCACATTCATCACATCATTAGCTAAAGTAAAGGTTGAAAAGAAATTCTTCTCAATAAGGTTCTTAATAATAATAATTTCTGTAATCTCATATAGGGTTAAAGGATAATGGTGCATCTCTATAGTTGCAAGAGTGTCATCAACATTTTCTAGAAACGTACAATTTGTAAGATTTAAATCACTCTTTAATCGTCCTACAAAACTTGAATAACTTCTAGAGCTACGTACTAATTTTTCAACAGCTTTTACTATAGTGGTAAAAGCTTTTTCAGTTTGTATGTGGGACATATAGTATGATAGTATGACATCGTCATCTATAGTACTAATTAAAACTGTATTATCATTTTGCTTGGTAGATGTAAACAATTTCTTATTAGAAGGGAGATTACCCATTTAAGATAGTTACACCTTTAGTAGTTCCATCTTTTTTATCCTTAGGAGATCCTTCATTTAAAATTTCTTTTTTAAATGTATTAAAGATGGTATTTGATTCTAATAATGAAGATTTTTTGATAATACATTCACATACTTCTTTAAAGCAACGTGGGCATTTTTTCTTGGTCATAATTCACCTTCCATATAATTATATTAATTAAGTGTTAAATGTATTTTTCATGAAGTAAAAACAGTATTATAAATTAAAATAATAGGAGAGCTAAGTGAGTAAAATAAACATAACTACAAATTTTAATACCATGAAGCGTTTAGTTAAGTTCACTGAACTACTTATACTAAAAGATGAAAGGTTGGCATTAAGTGAAGAGACTGAAGAAAGTCTAAAGAACGCTACAAATTTTAAAAGATCTTTAGAAGGTACCCAAAAAGTTTCTAAGAGTAAGTTTATCAATTTAACTTTATATGCTTTAAGTGAAGGTTATACAGTCAAATATAAAAATGACGAAATAGATAATGAATGGATAACTGCTAATAAAGAACTTTTTAATGAACCTGAAGATTTTTCATTAAAGAAATCAAATAAGATTATATCTTTAAGAGATTTCTATGCTGTAGAACTACAAAAAAATTATAACCCAATTCCAGTAGAGAAACATAATGGTAGAGGAGTAGCAACTCTTGAACTGGGAGATATGAACTTTAAAGCATATTGGGAAATTGAAAGTAATTCCTATATACTTTATAAAGATGATTTACCATTAGACCCTGATCAAGTAACATATAATAAAGCAGGGCAGTATTTTGAAATAAATAATATCGATAATTTCTTAGGTTTACCTGAGGAAAAGTTCTATCAAAAAGTTTATATGACCATAGGAGAATATTCAGCAGCTTATAAGTTATTTTCTAATCTCAACTATACTTTAAAACTTACTATAGAGTTAGAAGATAGAGTATATGAAAATGATAGCTTTGGTAAAGTTTTTAAAGGGACTGAAGAATTATCTCCCTATTATAAAGATTTATTCTCCCGTGGAGTAGATTTAGTTCAAGCTAGAACAGCTTCACATAAGAGTATCATTTATTATCCTAAAAATATTCTTAACAATGCAGAAATAGAAAAATTTTTAGATTGTTATTATGAGTCTAGAGAGAATTTTAAACGTAATTATTATAACAAGACGTTTAATGTTTATCAAAATTATATTGAGTTAGTAGATTTTCTTGTAATAATGTTAACTATGCAAAAATATTTAGATTTAGAAATCTCTGATTTAACAAGATTTGAATTAATGAATGAACGAGAAATCGAGAATCTTCTGTTGTCCTATGGGTTAACAAATCTTTATTATCTACCTAAAGAATATAAAATAAAACTCATAACAAACATGGTTGAATTATTGAAGATTAAAGGTACTGATGAAGTCTTAAAAAAGGTAAACGAACTTTTTAGTATTGATGGGTTGAGTTTATATAAATATCTTTTAATAGCTGCCCCAAAATACGATGAATTTAATGACACTTATAGGTTATTTGATACTTATTATGAAGATGATTTAAATGTCAATAGTATCAATGGTGATTCTTTAGATAATGAAACATTTCAAACTGAGTGTGAAAGAATTTTAACAGAGGATAGAAAGCTTGATTATACTAAGGCTAACATATCTTTATATAGGAATAAACTAGAAGCTTATTTCCGTGAAAAGTTAACTGGTACTAAAGCAGTTTATGATACTCCTAATGAATTACAAGAGTTAATCTATAGATTATATAAATATAAATATGAAAATGAAAACCAACTTTTTTCTGAGGTATCAAATAGGATTAATGAAGTTTTACCTACACATTATATACCATTATTAGAAGACTATGCTGATAAGTTAACAATCGATGAAATTAAAATAGACTTCAAGTATATGGATGAGGATTATAATCATTTATTGAATGAGTACTATGAAAGTAAATTTTTAGAGCACATAGATAATCTAATGGAAAGTTACGACCTATCTAATATTGATTTAGAAAATTTAGATCGTACACATACAGCTCTAATTGAGAATTTTGAATTAGAAGGGTTTAACTTTGATTATCGTTCAAAATCTGATATGATAGTAAACTATATCATAGAGGATATAATTAAAAGTACTGCAGAATTCAAATTTTTAGTACAATATGAAATCCTATATGAGAAATTAGATTTATTTTGGGAGGACCTAACCGATAATACTAGTAAACCTGAAGAAATTTTAAAGTTAGAACTAGATAGTAAACTTAGAACTACATATAATAAAGATCTAACAGAAAAACTTCATGTTAAATACTCTATATCGGAATTCTTAGGAGTAGATATATCACTTCCAACTTCACTACCCTATAAAGACATTGATGATCCTACTTTACCTTTCGATACTAAAGGTATTACTCCAGATGATAAAGAATTACCAACTCATGATGAGGATATAGCTCAAACTTCCGCTGATGATTTTTCACAAGGAGGTTCAAATAATATACCTACTAGTGGAGATAGACCTGCTTCACAATCTGAGCTTTCTATAAAAGATAAATTAGAAAGTTTACAGAAACTAGAAATTGGTAAGACTATAATGAGTAATGATCTAAACACTTTAACTTCTGTAAGTAGTGCAATAAAGCTTATAGCTACTGATGACGAGAACTATGAAGTTCCTTCAGAGTTAGTATCTGTGATAGGTGATATAAAAGCTTCTATATCCAATAGTGAAATTATCAGTGAATTATCAAGAGCTAAACTAATAGAAGTTATAGATCGTATGAATAGTGAATCAGATGACACTGGTACTTCGATAGTTGTTAAAGATGTTTTAGAGACCATAGACGATGTTAAGAAAGTCTTAGAAGAGGAAGTACAAAGAGTACAGAATACTTTAGATACATTAGTTGAGGATACTGATAAAAATTTAGAACTTGTAAGAAATAACTTTGCTAAGGAAGCTCTCGGGTTTTCTAATGAGTTAGCAAAAAGTAAAAAAGATTCTTTAAACGAATATCTATCTATGCAAAACGAAATGGAAAATGAAATAAACTATACAGCTTGGTACCTACACTTGATAGATATATTGAAAATTGATAATATTTCAGTATTAGTTACTGTACTTAGTAGCCTTAAAAGAGATTTAAAAGAAAACTATAAAATGATCATAGATGATAAAACTACAAAGGAACTTGAGAATATTATAACTTCTAGAAATATTATTCCAGATATTAGAGTTTTTCTTGAAAGCTTTTTTAAAGACTTATATATACAAATTAAATCAGAAAGATTTAGAGCTTTAAGTATGGTTGATAAAATTAAAGAACTAGATAACTTAGTTAAATTAACTTTCATGTTTGGATTATCTGGTGGTGTATTCACAGAGTTCACTAATAATATAATTTTGCAATGTTATCAAAATATATTTTGGGAGTTCTTAGCTGAAATGCAAACTTCAATTGAACCTTTAATAAATTTAGCCCGAGCTATGGAAGAATATTTCTTAAATTCTTCAAATCTAGTTTTTTCTTTAGAAATGTTAGATACATATAAAAGCATATCTGAACTTTTATATGAGTATGAATTAACTCTAGATGAAGATAAACAAATTTTACAAATTAGGATGACCTTTGAAGAATATAAGGAAATTCTAATCACTCGTATACTTGGAACTAATCCTAATTTTGTAGACCAACATGATTTATACTTTATCAAGCTACCCGTGGAAGTGGTAGATATGGATAAGATTCTAAATAGGTTATCATATTCTGATTATATCCCATATGCTAAATTCATTAGTGGAGATAAACAATGGTCAGCTACTGAGTATGAAGTTTTAAAATATTTTGAAAGCAATAATCTTACCTATACTAATACTAAATATTACTCCTTAGAAGCTTCCACTGATAGTATATATACTAATATACATAGTGTGAAATTTAATGTAGTATTGAATATAGTTAATACATTAGATGAAGAAGATTTAACATTTTTTGCTAGTGAATTATCTACTGATGAAATTTCTCTAAATGATGGTTTATTGGCTTTAAGTTATCTTATACTTAAAATTAATGGATATAGAAATGTATTACTACCACAAACTTCTCTTGACCGTATCTCTTCTTTAAACCGTGAAGGACCACCTACATTTTTTATGGATATCAATCAATATGTGAATGGGGCTAAAATCAGTGATTTTACTTCTAAAGAGTTCCCATACACTCTTGATGATGATTTAAATACTTTAGAAAAGGATCCCACTAAATTAGGTGAAATCATTGATACTCACTTATCTGAAAAAAATAGATTTGAAAATGCTATACGTACTTTACCAAACTCATATGAAGCTTATCGGGCTGCTTGTAATGTTTATAATAGCAGATATACTGCTAATGTAACAGATCTTTATAAATCAAAGATACAAGGTAAAACTTATGAAGAGTATTTCAGTGAATACTTACCTGAGTTATGGGAGAATTTAACAGCAGTTAGTGGGTTAACTAGAGAAGAAGAGGAATCTTTTTATCAAAGTCGATTTATATATCTCTATAATATAATCAACAACTTTTTAGATACCACAACATTTGACTTTTATTTACCAGTTCCAATTTCTAGTGGAATTTTAAAGAGAATGTTATATGATTTACTGTATATCTTTAAATCTCATAAAATAAAAATCTTAACTAACGTAGATAAATTAGTCTTTGATAATAGTTATGAAAATTCAGTAATGGTATTTGATGATATTACTGAGCGTAGAAGTACTAAAAATATTAAAGATGCAGTTGTTAGAAATTATATAGATGCCCCTGGCTCTCAATTACTTTTAACTGATAATTTAAGTATCTTTAGAGATTATGTGCTTTAAACTTTTTATAGAAAAAAAATCACAAAACAAATCAATAAATTTGCAAGAGGAGCCCTTTATGAATAAAATAAAAGATAATATCTTAATGTCTGATGGTATGAGAAAGAATAAAATCATAGCATTTGATGAACATGGTAACAAGTTATTTGAACGAGAAAATTTAGTTGTACAACGAGGTAGAGTATTTGCCTTAGAAAGTATCTTTGATAACTTCATGTCGCAAGAGTTAGCTGGAGAACATGGATTTAAAGGTGGTACAAATAGAAAAAAAATAGCGTTATTTAAAATTGGTAAAGGAGGTACTGCTATCGGTACCCCATTTACTCCTACAGTAGTTAATGCTAATGAAACAGAGTTAACTGATCCTGTACCATTTAGAGTTGTAGATCCAGGAGATTCTAGTACTACTCTTTCTGAACTTGAAAAGGATATATATTGTTGCCCTATAGTAGATGAGGACGGTAAAACTTTATACTTTGGAAAGCGATTTGAAGAAGATGCAGGTAGTTGGGATATAGATTTAACTATTGATGACCCTACAGACACTACTACAAATTTAATTAGTTATTTAATTAATTTTGAAATTAGTGATAAAGACGCTCGTAACTCTATCATTAATGAAGTTGGAATATACTTTGCAGAAGTTGATGGGGATGGTAAACCTATAGATGGTACTGAAGAGTTATTTTCAAAAATCAATTTTTCATCTGAAAAGTTAGATGGATATAGTTCAAAATATTTTGTATATTGTGTATATGCTTAAGGAGGACTTATGAACAGAGCATCAGGTCAAATAAATTCTCCAGGAGATATAGAATACTTAAAGAAATTAATAGATACAGAAATTCACCAAGATACATTAAAAGATTTTTTTGCTCATACAGAAATTAGTAAACCTAGATTTCATCCATCTGATAAACTTAATGTATATGTCAATAAATTTAGAGAAATGTTAGAACCGCTTAAAAAATTTCCTGAAGAAATTGTGAGTTCTACGGTAGGGCGATATGTATTTAACGTATTCATGAATGACCATACCAACCCAATCTTCTTTAAATATGCTGGGTATGTTAATCAGCAAATTGACCAAAAAGATCTTGGAAGAATCTTAGAAGATTTTTCTAATAAGTTACTCGTCGATGAGATAACTTCAGAACAGTATATAGATATTTTTAATAGGTTGGAGTGGATAGGGTATAATACTAGTTCTTATATGACTCCAGGTTTTCCTAGTATTGCTATTGAAACTAATAAAGCTGTACAAAAACGTAGAGAAGAATTAATCAAGAAACATGAGAAAGAGCTTAATGACCCTGAAAAGGCTATTTTCAAAGTCTTAGAAATTGAAAAAGAGCTTTTAGAATTCGCTAAGACACAGTTTAAAGATGATCCAGAAGCGTTAGATATTTATAAAAGTAAAACTCGTGGGTCCTTTGATAACAACTATAAGAACATGTCAATTATGCGTGGAGCTATTTTAAAGTATGATGATCCAACAAAATTTAAGATTAGTATGAGAGGTTTAGATGAAGGTATCCCAGAAGAAGATATAGAATTTTATAATGATATTTTCGTTATGGGTACAGCTGGACGAGCTTTAGGTACACAAAAGGGTGGATATCTTGCTAAACAATTAGCAGCAGCCTTTCAGAACGTGGTATTAGATGAAGAAGGCTCTGATTGTAAATCTACAGGAACTGTAAAACTGTTAATAGACCGTCCTGGAGATTTTTACTTACGTTACATGGTTAAAGATGGCAAAACTACATTGTTAACTCCTGATTTAGCTAATAAGTTAAAAGGTACTATGGTAAATTTACGCTCTCCTATGTTTTGTAAGAGCCCTCTAATTTGTAATAAGTGTGCAGGAGATTTATACTATAAACTAGGTATCACAGCCCCAGGTCTTACATTTAGTAATATAGGGTCATCAATTTTGAACCTATCTATGAAGTTATTCCACGACATGACAATAAAATCTGTAGAAATAGAAATTGATAAATATATAAGATAAATAGGAGAGAAAATATGGAATTTTTAATGGTACTTTTATTTCCCATTAGTGGGTTACTTTGGGCTCTTGGTAGAGCTACTACTGAAGCGGCAACTTTTGAATGGAAAAACGGTAATAAAGAGATTGGATATGGTATGAATGAAACTAACCACGTTTATCACGGATGGACGTTGTTGGAATCTTTTGGACTACTATTATTCTCTATACCAAGTGCATATTTTGCAGCTTTTAACTATCGAAATATATGGAAGATTGCCTTTATGGGTATTTTCTATGCAGCTTGTCTATTTTGGTTTTATTATCTCCCATATAGTTTAAGATATAATAAAATTCGTGGTAGAGCATGGTTTCCTGATGGTAAATATAATGTGCAAATTTTTAATAAGAAATTTGAACTCAGATATCCATGTAAAAAAACAGCTATATTAGGTTATATATTAGCTTTTATGTTATTAGCTGTATTTCATTAAATTTATATAGAGTGTCAATGCGTTGCGTTGACACTCTAAATTCATTGAAAATTTTAAAATCATATTATTTGAATGAAGAAACAGAAGAAAGGAGAAGCGTGATGAAAATTAATTTTATTAACTTCGAAGATTATTATGATGAAGAGCATGAAGTGAGTAATCACAAAGCAGTGGAAAACAAGGGAGATTTTACTGATGATGGAATTTTCTCACAACGTATCTTTGGTAAGATTCAAACTGATGGAATCTACAGTAATAAATATTCTTGTGAGTGTGGAGAATTAACAGGGAAATACTATAATGGATATACCTGTCCACAATGTAAAACTGAAGTCAAGATAACTGACCTAGAAAATCGTATAGGTTGGATAAATTTTGAACCTTATTATTTTATCAATCCAGTATTCTATTATTTTATTGAACGTATAATATCCGATATAAATAAAATTTTAGATTATAAGTTAACCATTGATATTGATGGTGAAATTGTAGAAAGTGAAAATGCTTATCATAATTTAGGTTTAATTGAGTTTAAAGAACGATTTGTAGAAATTCTTGACGATTATTTTAGTCTTTTAGCCCCTAGACGGAAAACTACATATAGGAAATTCTATGATATATTAATAAAAAATCTTGAAAAAGTTTTTATTAATAAGTTACCAGTGTATAATGTTGGATTACGTCCAGCTATTATGAAAGGGAATAATCTTATCTTTGATAAGATAAATAACTTTTATAATAAGATCCTATACAATATAAAAATAGTAAAGAAAAAATCTGAAATTAAAGATAGTTTTCTTTTACCATTGTTATATGTTATCCAACAGAATTTACAAAAAATTTTCCTATATACAGTTGATAATATCTCTGGTAAAAGTGGATTACTTAGAAATAATCTCTTAGGATGTCGAGTAAATTTCTCTATGAGATCAATCATTATACCAGCAGATCCTGGTCAAAGATTAGATGAGATAGTTATTCCATATATTGGATTTATGGAGTTATATAAGTTTCAAGTTATTAACATGATTTCAAAAATCAAAGATGTAAATATTAATACTGCATCTAAAATTTGGAATAAAGCTTTAGTCAAACGAGATAAAATTGTAGATGAGATTATTGAAAACTTAATAGCTAAAGGAAATTTATCTGTGCTCCTGAACCGTAATCCTACTATTTCATTTGGTTCAATTTTATATATGAAAGTGATTGGGGTAAATGAAGAAATTAATGACTATACAATGTCCATTCACAATAATATATTAAGATTGTTAGCTGCAGACTATGATGGGGACTGCTTAAATGTCATTATGATAGCTGACGAAAGTTTAAAACGAACCTTTGAATCCTTAAACCCAATAAACATGTTAATAGATTTTAATACAGGTGATTTAGCTGGAAACATGGTTATTGATGATGATGCAATTTTAGGGGTTTATTCACTATGTAATTATGGAGAGAAATAAATGAAATCTTTACAAGATAATCTAAACCCAACTTTAAATGAAATAGATATTGACCAAGCCTTTGAAGAAAACTTAAAGGAGATCCAAGATGAAATAGCTGAGGTGGATAAACTTTATAAAGAAATCAAAGAACATTACGACAGTATTCGAGATGCGGAAAAGGGGAAGACTGACTTCAATAGTAGTTTTGCCCCTAAGGTCAATACTAAAAATTTAACTTTTGTAACTAAACAAACTGAAAACTTAATTAGCTTAAAGAATCTTAAAATCAGTTTACTAAATAATAAGACTACTATCAGTAAAAATAAAGTTGAATTATCTTTGAAAGTTAAGAATGCTCAAGATAAAAATCGCACTGAACGAGACCGTTCTGATCTTGTTAGTTCTATAGTATCCGAGTTAATGGTAAACTTGAAACCAAGTTCTGTAAAAAAAGAAACTAGTATCATAGACGTAGAACCTATAGATGATAATGATATCTTAAATACCTTATTCTCTAATGATAAAGAGACAAAACATAACTATCCAATTAATGATGAAATTAATAGTATGAAAATTGATACTAGAATACATCGTGAAATTGTAGTGGATATAAAAGGTAAACCATATGCTATCAATCACTCGAATGAGATACTATTTGAATATGATTTTAAGGTAGAAATTGAAAATCTAGATGGATTATTATATGATAAGAACTCTGGAAAAAACTTTGAGATAATAGAACCCGTATATGATGAAGATGGAAATGTATATGCTATTATTAAAGATTCTTTAACTGAGTTACGACAGATTCCAAATTATCCTATTGATGAATTCGAAATTTTTCTTTCTGAAGATGAGTCCGAATATTTAGTAGAAGATTATAATGGAGATTTGATAACTGTAGAACAAATACAAGTCGAAAATTAATTATGATTATAATTATATATTATAATTATGCCTATCAGCCATGGGAAAAACTGGACTCCTACTACATAGCTGGTCTTGTAGGATTAATTCTGAAGCGGAGTAGTAACCAAATCGGAATTAATGTCGAAGGAGTTACAATGAGAATCTCAAACCCAGTTAAACGGATTAAACCCAGAGGACCCAAAGTCGTCAACGTAACAGGAAAAGTCTTGTACGAAGAAGACTATGATAATGAGTATTATGGGGGTAATCGAAACAATGGTAATAGAAGGTATCGTCCATCAAAGAATTGGAAAGTAGAACTGGCGTTATCTCTACTACCACGTTGGTAGGTTTATTAGAAAATTGGGGAGCTTCGAATAAGAAGCTCTCCTAATTTTGAAAAATTTTTTTGAAAAATTTATGGCAACAAACTTATAAAAAATAAAAAAAAAAATACGGAAAGGTGGCGGAGATGATTTACCAAATATTATTTATATCAGATTTACATTTTGGAAATCAGAAGTTAAAGGGGAAAGACTTATATAATGAATTAAAGGAGAATTTTCTAAATTATTATGAAGATATTGTATTAGAAAACAACTCACTAGAAGAACCATTACGTTTAATGGTAATATTGGGTGGGGATATCTTCGATAATAAAATTAACTATAATGATGACGATGCAAAATATGTATTAAAATTCATCGATGATATAGTAGAAATCTCCCAGTTAAATAAACACAAATTCTTACCAATTATAAGGGTTATACAAGGCACTTTGAGCCATGATTTGATACAGTTATCAACATTCACTTATCTGGAACAACGTGAGAATTTAAACTTTAGAGTAATTACTACTGCACAAGAAGAAATCATAGACGATGATTTTAATGTTTTGTATCTTCCAGAAGAATACATGGAAGATCAAACTTCTTATTATAAAGATCTATTCAATAAAAAATATTCTGCGATTTTTGGGCATGGTACCTTCGATTTCACAGAATTTCCTAATTCTACTATTGAGAGTGAAAAACCATTGAAGAATGCTCCCGTGTATAATAGTATCTTATTATCTAATCTTAGTAAAACTTTCATTTTCTTTGGTCATATACATATTGCTGATGAAAAAGATAATATATATTATGCTGGAAGCTTTTCTCGTTGGCATTATGGAGAAGAAGCTCCTAAGGGATTTTTAGTGGGTATTTTAGATAGTGAAGATAATGAATATGAAGTTCATAGAATTGAAAATGATTTGGCTCCAAGTTACCCTACTGTGAAGTTATCTGATTATTTTGATAGTGAAACTATCGATATTGAAGAACTTACCAATATCATTAAACAGATAAAGCAAGATAAGAAAAATGTAAGGATCATCAATGACACTGTATTGAACTTAGCTGAGAGTAAAATGATACAAGAGAACTTCAAGTTTGATGATGATATAAAGATTGTAAACAAACATAAACAAGTTTTAGAAGATGAAGATCGTGACCCTACTTTTGACTTTATCTTAAAGAAAGAGTTTAGTGTGTCGGAAACTATAAAACGTTTTGTCAAGATTAAAAGAAACCTTGATTTAGATATAAATCTTATAGAAGAGGCTATCACTCAAGATGTTTAAAAAGAAAAAAGATTTAAAATTTAGTATTGATCTTTCTTCAAGATTTTTAGATAAACTAATTTTTGCAATTTTTTCTGAGAACTCTTTAGTAAATAGAAAATTTCTTAGTAAGGTCAAACAGTTTATAGAGATTCTAGATATGGAAGCATATGCTAGAAATAAAGAAAAATTCTTAAGGTTAGAATTCATAGCGAAATCTATAGAGTTAATTCTAGATCGTGGATTACGGGACTTTTATATTATTACTGAAGAATTAGCTAATCGAACTGAATTTCATGAGGAATATAATCTAATTATAGATGAGATTTGTAATAATGTGGTATCTAATGAAGATGTGCTCTTCTTGGATGAATTCCTTACATATCGATTAAAATGGTTGTTCATATATGAGCATTATCCAGATTTAAAAGATATCTTATACCAATTTGAAACTAATGAATTCAGTAATTTTGAAGATGTAATCGAAGATTTCTTTGATGTTATTGAAGATCTTTATTATAAGAAACGCCAAGTGGAAATCAAAAATAAAGATGAACGCTTTGATTTTAATATCAAAGATCAAGAAACCTTTCGTTCAAATATTGAAGATGGGCACCGCAATATAACATCGGAACGTAATACTATACGTACAGGACTGAAGAGTCTTAATAAAATGCTTAATGGTGGATTTCGAGCTGGTAAATTATATTGTTTCTTTGCAGTACCAGGAATGTGGAAATCAGGTATGTTATTAAATATTTGCATGTGGGCATTAAAATACAATCATCATATAAAACCTGATGATCCTACACGAATTCCCACTGTTGTATATATCTCTTTAGAGAACTCTAGGGATGAAACTCTAGAACGTATAGCTTCTCATATCTCTCCAGAGGTAGTTGATGGGGTGGACTTTAAAGAGTATTCTACTCCACAGTTACTTAACCTATTTATGAATAATCCTGAATTAGTAAGCTCTAACTTAGATTTTGCATTTAGGTATCGTCGTAGTAATTCAATTTCTACAGCGGATATTGAAAACATAGTTAATGAAGTAGAGAATGAAGTAGAACCATCTAGTAAAAAAATGCGTGAAGTAGTTCTTTTAGTAGTTGATTATTTAGGTAGATTACAACCTAATTCTAAAGTTCATAACGGAGAAACCTATTTAGTATATGGTAATGTGTCAGATGATTTATCATCATTTGCCAAATTTAAAAACATTCCAGTAGTTACAGCTCATCAATTAAATCGTCAAGCTGATGATACTATACATAAAATTTCTCAAAATAATAAAGCTGATATCGGTAAGCATTTAGGGCGAGCTAATATTTCAGATTCTAGACGCATCTTGGAAGTCATTGATGATGGTATGATCATTTTACCAGAAGAGCATCCTGTAGAAAAGAATACATGGTTATATATCGGTGGGCTAAAACATCGAGGTCGTAAAAAGAAAGTTCAACCATTCTATCAAAAATTCCTAAATGGTATGAGATTAGAGGAGGACGCAGACTATCCTGAAAATAAATCTGTTCCAAGTTTAATTGATAACCTCATTGAAAAAGATATTTCTCATAATATGAAATATGAGGTAACTTCAGATGAGGTTCCTCAAGTTAGGAAAAGAAGAAGTCCGTTGGATGAATTTAAAGAACTTGATGATTATTGTTAAAATTTGCTCTAATGAATATAACATTCATTAGAGCTTTATTTTAATATCGATTTTTAAATAAGACTAAGTCTTCATCAATTTTTTTTTCTCGTACTTCTCGAGGTAGGTTATTATATTTCATTAGGAAAATAAAAAGTTCCTGGATACCATTATGATTTATATAACGAACTCTAGATGTCTTAAAATCATCAAAGTTTGTCATATTATTAATGGTTAAAATTACATCCCAAAGATCTGTTGTACCATATTTATGAAAACTATAGAGCCTAGGATTATAATGATATAATTTAGGAAGACTTTCAACTTCATAATAAGGTCGTAAAATGGATAGTAAATCTTTATTTACTAAATTATAATGATAAATAAAATTCGTAGTAAATTGATAAACTAAAGAACGATTTATAGGATTAAAGATACTATTTTTAGAGTGGTTAACAGAACTTAAAATATTCATATAACCTGCACTATTATACATGGATAAATCCATTTCTATTTCTACTTCTTGTCTCATAGTTTCTCCTGTGTATATTTTATTATTTTGTTAACTGTGTTTATAAATCTATATTATTTTCAAGCAAAGGTATGAAAGGAGGCCATATGGCTGAAACAAAAAAGGTAAACCCTAAAGCTACTATATTAGGGGAAATTAGGAATGGCGACAGTGTAACCTTTAGAGTGTCCATCTTAGATTACTCTGAAGTACAAAAAAATGGAAAAGTCTTCTTAGACATTAGAAAAATATCTAAATATGAAGACAAAGAAGGTGTTGAGAGAGAGAAGTTTGGTAGTGGAGTAGCGATACCTGCTCCATTATTTGGAGACTTTGAACGTATCTTAACAGAGGTATTAGAAACTTCTGAATATCAAAATTTAAAAGAGGAGTGGCAAGATTATGAAGGATAATCAAACAAAACAAATGGGTATGGAAGACACCTCTGATTTTTCAAGTGCATATGAAGGTGAAGGAGCTGCTATAGCAACTAAAATGCGAAATCAAACTGGAGGCGGAGTATCACTTAATAAAGAATTTTTACTACAAAAGTTTCTTGACGGTGATAAAGATTATGATAATAATTTATTCAATATGATGTATGATTCTCAAACTAAAAAACTCGATCCAAGATATGTTGAAGCTTTATTATCAAGAACTAACCATAAGAAAGTCGAGTACCCAGAAATAATCTGGAGAAACTTTAAAGAAGGTACAAACCCTAGTAACTTAGATTTACATTTATACCAAGAACATTTTTTCAAATGTTTAAATGATAACATGAAAGACCCAACAAAAAAACAAGAACTTACATATATAGTATTTGGACATTGGTTATATCACAATGGTAGTGCTGAAAACATATCACGTGCTTATAAGAATCTTGAGGAACTTTCAAATGCGTTTTATTTTGCTACAAAGATGACTGTTAGCACCTATACAAGTAAAGTACTTCATATTAAAGTTGAATCAAATCATCGTGGAATGACAACAGTTGGGAACTTTTTACTATTTGATAAAGATCTTGATGATAAAACCCCAAATTTAATATATTCAGCTAAAGATACTTCAAAACGTTGTTTCAATGAAATATGGAACGAAGTAGAAGAACTTAATATTCAAAGAAAACTAGACTATGAGAAATATATCGGAAACTTTGGAGTTAGAATATATCTTGATGATTTAGAAGAACTCGAAAGTAAAAATGATAATTTTAGTAAATTCTTAGTAAATGTGTTAGATCGTGTAGCGGGACTTGAAATAGAACGTTGTAGAAATATTATTGGTTATGATGCAGTACGCAGATTCAAACAAGCTTTCTTAATAACTCTTAATGGCGTATTCTATGATTATGGAATAAACAAGAATAGCTTTGAATTTATTTCAGAGGAATCTCTAGAACAAGCTATCGTTGACATGTATTTTACCGATTGGTTTAGACATGACAAGGTCGAGTACACAAAATAAAAATGTATTAATGGGAAGCTTACAAGAGTTACGTGCTTTAGTAAGCTTCCCTCCTTATATAGAAAATATTATTGATAATGATAAATATACGACCTATATAACTCCTGAAGTATATATGGCTATATTAAATGAGGAGTTTGAACGTGGTATTGTGGATAATAATATTTTACCGTGTTCTGATTGTAATTTTAGTACCTATCAAACTTCATCATTTAAATATCGAGAGCAAGTGTATGTTTCTACTAAATGGGTAATTATGGTGTTGTACATTAATGGATATAACATATATACTACTCATGTAGAAATTACCAATATCAAAGAATGGAAACAAATTAAGAGTGATACGTTTACTTTATATTATAAATTTAATGATGATGGTAAACTTATTACCGTGCTTGTATAAATTTTAATTCTTACTACTGTGTCCTGAGCAAGACGTTAAACTGCTCATTTTAAAATTTAGATATTTTTTTTTTGTTTAATTTCAGTAAACTTATTAATTAATTATAAAACTTAATCTTACTTATAAACATAAATTATTTAAATGAAGGAGGCAGACATGGAACCAATTATTATAGGTAATTTAGAA
>Ga0172382_10006670_pt1 | contig 16665 bp, 5 predicted proteins | sample Leawel138RmetaG_FD_122245 | JGI IMG/M metagenome (GOLD analysis project Ga0172382, IMG submission 122245) | Leachate microbial communities from a municipal landfill in Southern Ontario, Canada - Leachate well 138R metaG | ecosystem: Engineered > Solid waste > Landfill > Unclassified | place...
CCATGTGTTAAATGCTTTGATGGAACTGCCGCAGGATGTTGTGAAGCATTTTAAAAAAGGGAAAAATGTTATTGCTGCTCATGTGAAAAATAGGGGTGGTTATGCTTTTTTCGATGTTGGTATCAACACCAAAACGAGTATTCAGTCGTGTTTTCCGCAGACTGCCATACAAAATTCTGTAGAAGTGTTGCCAACACAAACCAAATTTACTTTTACTTGTGGACCGGTCGATTTAGGACTCACCTTTACTTCACCTTTGTTGATGGATGATTTGGATTTGCTCTCTCGTCCTGTCAACTTTATTTCGTATCAGATTCAATCCAATGATTCAAAATACCATGACGTCAATTTATATATAGAAGGTTCTACAGCTTGGGCTTTAAATGAATATTGCCAGGCAAGTGTTACGGAATCTTATGAGAAAAATAAGCTGTTGTTTTTAAAAACAGGCAGTCAAGATCAACAAATTTTAGCCAAAAGAGGTGATGATGTTCGAATCGACTGGGGGTATTTTTATCTTGTAGCAGAAGCAAGAAAAACGCAGTCAGCTACCGGCGACAGTTATGCCATGCGTAAAGCGTTCGCTACATCCGGAAAATTGCCAAATGTAGCGTCAAGTTCTCCGGACGAACAAGACCGGATGGCTTTCTCAAGAAATATAGGGCGCATTAAAAATGGCGCCAATGGTTTTTTTATGATTGGATACGATGACTTGAATTCCATTCGTTATTTTGGAGAAAACCTGCTACCGTACTGGAATCGTAATGGTAAACTCAATATTGAGGAAGTGTTTGTACAATCAAAAAACGATTATAAATCAATCAAAGTTGCATGCGATAAATTTGATTATGCATTGATGACCAAAGCCCGGCAAAGTGGCGGGAAAGAGTATGCTGAATTATGCGCTTTGGCTTATAGACAATCGGTCTCAGCTCATAAATTGGTGCAAGATACTACAGGCGAATTACTGTTTCTTTCTAAAGAAAATTACAGCGGCGGCAATATTGCAACAGTCGATGTAACCTATCCTTCGTCTCCTTTGTTTCTGCTATATAATGTGGATTTGCTGAAAGCTATGTTGAATCCGATATTTTATTATGTAGAAAGTGGGAGATGGGATAAACCATATGCTCCTCACGACATCGGGATTTATCCCATTGCAGAGGGACAAATGTCGCAAATTTTTCTACCGGTAGAAGAATCCGGAAATATGTTGATTATGGCGGCTGCCATAGCTGCCGTTGAAGGAAATGCACAGTATGCAGCTAAACATTGGAGTACCCTGAGCGGATGGGCAGACTTTTTAGTTGAAAAAGGATTTGACCCGGATTATCAGGAAAGTACAGATGTTTTTACAGGCTTTTCATCACATAATGCCAATTTGTCAATTAAAGCTATTCAGGGCATAGCCTCTTACGGAAGATTGGCAGATATGTTGGGCTATAACGATACCGCTCAAAAATACACCGGATTAGCACGTACGATGGCTTTGGACTGGGTTGAGAAGACTGATGATGGCGACCATTTCAGATTTGCCTTTGATCAACCCGGAACCTGGAGCCAAAAATATAATTTAGTTTGGGATAAAATTCTGAAAATTAATGTATTTCCTCATGAAGTACCGGAGAAAGAAATAGCTTTCTACTTGACCAAACAAAACAAATACGGTTTGCCGCTTGAGAGTAAGAATGCTTATACGAAGGCTGACTGGATTGTATGGTCTGCAACATTGTCATCAACTACAGAGGATTTTCAACAATTGATCAGACCGTTGTATTGTTTTGTCAATGAAACTACCGACAGGATTCCCATGTCAGATTGGTATTGGACGGACAAGCCGGAGCATGTAGCTTTTCGTGCAAGGTCTGTTTTAGGTGGGTTTTTTATTAAAATATTGGAGGACAAGCTGATTTTTATAGAAAAGTGAATGGAAACAGCAAACTTTTCTATCATTAAAGCAACTTTATGCACAAACATCGATTAAATATTGTTTTTTGTTTGTTTTTCTTTTCAACAGTCTCACAAGCTGTTGAAAAGACAAATGGACTGTTGTTTTCTTCCGGTGAAGAGAAAGTTGACAACAGGACGTCCTTGCTGTTTTTTGATGATAAGCCCTTAAAAATTCAAGACTCATTGCGTCTTAGTTTTGATATATCTATTTGGGATTTTCAGCGATTTGGACATATATTTCGAATGATTGATGAAAGGAAAAAAGAAGTTGAGTTTGTCTTTGTTAATTTTTATGGGGATAATCAAATGTATTTAGACTTCCACAGCCCCATTACACATAAGTCTGTTCAAATACCTATATCTAAAGAAAGTATTGAAAATAAAAAACTCTTACACATCGATTTTTTATTCAATTTAGAGCAAGATAAAACCACGATTACTATTGATGACGAAACGTATGTTTGTACACCTATAGGCTTGGAAAACCCATCAGCCGTTAAACTTGCATTTGGTTTATACGGTTTAAATCTTGATGTGCCTCAGATGTTACTCAAAAATATCTGCTTTGATACATTCAAGAATAAAATTTTAGAATTCCCTTTGGCTGAGTCTTCCGGTAACAGGGCTTATGCAACAAAATCAAGAGAAAAAGCGACAGTGAAAAATCCGAACTGGATGATCAATAAGCACTTTTATTGGCAAGCAAAAACATCATTCACCGTCGATAAACAGGCATTTGTGACTTATGATCGAAGTCTGAATCAACTGTTGATTACCAATGGAGATTCTTTGCTGCTTTATAATTTACGAAATGATGTTTTTTCTCAGCGATATCCTTTGCATTCACCCCGGAACTTTAGGATCAATGATGTTCTTTTTAATGCACAAACGAATGACCTGCTGCTTCTTGGTTCGGAACCCTTGCCCCTTTTTGAAAGAGAACTAATGCCGAATAATTGTTCCGTTTCTTATATAAATACGGATGATGCTACTGTCGCCTTGCATCATAACAGTTTTTTATCACCCACAAATGACCTGTTTATGTTTGGAGGTTATAGCAACTACACTTACTCAAACAGCCTTTCTAAAATTAATCTCGAATCGTTAACCCGTGAAGAATTAAATTATTCAGGTGATGTAATATTGCCGCGGTTGTATTCCGGTTGTGCGGTGACAGGTGATGATGTTTATATTTTTGGAGGATTCGGCAATGAAACCGGTAAACAAGAACATGTTGGTAGAAATTTGTATGATTTATACAAATTGAATATAGAAACGCAACAAATCACAAAGCTTTGGGAGTTACCGGAAGTTCCCAAATTTGAATTTATTCCCGGAAAAGACCTTGTGTTGGATCAGGATGAAAATAAAGTTTATGCATTTTGCTATGCACATCATAAATCAAATACCATCGGGTACCTGTGCAGATTTGATATTGATACCGGTAGTTATGAGTTTGTGAGTGACTCGGTGAGTCTGAAGTCAGAGGAAATGAGTTCATCTGTCCACTTGTTTTTCAATGAATTGTTGCAGGAATTTTATGTCGTAATTATCGAATTGAATGAAAACAATCATTCAGATATTAAAATTTATTCGCTTCAATCGCCACCCATTACGCAAGTTTTTTTAAACAAGGCAGATGCTCAGTCCAAGCATAGCTTGGTGGCCGGACTGACTGTTGTAGTTCTTTTATTACTTGTTTTCTCAATCGGCGTCTATTTATATTTAATAAGGAAAAAGACTTCTAATATTGTAAATTTTGAAGATATTATTCCTTTGATAGCAGACTCTGAAATTTTTGACACTTACCTGCAGAAACATTCTGCTGTTTATATTTTTGGCAATTTTACGGCATTTGATAAAGACGGAAATGATATTAGTTATCGTTTCAGTTCAAAATTAAGATCTTTATTCACCTTGATTTTATTAAATTCAGGTTATAAAACCGGTATTACGACTGAAAAGTTGACGTCGGGATTGTGGCCCGATAAAGAGTTGAGTGAGGCAAAAAATATCAGAGGAGTTACTATCAACAGATTCAGAGGCGTACTGGCTGATATAGAAGGAATTACCTTGCAGCATCAAAATTCTCAGTGGTTTTTTGAATTTGAAAAGAATTTTTATTTAGATTACTTTGAGTATCGTTTATTAATCAATGAGCTTGCTAATACAGATATTCCTGTTGCTGAAGAACGATTGGACAAGCTTTATGGTATTTTAAGCAAAGGAACATTTCTCCAAAGTTTACAAGAACAGGTTTTCGACACTTTTAAATCGACAATCGAAGCGGAATTAATAGATCTTTTAAAGACTCAAATAGATGCTTTGTTTAAGATGAAATCATATCATAAGGTCGTTCAGTTTGCCGGTATCTATAACATGATTGATCCGACGGATAAGTCTGTCTTTGATTTATGTGTGAAAGCTTACAATAAATTGGATAAAAAACAAGAAAGTGCAGTATTTATCAATCAGTATAAAAAGATTTATAAGAACATTACCGGAACAGATCTATTAATTTAATTCCTGTTTTTAGTGTTCATACTGGTTTTTTTTCGATGTAACCCTAATTGTAACCCGATAAATAACCGTGTAGTGTTTATTTTTGTTTCAAAACTGTTTACATGTTTATAACCATGTTTAAAAATTTTCCAAAAATTCCGCTTATTTCTTTGAATCAAAGATTAAGAGTTTTATGTCTATGTTTCATGTCATGGACATTTGTACAAAGCCAAATTCCCGTTACTAATGAAGCTGATTTGCGTGCAATAAACAATGATTTATCAGGGCATTATCAATTGACCCAAGACATTGTTCTCGAACAGGCATGGATTCCTTTAGCGACTGACGAACCCTTTCAGGGTATATTGGACGGCAACGGACATATTATTTACAATATGCGTATCGATGATTCCGAGTTGATGGATGTTGGTTTCTTCTCCCGCATCAGAAATGCACAGATATATAATATCGGTTTTGTCAATCCGGTCGTAAATGCCGGTAAAATTGCTGAAGGCATAAATGCCGGAGTTTTTGTTGGCAATGTGATAGCCTCCGAAATACGCAATGCCTTTGTTGAAGGAGGCAGTGTCAGTTCCTATGGATCTGCCGGTTCTATCAGTGGAAAAATAACCAAAGGTACGGCAAAATCAAGCATTATCAATGTATATTCATCAGCAGATGTCATTGCTACCAAACAGCATGCAGGCGGTATAGTTGCCATTGCCGATAATGCATACATCGAAAATACCTATTTTTCCGGACTTGCCGAGGCGAAATTAAGCTGTGGAGGAATATTGGGTACTGTCACTGGTGAGAATACGGTCTTGTCTTCATTGGCAACATCGACATACGTGAAAGGAGTTAAAGCAAATCGTATCATCGGTGAGGCTTCCGGCTCGTTGACACTCCATAACAACTATGCCCGTACCGATATGTTGGTTGGCAGTCGCAATATGGATGTAGTATCTTTAAGTGAATCTCGCCTCAAAGGGATTCAGGGAGAGAGCGTACCGCTGCAAGGCGCCGATTTCGCTTCGCCATATCCTGATTTTACAGATGCTGATATCGAGGCAGCAACGGATGCCTTCAACGCTAACTATTATTCAACTGCTAAACGTTTATATTTCGAGTCTCATCTCAGAACCGGTAAAGTGTCAGCCATCTGGACCCAAGCCAATTTATATGACTTGATGGTAACTCAATACCAACGGACCGGAGACGAAAAGGATTATCAACTTTGCTTGGATATTTTGGAAGGGAATCGTCTGCAATATGCTAATTATAACTGGGATAATGGCGTTGTTTGGTTTATTTATGATGATATCATGTGGTGGGTAATTTCTTTGGCAGAAGCCTATTCTATAACCAAAGACGAGAAATATCTAAATTTATCAAAATCCGGTTTTGAACGGGTGTGGTCAGGCTCTTCCGTGCTCAAAGACAATGGTAGCTACGACCCGGTGCATGGAGGCATGTATTGGGCTTGGGATCAGAAAAATCCGGAAGGAACACCTTTGCCAACCATGGGGAAGATGTCTTGTATCAATTATCCCACTGTGATTGCTGCAATGACGCTCTTCAATGCGACTGCCGATTCAACTTATTTCTATAAAGGATTGGAAATTTACACATGGGCGAATAACAATTTATTTGACAAAGAATTGGGAAGGGTGCCGGACTCCAAGCACGGAAACGGTCCTAATGCCAACTGGAAAGATCATGTTTACAATCAGGGAACCTGCATAGGTGCGGCTATGATGTTGTATAATGCCACCAATGACAGAAAGTATTTGGATGATGCGGTGTTGACTGCCAATTACACTAAAAATCAAATGAGTACAAATGGATATATGCATTTCGAAAACGGCATTGAGCAAGGCATCTATCCGGCTATCTTTTCAAAATACATTAAAAGATTGATAGAAGACGGCAAACAATACCAGTATATCCCTTGGTTACAGTATAATATCAATGCCGGTTGGGCAAATAGAATCGATAGGTCTAAAGTGACTCATAAAGATTTTGCAAATCCGGCTCCCGCAATTTCTAAAATTCAAAGTTATGATGCTTCCGCATTGCCTGCATTGATGCAGGTTACGCCGACTGTGGACAGCAATCCGATTGTCATCAATACCCAAGCGAAAGAATTTTATGAATACAACCTGAATTGGGACTCGGATGTTTGGACCATGTCGGAAAAGGATGCTTTACCCAAGCTGAAAGGATTTAATATAAAGACCGGATTAAACATCAGTCAATCAAAAAGTTCCTTAGAACTGATTTATCACAATCATCAGCTTAAAGTCAATAGTTTGAGTCTGGTCAATGTCGAAATCATCGATTGGAGTGGTAAGATTGTACAATCTGTTTTGCTGCATGATAATTATTTGCAAATTCCGAATGGGGTATGGATTGTCCGTGCTTTTACAAAAGATGATGTTAAAGTAATCAAAGTAATATCTTGAGAATAAATAAAATAAATATAAAATTAGACCGTATGAAATTAAAAGTTAATTTGTTATTGTTGCTCAGCTTGTTTGTGCTTGCTGTGAAAGCAGCACAACCGCTTGATTATGTCAGCACTTTAGTTGGAACGCAATCGAAACATTCCTTATCAACCGGCAATACCTACCCGGCAATAGCATTACCTTGGGGTATGAATTTTTGGACGCCTCAGACCGGAAAGATGGGAGATGGATGGGCATATACCTATGATGCCGATAAGATTCGGGGTTTTAAACAAACACATCAACCCAGCCCTTGGATCAACGATTACGGTCAGTTTTCAATCATGCCTGTTGTTGGAGAACCGATTTTTGATGAAGATAAGCGTGCCAGTTGGTTTTCACATAAGGCTGAAGTCGCTAAACCACATTATTATAGTGTGTATCTGGCAGACCATGATGTAGTAACGGAAATCTCTCCAACTGAGCGAGCTGCAATCTTCAGATTCACTTTCCCGGAAAATGAACATTCATTTGTTGTAATCGATGCTTTTGACCAGGGTTCCTATGTGAAAATTATTCCGGAAGAAAATAAAATCATTGGCTACACAACCAAAAATACAGGAGGAGTACCGAGAAACTTTAAAAATTATTTTGTGCTTGTTTTTGATAAAGCATTTACTTTCAATGCCGGCGTGTTAGATGGGGTGTTGAACGAAGATATTCGTGAAGTGCAGGCTAATCATGCTGGTGCAGTGATAGGTTTTTCAACGCGTAGGGGTGAGATGATTCATGCACGAGTTGCCTCTTCTTTTATCAGTCACGAACAGGCTGAATTGAATTTAAAAGAGTTGGGTAATCTGGATTTTGACCAAATTAAATTAGCCGGCGAGAAACGCTGGAATGAAGTCTTGGGTAAAATTGAAGTTGAATCGGACAATATTGATCATTTGAGGATTTTTTATTCTACACTGTATCGTTCTGTACTTTTCCCCAGAAGTTTCTTTGAATACGATAAAGATGGTCAGATCGTACATTACAGTCCGTACAATGGTGAAGTTCTTTCGGGATATATGTTTACGGATACCGGCTTTTGGGATACTTTCCGGAGCTTATTTCCTTTGTTGAATTTGATGTATCCTGAGATGAATTACCGGATGCAGGAAGGCTTAATCAATACTTATAAAGAAAGCGGATTTTTCCCTGAATGGGCAAGCCCGGGTCACCGTCCCTGTATGGTGGGCAACAACTCTGCGTCTGTGCTTGCCGATGCCTACCTGCAAGGCATCACAGTGGCTGAACCCGATGTGTTGTGGGAAGGAATTGTAAAGACAGCCAATAGTGTGCACCCGCGAATTTCTTCAACCGGTAGGTGGGGATATGACTATTACAATCGCTTGGGTTATGTGCCCTGCGATGTGAATATTAATGAAAGTGCTGCCCGGACTTTGGAGTATGCCTACAATGACTGGTGTATTTATGAGCTTGGCAAAAAATTAGGTAAGCCCGCAAGTGAAATTGAAGTCTATGCACAGCGCAGCCTGAATTACCGTAAACTCTTTAATCCTAAATACAACCTGATGGTCGGGAAAAAAGAGAATGGTGAGTTTAGCGAACCTTTCAGTCCATTCAAATGGGGAGGTGATTTTACGGAAGGGAATGCCCTGCATTACACCTGGTCAGTGTTTCATGACCCGCAAGGATTGATTGATTTGATGGGTGGAAAAGAAGTGTTTAACCAAATGTTGGATACGGTTTTCAAACTGCCTCCTGTATTCGACAATAGTTATTATGGCTTTACCATTCACGAAATCCGTGAAATGCAGATTATGAATATGGGCAATTATGCACATGGCAATCAGCCGATTCAACATATGATTTATTTATACAATTATTCAGGTGCACCGTGGAAAGCCCAGTATCATTTGCGTGAAGTCATGGAGAAATTATATACTCCTAACCCCGATGGTTATTGTGGGGATGAGGATAATGGACAGACTTCGGCGTGGTACGTATTCTCAGCCTTGGGTTTCTATCCGGTTTGTCCGGGCAGCGGTCAGTACATTTTAGGGTCGCCCATTTTCCCAAAAGCTACTTTACATTTGGATAATGGTAAAAAAGTAGTGATAAAAACCAAGAAAAACAGCAAGGAAAATGTATATGTTGATCAACTCAAGGTGAATGGGAAAAAATATACACGCAACTACTTGGAAATAGATGCGCTTAAAAAAGGCATGAAGTTGAATTTCACCATGATTGATAAGCCTAATAAAGTACGTGGTACCAAGCAAGCTGATTTACCATATTCATTTTCGTCTCAAGATAGATAAAAATTAATCAATAAGTTGTGTAAAACTTAATCAAATTAATCAAGATTTATAAAATCCTCATTCAATGAAAAGTCCCTCATCAGTGTTAATTGCAATTTTGTTGATGATATGTTTCAATCATTTATCGTCACAGAATACCAATTACATTTCTAATCAATCACCTTTAATTGAAACACCGTTTATTCAATTGCCCATAGGCTCCGTCAGGGCTGAAGGCTGGTTGCTCAAACAGCTGCAACTCCAAAAAGAAGGATTAACCGGTCATGCTGAATCCTTGTATGGAGGCTCCAATGATTTAGGTGCCGGAAGTGATTGGCTTGGAGGAAACGGAGATAGTTGGGAGCGCGTTCCTTACTACACGAAAGGCTTGGTGGCGTTGGCTTATGTTCTTGATGACCAAGATTTGATTGACAGGGCACAAAAATGGATCGACTGGTCGGTAGATACTCAATTAAGAACGGGGTTCTTTGGACCGGCAGGCAATACAGACTGGTGGGCGCGCATGCCCATGCTGTATGCCATTCGGGATTATTATGAAGCTACTCATGATGAGCGTATCATACCATTTTTCACTAAGTATTTTCAGTATCAAAACAGCAATATTGACGGCAGACCATTAAGTAGTTGGGGACGATCGCGAGCTGCGGATAATATCGACATTGTGTTCTGGCTGTACAATCGAACCGGTGATGCTTTTTTGTTGGAATTAGCGGATAAATTGCACGGGCAAGCTTATAATTGGACAGATATTTTTACAAATAATAAGTTCAATTATTTTGGTACTGATTTTCAGCCTAAACACAATGTGAATGTGCCTCAGGCAATGAAAATGCCGGTAGTATATTATCAGAAATCCCATGCACCGGAAGATAAAGCAGCTTATAGAGCAGGTTATGAACATCTGATGCGGGATCATGGACAAGCTTGTGGTATGCAGTCGGGTTACGAAATGTTAGCCGGAAAGTCGCCCGCGACAGGTTTGGAATTGTGTTCGGTGGTGGAACAAATGCAAACAAGCGAAATTGCTCAAATGATTCTGGGAGATGTTTTGATAGGAGACCAATTGGAGCAAGTAGCTTATAATGCTTTGCCGGGTGGGTTAACGCATGACATCAAAGGGCTGCAATACTATCAACAAAATAACCAGCTCATCAGCAAACATGGCTATTATGGTTTTGGACAGAATTATGATAACGGCAATATGCCCGGTCCTTATTCCGGCTACGGATGTTGCCGTTTTGACTTTCACATGGGTTGGCCCTACTTTGTAAAAACCATGTGGGCTGCTACCCATGACAATGGCTTGGCAGTGATGGCATACGGACCATCTACTGTAACGGCATTGGTAGGTGATAAAAAGCAAGTTACCATTCAAGAGACGACTGATTATCCGTTCGATGAAAGCTTGACTTTTCAGTTGACTACTTCTGAAGATATTGCTTTCCCGTTGAAATTGAGGATACCGGCATGGTGTGATAGCCCTCAAATTCAAATAAATGGCGAAACCCTGTCAGATGTTATTTCCGGTGAGTTTTACACGATCAACAGAACTTGGAAGAATAAGGATGTGGTAACAGTGAGTTTCCCTATGGAAATTCAAGTACATGAGGAGATGAACAATGCGGTGAGTATCCAACGCGGACCCATAGTATATGCACTTAAAATTGAGGAAGAATGGTTGGTTCGCAATAATTATGGCAATGGATTTAACGAATATGAAGTTTTCCCGACATCAGCTTGGAATTATGCACTTTCGATAGATAAAAATAATCCGGAATCATCTTTTCAAGTCAATAAAAAGCCTATGCCTGAAAATCCTTATGAGCAGGCGCTTACTCCTGTTACACTAACGGTAGATGCCAAAAGACTTAATGCATGGACATTAGCTTTCAATGGGCGCATCGCCAACGATCCGCCTTACGGACCGGTCGAAACCGAGAGCAGTCGGGTGTATAAGGTCACTTTAGTCCCGTATGGAGCTGAGACTTTGCGTGCGACTGTTTTGCCGATCATCGGAAACAATGTGATGATTACGGATGAATTTACGGAAGACTTTGAAGATGGACAGCAAGGATGGATTCAATATGGAGGCAGCTTTTATGTTGACCAAGGCATATACGTCGCAACCAACACCGCAGCCAGTCACCCCTGCTCCAAATCAGTTGTTCCGGCAACACAATTCTCCGATTTTACTTATGATGCACAAGTGCAGGTTGCAAGTAAAGGGGATGGCGGCTTGGTGTTCAGAGCCAATAATTTCTCTTTCGGACCGGATGATTATAACGGATATTACGTAGGCATCAACAGCAATACCAATCAGGTTATTGTAGGTAAAGCCAATGGAGGATGGAATCAGCTTGCAACCGCCGATTACGAAATCAATATCAATCAGTGGTATCATATCAGAGTGGTAACGGAGGCTGCTGACCTTAAAGTCTTTGTCGATGATATGGAAGTCCCGAAAATCGAGTTGACAGATCATTCGTTTAAATCTGGCTCTATAGGCTTACGCTCTTATCAAGCTATTACGCATTGGGATGATATCCGTGTGGTTTCAACCCATGCATCTTCAGCAACTTCCTTGCACCAAGAAAGCCGGCTTATATTTTATCCGAATCCTGCTCGAAAAATATTAAATGTATTGGTTCCTTATCAAGGCGTTTTGACCATTCATAATTTATTGGGAAATGAAGTGTTTTCCGGTGATGTGAATCCCGGCATGAAAGTGCTTGACACAGAGCGTTTTGATGCCGGTATATATATATTAAGTATTTCAACCCAACAGGATCAATCGCAAAATCAGGTTGTGCAGTTTGTAAAGGTTTGAAAATCATTGTCGAATGAGTTTGTGTCCTTCTTTATTAGGTTATTTTCTTTTCATGATTTTCTCTGTAGATTTTGGGAGTACATTCGTATTTTGTATTGAATGCTTTGAAAAAGGTTGATCTATTGGCGAAACCGGCTTTGAAGCAAACCTCCTCAACTGTTAATTTAGTCTTTGTCAATAAATTGGCGGCGAATTGCACCCTGCAATCCCGAATAAGATCATTGACACTCACTTCATCGATCTCATTCATCTTGCGATACAAACTTCGCTGACTGATATTGAGTTTTTTGGCAACAAAGGGTGTGGATAATTCCTTGTTGGTTATATTGTCGCTGACAATCTGCAACACATCATGCAGGAATTTTTTGTGTTCTTTATGCATTAATTTTCCCTCAGCAAATTCATATGAACTGATAGGAGTGCTGTAATAATCTTCCAATTTTTTCTTTCTGTCAATGATTTTTTTAACTGAAACCTGTAAGAATTTAGTATCGAAAGGTTTATTGATATACATTTCGGCACCTGCTTCCATAGCATCGATTTGTTGATCAATTTCGTAATTTCCTGAAATGATGATAATTGGTATGTGAGAGGTTTCACTGTTGTTTTTAATATTTTTTGTTAACTCAATGCCAGATATATTGGGCATCACTATATCACATAAAATGATATGAGGGCGCATTTCGGTTAATACCTGCTCTATGTCTTGTGGGTCACTCATTGATAAAACATTGAATTCCTCTGAGAAAAGTTCACTGATGAGCCAAAGTATTTCTTCATCATCATCGATCACAAGCATGTTTGATTTTTCTCTGTCATACGTATATTCAGGTATTTGAATGGTTTGATAGCGCTCTATTTTTGGAGTGTAGAATGGTAAACGTCCTTGTTTGTTGGTTGGAATATCACTAATTTCTAATTGTGGTAGGATAACGGTAAACCTAACAAAACCATCTTGGGTGTTGGTTACCGTAATGGATCCATCTAATAAATGAACCATGTTGTTTAAGATTGCCAGACCCAATCCATTCCTCGAGAAAGGAGAATCAATGGATTGATTTTCAAAAGTATCTAAAATGGTATATCGATTAAAAATATTTTTGAAATTGGTTTCGGGAATTACATTTCCTTCATTTGCAATGTTAATGGTCAAATTTTGATGGTCTGTAAAAACGTCGATTTTTATACTTTTGTCGTTTGGGGTATATTTAAATGCGTTGGAAATTAAATTAGTAAATATTGTAATCAAGAAGCTCTTATCAGTGTTCCATTGTAAACCTTCCGGTATTGTTGTAAGCAGATTAATGTTTTTAGAAGACACCATTTCTGAAAACATATCAAGAATGTATTGAATGCTATCAGAAACATCTACTGTTTCGGTGATGATTTCTCGATTTCCGGTTTCAATTCGCCTGAATTCAATCAACTCTAAAATTAAATTATTCAATCGTTCGGCATTGGTCTGAATAATTCTTACATAATTACTGACAGATTTAGAAACTCCCGGTTGTGCCAGAATCCTTTCACAGGGACCTGAAATCAAAGTTAAAGGCGTGCAAAACTCATGTGCTATATTGGTGAAAAATTGAAGTTTAGATTTATATACTTCTTTTTGATGTTTTTCTTCCAATTCTTCCAGCATCTTTTGTTCCTTTTTGTTATGGCGTTCGTGTAGGTAATACAGCACAATGACAATAAGTATGACGGATAGAATCCAGTAAATAAAATAGGCCGCTTTGGACAGATACCAAGGTGGGAGTATTTTTATTTTAAGACTAAATATATCGCTTTCCTGATTTAGTGTCCTATTATAATACTTAGTTTCTAAGGTGTAATTTCCCGGCGCCAAGTTGGAAAATGCCGCTGAGTTAGACCTCCCATTGTTAATCCAATGATTGCTTAGTTCATCTATTTTGTAAAAATAAGTATAGTTGCCTTCATTGATAAAATCGATCGCAGTAAACGAAACTGAAAAAAAGTTTTGCCTGTAACGCAATTCTAACTGTGTTTTATTATTACGTGTTGACAGGAAATCTTTGATATTGTATTTTTCGCCAAAAATGCTAAGATCAGAAAATGAAATTTGAGGCATATAAACTTTTTCGGTACCGTGATCTTTTTGAATGGCAACAAAACCATTAATTCCTCCAAAAAATAAAGTATTACTCTCATAATCCTTAAAAGATGCTCCATCACTAAATTCAGTGATTGCTAATCCGTCCGGCTTTTCATAAATTCTGAACATATTGTTATTGCTGTTAAAATGAACCAACCCCTTATTGGTGCTCAGCCAAATGGTATTCTCATCTCCGGGTTCAATAGCATGAATAGAATTGTTTTTGAAGCCGACATTGGTGTTAAACAAGATTTGTTGATTATCAGGAGACTGTTTAACTAATCCGAACCCGGTGCCAATTAACACAGCACCGTTGTCATCTTTTATGATAGAGAAAACATCATTGATAGTCTGATTCCCCTGTGGATGATAATAATTTACAGGCTCTAAGTTATCTGTTCTCCGATTGTATTGGAACGGACCATATCCACGATTTGCAAACCACAGCAAACTGTCTTTTTCGGCGTAGATAGAGAAAAAATAGTTAGACTCGAAATCACCGTTGTTGATGGAGTAATGCTGTATATTAGTCAATTTTGGTTGATCAGCGGTACCAACAATGTCTGCACAAATAACACCTAAACCGACACTGGCTAACCAAAGTTTGGAGTCCGCCGTTTCATAGATGCTGTGGATATACCTGAAATTATTCGCATCAGCCTCCGAATTTTCCAAATAAATATAATCTTCATACTCATGTATATATTTCGACTTATTATTTAAGATATCCAATTTGATGTTGTGGATGGTGTTGGTTCGATAAGAGTAATAGCTCAGACCATGTTCGCTACCTATCCAGAGTACGTTACTTTTGCTTTTGCCAAAAGCATATACTAAATTATCCTTGAGTCCGCTGTTGCCTGAGTTGAGTATGTCTATTTTGCTGTCGCTTAAACTACGACCGATATCATAATCGTTTATTTTCATAATACCATCTCCTTTACTGCCAATCCATAAAGTATTGTTTTTGTCGAGCAGGATCGCGCGAACTGGTCTTTGCATCTTCTTCGAGAAATTACTTAAAATGTATGAACGAATACTATGTGTCGTGTTTGTATAGGCATAAACACCCTGTCCGTCTGTGCCGATCCAGACAATATCCTGTAAGTTGTCCTTTTGTAAACTGAAAATACCACTGTTGATTTCAATGTTTTGTAACTTAAATTGATCAGTTGCCTCGTCTTTCTCCAGAACGATCAATCCATTCGTTATAAAACCAATAAAAAAATTATCGTGATACCGGATAATCTTTGCAACCTTTCCTCTGTTGTGAATCTCTTGCTTTAAATTGTAAACAAAATGTTCCTGATTCGTCAGCACGTTATAGTGATGTAAGTTGTACTCTTTATCAATGATGTACAGCTGATCGTCTTCATAAAAACAATGGAGCAGATTATCATGGAAGTCAGCGTCTTTTTCAACTGAATGTATGGTGATATCATCGTTTTTACCATTGTATTCTATTTGATAGGTTAACTTATAACCTTTTTTTGTGATAATCCAGAGTACATTATTACTATCGATGAAAAAACTCATGATGTCTGAAAAAGCAATGCCGGAAACATTTAATTTTTTAAACGTTTCATTAGACTTGTGGTAATAAAAAATACTGTTGCTTTCACGAATAATGAACAGATTGTTTTGTTGGTCTTTCTCGATGAAAAATAACTTTTGAAAGTCATTATAGTGTGTCATCTTATTACTGCTTAAATCAAACTTATTGAGACCATAATAAGTTTGTATCCAGAAAATATCGTTTCCAGTATAAATAATTTTATCAATAATGTTCCCTGACAGAAAATCATACTCGTGTTTTGGTTGATAGGAGAAAACATCCCTACTGTTGTAAAAATTGAGACCATCACAAGTGCCAATCAGCATCAAGCCATTTTCATTTTGGCAAAAATCTGTAACTGAACTATTCGATAGATCGCTGTTCTTAGGAATTTGTGATAAATTATAAGCACCGGAATGCTGAATGACTAATATTGTAAGCAGGATTATTATTCCACTCGTTTGGCGTAAACTCATATGTTTGTGGTATTAAAAATTTGAAGCAAAAATACAAAATATAAATGAAATCAATCATGCAGTCTGAAGCAAGTAGTTGCTTTTTGTGACATAATAGTTAATTTTTATGCCATTTTAGACAATTTGCATGTGGACATGCGGATAATTGTCGGTTTTGAGTTAATTTCGTAAACTAATTCTTATTATATTTTTGCTAACGCATAACAGGTAAAAAGTATCAATTTAAACAATGAAAATCATTAAAAGTTTTTTAGTCCTCGTACTCAGTTTGTTTCTTCATTCTTCTAAAGCATTATCGACTAACAGTCCCGTAGATTATGTCAATGTGCTGGTTGGAACCCAATCCAAATTTGAGCTATCCACAGGCAATACATATCCTGCCATAGCAATGCCTTGGGGGATGAATTTCTGGTCGCCGCAAACCGGCAAAATGGGCGACGGGTGGATGTACACTTACACGGCTGA
>Ga0172382_10006672_pt1 | contig 16661 bp, 10 predicted proteins | sample Leawel138RmetaG_FD_122245 | JGI IMG/M metagenome (GOLD analysis project Ga0172382, IMG submission 122245) | Leachate microbial communities from a municipal landfill in Southern Ontario, Canada - Leachate well 138R metaG | ecosystem: Engineered > Solid waste > Landfill > Unclassified | place...
CCAGTGGAGCACCGTGGCTCTGACGGCCTGCTGCGCACGACGCGGCTGCAGCTCGTCGACTTCGACGATCCGAGCAACAACGACTGGGTTGCGATCAACCAGTTCACGATCGTCGAGAACGGCAAGAAGCGCCGCCCCGACGTACTCGTCATGCTGAACGGCCTGCCGGTCTCGTTGCTGGAGCTGAAGAACCCGGCGGCCGAGAACGCTACGCTGAAGTCAGCGTGGAACCAGGTGCAGACGTACCGGCATGACATCCCCTCCGTGTTCGTGCCGAATGCTGTGACGGTGATCTCTGACGGCATGTCGGCCGCGATGAGTAGCTACTCCGGCGCGTTCGAGCACTACGCGCCGTGGAAGACGATCGAAGGCCGCGAGGTCGTGACGGCTCTTCCTGCGCTTGAGGTGCTCATCAAGGGCGTGTTCGAGCCCGGGCGGTTCCTCGACATCCTGAAGAACTTCGTCGTGTTCAGCGACGAGACCGTGACCGACAAGAGCACCGGCCGGCCGACGCGCACGCTCGTGAAGCGGGTGGCGAAGTACCACCAGTACTGGGCTGTCAATGCCGCGGTCGAGTCCACGGTGCAGGCTTCAGGCCCCGATGGCGACCGTCGTGGGGGTGTGGTGTGGCACACGCAGGGCTCGGGCAAGAGCTTCGAGATGGTGTTCTACGCCGCGAAGATCATGCGGGACCCGCGCATGGCGAACCCGACGCTCGTGTTCATCACCGACCGCAACGACCTCGACGACCAGCTGTTCGGCGAGACGTTCGCGCCGGCGCGCATCTTGCCAGAGACACCGGTGCAGGCATCGACGCGCACAGACCTCCGCGACAAGCTCAGGCGGGCGTCTGGCGGCATCGTGTTCACCACGCTGCAGAAGTTCGCGCCCGGCGAGGACGGAGACGCGAATCCGGTACTCACCGACCGCAGGAACGTGGTCGTGATTGCCGACGAGGCGCACCGAAGCCAGTACGGGTTCGGCGAGACGTTGGATCGTCACGGTAGATTGAAGGCGGGGCTTGCAAAGCACATGCGCGATGCGCTGCCGGGCGCCACGTACCTCGGCTTCACCGGCACGCCCATCGAGTCGAACGACAAGTCGACGCGTGCCGTGTTCGGCGACTACATCGACGTGTACGACCTCACCAGGGCGGTGGACGACGGCGCCACGGTGAAGATCTTCTACGAGTCAAGGCTCGCCCGCGTCGAGCTTTCTGACGCTGATCTCGCAGCGCTGGACGAGCTCGCCGACGAGATCACCGAGACCGTGGAGGAAGACACCGCGACGGCGGCGAAGTCGCGCTGGTCGCGGCTCGAGGCGATCGTCGGTGCGGAGTCGCGTCTCGACCTTGTTGCGCAGGACATCGTCGAGCACTGGGAGAAGCGTCGCGAGGCGATGCTCGGCAAGGGCATGATCGTCGCGATGAGCCGCAGGATCGCTGTGCGCCTGTACGAGAAGATCGTTGCGCTCAGGCCAGACTGGCACTCAGATGACCCTGAACAGGGCAAGATCAAGGTCGTCATGACCGGGTCTGCTGCTGATCCTGCCGAGTTCCAGCCGCACATCCACTCGAAGGACGTGCGCAAGGATCTGAAGCTCCGGGCGAAGAACGCTGACGACGAGCTGGAGCTCGTGATCGTGCGCGACATGTGGCTCACCGGCTTCGACGCGCCGTCGATGCACACGATGTACGTCGACAAGACGATGCAGGGCGCTGGGCTGATGCAGGCTATCGCACGCGTGAATCGCACGTTCCGCGACAAGCCCGGCGGGCTGATCGTCGACTACATTGGGCTGTTCGCCAACCTCCAGGAGGCCTTGCAGGAGTACTCACCGTCCGACCGGGACCAGGCGGGCGTGCCGATCGAGGAGATCGTCAACGCGATGCTGGAGAAGCACGACGTCGTGCGCGGGATCCTGCACGGCGTCGCGTACGACGCATCGCCAGCGCTGTCGTCGTCGCAGCGGCTCGCGGAGTACGCGAAGGTGCTCGACTTCGTGATGGCCGACCCCGACCGCACGAAGCGGTTCAACGACGAGGTGCTCGCGCTGGCGAAGGCGTTCGCACTGGCCGGCGCCCGTGACGAGGCTGCGGCGATCCGTGACGACGTGCGGTTGTTCACGGACGTTCGCGCGGCGATCCTGAAGATCTTGAACCCAGACTCCGGCAAGGGCGGCTCCGGTGCGGTGGAGATCGACACCGCGCTCGGGCAGCTGCTCAACGAGGCGGTCGCCGCCGAGGACGTCGTCGACGTCTACAAGCTGGCGGGCGTCGAGACACCTGAGATCTCGATCCTGAGCGACGAGTTCCTGGACTCGCTCGCCGAGAAGGAGAAGCCGAACCTCCAGATGGGGCTCCTCCGCAAGATCCTGAACGACCAGATCCGTACAGTGCAGCGTAAGAACATCGTGCAGGGGAGGAAGTTCTCGGAGATGCTCGATGAAGCCGTGAAGCGTTACACGAACCGCTCGCTGTCGACAGCGGAGATCATCGCCGAGCTTGTGAAGCTCGCGAAGCAAGTCCGCGACGACCAGAACCGCTTCGAGCAGCTCGGCCTTCGAGAAGACGAGGTTGCGTTCTACGACGCAGTCGTACAGAACGACGCAGCCGTGCTGGAGCTCGGCGACGAGACGCTGAAGGCTATAGCCAGGGATCTCGTGAAGTCGGTGAAGCAGTCAGCGACGATCGACTGGAACCTCAAAGAGTCGGTGCTCGCGACAATGCGTTCCAAGGTGCGCAGGATCCTGGCACGCTACGACTACCCTCCGGATGCAGAGGAAACTGCGGTGGACCTCGTGCTGAAGCAGGCAGAGGTCTTCGCCGATTCGAACACATCGACCACTGGCAGCTCGAACTAGAGGGATACGAACATAATGACTGATTCATCGATGTCAAACGCTGCACGATTCATCGATGCATACAACCGAGTCGACAAGAGGCTCGAAGGGCAAGCGTCAGATGGCGAATATGTGTCGTTCGCAAAGAGAGTCCGATCAAGTAAGTTGCTCGTCAGCCCGACGAGAGAATTCCTCTTGGACTTTGGAGACTTACGAAACGTTATTGTCCACACCCGTGGGTCTCACACTGGTAATCCGATCGCTGACCCACGAATCGATGTCGTTGAGAAGTTCGAACAGATCGCGGAACAGCTAGAGAACCCTCCTAAAGTGGTCGCCGTGATGCCACATCAGCAAGTTCATGTGCTCGATGAAGAGAGCGACATCGCAGTATTCCTCGATCTTGTGAGGGAGCACAATTTCTCTCAAGCACCAGTGCGGAGGAATGATGGGACCCTGGAACTCATCACCACAAACGCCGTGACTCGTTGGCTCGCTTCTGAATATCAAGCCGACTCCGGTGCAGCGTTTGAGCACGCATCTCTAGGCGAAGTCCTTGAGTACTCCGAAGCTGATGACCATATCGTCGTACGCTCCCGCGAGACGACTATCGTTGAAGCTTGGCGCATATTTGCGGGCTTGGGACACATGGCTCCACCGCACGCGATAGTCATCACTCATTCAGGCAGGGTAAGCGAGAAGCCACTAAGCATCGTTGTGCGATCGGACCTTCCAGAACTACTCTCAGTGCTCCTGTAACGAATCGATTCGTCGCGGCATCACAATTGTGTTTGTAAGTTCGGAGTCTTTCCAGTAGAAGCGTCCAACCTACTGGGCAGCGACGCACTTCGACAAGTGTGTGCTACGCTCTTGCTCACGTTCAAGAGTCGTGACCGTAGGTACCTGGCCGGTCGCGCGACAACCCGAATCCATCGATTCCCGGGTGTCCCAGGGGAAGAACGGGCGGAGCGTGATCTCGCTTCGCAAGATTCGATGGGGCGAAGCCCCAGAGAGGGGTTGGTTCCCATGTCTAGGATAGGTTCGCATCACCATCCGCAAGGTGGATGGTGGGAGTCGCTCGGGCTGCATTTGTCACCTGACTTGCCGGTTGCCGCTTGGCAGGTGCTCTGTGAGTATGCGCCCGTCGGTTTTCGTTCTGCATCCGGCGGAAGCGATGTGCATAGCCTCGATGAAATTGTCGCGCTTGTCGATGCGGCAGTTCGTGAGGCCAACAAGCAGCGAGAGCTTGCAGCTGCAGAGCGCCATGCTGCTGAAGATGCTGAGTTCGAGGCGTCCTTCGGCCTTCCGGATGCCGACGCGTTGGTCGATCGTGGCCAATGGTCCGGCTTCACCCGCGGTGAAGCAATGGCATGGTGCTGGAATCTCTTCCAGTATGAACCGCACGGCTTCGTACACCCCGGCTCGCAGGTACGTGCCGAAGCCCTGTCTGAGTTGCGTGCTGGTGGCCTACCAGAGGTCTTCGGATACCCCGAGCGTGCTCATGAGCTGGCCGCAACTGGGATGACAGCGCGCCAGTACCGCGAGCACCGACGCGCGCTTCGTTCCCGGACGTTCGACCCTGCAGACGTTCGTCGCAGCTGAGCTACTTCGGCTGGCAACTTCTTGGCTCCGAGGGCGTCTCGTCATCGGGGCCAAGAAAGCAGCTGGTGCAAAGCCGGCTCATCAACTGCCACGAATGCGACACAAGGCTTGGCGGTGCAGGGCGCGCCGGAGCTCATACCAAATAGGGTGGCTACGCTGCGGCGACCAATAGCTCATCCCAGTTTGTGAGACATCGTTTCGAGAGCAGGTCTCGCTTCATTTCCCATCCAGGCGGACGCTTCATTCCTCCGAGGCCCACACCAACTGGTACGTCGGTGAAGCGCTGATTGATCAGGTCGAGTGCTTGCCCAACGCCGCGGCCTTCGAACTCTGGCCGGAACAGCGCGAGCGGCTGCACGCCGTCTGCCTGTCGCAAGTCCGTGAGTACCACTCCTGCACGGGCGTATCGAACCCCGTCGAACGGAAACAGCTTCGGGAGCAGCGCTCGCGCAGCCTTGGTGAGTGTGATCGGGTCATCGGTTGGCACTGAGAGGCCGACGGAGGCCTGCGCGGAGTGCGGCACGGACCCTTCATCAGCCCACCCTGCCATCGCCCAAGAAGAGAGATGTGAGGTGAGCGATCCCTGCGAGCGCAGGCGCGCGGACACGCGCTGTGCGTACAGCGAGATAACCTGCTCCATGTCGCGCTTATCTGTGATCTTCTTCGAGAAGCTGCGCGAGAAGATGAGTTGATCTTTCGCTGCCGGCGGCACCATCTCGAGTGGAATGCACGGTTCACCACGCAGCTCTATGACGATGCGCTCCATGTTCACGTTGAACTTCCGACGTGCCCACTTCGGGTCGAGGTCGCGGAGCTCACGTGCGGTGCGTACGTTCATTACGGAGAGCTTTTTCCCGCTACGAGATGCAACGCCCCACAGGTCAGTGACCGGAATCGAGTCGAGGATCGCGCTCATCTGCTCGTCCGAGTACCGGCCGAGATGCAGCACACCGTCCTCCGGGAACGCGCGCTTTATGCCAAGCGCGGCCACTTTCGCGAGTGACTTTGTCCGACCCATGGCCACACGGACAGGAACGCCAGTCAGTTGCCGCACGGTTCGCCGGATATAGCGACCGACTTGCTCTAACTCTTCGGGGGTGCCGCGGAGGCCGACGAATGATTCGTCGATGCTGTAGACCTCTTGCCAAGCGGAATAGCGGGAGATGATCTCCGCGATGCGATTCGAGACGGCCCCGTACAACTCGTAGTTGCTAGACCGCACCGCGACGCCCATCGTGTTCGCCCACGCCTGGACCTGAAAGTACGGCTTGAACATGATGCCGGGATCGATGCGCTTCGCGAGCGTGTTTGCAGCGACGACACAACCGTCGTTGTTCGAGAGCACGACAATAGGGCGGCCGCGGAGCTTGGGGTCGAACGCGGCCTCGCATGAGGCATAAAACGATTCTGCGTCGATGAGAGCGATGGACATGGGTTCGGGCACGGAGCGAGGGTACCTCCGACCTCGGACATACGCGCCTCAGACCGCAGGGCTGATTATGTAGGTGACGACGCCCCAGACGGTCATCTCGCTGAGCTCTGGCAGCACGATATGCGGATGAGTGGGATTCTCTGCCCGGAGCTCAACCTGCCCATTGTCCGAGATCCAAAGCCTCTTGATCGTGAAGTCACCATCCACGATGGCGATGACGATGCGACCAGGCACCGGAGTAATGCCGCGATCTACGACGAGAAGGGACCCATCAGGAATGACCGGCTCCATCGACTTCCCGGCAGCTCGCCAGAAGTACGTCGCAGCACGATCTCGGATCAGATGTTCAACGAGCGAAAGTTCTTCTGACGGATAATCCTGAGCCGGTGACGGGAACCCGCACTGTGCAGCCTCGGGGGCAATCGGCAGAGTCACCTCAGACGGATCGGCGAGCAGAAATGGGGTCAACATCAGCACTCACTTTACTAGAACAAACTTTCGAGTAAATCCTAGCTGTCGTCTCAGACCGCTGCGTCGGTGCTCGAATCAGGCCGGAAGAATCAGCTCCGGCCTATCGCCTCTGAGTGGCTTCACGGCGTATTCGCGGAGCTGCTCTGAGACCGGGATTGACGCCTCAGAAGCGGCGTCCACGAGGAGCCGATCACCTTCGGTTTCAGGATCAAGCCAGTCAGCGACGAGCTCGTCCGCGAGGAAGACTGGCATCCGGTCATGCAACGACTCCATGACTCCGGCAGAAGCACGCGTAAGAATCGTCGCGGTGAGATGCCAGCCCTGGTCATCGTCGGCACCGGGTTCGTGCCACCAGCTGTATAGCCCGGCCATTGGCAAGATTGGCCGCGGTCCGAAGATTGCGTGCGGGGTACGAGATGACTTGGGTCCAGTCCACTCGTAGAAGCCAGTCACGGGGATCACGCAGCGACGTGCCTTCACCTGGGTTTTGAAGGTGGCTTTCTCGGTGACAGTCTCACTTCGTGCATTGAAGGTCGGGTATTTGGATTTCAGGGTGTTTGACCAGACGGGTACGAGCGACCAGAAGGCGTATCGAAGCTGCTTCTCGCTGGTTTTGTGGTCTGTCAACGCAATCGGAATGTCCTGCGTTGGTTTGAGATTCCAACTTGGTTCGTAGCCGGCTGGCGTTTGCTGCATCCAAGCAGCGAGCTCTGGGCCTGATGCCACATCCATGTTCTCGTCGTAGTCGACGACGACTCTGCCGCACATAGATCTAGAGTACGACCTCGTCGACGGCATTGGGGAAGCGTATTCTTTGCCGCCAGTTACAGGGATTCTCACGGCCTGTGGAAGGCGTGACATTTTCATCCAACACTTTTCGCTCCAAATAGGCGAAGCTGTGTGCAGCCATCCCAGCTAATAACAGAAGTCGGAAGGAATCAGCATGGAAAAGAACAGCCCAGCAAAAAACAAGTACGCAGGATTCAGTGCGCGCTTACTCCGAATGCAGGCGCGGCGGACACCAGAGCAGATCGAGCGCGACAATGCGCTTGCGGCCGTCCAGGTCCCGACGTGTTTGATCGCTCCCGCAGGAGCGAAACCTTACGTGCGAAGGGCCTACTCAAGCGCGGAGGAGCTATATCGCGAAATTGTCGTCAGCGGCGATGAGGGCATCGAGCTTCGAAAGCTTGGATCCGGGGTTGGGAAAGAGCGAAGGGCTGCTGCGGTCAAACTCCTTAGGAAAGAGGGAGTCTTAGATGAGTCCACGGAGCAGCGTGACCAGGCTGCCCGGAAGCTCATCGTGTTTCGCGCAGCCTCCAATTCCAGCGCGCCCCAGGAAACAGTGAGCGCGTCTCAGTGAGCTGCCGCCTGTCAAGTGCGTGCTGGCATCTTCAGCACGCACTTGACAGCGCAATGCAGGCAGGTACTAGGGTCGCTTTCATGAGCGCAGCAGACTCAGAACCACTTGACGGCGACGACATCCTCCCCGATGAAGTCGAGGTCGTGGTGCGCTCAGATGACGGTTATCGGACTTGTCGAGAGTGTGGCAGCGACTGCGTACCTGAGGACGCTGGCACTGACGATACGGGCGCGCGGATTGCTTTCGTGTGTCCTGAACACGGACTGCACGCTATCGTCGATCCATTCGAGCATCTTCGATAACAGCTGCAAACTTCTCATCGTTCGTACTGCGCCCAATAGGGGCATCGCGCATGATTGCCGAAATCGCACGCATGCGGATTTCGATGGTGATGGAAGCCTTCTGGGCACCGGATCATTGCCTGCGCAGGTGATGGAGCCTTGAATAGCTCCTGGAATCTCTCAACGTCTCGTTTGCGTGCGACGCTTCCGTGTTCTGGGCAGACTGTCCCAGCATCATTGCTTGCCCACCTCTGGTAAGAAGCCAGCTGAGCGCCAAGAAGATCTTGCAACTCGGTGATCGTGAACCCCTGCTCGCAGGAGCTATCGGGAAGCGGCATACCCATTCAAAAAGCTTAGCTGCCCGAATGCTCGAGCCGGGTCTCGACAGTGTCGAGATCGCTCGGTAGGAGGCCAGCGATATCGTGCGTGCGCAGGATGAGGAAGTCCTCTCGTTGCTGTGGATTCCACGGGCTACCGAGTACGCGACGTGCGCGGCCATGAACATCATCGATCCAGCAAAATCGAGCTGGCCGAAGCTGTTCACGCAATAGCCCGGCGGCGTGAACCTTCCACCCCTTGCCGGAGACCTGACTGAGCTGGGTGCCGCAGTACCTCGCCCGACGTGGATCTCGCCACAATCGTTTGGAGGAGCAGTCGGATATTGAATCAGTAAGTCAATGCGGCGTACAGGGAACAAAACTCGGGCGAGATTTCCCAAGTTTTCCCGCCGAATATCTTTAGCGTGGTCTTTAGCGTGGGTAGCGCTCTGACGCGGAAAGTGCAATGGCTCCTGACCAATGAAATCCCTGATCAGGAGCCATTTTCTCGTTGCGGGGGCTGGATTTGAACCAACGACCTCCGGGTTATGAGCCCGGCGAGCTACCGAACTGCTCCACCCCGCGGCACAAGAAGAAACTCTATCACGCTTCCTCAGCGAGTGCGAATCGTGCTGCCGACCCGGCTGTGGAAGACCCGAACATGCGCGGCCGGATCGGGTCGAACATAGGCCAGCGGCTGAACACGGCCGCGGTGAGGAGACTAGATAATGACGACTGTCAGGAGTGGAGCGCAGCGCTTCCGCACGAGCGCGATGGTGGTGGTTGCGTTGTTCCTCGGAGCCTTCATGCTGCCCGTGTGGAGCGACTCACGAGCTCAGGCTGCCGTGCCGAGCGTCACCGTAAGCTTTGGCGGGTGGGAAGTCGGCGGCTTTCTGAGCTCGACCGGCTACTTCGTCTACTGTATCGAACCAGGCTCCGTGGAACCGAGCGGTGATCAACAGCAACCGTACGCGGCGGAGACGATTCGGGGGTACACGGCGAGTAGTTTCGACCCCACCGGCTGGAACGGGCCCGTAACGAGCGGGCCAGCTTCGGGCGAGGTTCTGCGGCAGATGAATTGGCTGCTTGCAAATCACGGGCAGACGACGGACCCCGACACCGCAGCCGCGGTGCAGCTAGCGCTGTGGATCCTCCGTAATGACCCCGGGGCTTCGGGCTGGCTCACCCATCACCTCAACTGGGTTGCGTCTCACGGTGGTGCATCCCACGTCGATCGCGCACACCAGATGGCCGCCGAGTCGCGCCAGCGCGCGGTTCCCCCGGTGCGGCCGACGCCCGCTGCTCCGCTCGAGATTTCCCTAGCCGCGGCACACGGCGAAGGCAGCGTCACGTTCCCGGCCGGCACGACGAAGCTGCGGATCACCGGTGGGTACTTCGAGGGTGGCCGCACCGAGATCGAGCTCGGGGGAGACGCCGGTAGTGCGTCCTGGAGAATTGTCCCGCACGAGCACGGGTGGGAACGAAGTCAAACAGTGACGGTCAGCGGCGAGTGGAAGGCAGACACCGTGGAGTGGCCGGCGGCGCTGATGATGCACTCCGCGGTCATTTCGCAGCAGCAGGGCCTGGGATCGGTGGTCGGCCCCGTGCACGGGACCGTCGCCGAATCCCTCGACGAGGTCTCGGTCGAGATCGATCATCAGTTCTCACCCCGATTGACGACACAGGTGGAGGAGCAGTTCGTGCCGCGGGCGGCCGGTCGGTTCGCAGACCAAGTCACCTTCACCGTGGACGAGGGGTCCGCCCCCTGGGCGGCCCGTGATTCCGAGTCGGGAACGGTGTACGCGCCCGTCACCGCCGAGGGGGTACTGTACGGGCCGTACGCGCAACCGCAGGAGATTCGGAGTGAGCCGCCGCGTGGGGCACCGGTCGCTGCGCGCGCGAGCATTCGCGCGGATCGCGGACCCGGCGATTACCGGGTGACTGCGGATGCAATACCGAAGGAGTCGGGCTACTACACCTGGGTGTGGCGTATCGAGGAAGAGACCCAAGACGCTGAGGTACGGGCCGCGCAGTTGCTGCCACAGGGATACCGTTTCAGTGACCGTTTCGGTCTCGCGGAGGAAGGCCACGTGGTGCCCACCTCGCTGCGGTGGCGCACGGAACTCGAGGAACGAGTGCTGCGGCTCGACCGACTCCGACTTCAGGACCGACTCGATGTGCGGCTGCGCGACGGCGCCTGGCTACAAAATGCCGAAGGGTCGCGGATTCCTGCGAAGCTCCGCCTGGCCGTGTACCGAACGGACGCCGAACCAGTGCGACAGTCGAGCGCACCCGATACCGCAGAGGAGATCGCCCACGGCTTCCTCACGGTCTCCGAGACGGGCCGAGGGATCGCTGCGCCCACGATCGACGTTCCGTTCGAAACGCGTGGCTGGGTGACGGTGCAGACCTGTCTGTACGCAGAGGACCAGGATGAGGCGGCTCGTGGCCACGTTGAGGAATGGTGCGACGACTTCGGAATGCCAGCGGAGACCGCGAGGATCGATGTGCCGACGGTGCGTACCGAGGCGCAGGCCCGCGTCAGCGTCGGTGAGTCGTTCCGAGACACTGCCGTTGTTGACGGACTCGTTCCCGAGGGTGCCGAACTCGGCTTCACGTACTACCTGGAGCCCGCGCCGGGTGAGCCAAAGTACGATGAACAGTGGGAACCGGTGATCGACGAACGCGGTGAACCGGTGCTCTGGACCGTCGACGAGCTCGAATCGCTCCACGGGGAGTTAAGGTGCTTGGCGCAACCCGTGGCGACCACGGAGCGTATCGCCGTCGTGGGTGCGGGACGACTCGAATCCCCGGAGGTGACCGCGCGAACCGTGGGAACAGGCTACTGGGTTGAAGACCTGAGCATGCCGCATCCTGACACGGGCGAGCCCGTCGAACTGCACCGGGGCGCCTGCGGTCTCGAGAATGAACGCACGGTCATCGAGGACATTCCCGAGCCCGAGCCCTCCGAGTCTCCCGAGCCACAGAGCACGCAGCCGCCTGAACTGCCGGTGACGGGCGGCGGACCCCTCGCCCGCGCGGCGGTGCTCGGCGCTGTGCCAATGGTGGGTCTGGGTGTGGGTCTCCTCGCGTACGGTTCTGTGCGCCGTCGACGAGAAGAGTCGGAACTCTGATCGCACGATACGCAGCGCGCATGGAGCGGTCCCAAATCTAATTCATAGGTTCGGTGGGCAGTCTGGTGGCATCGAGAAAGGGAGACCCCAGATGAGCACCTCACCCGAGCAGACACCGACCGGTCCGCACGCGCACGGTGTCCCCCCTGTGGAGCAAAACGCCGGAGTCCCGGCAGAGCCCGCTCCGCAGGGTGGGGCGCACCCGCACCCCACCGTGCCGCTTCCAGAAACGGGACATGTACCGGGAGCGGGGCCGTTCGCCGCTCCCACATACCCGCAGCCCGGACCGTCGCCGGTCGCCAAATCCGATGCGCAGCCGAAGAGTCGCACGGGCGCACTCATCGCCGGGCTCGCGATCGGTGCCATTCTTGGCGGTGTCGTCGGCGGAGGTGTCTCAGCCATCGTCGCGTCAAACGTCACGCAACCCGCAGCGACCGTGCAGGGCGGGGGCACGCTCACCCTCAACAACAGTGACTCCGCCAGCACGATCTCCGGTGTCGCCGCGGTCGCAACGCCGAGCGTAGTGACACTGAGCGTCACCTCTCCGACCGCCTCCGGCTCCGGTTCCGGGGTTATCTACCGGGAAGACGGGTACATCATCACGAATGCGCACGTGGTCACCCTCGACGGAGCAGCCCCCTCTGACGCAGACGTTCGAGTCATGCTCAGCGACGGCAGACTCCTCGATGGTGAGATCGTGGGCACAGCTCCCTACTCAGACCTTGCCGTCGTGAAGGTCGACGCGGAAGGGCTGCCCGCAATCGGTATCGCCGACTCCGACAACTTGAACGTTGGCGACCTCACTGTCGCGATCGGCGCGCCCATGAGTCTCTCGAATACGGTGACGAGCGGGGTCATCAGTGCGATGAACCGGGGAATCTCTGTGGGAAGCCCGCTGATTCCTCGGGACCCGACACAGGATCAGGACGTTCCGGAGAACGAGTTCGGGTTCCCCTGGGATTTCCGCTTTGACACTCCGGACAGCAACGAGAATCAGGTGCCGCAGCAGACCACCGGCGGAACCGTGACCCTCCCGGTTATCCAAACAGATGCCTCCATCAACCCGGGAAACTCGGGTGGGGCTCTGCTCAATGCGAACGGTGAACTCATCGGCATCAACGTGGCAATCGCTTCGCCGACGAGCGCGAACGGTACCGCCAGCAGCGCGGGACTCGGGTTCGCGATCCCCGCGAACCTCGCGGTGCGCATCGCGGATGAGATCGTGGCCGGCGAGCGACCCTCGCACGGTCTGCTCGGCGCCTCGGTGGGTAACTCGAGCCAGGACACTGATGAGGACAAGAACCGCGCGGGCGGACTGATCCTGGAACTCGTGCGTGGGGGAGCGGCCGAGTCCGCGGGGCTCCGCGTCGGAGACGTGATCACCGCGATCGACGGCGTCCCAGCCGCAGACGGCACCACAGTCTCGGCGCTGGTGCGTATGCACCGGGGCGGGAGCGACGTCACGATCGAATACACGCGGGGCGGGAACCCCGGGGAAACAGACGTCACGCTCGGTGAACTCGACTGGTAGCAGCATCGACGGGTACGGGGTGAGTTTCAGGGCATGCGCCGCGGCCGCCGCGGCGCATGCCCTACAGTGGATCCGATGATGACCGGCGGCTTCCGATTCGCGAGCGGCAACCTCGCGAAACTTCTCGCGCTGCCGAAGTATCTCCTCTCGGCACTCCTCTCCTGGTTCGTGCCGCGGCGCGCGAATCTGTGGGTGTTCGGCAGCGGTATCGGCGTCGGCGAGGGCGCCCTTGAAGTCGCTCGACGGCTGCGCCACGAGGAGCCCGCGACCCGAATCGTGTGGCTCGTTGCGGACGAGGAACAGGCGGAAGCGGCACGGCGCGAGGGCTTCGAACCGTTGCTGCGGCGAGGCTCCGCAGGCTACTGGACGACACTCCGAGCGGGGGTTATCGTCGTCACGCACGGCCTCGGCGATGCCAACCGCTTCGGGGTATTCGGCGGCCTTGTCGTTCAGCTTTGGCACGGTGCACCGATCAAGCGCCTGCACTTGGACTCGGCCGTCACGACCGACCTGCGCGGACCCGCGCCGGTGCGCGCAGTGCTTCGACGGATGTACCTTGCCGGGGCGCGATCGGTCGACCTGTATGTCGCGGGCTCGCCTCTCGCCGCAGAGCGTCTGCGCTCCGCATTCCGCGTCGACCCCGGGCTGGTCCGCGTACTCGGTGATCCGCGTGACGATGCGCTCGCCAGGCAGGCAGCCGACGCCGCAGAAGCCGCTGCAGCCCGAACGCGGCTACTCGCAGAGCTCGGCAGGCCCGCAGACACACCGAGTCGCATCTATCTGTACGCGCCGACCTGGCGAGACGGCCAGAGCGATCCTGCGGTGCCGACGGCCGCTGAGACCGACGCAATCCGCGAGCGGCTCGACGCACTCGACGCGATCCTCGTGCTCCGACCCCACCCGCTCGGTGGCGGAGCCTACGCGCACCTCGTCGATGATCGGATCCAGCTGCTCGACAGCTCCGCGGTTCGCGACATCACGCCGCTGCTCGGCGGTGTAGACCTCGTCATCACCGACTACTCCTCACTCGCGATCGACTTTTCGCTGCTCGGTCGTCCGATCGTCTGGTTTGCTCCGGACCTCGAGCGCTACGTCGCGACCCGCGGGCTGTACGAACCACTAGAAGTCACGAGCTCCGGGCGCGTCGAACGCAGCTGGGGCGACGTGCTTGACCGTGTCGACGCGATCGAGCAGGATCGGTCGACCCTGCTCTCGGCGCGTTCCGCGACTCGTGCGCTTGCTGCCCGATTCCACACCCACCCGGAGGGCGGCGCCGCCGAACGCGTACTCGAAGAGATCCGCCGGCTGCGCAGACCGGCGCGAGAACTCGTCGATGCGCGGGCGATATTTTTCGAGAGCTACTACGGTCGGCAGGTCTCATGCAACCCACTCGCGATCGACCGCGAGATCGCGAGGCGCTTCCCGGGGATCACCCGGTACTGGAGCGTCACTGACGAACGGCAGCGAGTTCCCGACGGCGCGGTGGCGCTCCTCGTCGGCGGCCGCGAGTGGTTCGCCGCGCGCCGCTACGCGAGACTGCTCGTGGTCAACGACTGGCTGCGTTACCGATTCCGCAGGGCCCGCGGCCAAACCGTGCTGCAGACTTGGCACGGCACAATGCTGAAGCACCTCGCTCTTGGACGGCCCGGCGTCAGTCTGCGTACGCGTCTCGCGATACTCCGAGAACGGCGCAGGTGGAGTCTCCTGCTGTCACAGAACCCGCACTCCACGGAACAGTTCCGTCGAAGCTACGCGTACACCGGGGAGATCATGGAGCTCGGGTATCCGCGCGACGACCGCCTCGCGCGTGCAATGCTGACCGGACCGGACCGGGTCGAGCTGAACCCCATCGCGGTGGGTGCGGCGAGGGCCGCGCTCGGGATCGATCGCGACGCCAGGGTGCTCGCCTACATCCCCACCTGGCGCGACCGCGGGCTTGCGCCGGTCGACGAACTCGACGTGCACGCACTCGCGGCAGAGCTTGACGGGCCGTGGGTCATCCTGGTGCGCGGCCACACCCGCACACACGCACTCGGCAATTACCTCTCGAGCGACCGAGTGCGCGATGTCACGCACCACCCCGACATTAATGATGTGATCCTCGCCGCGGATCTCATCGTCACCGATTATTCGTCAGTGATGTTCGACGCTTCGATCGCGCACCGGCCGATGCTCTTCTTCGTACCCGATCTCGCGGCCTACCGCGACCGCGAGCGGGGGTTCACCCTCGATTTCGAGGGCGAGGCCCCGGGCCCGCTCCTCACGGACCGGGCAGAGGTGGTCGCCTGTGCGCGCGCACTGGAAACCGATGAGACCTACGCGCAGTGGGTTCGCGCCTCTGAAACGGCGGCGAATGCGTGGCGTGCGAAGTACGCTCTGCACGACGACGGCGGTGCGGCCGAACGAGTCGTGGACGCGCTCGAGGCGCGCGGAGCACTGCCGATCGCGGCCGGAGGGTAGTCACTCCACCGGGGCTGACCGTGCCTGCCCGAGTCAGACCCGGGAACGGTCGACGACGCGGCCACCACCGAAGATGATGCCCCGCAAAAACCCCGAACCCCAGCTGAGGTGCATCGTGACGAGCGTCACTGCGGTGAGGAGTCGATCACGGATCCCTCGCTGACCGGGAATCACCACGGTCGCAAAGGCGATGCCTAGTGGGTAGCAGACCGCCGGCGCAAGCAGAACGATCCAGCCGGAAGCCCAAGGGAGCACTCCCGTGCACAGTAACCCCAGCCCCGCGAGGCTCACGACGAGAGCGAGGATGAGCGCACCAGGCGCGAAGAACCGCCAGGGGGTCGATGCGGGTGCACGTCGGACGAGGACGGCACGCCAGACACCCGTCGCGAAGAACTGCTTGAACAGGTCACTGAAACTTGACCGGGGCCAGTAGGTGACTCGCAGTGAGGGATCGAAGCGAACCTCATAGCCAGCCCGGCGAATGCGCAGGTTCAGCTCCCAATCCTCACCCCGCAGGATGCCGGGATCGTACCCGCCAACGGCGTCGAGCGCTTCCCGACGGAAGACCCCGAGGTACGCGGATTCAGCGGGGCCAGGTTCACCCTCGCCGTGGTACGTGCCGCCGCCGAGCCCGAATGCGCTGTTGTAGCCGCGCGCGATCGCTCGCTGCACGGGAGTGCGGCCGGCCGCCTGCATCACTCCGCCGACGTTCGCGGCGCCGGTTTCGCGCAGCGCGGCGACGCCTCGGCGCGTGTAGTCGGGCGCCAGCTCCGAGTGCGCGTCGACGCGTACCACCACCGGGTTGCGACTCATCGAGATCGCAAGGTTCAACCCCGCCGGGATGTCCCGGTGCGGGTTCTCGACGAGTCGGACCCGCGGGTCCTCCGCCGCGAGTGCGTGGGCGACCTCCTCGCTCCGATCTCGCGACGGACCGAGCGCGAGGACGATCTCCTTCTCGCCGGGATAGTCCTGTCCGAGGATCGCCCGAACCGCCGGCTCGAGGAACTGCTCCTCCTCGAGCACCGGCATCACGTAGCTCACGGCGGGTGACTCGGGGAGAGGAACGAAGGGCACCTCAAGATCCTCCCATACGGCCCCGAGTATTCTGAGACGATGCAGGTGGTGAAGGACGGCAAGCGCGCGATTCGACTCGCGAAGCGGGTGCTGAAGGGCCGTAGAGCGTACTTTGCGGTTCGGGATATGCTCGCCGAGCGCGCGCCGCTGCCGGAGCA
>Ga0172382_10006674_pt1 | contig 16659 bp, 16 predicted proteins | sample Leawel138RmetaG_FD_122245 | JGI IMG/M metagenome (GOLD analysis project Ga0172382, IMG submission 122245) | Leachate microbial communities from a municipal landfill in Southern Ontario, Canada - Leachate well 138R metaG | ecosystem: Engineered > Solid waste > Landfill > Unclassified | place...
CATTCACATCTTCTCCTGAAATATCTGATCCGGGATTTGAATCCGCCCCCTTCTCAGGATTTTTCTCCGACCCCTCAGGTATGCTTAACGAGGCAGTCGAAGTCTCCTGGTCCCACTCTATGCCGATTCCAAACTCTTCCTCAAAAAAACGAATTGGTATCATAGTTCTGCCGACAGATCTGCCATTATCCCTTATTGCCAACAGCTTTGCGGATATATCGTCCGGAAGTCTTTTTTTAACACCATTGACCGTAGCATAGGGGTTATCGATCTGTAAAACAATCTCTTTCTCTTTGGTTTTAATTTTTGCTTCCCGCTCGGCCCCGTCCCATTCGATATCCGCATTCAGCTTGTCCCCTAAATACTCTATAATCATTCTAAGGGGCACCAAGGTTCTCCCCTTGCCGTTTAATGGATAAATTATAGGAGGCACGTCTTCAGATTCCACTACTTTGCCGTCTATTTTAAGATTTACTACCTGATAGTTTTTCCCCTTCCCATTTTCTTCTAACAGAACCTTTTCCGGAGATTTATTTGCAAAAGAAACTGTAAAGGAAGTGACAAAAACTATTAATATCAATATACCTGAAATTAATCTTTTCATTAGTTGTCCCCCTTTTTGACACAAACTCCCTATTTTAAATTAACATAGTACATGGTTTTACAATATAAATCCGATTGCCCGTCCGGGATAAGGCACCTTGTAGATCAAACATGTTCTGCCGTCCCGGAATAATCAACCATCTTACTATTAGTTATATCATTATGTAAAAACCCGTGTCAACGAATCCGGGAATTTGTAATTAATATGTAATATAGTGATATCTTTGGCGAACAAAAAAGCAGACCCCCGGGTCTGCATTTCAGATTAGTTTATAACTTTATACAATTCATCCACATCCGGGGGCAATAGTTCCAGCCTTTCCCCATCTTTTATGATCACACGTCCTTTATCCGTTATTCTTCCAACTTCCGTCAACTCTATATCTTCCTTGTTAAAAGCATCTATCAATAAATCCTTTTTATCCTCCGAGATTGTCATCACCATAACACCGCTGGAAATTAATTTCATGGGATTAATAGAAAACACTCGACATATTTCAACGGTTTCCTGCCTTATATTTATGTTGTCCCCGTATACTTCCATGCCCACTCCCGATGCTTCGGCTAATTCCCATAAAGCCCCTAGGATGCCCCCTTCGGTGGCATCATGCATGCTGTTGACTCCTATATTGCCGGCTAATATCCCCTCTCTGACCACACTTATGTCCTTGACAAAATCTTGAGCAGTCTTGATTGTATCATAATCGATTTTATCTTTCAGCTGTTTTTCCAGATCTTTAGCTATTATGGATGCCCCCTCCAGCCCTGCATGTTTAGTCATAAAAACCGCATCCTCAATTTTGGCGCCCCTGGTGAGGATCAATTTATCCTTGAGCTGTTTCCCCATCGCTGTGGCACTGATTATCATCCTGTTGACACTGTTGGTAATTTCCGTATGTCCGCCGATTATTTCTACATTGATAGAAGCAGCCGCCTTGTTTGCCTCCGCCATGACATAATCCAAATCTTCCTTGGTTGTACCGGGCGGTGCCATGGCGGTTAACATCACTCCCAGGGGTTCCACGCCGCCGGATGCTATGTCATTGCAAGAAATATGTACTGCCAAACTCCCGATATCTTTGATGGCACCGGTGATCGGGTCCGTGCTCATGACACAGACATATTCTCCAAAATCTATCACTGCACAATCCTCACCTATACCCGGTCTGACCAGCACTTCAGATCGTCTATGTTTTATATTAGAAAAAATTATTTCTTTTAATACTTCTATGGGTACTTTTCCTATTTCCACGTTGTCCCTCCTGACTCACTTCTTTACATAGAAATATTATATCACAGAATATTCTATCTTTTTTTACAAAATACCTTCTTCCATTCATCAAATTTCATTACCCTATGATCTGAAACTATGTACAATATTTCTATATCTTCAGGTTTAACGTCGTGAAATACCAGTACTTCCGCATCATAGCCTTCCTTTAGATCCATTCTTTTTCTTAAATTTTCCTTAAAACTCAGCGATGTTCGCCAATATTCCTCTATCATTTTTTTACCCTCTGTCTTCATATATTCCCCGGCTTCCTTTAATGAATTCACTTCCTGCAAAACAAAGGGCTCATATATCTCATTGGCCCTATTTTCATTAGCAATCCAACATTTAAACGGATCTACTTCAAACGCCGTTACTGCACTGTGGGAAGAAAAATTCGGCTCCTTGCGATAATTTTTTGTCGCAAATATTGCTTTTTCTCTCTCCACCCAAGTCGGAATATACTCCGGTTTTAAACTGTCTATAAAACAATGAAAATTATAATATTTATACTCATAAGTTATTTTATCGTTGTATTTAATCCCGTCCGACAGTATTCTTCCTAAATCGTTGACAGGTGCAATATGATAAACCTTGCCGGTTTTGGAATAATCGTCAAAAAACATTATTTTCCTCCCTTTTTATGAATTAACCTATATTAAAGGCAGAGACATCATTTAAAACCCCCTGTCTATGCTATAAATAGTAATAATTACATAACATTTTAAAATTTATTCTACACAAAATATGCAATAGGAGGTGGTTTCTGTGAATATGATCCGGTGTATCAATCCCTGCCTATATGAAAAAGAAGGCAAGTGTACTTTAACCCATGTAACCTCGGTTTTAAATCCCCAAAAAGAAGACTGTGTGTACTTTAGGGAGAAAAAAGGAGACAAAACAAAAAGAGGGTTGGCTTCCGGCACCCGACATTGATTTGATTTATAAATCGGGCCTGCCGTTAAAATCGGTGCTCCCCTCAAAAGCCTTGGCTGTTCTCAATAATGTGCTTTCATCAAACATTTTCCCCATCAACTGCATACCTATGGGTAAACCCTCATGAAGGCCGCATGGAATAGATATTGCAGGGATACCGGCTAAACTGGCGGCTACGGTGTATCCGTCTGTTTTATGCTTCTCCGCCGGCGTATTGCAACCCGAACCCATATCAAATGCGGTTGTAGCGGTTACGGGGGCAAGTATAATATCATATTCGGCAAATGCATCACTAAAATCCCGCTTAATAAACTCCCTGATTTTTACGGCCTTCTCATAATAATTTTTATAATTGCTGCCGGACAGCCACTGGGTCCCCATTATAATCCTCTTTTTAACCTCCTCGCCAAAACCTTCACCCCCGGCATTTGAGATTAACTCATCCGTATTTTTATAATTTGAAATCTTATATCTATATTTAACACCGTCAAATCGAGATAAATTGATACTGATTTCCGACTGCGAAATTATGTAGTAGACGGCCATGGCATATTTTGTATGAGGAAGGGACACTGCCTCACAGATTGCCCCCAAATCCCCGAAAATTTCTATAGCTTCTAAAAGCGCATCTTCAACAGGTTTATCCAGATTTTCATCAAAGTATTGTTCGGCTATGCCAATTTTGAGGCCCTTTACTCCTCCGCCCAGTGCCTGTAAATAATCCGTTTTTCCCCTTCTGTCGGATGTCGTATCCCGGGAATCATGCCCTGAAATGATGTTTAAAATCAAAGCACAATCTTCTACATCTTTTGTAATAGGCCCTATCTGATCTAAGGAATTCGCCACCGCGACCAATCCATATCTTGAAACCAACCCATATGTGGGCTTCAACCCCACGACACCGCAAAAAGCACCGGGCTGCCTGATAGAACCGCCGGTATCCGAACCTAAGGAAAAGAACGCCTCCCCTGCCGCTACGGCAGATGCCGAACCTCCGCTGGAGCCTCCCGGCACCTTACTCGTATCCCAGGGATTTTTTGTTTTTTTATAAAAAGATGTTTCCGTGGACGAACCCATGCCGAATTCATCCATGTTGGCTTTGCCTAACATGACGGCATCCTCTTTTAACAATTTTTCAAATACGGTGGCGCTATAGGTCGGTATAAAATCTTGTAACATCTTAGACGCACATGTAGTCAGTATACCCTCGGTGTAAATGTTGTCCTTGATTGACATGGGTATCCCGCCCAATAATCCTATAAACCGATTATTTTCTATCTTTTTATTTATCCGTTTGGCCTTTTCGTATGCCATATCCTTGGTCAAGGTTATATAAGCCCCTATCTCACCTTCTACGTCATCAATTCTCTTTAAAGTGCTTTCAAGCACCTCCACTGCTTTTATTTCTTTTTTCTCTAATTTTTCTTTTATTTGATGTATCGTTAAATTAAAAAGTTCCAAGCCGTTCACCGCCAATTTGCAAATATTTTATACTCCAAAAAACCCGTCTTCTATCTTTGGCGCATTTCTGAGAAGACCCCTCCGATGTAAAAAAATCCCTACTTCATCATCGCGCAAGATGTTCAGCTCTTAAACAGTATTATTTTCAACAGCCTCAATTTTTTCATGCATCAAATCCATATCAAATTCATCTAATATTTTTAAATAGTTCAAAAGAGCCTCTTTATATTGTTCCAACTCTCTTTTTTCCTCTTCATCAAGCCTGATTTTAGCAAGATTATGCATCAATATACCTCCTCCTGTACAGGGAAACAGTATTAACGATACTTACGAAGAATCCCAAGCCGCTCTCGAAAGCCTTCGTTCCGCTCAGGATAATAAAACCGTACAAAATATAGACCTAACGAACCTAAAGCTGCCAATGAGGCCAAAAAGCAAAAAATAATTCTGACCGAAGTATCGTAGAAAAATTCCTGTGGAAGCATTTGGATGAGGACATGAGCATCCGGATCTAATATCCATAGATCATTATTAAAAAATATGATATGAAAATAAGTAAAACATCTGTTAAAATCAATTTTCATCAACAATAATAACACAAACAAAAATAATATATTTATAACCGCAGTATACATTAAAGTACCAGATAGAGACTTCTTCCAATACTCATCTTTTATGATGAAAATTAAACCTATTATTGCGAATAACACCGCACCGATATTGCGCAAAATCCTTCCTTTAAAAAACAGTCCTTTGACATCTATCATATGCAGCTTTTCTCTGTTCTCAAAAACCTCGCTCTCTTTTCCCTCAACAACAACTCTCGTATCCAGTTCCCTTCTGTTATCTCTCAAATATCTTAAAACATCCTCCAAGGTATGTTGGAGATTCATCTCATTCATACCTGTCTCTTCAGTTGTGTTATATTTAATAAACGACTCCCTATAATGATTCAGATTAAAAGCTATGATTTCTACAAAAGTGAATAGTAATATTATGGACAATAAAATTCCTAAAATTATATAGCCTATTTTTCTAAAACATTCCAAATTACTATCTCCCTCTGCCTATAATCATCCTTTTCTTAATCGTTCAACAACCGCAGATATTGGAAATCATGATGTTCATAGTATAATTACGGCCCTCGGATGACATACGACTATGAATATTATTGATTAAATCCATCACTTTTTCAGGTTCACCTTTAATTATGGTAGACATATCTCCGATATTATATTCCAAACCTGAGACTTTAATTAAATTTAATACTTTCTTGATGTCATCCGAGTAATTTTGTGAATCAATAGGAAAATAGGCAATTTGACAGGATATTATGTCCCTTTTTTCCATAGAACACATACAAATCCCCCTTTTTCACTGCATGAGAGTTTCTTTTCATATTCCATATTTATGTTGTTTTCCTCTACATCAGGCGGAATAAACAGGCATTCCCCACTGTCTACAATTTCCCTGCCGTTCCATGACTTTAAATCATCCGAAGATTTAAAATCCGCATATTTAAATATACTATCCCCACGCAGCGATTTTGAAATGTAAAATTCTCCCCACTTGCTTTCTCTGTTGATTGTGCCGATCAATAGATATTCATTTTGTTTTAAAACCCTGTACATCTCTTTATATGCCTTTTCCGGCTCCTTGATAAATTCGAAAGCCGCCATTGAAAAAACTCCGTCAAATTTTTCATCTGGAAAACTCATATTGCATACATCCATATTATAAAATTTGATGTTCAAACCTTTCTCCGCAACCTTTTTTCGCGCCTCATTCAGCATTTTTTCCGATACATCTATACCGACAACTTCACAGTCTTTTTCTGCCAACTTCATGCTGAAATTCCCGGTCCCGCAGCCCGCATCTAATATTTTCATTCCATGGACAGGTTCAAAAAGTGAAAACGCCAATTCCGTTTCCACCTTATCCACAAATTCACCCAATTTAGATTCATACCACCGATCGTAATCGGTTGCCTTTTTATCAAATACGGCCATAATTCTGCCCCCCTATCCCAATCAGATAGATTAATTTATATCATTTTAAGCGACAATTTTATATCACCTTGGGCGCCAAGTTTATGTCATTCTATACACCCTTTTTATGCTACCTATATCATAGCTTCAAATTCCGCCTCCGAAATAATCCTCAAATCGGTCCTTGCCCCTGATTCTATGATTTTCTTAGCCTTATCAAGTTTAGAACCCGCCGATTCGCCGACCAAAAGATAATCGGTATTTTTACTGACACTATCGGTCACCTTAGCCCCTAACTCCACAAGGAGTTCCTTAATTTCCTTACGCCCGTAATTTTCCAGGGTTCCCGTAACAACCACAGTTTTGCCCAAGAAAAAGCTTTCCCGTTTTTCCTTCTCCTCATATCTTGGATTTACCCCCTCGCTCAACAGTCTTTCTATACTTTTTTTAATTTCCCTATCTTTAAAAAAGTCTACTATACTCTGTGCCACTACTTCCCCGATATCCGGTATAGTTATGAGTTCTTCAAATTTAGCTTCACGTACGGCATCAAAGGATCTATAATGATTTGCCAAGTCCATCGCCGTCTTTCTACCTACATTGGGGATACCTAAAGCAAATATAAAAGCATCTAATTTACAATCTTTGCTGTTTTCAATGGCTTCTAAGAGATTTCTGGTTTTTTTATCTCCAAACCTGGGCAGATCGATCAAATCATCATATCCGACTTCATATAGGTCTGCTATATCCCTCAAATCCAACTCTTCAAAGAGCTGTTCCGCGGTTTTCTCACTGAAACCCTCTATATCCATAGCCTCCCGGCTTGCATAATGCACCATCCTGGACACCAGCTGCGGCTTGCACGAAAGAGAATTAGGGCAAAATATATGGGCTCCCCTCTCTATCAATTCGGTATGGCATGCGGGACAATGTGTAGGTTTTTTTATATCTATTATATCTCCCGCGCCTTCAGTATCCTTACATTGTTCTGCAACAGCACCCATAATTTCCGGTATCACATCATGGGACCTTCTCAACCAAATATTGCAGCCTATTTTTACACCTTTTCGTTGAATATCGTCCCAATTGTTCAATGTGGCCCTGCTCACGGTGACACCGCCTATATCTACCGATTCCAAAATTGCGGACGGTGTCAACTTTCCCGTTCTGCCTACCTGCCAAATCACATCTTTCAGCTTTGTTGTAACTTCTTCCGCTTCAAATTTAAAGGCCATAGCCCATCTCGGAAACTTCTGTGTATATCCTAACAGATCCCTGACTTCTATATTATTGATTTTAATTACCAATCCGTCGACCAAAAAATCGAGGCCCCTCAGTTCCTTTTCTTTGACTTTTCCTATTTCCTCAATCACATCATTTATATTATCAAAAATTTTTATATAATCACTGACCGGGAATCTATTTTCCCTCAAAAAATTTATCATTTCCATATGAGTATTAAATTTTATCCCCTCGTAATAGCCCACGCTATAACAAAATGCACTGAGTTTCCGCTTTGCGGTCACTTTCGGATCTAAATTTCTGAGAGCACCTGCTGCCGCGTTTCTGGCATTTTTTAAGGGTTCCTCAGCTATTTCGTTATATTCGTCCAATACGGAGAGTTTCATTAAACCTTCACCCTGAACCTCTATTCTGCCTTTATAGGGTATTGTAAGGGGGATGGATTTAATCGTTTTCACCTGTTCCAGGATAGATTCCCCGACCGCACCGGTACCCCTGGTGGCTGCCTGTACCAAATGCCCTTCATCATATGTGAGGTTTAGTGTCAAGCCGTCAAATTTAAACTCTAAAACATATTCTATGGGCAGCTTTCTCTCCCCTAATAATCTTTTTATCCTATTATCCCATGAAATTAACTCTGCCGGAGTCTTACACTTATCCAGGCTCCATAACAGTGCTAAATGCCCATGGGATGTAAAACCTTTCAGTACGTCTCCCCCTATTCTGATTGTGGGGGAATCGGGGAGTATTGTATCGGTCCGCTCTTCCAGGGATAATAGTTTATCATAGAGTTCATCATATTCCCTGTCACTGATTATGGGTTCATCCAAAACATAATACCTGTAAGCATATTCATTCAATTCATCCACCAGTTTTCTCATTTCTTCCAACAGGCCTACTCCTCTCTATAAAAACTGAAATCCGCCGAGATCCTTCGAGGGACAAACTTATCCTGCACGTCTCAGGATGACGATTCGTGTCGTTTATACAATCTCCAATTTAGCAAAATCCGATGCAATCTTTTTCACGCCCATATTTGGAAAAGCTATGGTAAGAATCCCCTCCGCGATAGACACCACTGTCCCGACACCGAATTTAGGATGTTTAATCTTTATACCGGCCTTTATTTTGTCCGAATCAAGGGCCTGCCCCGACTCTTTTTTTCGGTGCATCATGGCCCCGGTAAATAATGGAGAAGTTTGAACTTTCCTCACCTCTTTTTTTCTCCTGCAAGGTTTATGCATATCAATAAGCTTCTCCGGGACTTCCTTCATAAATCTTGAAATAGCATTCCTATTGGTTCTCCCGTATAATGTCCTCTGTTCGGCATGAGTCATATAGAGCCTCTCCTTGGCTCTTGTGATCCCCACATAACACAATCTTCTCTCTTCCTCTTCGTTGTTTTCGCAAATGGACATATACGACGGAAATACACCCTCCTCCATTCCCGATATAAATACCACCGGAAATTCTAATCCCTTAGCACTATGAAGCGTCATCAGAGATACTGTATTTATTTCATCCTCATTTTCATCCATAGTGGTTTCAAGGGATGTTCCAGCTAAAAATTCTCCTAATGTTCGCTCCTCCGCGTTTTCATCAAAATCTTTCGTCAAAGATAAAAATTCCTCCAGATTTTCAATTCTGGCATCTGCCTCTACTTTATTTTCTAAACGCAATACGTCTATATATTCACTGTCCTCATATATTTTTTCTACTATACTTGTAATTGTCATTTCATTTCGTCTTTCTCTCAAGGACATTATGAGGTCTGTAAATTTTTTTGTCTGTGATTTCACCTTGGCAGATTGTTCCTGTATTTCATTCACATTTAAAAGAGCAGTAAAAAAACTCTCGTCATTTTCATCGGCATATCTTTCAAACCTCTCCATACTTTTGGCGCCTATCCCCCTTTTAGGGACATTTACAATCCGCTTAACACTCACATCATCCACCGGATTCTCGATTGTCCGTAAATAAGCTAAAATATCCTTTATTTCTTTACGATCGTAAAAGCGAGTGCCGCTGTAAATTTTATAAGGTATTGCACTTTTCATCAGCATCTCTTCTATCACACGGGATTGTGCGTTAGTGCGATATAAAACTGCAAAATGGAGATAAGGCCTGTTTTCCTCATAACTGAGCCTCCCTATAGTAGATGCTATAAAATCGGCTTCATCATATTCATTATTTCCCTGATAATATTGTATTATTTCTCCATTTTGATTATCGGTCCAAAGTTCTTTGGCCTTTCTACTTTCATTATTTGCTACTACCATATTAGCGGCATCTAAAATATTTTTAGTAGAGCGATAATTTTGTTCCAGCTTAATAACCCGGGCATCCGAAAAATCTTCCTCAAACCCTAAAATATTTCTTATATCGGCACCCCTCCAGCCGTAGATGGATTGGTCATCATCTCCCACAACACAGAGATTGCCATGTTCCCCGGCCAGTAAGCCCACCAGAGCATATTGCACCATATTGGTATCTTGAAACTCATCTACCAATATATATTTAAATTTATTCTGATAATAGTGTAAAATTATAGGATTAGTTTGAAAGAGTTGAACAGTTTTCATAATTAAATCATCAAAGTCTAAAGCATTATTTCCTCTCAGTTTATCCTGATACATTTTATATAGTTCCGAAATCTTTTTATTTGCAAAATCATCCCCGAATTCAGACGTATAATCAGCCGGGCCGATCAGTTGGTCCTTTGCCTTGCCTATTGCCCCCAAAACCATCCTGGGTTGAAATTTTTCTTCATCCAGATCTAATTCTTTTAAACATTCTTTTATCACAACCTGCTGATCTGCGGTGTCATAAATAACAAAGTTTTTTTCAAAACCCAGTTTGTCTATTTCCATACGCAAAATGCGTACACAGGCGGAGTGAAAAGTACTAACCCATAGGCCCCTATAATAATCACCTAAAAGGCTTTCAATTCTTTCCTTCATTTCCCTTGCAGCCTTATTTGTAAATGTGATTGCTAAAATATTGTAAGGTGAAATACTCTTCTCCTCTACTAAATAAGCAAATCTATGTGTGAGTACCCGTGTTTTTCCCGAACCGGCTCCGGCTAACACTAAAACCGGCCCTTCTGTTGCAAGTACGGCCTCTTTTTGCATAGGATTCAAATTATCATATTTAAATTGTTCATCGTATGCCATGTTTTGTTCCAGATTATTTTCATTGTTCATAACTGTCCCATCCTTTATATATCCAAAAATTTTATATGCCTTTAATATATATTCGAAAATTTTATATATCTTTAAAACAGAAGCCTGATCATTAAATATTTCCGGTTTCTCTTTTCTAAAATAGTATACCATATTTTTATGGTTTAACCCATATCAGAGACTAAGATCCTTCTCAGAAAAACCCGGTTCCTTCGTGGGGCAAGCAATTCCGCCCGCCCCAGAATGATATCTCACAAAATTTTCCTGTCCCTCAATTTGTACTTTTTAAAGCAATTGAAATAAGGTATAATATATATTAGATCATTATTGAAATATTGTTGAACTATATCCGGAGTATTGCTAAGCCGTTGTTACATTAAATCATTATTTCTGAGAAAAATAAAAATGCACTTAAAATAAAAGATGGCAAACAAAGCATCCCCGTGCCGGATGCATGCCACGTGAAAGGCGGCAAACAGGGCGTCCCCATGCCACCAAAGCGTCCCCGTGCCATGCCGTGCCATGTTGTTTTGGAAAAGGTGAAGATATGTTTAAAATAATGACAAAAGCGGATAAAATATTGATTCTTTTTATTTTGGTGAGCAGTATTGCCGGCATTTTTGCAATACCTAAGCTGTTGACAAGCGCGAACTCAGCGAAACAAGTAGTCGTAAATGTTGCAGGCGAAGAAATTGCCCGTTTTGCATTGATGAATGCTCCTGAATCGGAATTTAAGGAAGTCCCGTTTAAGGTTAATGAAAAAGAATACATGGCTCGATTTGAAATGAAAAACGGAAAGGTGATGCTCCATAGGTTACCGGAAGATATAGTGCCTTTGAGCATCCATAGGGATATGGGGTGGATAAGCGAGCCTTATCAAATGATAGTTGCCCTTCCCGTAAAGATGTATGTTGCTGTCGAAAGTGATGTGCCTTCGGAAAATGAGGGTTCCGATATTGATGTTATAATATATTAAATAAAGGGCGAACACATGGGTTCGCCCCTACCTTATAGTCTTCCTGCCATTCTCAATCTATTGACGGCTCTCTGCAGGGCATTCCCTGCCTTAGTTTTATCAACATTACTTTCTTCGGATCCAATTCGCTCCTCCGCTCTTCTCTTAGCGGCCTCCGCTCTTTCAACGTCTATTTCCTCCGGCCATTCCGCAGCATCTATAACAACTCTGGTTCCCTCAGGACCTACCTGAACAAAACCGCTGGAACTAACAGCTGTTTTAATCTGACCATTCTTTTTGATTTTAATAATTCCGGTATCAAGCGGAGTTATGAGAGGAATATGTCTGGCTAAAATCCCCATCTGACCATCACAAGTTGTGACTACCAATGATTCAACTTCTTCGTCACATAATATTCGATCCGGTGTAATAATTTGAAGATGAAACGTAGATGCCATATGATCACCTACTCCCCTTTAACCTTTTCTGCTACTCCTTCTTCTACTGCTTCATCAATTGTTTCCACAGATGAAAGCATGTCTTCTCCTTTAGCCCTTTCCACTACTTCATCAATTGTTCCTGCAAATAAGAATGCGGCCTCCGGAAGATTATCATGTCTACCTTCTAATATTTCCCTAAATCCTCTTATAGTTTCCTTCAAAGGTACATATTTACCTGCCGAACCTGTAAATTGCTCCGCAACAAAGAAAGGTTGAGATAAGAAACGTTCTATCTTTCTTGCTCTGGCAACTATTACTTTATCCTCCTCGGTTAACTCATCCATACCGAGTATGGCAATAATATCCTGCAAGTCTTTGTATCTTTGGAGTACCTGCTGCACTCCCCTGGCCACATCATAATGCTCCTGTCCCACAATATCCGGATCCAGTGCCCTTGAGTTTGAATCCAACGGATCCACAGCAGGATAAATTCCAAGTTCAACTATTCTACGTGATAAAACTACGTTTGCATCCAAATGAGCGAAAGTAGTCGCAGGTGCGGGGTCCGTCAGGTCGTCCGCAGGTACATATATAGCCTGTATAGAAGTAATAGAACCTCTTTTTGTTGAGGTGATACGCTCCTGTAAAGCCCCCATCTCCGTAGCCAATGTCGGTTGATATCCAACCGCACTCGGCATACGGCCCAATAAAGCGGAAACCTCACTACCTGCCTGTGTAAACCTAAATATATTGTCAATGAATAAAAGTACGTCCTGACCTTCTTCTTCTCTAAAATATTCTGCTATAGTGAGCCCTGTCAATCCGACACGCAACCTCGCTCCCGGCGGTTCATTCATCTGTCCGAAAATTAAAGATGTTTTGTCCAAAACTCCTGATTCAATCATCTCGTGATAGAGGTCATTACCTTCCCTCGTTCTCTCTCCTACTCCGGAAAAAACCGAAAGGCCGCCATGCTCTTTAGCTACATTATTGATAAGTTCCATAATAATAACAGTTTTACCAACTCCGGCACCGCCAAACATTCCTATCTTTCCACCCTTTAGATACGGGGCTATAAGATCTATTGCTTTAACACCTGTTTCCAGAATTTCCGTAGGGATAGTCTGCACTTCAAAGCTTGGTGGCTCTTTATGAATTGAGGAATAAAATTCAGATGTAATAGGCCCCTTTTCATCCACAGGTTCTCCTACTACATTTAAAATCCTGCCTAAAGTAGATTTCCCCACCGGAACTGTTATCGGATTTTTAGTATTTCTCGCTTCCATACCACGAACCAAACCGTCCGTAGGTCCCATAGAAATACAGCGAACTATATCGTCCCCAACATGCTGTGCGGTTTCGACTATAACCTTACCATCCTGAGCATCAATTTCAATGGCACTCAATAGTTCCGGTAAGTTATCCCCATCAAAACGTATATCTACAACCGGCCCAATTATTTGGACCAATCTGCCAATATTTTTTATAACCATGGAATTACCTCCCTTCTCTTTTAACTTAATGCATCGGTCCCACTAACAATTTCTGCGATCTCTTGAGTAATAGAAGCCTGTCTCGCACGATGATATTCTAATTGTAGATCATCTATCAGTTCCCCTGCATTATCCGTAGCATTTTTCATAGCCACCCTTCTGGAACTCTGCTCACATGCGGCGGCTTCTGCTAAAGCCCCAAAAATCATGCTTTCTATATATTTAGGTATCAGATAATTTAAAATCTCTTCCGCAGATGGCTCATATAGTATAAACTTAGTAACTTCCGGTTTATCTTTACCCTCCATAGATTTTTTACGTTCTTCTATCTTTTTAGGCTCCAGTGGCAAGAGTCTGGTTGCAACCGGTATATAGCTGATAGTAGTTAAAAATTCCGTATAAATTAAATAAACTTCATCCACAAGACCTTGGCTATATAATTCCATACACAACTTACCAATGTTTTTTGCATCAGTATAAGTCGGACTTTCGGAAATTTGCGTAAACTCGCCCTTTATATCATAATTCCTTCTTCCAAAATAATCCTTAGTCTTTTGCCCGACAGCTATTATGGATATTTCGTCCCGTTTGTTTTTATTCATATGACTTTGAACTTTTCTGGTAACATTGACATTATAGCTCCCGGCCAAGCCTCTATCGGCAGAAATTATAATATAACAAGTCTTTTTTACTTCTCTTATATCCATGAGATCATGTTTAAATTCCTCTTCGGCTCTCCTGTATCTATCTTCTCTGACATGAGTAATTATATCATTTATAACGTCCTCTATGGTATGAGAGTACGGCCTTGTTTTGCCTAGGAGTACCCTCGCTTTTCGCATTTTAGTAGAAGCGACTAACTCCATAGCCTTCGTGGTTTGTCTTATATTACCAATAGCCCTGATGCGCCTTTTTATATCCCGCATTTCTGCTCCGGCCAAATTTTTTCACCCCCTGAAATTAGCGTCTACTGCCACATTTTCTAAAAAACCTTTGTTTCTACCCTATTACTGGCTTTCTTTAAAACCCTCTTTAAATTCTACAATGGCTTCTTTTAATTCAGGTTCCACACTTATTCCAATTTCCCCGGTATTAGCAATAGAATCTACTATTTCAGGATAACATTCCTCCATAAACTTTAGAAGTTCGGCTTCAAATCGTGCTATTGATTTTATTTCTATATCGGCTAAATATTTGTTAATCACAGCATAGATTATAATTATTTGTTTCTCAACAGGCATCGGAACATGCTGCCCTTGCTTTAATATTTCCACAATTCTTTCACCATGTGCCAAACGCTCCAGCGTTTCCCTATCCAATTCCGACCCGAATTGAGCAAAAGCCTCCAATTCCCTATATTGTGCAAGTTCAATCCTTATTCTGCCCGCCACTCGTTTCATCGCCTTAACCTGAGCATCACCGCCTACCCTCGATACCGAAATACCGGGATTTACAGCAGGCCTGATTCCGGCGTAAAAGAGTTCGGACCCCAGGAAAATTTGTCCATCCGTAATAGAAATAACATTTGTCGGAATATAGGTTGTAATATCTCCCGCCTGAGTTTCGATGATCGGCAGGGCTGTTAATGAGCCTCCGCCTTTCTCTTTACTTAACTTTGCGGCTCTTTCCAACAATCTGCTATGCAAATAGAATACATCCCCCGGATAGGCCTCACGTCCCGGCGGCCTTCTAAGCAATAAAGACATGGCGCGGTAAGCGACCGCATGTTTGGAAAGGTCATCATATATAATCAAAGCATGCTTCCCATTTTCCAAAAATTCTTCACCCATTGCACAACCGGCATACGGTGCTATATATTGAAGTGATGCCGGATCACTGGCCGTAGCGGATACTATGATTGTATAATCCATAGCACCATGCCTTTCTAAAATATCCTGTATCTGAACTACTGTTGATTTTTTCTGCCCTATGGCGACATATATACAAAACACATCCGTATCTTTTTGATTGATTATTGTGTCCACGGCAAGTGTTGTTTTACCCGTTTGCCTATCTCCAATGATGAGCTCCCTTTGCCCCCTGCCAATCGGAATCATGGAATCTATAGCCTTTATTCCTGTTTGCAGCGGTTGAAAAACCGGTTCTCTTTCAACAACCCCGGGTGCAATTTTTTCCACCTCACGGAATCTTGTACTCCTAATGGGGCCTTTGCCGTCTATGGGCTGCCCCAAAGGATTAACAACACGGCCTAATAAAGCTTCCCCTACGGGTACCTCTACAATCCTTTTGGTACGTCTGACCATATCCCCTTCACGAATAGAAGTATCAGGTCCCAAAAGAACACAACCAATGACATCTCTCTCAAGGTTTAGGGCTATTCCATATATTTCATTCGGAAACTCTAAGAGTTCACCCGCCATACAATTTTCAAGTCCATGAATTCTGGCAATACCGTCTCCAACCCGTATAACGGTACCGATCTCCTTAACCTCTAATTCATCCTCATATTGCCTAACTTGTTCTCTGATAATCGAACTGATTTTCTCAATCCTCAGATCCGTTTCTGTTCTTAGATCCATTCATATCACCTCTGTTCCTATACCAAATTTTTGACTTGTAATATTTGCATCTGTATTTCCTCAAGCCGGCTTTTTATTGTTTTGTCCAATACTTTGTCTCCTATCTTTAGAAACGCTCCCCCGATAATCTTCTTATCAACTTTATTTCTCAATTTCACGTCTTCTCCCAAAGACCTGGAGAGGGTCACTTCTAATTCAGTTAACATTTCACTGCTTAAAGGTACAGCGGTGACAACCACGGCTTGCACTGCTTTTCTGCCGACTCCTGTCAGTTCTACATACTCCTCGACAATTGATTTAATGTCATATTTTTTTTCATCAGGAATAATTTCAGAAAGAGCTTTTGCATATTTTCTTGATATTAATTTTCCCATTGTACGTCCCCTACCTCATCAATAAATTGCTGTATCATATTTTGATGCGAAATTTCATCTAACTCCTTTTCTATAACCTTTGACGCCACAGCAATAACTAAAGAAGAAATTTCAGTCTTTACCTCTTCCAGCATTCTTTGTTTGTCTCCCTCAATTTGTAATTTTGCTTTTTCTA